>Ga0224512_10004667_pt1 | contig 11476 bp, 11 predicted proteins | sample SF_May12_sed_USG_4_FD_169103 | JGI IMG/M metagenome (GOLD analysis project Ga0224512, IMG submission 169103) | Sediment microbial communities from San Francisco Bay, California, United States - SF_May12_sed_USGS_13 | ecosystem: Environmental > Aquatic > Marine > Sediment | place: USA... | reverse complement strand
ACCGAGCCCCAACGGGGCCACCGTTGACCACGGTCGCTTCACCGCCGTCTCCATAACCCAGCTCGGCCGAACCGGTACTCCATGACGAATCATTGAAACCGGAACCGCGCCACGCCGTACCCTGATCCGAACCATCATCGAGATAGGCCCAGTCCGAACCCGCCGCAATCAACACAGGATCGGCGTTCTCGGGCAGCGTCGTCTCCAATACAGGACCGACCCGACCCGAGACATTGCCGGCACCGTCCTCTGCCTCGACCTCGAACCCGTATTCGGTATCCGGATCCAGTCCGGTAGCAGACAGCGTCGTCGCCGACGTTGACCCAATAGGCGCACCATCTTGGTAGACGGTGTAGGTGATCGGCCCGGCATCGTCGGTCGACTCGGTCCACGAGACGAGGATCGAAGAAGATCCTGTCGCGGTTGCCGCCAGATTCCCCGGGTCGGACGGGGGCGTCGAGTCGGCGTCGGTCGTCGCTGAAGCCGGCGCAGATGCCGTCGTGTTCCCAGAGGGATCCCTGGCCTCGACCACGTACTCGTACAAGGTGTTCGGAGACAGCCCGCTGTCATTGAAGGTGGTGCTGGAGGTGGTCGCCACCAGCCCGTCACCCGTGCGCAGCACGTCGTACGTGACCGTTCCCGAATCGTCGGTCGAAGTCGCCCACGACACGTTCATCGTGGAAGATCCGGTCGGGGTTACAACTACCGGGTCCGGTGAAGTCGGCGGATCCGTGTCGGTGCTCTGAAGCGTCAGGCCCACCAACTCCATGTCGAAGCTGATGTCAGACGACCCAGGGCCCCTTTGGTGAATCTCGACCGCCACGGTGTTGAGGCCAGACGTCAGCAAGCCGACCGGAACCGTGAACGCCACCGGAGTGTCCTCAGCGGTTCCCGATATCCCAGTGGACGCCCGCGTGTCGAAGTTGATTGTGCCGCCGGGCATGTTCGTCCGGTAGACCTCGGTGCCGTTGACGTACACGACTGCACCGTCATCCCGAATCAACATGCCGCGCAGGTCGAGCACGGCTGACGGATTGCCGACCAGGAATGTGGAACGGAAGTACGTCGTGATGTGACGGCTGCCGACAGGGCCGCCGTCGACAACGGTTGCCTCATCGCCGTCCCCGTAACCCAGCTCTGCCGGGCCTGAGGCCCACGGACCGTCATTGAAGCCAGGATCACGCCATCCGGTGCCTTGATCCGACTCGTCGTCGAGGTACTTCCACACATCGCCGAAGTCCAGGTACTGGACATCGATCGGAGGATCGACCCCGGTTGTGTTGGGATCGTTGACCTCACCCGGTGACCCGCCAACGGCTGTTGACGGGAACCAGGAGCTCGGCAGCGAGTTGTCGAGCGCAGGAGCCAACAACTCGAGCGAAGGACCATTCCCGTCGGGCGAGTCCGGCCACGGATCGCTGTCGTCGTATTCGACCGTGTCGATGATGTTGGTGTCGGCGTCGAGGAGTTCAATTAGCTCCCCGCCCCCACCTAGGCCGCCGCTGTACTCGGAGGCCACGAAGAGCCCCCCGCCGTACAAGGCCTGGAATGCAACGTCGTCTTCTGTGAAGACGGCATAGGCACCCGGCAGCAGCACGGTGCCACCTGGGATCTCGAGGCTGGCTCCCGGAATCGACCAACCTGACATGTCAATGGCTTCGGAGCCCGGATTGAACAACTCCAGGAACTCAACGCCGCCGTCAGCAGGGTTGTAGTGAAGCTCGTTGATGACAATCACGGGCGAGGCAACCTGCGCCGATGGGATGATCCCATCCGCAATCGCGTCGTCGAAGATTGCCTTCCTAGCGTCAATGTCGTCATACAGGTCCGAGGCCCTACTGGCTGCAGTCGGCCGGTTCCAGCGGGCTGCCTCCAGCGGATCGTCGAGGGCGATGGCAACAAGCAGGTCGGCATACGCATCCTCGAGCAAACCCGTTGTGAGCAGCTCATCGATCAGAGTACGCAGCCGCCTGAAGTGCATGTCAACGAACTCGGGCACCTCGAGCATGGCATCTTCGAACAGGTTGGTAACGCACGCCGGCGTCAGGAACGGATCACTGCCGCAGCGCACATCTGTCTGCGGCCATACCTGATCGAGGTCCCATGGCAGCATTCCCCAGCGGCCATCCTCTGTCCTGTATACGTAGTTGTTCTGCCCGTGATGGTCGAAGTGCCGCAACAGCGAATTGGTCGCCATCGTGTTGATCATGTTTGGCACGTCGACGTTGTCGAGCAGGTACTGGGTCTTGGCGGCGCTCGGAGGGTCGTCCAGCACGGCAGCGAACTGAACGATCTCGGTTTTGTCGCCGTCGTCCGGCTCCTTCTTGTCGAACCCGCCACCGCCCGGATACTCCCATGAAGCCCCGTCGGCCTTGTAGAAGGACCCAGTATCGAAACCTTCCTGGTCGCGCCAGGTGCCGTCGTAGGTCTGCTGGAAGCGATAAATGCCATAGAAGTCGCGGTTCTGTTCCATCCTGATGAAGGTCTGCGCGAGGGGCGGGAATCCGGCTTCGTCGAATGCGACCCAGCCCGTGTGTGCCCGACCCTTGGTGATGTCCTTGTACTCACTCTGGAGATTGAACTCGTCAACAGGCCCGCTTAGGAAACCGGGAGCGACCAGATCATGACCGCTCGGCATCTCAACCTTGTAGCTGGGCTTGGGGTAGCCCCGGGAGCGGCTGCCGCCGCGAATCCGGAACGTCACCTCGTCGTAGACGACTCCGTCATGGGCCAGCACGCCCGGCACCTCGACATCATCCAACCGATGATCGGCGATCATTTCGGCGTATAGAGCCGGCTCGATGAACCATTGGAAGACCGGAAGGTTCGTCGACACACCCGGATCTGACACGACGTAGCCCACGTAGTTGATCGAATCGTCCAGAGCGGGGAAGGCGCCGTCACCTCCGGCTGTGATGTCGATCCGATAACGAACGAGTTTGCCGTCTGACTGCGGCGGGACCGTGGCGCCATAGACGCCATCGTCGGCAGCGCCGTCACCAGACAGCCCATCGTCGGCCATGGCCACCGTCACGTCAGACCCGAACATCACCTTGTATGTGAGTTCGGCAGTCAGCCCGGCCGCCATCTCGGCGGTGACGACTACGGAGTCGGTGTCCGAAGGTGCCGCCGGGGTGATGGCGACGTTGTTGATCTGGCTGGGAGGCTCGGCTCCGAAGATGGAGTTGACTGCCCCCGGGGTGCCGAGGTCACCTGTCGAGGCACCCCAGGACGAAGCCAGGTTGTTGTCGAGCGCCGGGTCGAACAACTCGAGCGAAGGTCCGGTGCCGTCCGGAGAAGCGGGCCATGGGGAACCATCGAGGTAGTCCACCTCGTCGACAACGGTGGCGCCGTCGAGGAGCTGGATCAGCTCGCCGCCGTTACTCAGGTTGGATGTGTACACGGCAATGGGCGTTACACCGTAGGTTGCCTCAGATTGGGTGATACTTCGCGAGATGATTTCGTAACTGCCCGGGGCGAGGATGGTCCCGGGATCGAAGCACAGCGCGATCCCGTCGAAACACATCCCGGACAGGTCGAACGGATCGTCCCCGGGATTGTGCAGCTCGAGAAAGTCGTCATCGTCCAGGTCCGACCCGGAGTGGTACATCAACTCGTTGATGACGACTGAACCGGGAGCGGCCAACGCGACACTTGGCATCAAGACGCTGGCAACCAGCATCAGACCGACCATCGCGGCGAAAACTACATACAAACGTTGGGCCATACGGCCCTGGATACCCACCGACATGTTTGCCCCTTATTAAGCCCTGCCACGCATGGTAGCGCTCTTGCGACAGCTCGGATAGGGCCGGGCGGTGACTAGCGGATGCTGGTTCCATCCGAATGGGGGAAGGACCCATAGGACCCTTCCCAACCCGATTCGCGAAACCTGATGATGACAATCGTGCGCCCGCGGGCGACACCTCCCGCTGGCATGGTCAGGCGACACAACCAGCGATCGGGCTAGGACCCGGAGTCCCCGCGACAGCGACCCAGCCCATCGATGCTTGGGGCTGATTCCGTGACGGCGTCACGTCGATATGCGTCCGCTCCGGTCACAAATATCGTCGCCACGAGTCCCCCATTTCCGAATACAGGTACCGCCCATGCCGTTCGCGTTGGGGCTCCGTCGTAGGTCAGCTGTGGCTCACCAAAACGCTCGTCGGGCTCGCGGTGCCGCTCGGCTACTGCCTTGATCTCTGCGCCGTTCGTCCAGGCCGACAGACTCTGGGCGGTCCCAAAGCTGGCGCTGCGCAAGAACGATCCAGTCGTTGAGATCTCAACGAAGCCGATCATTGCGTCCTCATACACCAATGGGACGAGCCACGAGTACTGGCCGGCACCCGGGTTGAACACGGGCAATGGCTCACCGGGAGCCGACCCCGCGGCCTGTGGGAGCACAACGCCGGACCCCATCAACTCCTTCGCCTGACGTTGCGCTCCCGCGGCCGTGATCACGTCACACCAGCGGCAACTTGGCCGTGTAGGCGTACTGGTAGGTCTGGAGGTCAAAGTTCTCCCACTGGGTGATAGCACCGGAGTTCGGCGGCCACGGGTCGTAGACCAGCAGACCGCGGAACGGCGGCATGCCCGCCATGGACAACAGGCCGCTGTAATAGCCCGCGACGGCTCGCGAGTGGCCCGGAACGAAGCTGATCAGCGGCCGGTTGGCCCTGATCTCGCCACGGAACAGGCTCCAGCTCGGATTCGTGTGCATCACGACATCCATAGCCTTGGAGCTCAGGGCCTCGAGAGCTATCGGAACGTCCCCAACGCGGTTGTACGGAAGGCCGTTTGGGTTGGCCTTGGTACCCAAGCCGAGCTCGTTGGCGATCCGAGTCTGCGAATACTCATACCGCCAGAACTCGAGGAACATCTGGCTGCTGGCGCCTACGCACCAAACCGATGTCTCCTGCCCACGCACTTCGAAGCAAGGCGAATGGTCGGCGTCGCGTGTTGTGTAGTGCAGCTTCCTCGTCTCCCAGAGCGGACGAAGTTCGACGTACCGCGACAGCGCGGTACGGTCGATTCGGGCCATGTCGATGGCTCCCAGCCGCCGCGGCGTGAATGTCTCGCGCCACAGGCCGATTCTTTCCTCCAACCGCCCCGCCCTGGCGGCTCCCGACCGCCCGGCCGCCTCCACATACGACCAGCGCTCGAAATTGCCAGGCTCGGTCAGCTCCCGTTCCTGGGGCTGTTCCGGTACGGGCTGCCAGGAGAACAGCTCGAGCATGCCTACTTCGCGGCCTCGCAGCAGGAATTGCGCCGCGATCTTCGGGAAGCTGTATGCCACGAACCTGATCGTGTCGAAGCGCCAACGGTGGCGCCGCGCCGCGGCTTGCGCCGCTTCTCTCAGTTCGGCCTGATTCCAGTTCACACCAGAAGTGACGCCGAGCAGTGCTTCGCCCATCACCGGGTTGACTGCGATGTCCGCATACCCGACTTTGCCTCTCCCCTTGGCCAACGGAAGACGCCGGAATAGGGGAACGCCGGTCAAGTCGAAGATCACCGTGCCGGCTCGCGCAATCCGGGCCCGTTCAAACGACTGCGGCAACACATCGGCCAGCCGCAGCGCGCTCAACTCCAGGAACGCAAGCTCTTGTGTCTGTCTCTTGCCAAGTAACTCGGCCATTACCGAGCCTCCTCTCTTGGGTCAACCAAGAGCGAGAAGCTCGTCGAGCGCGCACCACGAGGAATCCAACCCAACCCGAAGGGCAAATCGCCCTCGGCTGACATTCCACTCACCCCACTATCTTCTCCGCCCCTGCCGGCGTCAAGGCCCAAGTCGCAGGCAACATCGCCGGTGACGGATCCGCTATCGATCGGCTCGTTCGCCGGTCTGCTGTTTGTCGTCGTCCTCACTCTCGGGCAGGCGGCTGCCTACTGCGTTGCCGTCGGCATGGAAGACGACGATCGGAGCGCTGTATGGACCCCGGTCGGGGTGACGCTCGGCGAACTGGTCCATCTGATCGTTGGCGCCGCGGGAGCCTCATGGCTGGTTCACCTGCCGTGTGGCCGCCGCCTACCTGCTGTGGCAGGGCGTTTCGCCACCTGCGGCATCGTGCGGCTCAGACACACGCTCGAGCGGAGGGTCGAGGGTCACACGCCTTTCACATCGTCCTGGACGGATTCCTGGTGTCCGTCGCCAATCCCGAGAGCTCTTCGCCCATGACCCCGCCCGCCATGTCCACGAAGCCGCCTCTCAACCGGATCGACGGCGTCGTCTTTGTGATCGCCGCAGCTGCCGTTGTCGTGCTCGCCCTGATCTGAAGGCTCCGACAGTTACCGCTTTGACGAGCCCGTTTGGGCCACCGGGAATAATTGACCCGGCCGACGCGCTAGAGTGAAGTCACACAGAGTACGCCTGACGCGTACAACGCCCGCCCCGCCTCCATTTCCGTCTGGTGGGGCATCCGCAGGACATGCAAGTTCCCGTTGCCGCCGTTTTCGTCGGACCTGAACCGCAGATCAGGCGGGGCGTCAGCCGACGACGGTTCGACGCTTAAGAAGGAGCAACACAATGTCCAGCAATCTCTACGTGGGAAACCTCACGTTCAACACCACGACTTCCGACCTCGAGTCGCTATTCGGCCAGCACGGCGAAGTCAAGAAGGCTCAGGTCATCACCGACCGCGACACCGGCCGCTCACGCGGGTTCGGCTTCGTCGAAATGGGCACATCCGATGAGGCCAAGGCCGCCATCGACTCGCTCAACGGCAAGAACGTCGACGGCCGTGACCTCACCGTGAACGTCGCCAAAGAGCGTTCCCGCTGAAATCCGGTTCCGCCAGACAGAAAGACGGCGGACGACAGCGCTGCTCCGGCTGCGGGCATCCTCGCAAGGAACATCACGTGCCAGCGGGATGTACCGTGCCGAACTGCGCATGTGACGACTACCAGATGGCGAAGGAGCCGGCTGCCAAGAAGGCCACTCCAGATCCGTTTGAGACTATCTGAGGCCCATCGCGGGTCTTGACCAAAGAAGGAACCCTCGCCTTGGCGGGGGTTCCTTCAGTTTGTGCTCGCGTCCGGCCGATTGGGTGGCTACTCCGTCTTGATAAGCGTGTCGACCAGCTCTGGTGTCAGCTCCAATTCCGGGTGCGCCGCAGCGACATGCATCTCTACATGCTTCACGAGCTCGTCCTTGGCTTCGGTTGTGAAATTTCCGGGGCAATCCGCACCCGTATCTGCACAAGTCACCGTGTAGGCCATTCGCCGTCTCCTCTCCATGGGTCCCGCCGGACAACGGTACCAACCTGTCGATCGTGTCGCTCGCAGCGAGGCGACCAGCCTGTGCCGTAAGCTCGCCTCGTGAACGATCAGCAGGCCGCAGTAGCCGCCGCCCGCGCCCATCGCGCCGAGAACGGCCCGGCCGTCATCGCCGAGTTCGTCGAGCTACTTGCCCTCCCCAATGTGTCTCGTCAACTCGATGATGTGGGCAGGGTCGCCGACCACATCGTCGCCATGCTCTCCGCCAGGGGTGTCGACGCCCGCACCGTGGGTCGCCCGGGAGCCGGGCCGGTCGTTGTCGGCCGCTTCGAGGTTCCGGGATCCACTCAGACAATCGGCATCTACGCACATTACGACGGACAGCCAATCGACCAGCCCGATTGGGGAGTCGAACCGTTCAAGCCGAGCCTGTTTAGCGGCCCACTGGGAGGCGACGGAGTCGAGCTGCCGCTGCCTATCGACGGGGAGCCGGTTGATCCCGAGTGGCGCCTGTACGCCAGATCGGCTGCGGACGACAAAGCCCCGCTTGTTGCGATCTGCGCAGCATTGGATGCCATGCGAGGAGCCGGCATCGCCCCCCGTGCCAACCTGATATTCCTATTCGAGGGCGAGGAGGAAATCGGCTCGCCCCACCTCCCTCAATACCTCAGCGAGCTGCAGGACGAACTCGCAGCCGACGTATGGCTCATCTGCGACGGACCGGTTCATCAGACGCGACGGCCCCAAATCGTCTTCGGAGTCCGTGGAATCTCCGAGATGGAAATCACGGTATTGGGGCCCAACCGACCACTGCACAGCGGTCACTACGGGAACTGGGCGCCTAATCCCAACATGGAGTTGGTCCAGCTGTTGGCATCGATGAAGGACAGCGACGGCAACGTGCTCATCGAGAACTTCTACGCGGGAACCCAGCCCACCACGGAGGCCGACAAGGCCGCAGTCGCACTGCTGCCGGACGACGACGACTCGCTACGCCTCGAGCTGGGCCTCAGCGAAACCGAAGACGGTGGAGCCGCCCTCGCCCTTCGACTGCTGTTGCCGTCGCTCAACGTTCGCGGTCTCGACGGCGGAGCGGTTGGAGAAAGGGCCGCCAACGTAATCCCGACCCAGGCGACTGCTTCCATCGACATCCGCCTCGCCCCCGGCAACAACCCCGATGAGATGATGGACCGCGTCGAAGGCCACATCCGCTCGAGCGGCTGGCACATTGTCGACTCCGGGCCAGGCGATGATACCCGCAGTGGAACCGGCAAGCTCGTGATGATCACCCGCAAGGCCTCCTACCCGGGCGTACGGATGCCCATGGACTCGCCGCTGGCCGCAAGCCTTCTCGCCGCCGCCGAAGTGGCAGCCGGCGAGCCGGTGGTCGCCGTTCCCACATTCGGCGGCTCGGTGCCTCTCCACTACTTCAAGACGATCTTGAACGCGCCAATCGCCATCACCCCGTTCGCCAACCATGACAACAACCAACACGCCGCCAACGAAAACATCCGAATCGCCAACCTGTGGTACGGCATTGACCTCATGGCAGCGTTGATGACGATGGAGCTGTCGAGCTAGGTGACTCGCTCGATGACGAAGCCATCGAGCTGATGGTCTCCAACGGCACGTACCTGGCTGCCGATCTCTACGACGGCGACTACACCCTGGAGCACGGACCCGGGATGGGTTACTCGCAGGAGGTCATGAACAAGACGCGGTTGACCACAGAGGTTCAGCGAGTTGGTTTCACCAAGGCAGTCGCCGCCGGCGTGTCTCTGGCTTTCGGAAGCGACGCTTCTGTGTTCCCCCATGGCATTCAAGCCCGCCAGTTCTCGCTGTACGTTGAGTTTGGTTTGACGACGGCCCAGGCCATCCAGAGCGCAACACGCTGGGCCGCCGAACTCATGCGATGGGAAGATCGTGTGGGGTCGCTGGTTCCCGGAGCCTTCGCCGACATTGTCGGCGTCGCCGGCAACCCCCTCGAAGATGTCAGCCTGCTTGAAGAGGTGGCTCTCGTGATGCAGGGCGGCAAGTGGGTGGTCGGCCCTCCAACCTGAGCCGCCGACCGCCAGCTGTTTTCATCCCATGCCCGCGAGCGTACCGGCACTCACCCGCCCGCTCGTCTGCAGACCGTTGGCGGCGTCACGCCCGGACCCGTTGTAGACGAAGTAGATCGGGCCCTCACTTCTCAACAGCTCGAGCACGTTTGAGAAATCGCCATGTTGATAGCGCACATTCTTGTCGCCCGCGTACCTCACCATCTCATCCTCGGGAGCGAACACAAGCTGGCCGACCAACTCGCCGGAGTCGGCGGCCAGCTGGATCCGCGGCGCACGATCGCCGCCCGGGTAGGTGATCACATAGCTGCCGACTCGGGTCCATGGCACTGCGCGATCCATGACGACGGGCCCTGTCCGAGCGTTGTTCGGGATCACGATCATGGTTGGTTCCTTTCCGTAGAGAACTCGCCGTTGAAGAACGCCGAGATCGTCTGCACGATTGCGGCAACAGACGGCTGCGGATCTATCGCGGCCAGCACGGTGAATCCGAGGCCAACGGCAGCGAGTATTCGTCCCGCAGCCGTCGCCTCTAGTGCGTGGCTGATCTCTCCGCCGTCCTGTCCCCGTTCGATTTCTGTAGTGAACTGTTCGCTCGTGGCAGAGATAGCCTCGGCAAAGAGCGCCGCGATGTGCTCGTTGTGGAGCGCCTCCCCCCACAGGAGAACGCTGAGACGGTTGCTGAGCTCAGCCTGCGGCGAATGCAGGAACCCGAGAGTCGTCTCCATGGTCCCCGTGAGCGAGCGGATCGCGGAGACATCCGGTGTTGCTTCAAGTAGCTCCGCTGTGCCTTGGCGACCCCACTCGGCGATCGCCGCGACGATCTCGTCCTTGCTCTTGAAGTAGCGGTAGACGGCACCGGTGCTGAGCTGAGCTTCTTCGCAGATTGCGTTGATGGTCGTCCCACTGAATCCGTCACGAGCGAAACACGTGGCAGCAGCTTCGAGAATCTGATTGCGACGAGCATCGAGATGGGCTGCGGTGACCTTCGGCATTCGATCTCTTTCGGTGGTGAAATAAAACGAATACTCGTTTTATATCACCATCGAGTTGGGCAGTCAAGAGGATTCGGGGTCGCAGCATCCATCCCCTGCTGGCTGGGGACGCCGGGGTTGACTCCGCGACTTCAGAGCCGATCAGCGCTCGATCGAGAGCGAACCGGCTCGAGGATGTTGTGTGCGCCGACCAGTCCGAGGTGTCACACCAACGCCAGCGACACCAAAAAAGCCAGCGGAAATGCCGCTACCGCGGCCGCGGCGTCGATAGCCACACGCGTCGGCTCGTACCGCTGCCACTTCTCGAACAAATACGCTGTGACGCTCAGCCACAGAAGCCAGAAACCCACGACAGCCATATCATCCGCCTCACTCGCACCACCAGCCCGATGGCGACTGCCGCGCCCTTGTCGCCTATCTCTAGTTTAGGCGAGAATCAAGCGTCGCACACGGGCACTCAATTCGGGCTAGCGTCCCGGGGCATGGAAGCATGGGACACACTCACCTCACGCCGGCAAGTTCGCAGCTACACCTCCGATCCGATTCCGGATGAGGATCTCGATCGGATTCTCGAGGCAGGCCGCCGGGCACCATCTGCTCGAAACGCGCAGCGCTGGGACTTCGTCGTAGTGTCCGACACCGCCGAGATGGAGCGGTTGTCGCAGGTCTGGCAGGGTGCAGTTTGGATTACCGGTGCCCAGGCCACGATTGCCCTGGTGATGCCTCAGGCCGATGGCGACCAGGCTCTCGTCGACCGCTTCGATCTCGGTCAAGCCGCCATGCAGATGATGATCGCGGCGACCGGACAAGGTATCGGGAGCGGTGAAGCCTCATGCCGCGACCAGGCCCTGGCGCAAGAGATTCTCGGATTTCCCGACGGACACCACTGCGCTTTGCTGATCGCCCTTGGCTATCCGGCTGACCGGCCGCTCAAGCCGATCCAGAAGCCGTCGCGGCGCGCCTTCGAAGACGTCGTCCATTTCGGCACCTGGTAGCCACCGAGGGTGTTGGTCTGTGCCCGGTCTGGTCAACTCCAGCGAACATGAACCGTCTCCCTCCAGGTCTCTGCCACCGACCGGTCCCCGCTGATCTCCACCTGTCCGATGGCCGGCCGGTTCCAAGACCACAAATAGAGATCGGATGCGGCGGCGGATACGGTCGCGTCGGCCTCATTTTCAATACGATCGGTACGGCACGATTTGGGGCCGA
>Ga0224512_10004666_pt1 | contig 11476 bp, 9 predicted proteins | sample SF_May12_sed_USG_4_FD_169103 | JGI IMG/M metagenome (GOLD analysis project Ga0224512, IMG submission 169103) | Sediment microbial communities from San Francisco Bay, California, United States - SF_May12_sed_USGS_13 | ecosystem: Environmental > Aquatic > Marine > Sediment | place: USA: California... | reverse complement strand
AGAACGATGACCGGGATCAATGGCAACACGGTTTACTCGCTGCCGAATGACCGGCTCGTTGAGATTCTGGGGCGCTACAATCGTCTGAACAATAACGACTCTGCTCTGTCGCCGGCGAAGTGAGGCGAGCTAACGGGGACATTGCCGATTCAGCGTATCAATTTGCTGAATCGGCAATGTCCCCGTTTAGTTGCTCAACAGCAAGCCGGGATCGACGGCCGTGCCGTTGAGGTAAGCGCCGAAATGCAGGTGCGGCCCCGTCACTCGGCCGGTCCTGCCGACCGCACCTATCGCCTCGCCTGCGGCGACGGACTGCCCCTGCTCGACGCCGATCTCGCTCAGGTGACAGTACATTGTGACGAAGCCCTGGCCGTGATCGATGAATACCGTGTTGCCATTGAAGTAGTAGTCGCCGGTCACCGTGACGATGCCGTCACGCGGTGCCTTGATCGGTTCTCCTTCGGGCGCGGCGATGTCCATGCCCTTGTGCGGCGATCGCGGCTCATCGTTAAAGAACCGGCGCAAGCCGAAACTCGAGCTGCGCGCGCCGGCAACGGGCGCCCGCAAGTCGATACTATCGATGCCGGTATCGCGCCAGTTGGTAAGTGCCGCATCGATGGCTTTGCGCTCTCTTGCAACACGCCGCAGGTTTTCATCGCTTAGGGAAACGAACCCGGGCGCCACGGTCAGGCGTTGCTCCGGGTACGCATGCTCCCCGACATCGAAAGAGCGGGTCGTCCCGTCGGCCAAACGGATCTTGGCGCGGCCGACCGGTGCGTCGAGCGGCACGCCGATTGCCGCACGCCATTGCCCATTGTCGTTCATGACGAGGACTCGCCTGCCGTCGTACTCGACGACGGGCGGGGGGCCGTCGGCTGCACCGAGTTCGATGAACGCGATACCGCCGGGCCACGCCGAACTTTCATCGGCACTTGCACAGATCGCAACGAACAGCAACGCGAGTATCGATAGCCGTTTATTCATCGTCGTGCACCGACCCGACGGTCGCGAGTAACTGCCCCTGCGCAAGCCGGGCACGGATCTCATCGCCGGGTAGAGCATCCCGTGCTCGCGACAGGACTTTACCGGTGCCCGCATGTTCGACAATCGCGTAGCCGCGACTGAGCGTCGCGAGCGGGCTGACCGAGTCGAGCTTACCGGCGGACAGCTGTAGCCGGTGACGCAGGCCGCGGACGAGGGTTTGGGTGCTTCCTCCGAGTCGCTGGTGCAGGTGCGCAAGTCGACTCAATGATCGCTGCACGGCGATTGCGGGCGATGCCTGCAGGAGCCCGCTCTGCGTGATCTGCAACCGGCGGCTACGGTAGAGAACATCCTGGCGCATCGCGGCCGCGAGCGCGGCGCGGATCTCGCGAAGGTGGTCGGCCTGGCGGCTGAGCGTTCTACCCGGGCTGTTCGTCATAAGCCGCTTCGTCAGCCAGTCGAGCGTCTGGCCGCGCTCCTCGAGCGCGCGTTGGCCGAGACGTGAAATGCGGGTCGAAAGTGTACTGACCATACGCCGCCAGTCGTCGCCGTCGGGGACCACGAGCTCCGCGGCACCCGATGGCGTCGGTGCGCGCACGTCTGCGACGAAATCCGCGATCGTAAAATCGACCTCGTGGCCGACGGCGCTGACGATCGGAATCGGCGCGGCGGCAATCGCTCTAGCGAGCTTTTCGTCGTTGAACGCCCACAGATCCTCCAGCGAGCCGCCGCCGCGACCCATGATCAGCACATCGCATTCGGCGCGGCGAATCGCGGTCTCGAGTGCGGCGATCAGCTCGGGCACGGCCGCGTCTCCCTGCACGGCGGCGGGGTAGACGATTACAGGCACCGCCGGAAACCGCCGCCGCAACACGCTCAGGATATCGCGGATCGCGGCGCCCGTCGGCGACGTAATCACGCCGATACATTCGGGTAGGGCAGGCAGCGTCAGTTTGCGGTCTGCATCGAACAGGCCTTCGGCCGCGAGTTTTTTTTTCAGGACTTCGAACTGGCGTTTTAACGCGCCTTCACCCGCCGGCTCGATTTGCTCGACAATTAACTGGTAGTCGCCACGAGCCTCGTACAGGCTCACGCGCCCGAACACCAGCACCTGGTCGCCGTTGTTGATGCCGATCGTAGGGCCGCGCTGCCGCTGACGAAACCAGGCCGCTCGAATCTGTGCCGTGTCATCCTTGAGCGAAAAGTACAGATGCCCCGAGCCCGGGCGCGCAATATTGGAGATCTCGCCCTCTACCCAGAGCCGGGCAATGCCTTGTTCCAGCAGGCCCTTGACCCGGCGGTTGAGTTCGCTGACCGTGATCGCACCGGAGGTGACGTTGCCTGGGCCCGAATTTTCCATGCTCGCGAGTATAGCGAACGCCGCCCAGCTTTTGCCGACTATGTGATCAGCGTAGAATTAACCGTTTAACCTCATTCAGGGAGCCGAGACCCCATGCGTATCGTCAAGGAAGCCCTCACATTCGACGACGTTCTGCTGCAGCCGGGCTACTCCGAGGTTCTGCCACGCGAAGTCGATCTCAGTACCCAGCTGACCCGTGACATAAGACTCAATATCCCGATCCTCTCGGCCGCAATGGACACGGTGACGGAGGCCCGCCTCGCGATCGCGATTGCCCAGGAGGGCGGGCTCGGCGTCATTCACAAGAATATGCCAATCGAGAATCAGGCGCGGCAGGTCCTGCAGGTCAAGAAGTTCGAGAGCGGCATCGTTCGTAACCCAATTACCGTGTCACCCGATATGACGATTCGCGAAGTCATCGAACTGACGCGCGCCATGGGAATATCCGGAGTGCCCGTTGTCGAGGGCCGGCAGACCGTGGGCATCGTCACGGGGCGCGATCTGCGGTTTGAAACCCAGCTCGACGCGCCTGTCAAAACCGTCATGACGCCGCAGGATCGGCTTATCACGGTGCGCGAAGGTGCGGACAAGGACGAGGTGCTGTCTCTGCTGCATAGGCATCGCATCGAAAAAGTGCTCATCGTTGGCGACAATTTCGAACTCAAGGGCATGATCACGGCAAAGGACTTTCAGAAGGCCAAGGAATTTCCCCAGGCCTGCAAGGACGACAGCGGTGCACTGCGGGTCGGCGCGGCGGTCGGTACCGGTTACGGGACGGATGAACGTGTCGCCACCCTGATCGATGCCGGTGTCGACGTTCTGGTCGTCGATACTTCACACGGATTCTCGAAAGGTGTGATCGAACGGGTGCGAAAGATCAAACAGGGCCACCCCGACATGCAGGTGATCGGCGGCAATATCGTCTCAGCCGATGCGGCCCGCGCGCTGGTCGAAGCTGGCGCCGACGGCATCAAGGTTGGTATCGGCCCGGGCTCGATTTGCACGACGCGCGTGGTCGCGGGTGTCGGAGTGCCGCAAATCTCGGCGGTCGCAGAAGTCGCCCATGCGCTTGAAGAATCCGGCATTCCTTTGATTGCCGACGGCGGCATCCGCTACTCAGGCGATATTGCCAAAGCGCTCGTCGCCGGGGCGTACTCGGTCATGATCGGCGGCCTGTTCGCCGGCACCGAGGAGTCGCCGGGAGAGGTCGAGTTGTACCAGGGCCGCTCCTACAAGTCTTATCGCGGCATGGGTTCGGTTGCTGCCATGGGACAGACGCACGGGTCGTCGGACCGTTACTTCCAGGACATGACCGAGGAACTCGAGAAACTCGTGCCCGAAGGCGTCGAGGGACGTGTCGCTTACAAAGGCAGCCTGATTGCGATCGTGCATCAGCTTATTGGCGGTGTGCGTGCGGCCATGGGCTACACGGGCAGCAGCACGATTCGTGAAATGCGTACGAAACCGAAATTCGTGCAGATCACGGGTGCAGGCATGGCCGAAAGCCACGTACACGACGTAACGATCACGAAAGAGCCGCCAAACTACCGCATGAATCGACGGGATTGAACGCAACATGATTCAAGCTGTCGCGTTTTCGGGCGCCCCGCACGCCAACATCCACGCGCATCGACTGCTGATTCTCGATTTCGGCAGCCAGTACACGCAGCTGATTGCACGCCGCGTGCGCGAGTGCGGCGTGTATTCCGAGATTCATCCCTGGGATATGTCCGATGCTGCGATCCGAGCCTTCGCACCGTCCGGCGTTGTGCTCTCCGGTGGGCCCGAGTCGGTCAACCTCGACGATCCGCCGCGCATCTCGCACGCCGTGTTCGAACTCGGCGTGCCCGTGCTCGGCATCTGCTACGGCATGCAGTCGATGGCGGCCGAGCTCGGCGGTAAAGTCGAAGCATCGGCGCATCGCGAATACGGCTATGCCGAAATCGTTCCCACCGACTCGCATTTATTCGGTGGACTCACGGACAGCGACGACGATGAGCCGCATCTCAAGGTGTGGATGAGTCACGGCGATCGTGTCGAAGTCGCTCCGCCGGGATTCGAAGTCACCGCAAGCAGCCCGAATTCGCCGCTCGCTGCGATCGAAGATCGATCGAGACATTTCTACGGCGTGCAGTTTCATCCCGAAGTCACGCACACACTGCGCGGTCAGGCGATCATGCGCCGTTTCGCGCGCGATATCTGCGGCTGTTCGGGCGACTGGACGCCGGGCAATATCGTGGCAGACGCAATTGCGAACGTTCGTGCAACGGTCGGCGATGGCAAAGTGTTGCTCGGGCTTTCGGGTGGCGTCGATTCGTCGGTCGTCGCGGCGCTGTTGCACGAGGCGATCGGCGATCAGCTGACTTGCGTATTCGTCGATCACGGCCTTCTACGTCATCATGAAGGCGACCAGGTTATGGATACGTTTGCGGACCACTTGGGCGTCAACGTCATTCGCGTCAATGCCGCTGACCGGTTCTTCAAAGCGCTCGAAGGCGTTGCCGATCCCGAACAAAAGCGCAAGATCATCGGCGGCCAGTTCATCGACGTGTTCGACGAAGAAGCGCACAAACTGGAGGGCATCGAGTGGCTCGCTCAAGGCACGATCTACCCGGACGTCATTGAATCCGCAGGTGCGTCGACGGGGAAAGCGCACGTGATCAAGTCGCACCACAACGTGGGCGGTCTGCCGGAGCGAATGCGCATGCAGCTTGTCGAGCCGTTACGCGAGCTGTTTAAAGACGAGGTGCGCAAGATCGGCCTCGAACTCGGGCTGCCGAAGCAAATGGTGTTTCGGCACCCATTCCCGGGGCCCGGTCTGGGCGTGCGTGTGCTCGGCGAGGTCAAGCGCGAGTATGTCGAGAAACTGCAGCTTGCCGACGATATCTTCATCGAGGAACTCAGGAATCAGGATCTCTACGACCAGGTGAGCCAGGCCTTTGCCGTGTTTCTGCCCGTCAAGTCGGTCGGCGTGATGGGCGACGGCCGCCGCTATGAATTCGTGATCGCGTTGCGCGCCGTCGAGACGGTCGACTTTATGACCGCGCGCTGGGCGAGGCTTCCTTACGAGTTCCTCGAGCACGTCTCGCTGCGCATCATCAACGAGGTCGACGGCATCTCGCGGGTGACCTACGACATCTCGGGCAAGCCGCCTGCGACCATTGAGTGGGAATAGCGGCTTTACGGCTGACATGGTTGAACTGAAAACGTAGAGATTGGTTCTCAGACCGCCGCAATTAGAAGATAAACACTCGTTAGCGAGAAGACTCGATGACTGGGAAGTGGCCAAGTGGCTATCCAATGTTCCGTACCCCTACACCGTCAGCGATGCCGAGGCCTGGATCGAACTAATTGGCAGGGAACAACCGAGTTTGAATCTCTCTATCTTCCTGCAGGACGAGTTAATTGGTGGTGTTGGTTTGAGCCAAAAAGAAGATGGAATCTATGAGCTTGGATATTGGTTGGCAATAGAACATTGGGGAAAGGGCATAGCGACCGAGGCGGCGAATGAACTGTTGGCATATGGACTGTGGAATCTCAATAACGCAAGAATTGTCGCGAGTTACCTAAAGGGCAATACTGCTTCCGCAATCGTACTGAGAAAACTGGGATTTAAAGAAATTGGCGAGGGGGACATCTACTGTATTTCTCGCAAAGAACAAATGCCGTGCGTGTATTTGGCCTTATCATAAAATGCCTGGCAACGGATTCGCATGTTGGTATGCGCAGGATTGTCAAACCGTCCTCCGGGCCGACAATCTAGCGAACAGAATCAGTTTTAAGGTTTTTGTAGAAAGAAAACGTATTTGCAGACCAGGGCCTGACTTGCAGCGATCTAATGCTGCCTTTGGTTTTTTTCTGGCATGACAATTGAGTGGAAATGAATGGACAGCGGCTGGTCCGGTGAGGATGTCGCCGCTATGCAGGCGGCAATCGAGCAGGCAGGACTCGCAGGTGCCGCCGGAGAAATCCCTGTCGGTGCCGTGGTCACGATTGCTGGCGACATCGTTGCGGTCGGCCACAACCGCTCGATTACCGATACCGACCCGAGCGCGCATGCCGAGATCGTCGCGCTTCGTGAAGCGGCGCAAGTGCTCGGCAATTATCGTCTGCCCGACGCAACGCTTTACGTCACGCTCGAGCCCTGTGCGATGTGCATCGGCGCGGTGGTGCAGGCGCGTATCGCGCGCCTCGTCTTCGGCGCTTACGATCCGAAAGCCGGCGCCGCGGGAAGTGTGATCGATCTGACCGAAAGCAAAGCGCTCAATCATCGTTTCGAAGTCAATGGAGGCATTCTCGCCGAAGATTGCGGCGCCATGCTGCAAGAGTTTTTTCACGCGCGCCGAAACTAGGGTGCCGCGAACGCGATTTCGATCGGTTCCTCGTCAGGCATCTCGGCTGGTTCCGGGTCAACCGCCGGATCGGGGTCATTGGATTCCTCGTTCGCAGTGATCCATTTCAGCAGGTTGTAGTAGCTGCGTATATTGTTGACGTACAGCACGGGTTCCCAGCCGCGCGCATAACCGTACGGCACCTTCGTGTACCACTTGCGTTGCGCGAGCAGCGGCAACGCTTTTCTGACGTCAATCCATAGGTCGGGATTGCCGCCCTGCCACTCAACGATCTGGCGCGCATCCTTGACATGGTTAAAGCCGACGTTGTAAGCGGCGAGCGCCATCCAGGTACGGTCCGGTTCGGCGACGGTGTCGGCGATACGCTCCGTCTGGCGCGCATAGTATTGGGCGCCGCCAAAGATGCTGTTCCTGGGGTCAAGGCGATCATCGAGCCCGAGGTATTCCGCGGTGTCTTGCGTCAGCATCATGATGCCGCGCACGCCGGTGGGCGACACGGCCTGGGAGCGCCAGTGCGATTCCTGGTAGCCGATCGCGGCGAGCAGACGCCAGTCCACACCCCAATCGGCCCCGGCCTGCTCGAAATGTTCACGATACCGCGGCAGTCGACTTTCGTAATGACGAACGAAGTTGCGCGTGCCGACGTAGTCGAATCGCCGGGCGTGTCCATAGTAGCGATCCTTGACCTGGGCAAGCAGGCCGGTCCGCTCGGCGTTGATCAGAAAATCGTCGGCGCGACTCAGCAGACTGTCGCTGCGGCCTTTCGGAAACGCCCAGGCGATCGGGTCGTCGACTTCGAGATCGAGCGCAACACGCAGGTCCGGGTAGAAATGCCGCTGAATGTTGAACTCCGTGCTGTCGGCCACGGTCAGGTCAATCTCCCCGGCCGCGACTTTGGCGAGCAAGTCGGCCACCTCGACGTCGGCATTCTCGGCCCAGCTCAGCTCCGGATATATCGCTTGCAACGATGCGAGCATATCCGCGTGACTCGTGCCCGCGACGACCTCGATCGAGCGGTCCATGATGTCCTCGATCGAGCGCGGCTTGCCCGTCCCGAGACGGTAGACCAGATGCATGTCGACCAATTGATACGGATGGCCGAAGTCGAGATAGTCGCGCCGTGAGTCCGTGATGGACAGGCCCGCTGCGGCCATATGCGCTTTGCCATCCACCAAATACGGCAGAATTTCAGACACGCTCTCGACGGACTCGATGACAAGAGTGACGCCGAGCGCGTCGGCGAAATCCTGCACGAGATCGTACTCGGGACCGGATGGTCCGTCCGGACCGACGACGTAAGCGGTGGGGCTGTCGCGAGTGACAACGCGCAGCTCTCCCGTTTGTATCACCTGATCCAATAGCGGTGGTGGCGACGAGCACGTACCGATCAGAGCGGCCAATGTTATGTAGAGCAGCAGGCGCATCCTGTCTCCATGCTCCGTTTCTTATTTTGACCGGCAAGAGGCGCGAATTCGCCGGCCATCGACTCTATTCTTCGGGCAATTCTGCCACAGAAGAGCGCCTGAGGATTACGAATTGACCACAGTGCGGCATATTTTCGGACAATTCGGGCTGTCTCTAAGGCGCCGGCAGCGCGAGTTGCGCTCGGAGAGATAAATGCAGCTGCGCGCCGTTTCTAGCACCGACCGACGAGATTCCGTACAATCGCGGCCCACGTTTGCGCCCGTGGAGAGGTGCCGGAGTGGTCGAACGGGCTTGACTCGAAATCAAGTGTACGGTTTTCCGTACCGTGGGTTCGAATCCCACCCTCTCCGCCAGCTCGGTCCTGACTCCTACGTTTTTGTAGCCTCATGCAAGCCTAGTTCCCTGCTTTCCATGGTTTACCTGTGGCTCCGTCGCCATTGTTCTGGGCAAGATCCTGAACCTTCGTCGGATCCTCAGCAGGGTAGGCACACTTTTCTAGGAAGCGCTAGGAATGCGAGCCTGGCTTGAGACGGCGGGCCGAGACGCTTAATCATGTACTTAGCGACCGTTGTCTCGGAAATCTCGATGACGTTCTACCGCAAAACAGAGGGCGGCTCGGAGCGGGGCTCGCCCGTTGTCGCAATAGCAGCGAATCCTCTTGGCCGGTCGCGCTATGATCAGCGCATGGATATCGACGCGCTGCAGCAGCGGCTGGCGGAATTCGCCACGGAACGCGATTGGGAGCAGTTCCACAGCCCGAAGAATCTCGCGATGGCGCTCGCCGCCGAGGCGGGCGAGCTCGTCGAGGTATTTCAGTGGTTGACGGAGACCGAGTCCGCGAATCTCGATGCGACGCAGAAGCAGGCCGTCGCGTACGAGCTTGCCGACGTGCTGATCTATCTCGTGCGACTCGCGGACAGACTCGACGTCGATCTCGATATCGTCGTGCCCGAGAAGATCCGCATCAACGCCGAGAAGTACCCCGTCGCCCTCGCGAAGGGTAGCGTCGCGAGATCGGACCGCCGCGACTGACCCGCAGCCGATGCTGAGTTATCAGCATGCCTATCATGCCGGCAACGCGGCCGACGTCCATAAGCATCTCGCGCTCGTCATGCTGCTCCGCCGTCTCAAGCAGAAGGAGAAACCGTTCTCTTTCATTGATACGCATGCCGGACGCGGTCTTTACGATCTCGAGAGTGCGGAAGCGCAAAAGACGCGTGAGGCCGAAACCGGCGTGCTGCGTCTGACCCTGACCGACGACGCACCACAGCCGGTTCGCGATTATCTGGCTATTTTGTCCGCGCGCAATCGGGAGGGACCGATTCGCTTTTACCCGGGCTCGGCAGCGATCGCGCACGCGATGCTGCGCGACGACGACCGCGCGATTTTGCTCGAGTTGCATCCGCAGGAATCCGCTGCGCTCAGGCAATTCCTCGCCTCGGATTCACGATTCAGCCTACATGTGCGCGACTGTTACGAGGCGCTGCCGGCATTGTTGCCGCCGCCGATCCGCCGCGGCCTCGTGCTCATCGATCCGAGCTATGAAATGAAGGTCGAGTACGAGGACATCGTCCGGCTGCTCGGCCGGGCGCTCCGCCGCTGGGCCAACGGCATTTACCTGCTCTGGTACCCGCTGTTGCCCGAAGCACGCGATCGCCTGCTGCTCCGACAAATCGAAAGGCTGGCACCGCCGAAGACGCTGATTTCCGAATACTCGTTCTCTGCAAGCGACGGCGGGCTGCAGGGTTCCGGGCTCGTCATCGTCAACTCGCCGTGGCAATTCGACAAGGAGCTTGCCACCGCGATGCAACACATCATCGACGCGCTCGGGTTCGGCGCTCACTCCGTCACGGGATAGCGCGCATGATCACGCTCGAATGGCGGGCCCGCCGGGACTTGAACCAGAGACCAGGGGATTTTGAATTGCCTGCTCTCAGCAACTGAGCCACAGACCCGCCGCGGGTACGGCAGCGCACGTCCGGGATGGCGCATAGAAAAAGGGGCCTGAGAGTAAAGGCGATTCGACACGCCTGTTTGAGCAGTTTTGAGCAGCGGATCGCCGGCGATTGGGTCAAGTCTTGGGCTTTTTGCACCGATGGTTAGACAAGAGACCACCTCTGACCCACTGATCGTCGCGTCTCGCTCCCGAATCTCCCGTTCCTTCCAGAAACTCGGCCCGCTTTCTCACCGTCAGCAAGACGCGGCCAGACGCGCCCGTTCCCCGATATGTTTTCGTGCTAGTCGTGAGATTCGGAGACTGGTTCGCCCATGACTCGCTGCACCGCCAGAAATCAAAAGCGGGGCCGCGAGGGCCCCGCTTTTGATTTCAAGCAGAGGGTTTGGGATGAGATCCCTGTTCGACAAAACGCGTTAGCGTTTTGGACGCACGCAGTGCGCCCCGAAGGGGTGAGAATCGCCCTGAGGCGATTCGAATCAATCCCACCCTCTCCGCCAGACAGTCAGGCATTCGTTGAGTCTCCGTCCAGAGACTCGCGAATGTCTTTTTCTTTCCGAGGTTTGCGTTACCCTTTCTCGCATCTTTCCGGATCGACTCAAGGGTCTCAGGGCGGAACAGCGCTCTGGACAGACCAGAGTCTCTGCGACCAGATTTGGCGGTCCGGGGTCAATCGGCCGGAAGGCCCAGATATTCTCGCTGGTCGACCCAGCCGATCGGCAGGTTCTTGAGGCGAACGAGCTTGTTGGCGGTCAGTTCAGGCGGCCGCCATCCCTCGATGATGGCTTCGATGATATCTGGTGCCAGGTAGGCGAATCGAAGTACGTGGGCAAAGCACGAGGCGTTGACGCCATTTGCGGCGGCAAGGTCCGAGATCGTCTCCGGAGGCCCTGTTTCCCGATTTAAAATGAGTAAAGACACACTAATTTCCAGATTTACTAACGTGCTGCCATAGCCCTCCAGGAATTGGGCCGCTCGCGAGCGCGGTGCCGATAGTGCGCAAAATGTCGGTCTCGACTGGCACGTGTCGGCGGCCAGTATCACAATTGGCGCGGCAGACGGCAGACGGCAGACGGCAGACGGCAGACGGCAGTGCATTGATGAAACTGATTATTTGCGACAAAGACGAAGACCAAAACGGTATTCACTGGAAAATTGGCGATATCCAGGTGACTACATTACAGCCGCATACGGATAGAAATTTTTGATCATTTTTCATTTCAATGCGCACGAAGACATTGTCGTTGTATGGCAAGCGCCGATTTTCGAACCGACTTTATACGCAGTAATTCGCAGGTAGTCCGATTGTCTATTCGGAAATCATGCCTATGATTAAGAAAAAGGACTCTCTAGATTTGGTGTTACACGCGTGCGAATTCGCGGCTCTCAAGCATCGAGATCAGC
>Ga0224512_10004665_pt1 | contig 11477 bp, 9 predicted proteins | sample SF_May12_sed_USG_4_FD_169103 | JGI IMG/M metagenome (GOLD analysis project Ga0224512, IMG submission 169103) | Sediment microbial communities from San Francisco Bay, California, United States - SF_May12_sed_USGS_13 | ecosystem: Environmental > Aquatic > Marine > Sediment | place: USA: California... | reverse complement strand
GTCCCGACACCGTTCCGTACCCATGCAAGGCTCGAACACCCAGGTGATCCCTCGCCCGCAGGTAGAACTGCTCTTGGTCGAATTCGTCCTCGCCGAGCACGAGGCCGAGCGTGTAGTTGACGCGCTTGAGAGGATCGAGCGTCAGGCCCGAGCCCGAGCTCCTCACGAAGTCACTCATCGGCCTTCTCCTTCCCTGTTCATCTGGTGTGTCCGTTGCTGACTCGTTCTCGTCCGACCACTGTCCGGTCGGTGACATTCCACGGGTGGGCTCCGCTGAGGTAGGACTGAGCGATCCGCCCGCGACCCAGGACGATCGAGACGAAGCGGCTGCCTTCCCCGACGATGGTCTCGAGCCCCACGCGCGCCTCGCCGACACGGAACGCCGCCCAGTAGGGCTTCACCTCGAATGCGGTATGACCTGGTCGTTCGTTCTCGACGACTCGTTCCACCGTGTCGAGCAGGCGTGACCTCGCGGCGTCGTCGTCGGCTGGTCGTATTGGGACCAGGACCGTGAAGCGATGCGCCGCCCGCTGGATCGGCAGGTGCGACGACGCGAACTGGATCCAGTCCTGGAGCGGCGCGCCATCGGCGGGGAGCCGAGCCGTGGGCAGAGCGACGTCGTCGAAGGAGCCGATCGATGAGGCGCCGAGGAGGCCCCACGCTTCGTTGAGGGCGCTCGCTCGTCGGTATCGCCGAAAGAGGAACGCCCGGTACTCGTCCAGGTCGTCATCGGTCACGTCCGGATAGCCAACCGCCATCTCCGCCGCCACGAATTCACGCCAGTCGGCCGATTCCCTTTCGTGGTCGGGGGTGAGTGGCGGGTAGAACTCGGCGATCTCACCGGCCGACCCCACTGCGATGGAGCGCTGCCAGGCTGCTTCGACTCCGGCGATGGGGTCGGGTGCGTACCGCTTGGTCAGGAACTCTCTATACCGGCGATCCACCTCGTCACGGCCGTCGAGGAGTGTCCACTTGGCGCCGATCTCGATGGTGCGAGGCCCCACGAGCTCGGTCGGGTCGCCGAACACCACTCCCGGAGTCGACCTCGTGCGGAACCGCTCCACGATCCGGACCCCGAACGGCGAGGTGTTGGCCGGATCGAAGATCGAGCTGTCCGGGCATGGGTCCGTGGCGAGTCGGATCGCTTCGATCATTCCCCGGCGGGTGCCGCGCTGTCCGAACAGTTCGAATGCATGTTGGATGAACAGCCGCAGCCGCGCCTCGTCCCACCCGGGTTCGATCGTGGCGCCCAGCCAGGACGCCAGCCAAGCCAGGTAGTCGCTGTCCAGTGTGGTCACGTCGAACAGGACGTGAGCGTTCTCGATACGCGACTCGAACGCCGTGAACATCCCCTCGACGCTGGCCAGGTACCTGTCGATGAAAGATGCCGAGTGTCGGTCTTCCCGATAGACGTCGGGGAGATACTCATCGAGGTAGGAGAAGCGCGGTGAGTAGGCGCGCAGCGCCCACAGCCGAGGTGTCGTCCTGCCGTTGCCCGTCAACGAGAGACGAATCTGGAGGTATCGGCCGGTGGCCGCCTGGAAGAGGAGTTCCCACGTACCCGAGCCCGGTGTCGAATCGTCTCCATATCGGTGAAATGCGATCTCGCTCCCACCGCCCCGCAGATACAGATCCGGTTCGGGCACCCAGGGTCGAGCAGCGAGAGCCGCCGGATCGTTGGCCGTCCTGGTCTCCACCGACACCGCTGCTCCAGGCGGGATGCACCCGTCGATCAGGAGCCGATGCCAGCGGACGTCCGGCTGGCCGGCGTCGAACGATCCGGTCACCAAGGTTCCCTCGGACACGTAGCGAGGCCTCACCCAATCGACCAGCGGCAGCCAGCGGTCGCTCATGTCGTAGTACACGCTTCCCCCTGCCGCCACCAAGCCCTTGCCGGTGAACAGCCGCATCGGCAGGAATCGGTTGAGTCGGGTGAGTGAATCGCCGCCGCTGTCCAGGGCGAACGCGAACGCCTGGTCACCCTGTCGCTCGGAGATGTAGACGGTGCCCCCGGTCGTGACGTCCTCGGCCGGTAGGAACGCCAGGTCGAATGGGCGGCCCCCCAGGTCCGACAGCGGTAGCACCCCCACCTGGTCCGCCCCGCGATACCGATGGACGGCGCCGTGTTCGGCGGCGGCAGCGTCGAGCACGAGCACCGAACCGTCGGGCACCCCCTCGATGGCGACAGCCTGAATGGCGGCCAGATCGGCCCCCATATCGGGGGAAGCGAACGAGGCCGTCGCCCAGTCCTCCGACTCCGCCGGTGGGACCTTGGGCTGGAATTCGCCGACGATCTCGTCGGGCATAGCGACCGAGGTGAGGTTGCAGATGTTGAAGTGGCGATCGAGGCCCCAATAGCGGGACGGCCCCGGCGACGACGGATCCGCGTTGTCCAGAATCCACACGCCTCCGTCGTGACTGCGGCAGATGTCGACTGGATCGATCGGACCCGGCCACGGGTACCGCGATGGGGAGCCGCCGCCGTGAAGGTCGAAGATGAGCACTCCCGGAAGATCGGGGAGGCCGACCACGAGGTAGTGGTGGTCGGTGACCGCCAGTCCCGAGAACCGCTCGACGGCTGCGCCCGCAGGTGGGTCCTTTGCGACGAACGCTCCCCCGCTGGGCTCCTCCCCGGCGGCCTCTGCTCGAGGCCAGAAGACCGAGGGCTCGGCAGCCCCCTTCGGGAGCATGAGGATCTCGTCGTGATTCGATCCGATCCAGTACCAGTGGCCGTATCGGTCTCGATCGGCTCCCCGCCGGTCGGTGGGACCCAGGTCTCGGTCGCCGTGCCGGTCGGGGAAGACGAACGGCAGCTCGGAGAGCCGCAGGGTCTGGTCCGATTCGAACCACTCCAAGGAGTCGGGCGCCGACACCACCACATCGTCTGCCAGCCAGTCGTCTCGGCCGAGCAGCAGATGGAACGGGGTGCCGTTGACGTCCATGCCTCAGCACTCCTGTGGGGTGAACGGAATTGGGAGGAGGGTCGGTCCCGCCTGAGGGGTCGTGGTCCCGAGCAGGTCCGCAAGCGGCAGCGGGTCGCCCTGTTGCACGCTGATTCCCGCCAGCCGTGGAAGAGCGAGCCCAGACATCTCGATGCGATCGCTGTCGTTACCACTCGAGTCGGACAACAGCACACCGGTGACCTTGGCGACGCCGTCCACACGGGCGGCCACGGCCCACGCTTCGAGACGTTCCACGTCGGTGCTGAGCGGCCAGCCGGTGCCTGCGACTCCACCTGACAGTGGCGACAGGAAGGATTTCACGTCGGCCTTGACGGACTCCCGAACGATGGCCAGGTCACGGCCGGCCAGGGCCTCCATCCCGATCGAGAGCCATATGTCGACGTACGCAGGGCCGCGCAGATGCACTTCGGTGGTGAGTAATCGCCGCGGATCGAGGTACTCGCAGACGGCGTCGAGGAAGAACTGGTCGGGTTCCGGTGTCTCGGGGTGGACCGGGTCGTACTTGGGGATGAGCAGGAGGGTGACCACCCCTGGCGAGGGCACGTCTCCCAAGGTCGGGTGGTAGAGCGGCAGCACCTCGACTCGGCCCAGGTCGATGCCGGGCGTCCGCTCGACGATGTCGGCGAAGTCCGAGGAGGTCACGAGCCGATCCCGATGCCGGACATAGCCGGCGATGCTTCGCTCGGCTCGCTGAACCGTCTCGGCCTCGTCGCCGCCCCAGGTGGCCACCGGGTTCGTCACCTTGATTCCTGCAGGCAAGGCCGTCCCCTTCGTGATCGCACCTGCTGCCACCACCCCGTCACGCCCTCCGCCATAGTCGTAGGAGGCGGCGATGGCCGAGCCGTCGGGAGGTCGCCGCCCCTTGATGCCGTCGCCGAAGCGAACCAACCCGGACTGGCGGTCGACCGAATAGACGTTGATCCGCTCCACCGGATCGGCCAGCATCGTGCTCGATCCGCCCACCATCTCGACCTCGGAGCCGGCGGTCGCCAGATCATCGACACGCATCCAGACCTGGCCCCCTACGGTCAGCCGGAGCGTTTCGAGAAGGACCGGGGTGTTGGCGAGCTGGACGGTCTGATCAGGTTTTCCCGTTCCTCGGCCGAGCGTCTCGAGGGGAACACGAGTTCTCTGCACGACCGTGGCGGCGTTGGCGCCGACCCAGCTGAGCCGCACGCTGCCTTGGGCACCGGCAGTGCTGGTCGAGGACGATCCGGCGGCTCGGATACGGATCCAGGTGACCAGCCGCTCGGCGTCGTCGCCCTCGAGGAAGGGTGGGAAGGCCCCCACCCCGTCCTCGGTCGGATCCAACTGCCACATGGCCAAGGCGGCACGCGCCGGCAATTCGAGCTGGACGATCCCGGGAGCACTGAGCAGATCGCCATCCGCAGTGGAAGGAAGCGGCACGTACGTCGCCACTCGCTCGGCAGCCACCTCAGACAGCGGCGTTGCGGTGTTCGGAAGATGGAACTCGAGTCCCGCTCGAGTCGCGGTTGGATCACTGATGCCAGGCGGGAGCACCTTGGTGTCGTCATCGACGGCCGGCACGATCCCCAGGCTGAGCACCTGGTTCTGGATCCGCTCTCGGACCGAATCGAGATCATCTCCCTGCCGGGCCAGGACCGCCAGCCACAGGGCACCGTCGACCGCAGAACTCAGATCGACGGGCTCACGAGCGGCGACGGACCAGTCGACCGCGGTGGTCTCGTAGTACTCGAAGGTGGTGCCTGGTGCGGTGAAGCTCTCGTAGAGCGCCTCGTACTGTTCGTCGACGTCGGCCTGGTCTTCGACGCTGATCGACGCCCGTTGCTTCATGTACGCCCGCGTCTCGATCGGGAGGGCCGCCAGGCCGTTCTCGGTTCGGAAAGGGATCTTGCCGGCAGCGACTTCCAGATCGGCCGGCAGGACGACCGGCTCGAGCGGCCCCCGCTTGTTGACGAACGAGACCATGCCCGTAGCCGGCTGCGCCGGCTGCAGCCCGTAGCCGAGCAACCGGAGGAACGCCATCCGGTTCCGCTCCGGGATGAGGTTGCTGCGATACAGCAACGTCTCCCCCATGAACGACCAGAGCTGGAGCAGGGTGATGCCTGGGTCGGCGTCGTTCCAGTTGGTCCACTCCGGGTTGTGGACGGGGATCCGGGCGATCATCTCGTCGAGGAGTTGCTGATAGGTGCGGTTGTCGATCGCAGGGAGTTCCAGGGTCATCGGTGCTCCTATCCGCCCACCGGCGTCGTGACGGTGACCTGGCCTCGTTCGCGGGTGGCCACCAACGTGTACTCGACGTGAACGTTCGCCTGGTTGTCGTCTTCGGGGTCCCGCTCCACGCGGACCGCATCCACCTGGATCCGCGGCTCCCACCGCAGCAGCGCGTGTTGCACGCGATTCTCGATGAGCCGGTGAGTGGAGGCGACGTTGGGCTCGAACAGGAACGATCGGAGCCCGGCGCCGAACGCAGGCAGCATCACTCGCTCCCCTGGGTCGGTGCTGAGAATGACTCGGATCGACTCCCGGATGTTCTGCTGACCGTCGGACCAGGCGAGCCGACCATCGGCGCCCAGCCGTGGCGAGAAGGAAACCCCTCTTCCGTACAGCGTCGCTTCGGTTGTCATGAGTCGCTCCGTGGAACCGGCAGGCAGATCTTGAAGAACGGGACCCAGAAGAAGACGATGTTCAGAAGCGAGACGATGATCATCAACAGGATCAGGGCGCAGATCGTGATGATCGGAATCGACAGCGAGCAGATCATGCCGAAGTCGATCGACGGTCCATCGGGAATGTTGCCGTCGTCGATGTCGGACAGCTTGATGGCGTCGACACGCTGGATCTGCTTGCGAAGCTCAGCCGACAGCACTATCGACACGTTCTTTGGGAACTTCCGGAGGCCCTCGGGGCTGGTGTCGACCGGCATGGCGATGCGAACCGGCCGGGCGGGAGCGTCGGGGTCGTGGAAGGGCGCCAAGGTGAAGGGACGGCTCAGCTCGGAGAGCATCTGTCGTTCCGAGGGGAGGCACTGGGGCCGCTCGTAGAGGAAGCGCGCGGCATACACCGACCGTGGATCGGTCGGATCGGCAGCCGCAGTCGACGGTCCACTGGTGGGCACTGCCACCGGAACGACTGCCGGCGGGAGCGCCGACCGGCACGCGCCGAAGAACACGGTCTCCGACGGGGCGAGGGGCTGGGGCGGGTCGGCGCTCAAGTCCCCTTCGCTGACGCCGAGCCGGCCGATGGCCGCCACGATCTCGGCAGCGTCGACGCCGGCCACTGGCTGGGGGGCGGGGCTGTTTGCATCGAAGACTGCGGCCGCCTCGGCGTCCCTGGCGTCCACGAGTGCGTCGAGCCACGAGAGGCCGGCGCCGATGTCGAATTGGGTGTCCAACCTGGTGGCGAGGCCTGACGGGTCGAAGCCGCCGTCGAGGCTGCCCGGGAAGTACTGGTCGAGCCAGTGAGCCAGGTCGACCATGGCGAAGAAGAGCGCTTCACGCATGAGGTCGAGGTCGGGTTGTTCGACCGATGTGTCGACCAGCAGTCCCTGGAGCGCCATCACGATCGGCTCCAGGGGCCGCAGGCGCGGGTCCACGAGCGCCGCGAGTGGATCGGTCGACCCGGACGCGTCTGAGGCTGTGACTGACGGCGATCGCTCGTAGGCTTCTCGAGCCGAGACCGGGATCAGTCCGGCGAGCAGCCGTTTGGGCTTGGCCGTGTCCCCGTATGGCATCGGGAACACCGGGAGTCGCTGCTCGTGGTCGTCGGCAGCACCGGGGGTGACCTGGTCCCAGTACCCGCCGCCGTCGGTGGCGATCCAGGCGTACTCGTCGAAGGTGGCAGTGTTGGTCGGATCGACCGGACTCGGGCCTTTCGGGACGAGGCGTCGCAGAAGGAAGCTCACCTGCTCGCCCGCGTTGGAAGCGACGGCCTTGTCCGGCATGCCGTAACGAGCGCACACCAACGACCCGGTCACGATGTAATAGCGCCCGTGCGTCGGCTGGAAGAGTTTGATCGATTCGACCTCGGGTGTGTCGAATCGGGTGTCGAGGCCCGCTCCAGGGTCCTCCCAGGTCTCGGCGCCTGCCACCAACGAAGCCAGCTCGGCTTGCTCGCAGGCCAGCCGGGCCTGGAAGAGCTCCATGAAGTCGTCGGTTGCGAACCGGAGGATCGCTGGTTGGTCGAATCCGGTTCCGCGGTTCAGCGAGGAGGTCCACAGCGGCCGGGCCGTCCTCCACGTCACGTGCTCACGGGTCATGGCGTCCTCCTCACCAGATGTTCCCTGCGCCCGGCGTATAGCTGGCGCTCACAACGGAGTTGGTGATGACCGTGTCGGCCTGTACGACTCCGCTGAATTTCGACATTCCGGCGTTGACCGTGACCATCCCGGCCCCCACCTCGACCGTCGACGCGTTGATGGTGACCTTGGCCGATGACGTGACCGTCACCCCGGCGGACTCCATCACGATGGAGTTCCCCGACGAGTCCGCTGCGGTGATCTTGCCCGGCCCGTCCTCGAGCTGGATCGACTGCCCTCCGGGTGTCTCGATGCGGAGCGTCTCGCTGCCGTCAGTGTCGTCGAGGGTGATCTTCACGCCGTTGCGGGACCGAATCACCTTGCGGTGGTTGTCGCCGCCGCCATCCATGGATTCCGGTGGAGCGTCCTGTCCGTTCCACAGTGAGCCAATCACATATGGCCGCCGAGCATCTCCGGCTTCGAATATCACCAGCACCTCGTCACCGACATCGGGGACGAACCAGGTTCCGCGGTCGTTGCCGGCCATCATCGTGGCGAGACGCGCCCACGCCTCGTACCGGCTGCCGTTGGTGTCAGGAGCCCAGGGGAGGCTGACTCGGACCCGCCCTTGCCCGTCGGGATCGACGATGTCGATGACGAGCGCCGGGTACACGCCGTAGAAGATTCCGCCGCGGCCCGCTGCGGTCCGCTCGTCCGAAGTGAGGCCGGTCATCATGATGCGGCCCCCAGCCAGGGTCGTTCGATGCGGAAACTGGTCAGGTACCCCTGACGGCCGTCGTAGGTGTGGCGGGCCTCGCACACGTAGTAGTCGCCGTTGAACGGAGGGGCCAGACCCGTGAGCTCGACGACCGAGCCCGGACGAATACGGCCATCCCCCTCACCCACTCCCGAACCTGCAACGAAGCTCCGTGATCGACGCCGGAACTCCGCTTCGGCCAGCGCCTGTGCCTCGGCCGAGGCGAGGGGCACGTGGTGGACGATCTGTTCGAGCCGGATCCCGAAGGCTTCTTCCAGGACGCCCGGTCCCGTGGTCGGCCCATCGACCTCGGGTTGAATCACCGATGCGCCGGCTTCGAACTGGATCGGCTCTTTCGCGGCGACGTCCCATCCCGAGACTGCCACGCCTGTGCGCTGGTGCGCCAGGTCGGCGAGGATCGAGACCTCGTGTAGGTTCGACCCGTACCGGAGACGCACCCGGCCGTCCGAGCGGCGCGCCCGGGCCTTGACCGAGAGCCTGCTCCCGTCCACCCACACCTCGGCATCGACAGCTCTGGCCCGGGCCCGGATGAAGGCGAGGTCACTCTGGTTCAGTTGCGCCAGGGTCCGGTAGGTCGGACCGTCGATGTCGATGTCCGTCTGCAGTCCGTGTTCGGATGCGAGTTGGCCGATGACGTCCTCGTCACTGACATCTTCGAACGTTCGGGTTCGGCGGGTCATGCGGAGGTCTTGGAGGCGGTCTTCGGCCAGGACGACCAACTCTGGTGCCCGGTCGCGCGGATAGTGCTCCTCGATGCCGGTGATGGAGCCTGCGAACACCGTGGCGGCCTTGTTGCCCTCACCCATCCTGACGGCAAAGCCGGCGCCGAAGTCGAGCAGCGAGCGATCCGAGTAGACGTATCCGAGATTGCCTCGGACCGGCCCCCAGTTGCCGAACACGACTTCACAGCGATAGAGGCCGTCTCGGGTCTCCTCGGTCATGGCCGACAGCACGCTGGTGCTGAGCATGGGAGACTCTTCACCGTCCACCTCGACGGTCGGGAGCGCTGCGTAGAGGGCCGGCGTCTCGAGCATGCTGTCAGTCCGCCCTCACTCGCTCGGCCCGCTCCACGAGATGCCGCATGACCTGGGCGAGATCCCGCGCAGTCGGGCCGGCGACGACCTGGCTCGGCGCTTCGGATGGCTGTGCGGCAGTGCGGTCGGGTTCCACCACCACATCGAGCTCGTTGATGATCACCGGCATACGACCCTCCTCCTCACGTGCCTGCTCCGGTGTCGAATCCGGCGCCGGAGGAACTCACGGAGGCACCGAGACCGCCCCTCAGGTCGGCACCGAACGCTGCTGCGCCACCAGACGATGCGGAAGCTCCGAGATCGACGAACGATCCAGCGGTGAGCTGACGCGGGTTCTCGATTGCGTTCGCCATCGCCACCGACTGCCAGTTGTCGGCATTCCCGTTCTTGCCCATCAGCGACTGGAGGCTGTCACCGCTGCTGACGGGCGCCTGCGGTGTCGTGCCCGGCGTGGCGGCTTCCGAGGCGGCCATGTCAGCGATCAGGAATTGGATCTCCTGACTCGTGATCGAGATGCTCACCTTGGCCCGGAGCGGCCGTCCTTCGGCCGAGAAGAACTCAAGGGTCTCGTCCATCGACTCCATGACGCCCTCGAAGAGGAAGGAGCCCCAGATGAACCTCACGGCAGGGGGAGCTATCCCCTCGCCCTGCGGCATCGGGGTGATGAAGTGGTTGACCTTCCGGGTCTCTTCCCGCACGTCCTCGAGGTCGTCACGGGCCGAGGCGTCGAACCACAGCTCAACTGCGAGCTTGGTGCTGCTCTTGCTCACGTACTGGATGGCTGATCCGCCGGATTGGTCGTCACCGTTCATGGTGTTCGAGTACGTGACCTTGAGGGTCTCAGGGTTGAACTGGACTTCGACGTCGGCGTCGGGGTTGGTCACCTCGGAGGGGTTGTCGCCATCGGCGAGGCGAATCTGCTGCAGCTTCGCCTTGGCGACCGTCGCAGGTTCAGGCATTGGCGCCTCCCTGCGGCTTGTCGAGCGTCAACATCTCGTAGGCGATCTCCATCTCCTCGATGGCGACGGCGCCGGTCTGGGCGTTGAGGCCCGGTGCCTTCAGCTTCACCGGCAGGCAACCGGTGAGCACGAACGTCGCAACGGTGTCGCTGCCGCTCGTTGAGAGCATCTCGACCTCGCATGTGGCACGGAGGTGGCGTTCGCCGTCCCGACTCACTCGATCGAACCAGTCCCACAGATCGAACGATGTGGTCATACCTCGCTTCAGCGACAGAGTGCCGTACGAGATGGGTCCGGCCAGATGGATGGGACGGTTGTTGTTGCCTCCCTCGCGGATCGTCTTGACGCCGTTGGCGACTTCCAAGCCACCGCATTCCGCGAAGGCCGCCTCGCAGAGCGGGTCGGTCGACTGATCGCCCAGCATGATCGAGACGTTGAAGTTGAAAGTGGTGAACGGGTACGCCATCGTCAGCCCTCCACCACGCTCAGTGCCCCGCTTCCGACCTGGAGGAGGCGGACCTTGAGGAACTTGATCGGTTGCGAGGGGGCCACCCACAGTTCGACGACGAGCCGGCCCCGGTCTCTCGAGTCCGGTGGATTCACCGAGTCGTCGACGATCACCCGGTAGGCGTCCGATGGGACCGCCCCGGCAAACGCGCCCCGTTGATAGAGGTCGGCCAGAATCCTCTCGAAGGTGCGACGCACCATGCTCCGCAGGCGGCGTCCATGGGGTTCGAACACGTAGGTGTCGCCGTACCGGAGGGCCAGACGGCGGATGAGGATCATCAATCGCCGGACCGACAGGGGACGAAGGAGCGAGTCTCTACTGAGTGTCTCCGATCCCAACGCGACGAAGCCGTTGGGTTGCTGATGGAGCACGTTGATGCCTCGATCGAGCTGGGACGCGACGGTCTCATCGTCCTGGGCGGGAGTGAGCGCTACGACTCCGACCAGTGGTTCGTTGGCTGGTGCGATCCACGCGCCGCGCTCGATCGCCCTTCGGGCAATGGAACCAGCCGCCGAGCCGTCTGGGGGCATCGATCGCACGTTCACCAACCCCGACCCCGACACTCGGACGCTCGTCCACGGGTGGTAGGCGGCGGCGTAGCTCAGAGCGGCAGTCTCGCCGGAGTGCAGCGGAGCGACGACTGAGCCCGACGCTGTCGACGGTGATCCGAGTTCGGCGACGTGGGAAGACACTTCCCCGTTTCGGTAGTGGGCGGGGAGCGACAAGAGAGCCACGAGGTCTCCCCGCGCGGCGCAGAACCGAAGCAGGGCTCGCTGTACCGCCAGAAGCTCCTGGTTGAGTTCACCACGGGCCGGTCGGCGCATCGCAATGATCACCGGGAGCGGAGCGGGGTACGCCACCGTGTTGGACCATGGACCGAACTCCGTGACCGAGTCGTCCGGCCCCAACCTCACGTAGCGAGCCCGGTGGTAGCTGGGGGCATCCTCGGGCTCGACGACGCTTCGTGCCGTCCCGTGCTCGATGTCGGACGGTCCGGCGTTCGTGAAGGCAGGATC
>Ga0224512_10004664_pt1 | contig 11477 bp, 10 predicted proteins | sample SF_May12_sed_USG_4_FD_169103 | JGI IMG/M metagenome (GOLD analysis project Ga0224512, IMG submission 169103) | Sediment microbial communities from San Francisco Bay, California, United States - SF_May12_sed_USGS_13 | ecosystem: Environmental > Aquatic > Marine > Sediment | place: USA... | reverse complement strand
CTATTACTACAATCTGGTCAGCGACAATCCCAGGGTCTTCATTATATGCAGCCAGGTGGCGGGCGAGCCGCCGCGGCCTTTGATTGCCACGCTGAGTTATGGCGAGGCCACTTCCTATATGGAGACAGACGAGTTGGTCGAGTCTGTTGACATGCCGCCCGAGCTTTACCGCTGGGCGGAACACTTTGTACTGGAACACTATGTCCCGGTGAAACGCAAGAAGCGCAAGCGGGATGACTGGAAGGACGCCGACAATGGGCCGCGCAGCTAAGCCGGGGCAGGAGGAAGCCCCCGAAAGCCCCGGGGATTTCCTGGCGCGCTGGTCGCGGCGCAAAATTGAGGCACGTGATGAGGCTGCCCAGCCAGATGACCCCGATGCAGATATAGCGCTACCGACTGCAGCGGAAGCGGATGTACCACAAGCCCACGAGCCGGAACAGGAATTAACGGATGCCGACATGCCGCCTCTTGAAACGCTCAACGCGGATAGCGATTATGCCCCGTTCATGTCAACCGGTGTCAGCGATGGCCTGCGGCAAAAGGCCTTGCGAATACTGTTTAACCAGCCGGCCTGCAATATTACTGACGGCCTGAACGATTACGACGACGACTACACGCAATTCGCCAGTCTTGGCAATATCGTCACCCATGAAATGAAACGCATGCTGAAGCGTGAGCTGGAGGCTGAAACAAACAGGCAACAACATGCAGATGCCCGGGCACAGGAATCACGCTCTGCAGACGCGGATGAGCTTGTGGATGAGCCTGTCGATCCGTCGCTGGATAAGGCGCAGTCAGCAGCCCCCGGGCAGCTGGATACGGAGGCTGATGATGCCACTGACGCAGCTGACACGGGCTAGCCCGGGCGGGGGCATTCCATGACGGGGAGTGATCGTGATACGGCAGCCAGCTTGTCCGCCACTACGCCGGATGGGCAGGCCAGGGCGGCCGCACTGGCGGCGGCGCGGCATGCCGGTCGCCATCCGGCGGGTATCGTTTCCTATCAGTCTGCCGGCAGGCTGCTTGTTGTTGGCAGTGAAGCCGCCATCCGGGGCGTCAAAGCAGCACTCGACAACCATACCGGTATAAGTTGTACCGGCCTGGTCACGGAACCAGGTGACAAGCCTCCGGTAGTGACCGGCTATCTCGGTCACTTCGAGGTGCAATCCACAGTCGCTGAGACGCAGGTCTATGACCTGGTGCTGGACCTGACCAGCCCCCCCTTGCTGCATGCCGAAGTGTTGGCGCCGGGATATTTTGCTCCGGATGGGAATCCTGCTGCCCTGCAGGCCGCACTTGCCGAACTGCCCGAGCTGACAGGCGAGTTCGAGAAGCCCCAGTATTTCCGTTACGACCCCACAATCTGTGCCCATGGCAGAAGCGGCATGACGGCCTGCACCCGTTGCCTCGATAGCTGCCCGACAGAGGCCATCACATCTCTGGGTGACACCATCGAGGTCAATGCCAGCCTCTGCCAGGGCGCGGGCAGCTGCGCCACGGCCTGCCCGACCGGTGCGATAAGCTACGGCTACCCACGGCTTGAGGATACCCTGCAGCATTTGCGCCTGCTGCTGAAGGCCTATCGCGATGCCGGCGGCGCGGATGCCGTGCTGTTGTTTCACGATGCCACTGCCGGTCGTGACGCCATCCGGCGGCTTGCGGCACAATTGCCGGAACGGGTCATACTCCTGGAGGTGGAGGAACTGGGCAGTGTCGGTATGGACACCTGGCTGGCGGCACTGGCCTACGGCGCCGCGGCCGTGGTGCTGCTGGCCACACCGTCGCTGCCGGTCAGTGTTATGCGCGCGCTGACGTTGCAGATGGATGTGGCCGGACAGATCCTGGCAGGCATGGGCTACACGTCAGCAGCCCTGCAGCTGCGCCGGGCGGGAGACGACGAACTGCCAGACCTGCTCGGCACATTGCCCGGCACGGCCGGACGCCAGCCGGCGGGGTTTGCTGCGCTTGACGAGAAACGCACTGTGATACGACTGGCGGTGGATCACCTGCATGCACAGGCGCCGGCGCCGCGGCCGCTGGTGTCGTTGCCAGCCGGGGCGCCCTTTGGCGAAGTCCTTCTCGATCGATCGCGTTGCACCCTGTGCATGGCCTGTGTCTCGCAATGTCCTGCCCGTGCGCTTGCCGCGGGTGATGACAGACCGCAGCTGGTATTTTTCGAGGCCAATTGTGTTCAATGTGGCCTGTGCTGCCGGACCTGCCCCGAGGATGCGATCGCGGTCACCCCGCGCTACCTCTATGATTCACAGCAACGCAACAAACGCCGGGTGCTGGGCGAGGCGGAGCCGTTCCTGTGTGTCAGCTGCGGCAAGCCGTTTGCCACCCGCCAGGTGATCGAGAAGATTATGTCAAAAATGAAGGGGCACGCGATGTTTCAGGGCAAGGCGCTCGAGCGGTTGAAGATGTGTGAAGACTGCCGGGTGAAGGCCATGTTCGCCAGCGAGGGCACGGGTGGGGACAAGCCGGTCTCACCGGGGGGTCTGTCATGACCGACGGCTCGCAGCCGGCCGGCCGGGCACTCGATCCGGGCGAACAGGCGCGGGCTGATGTTTATCGCCTGCTGGGTGCGTTGCTGTCGGGGCCGCCGCCAGCGCCGCTGATTGACATGCTGTGCACAATCACCCCGGCTGCGGCCGAAAACGGGGCCGCCATGACGGAAGCCTGGCAGGCGCTGCAGGCAGCCGCGGAGCGTGCCGATCCGGCCGCCCTGGAAGACGAATATTTCAATCTATTCATAGGCTTGGGGCGTGGTGAACTGGTGCCGTATGCCTCGTTTTATATCCATGGTTTTCTTATGGAAAAGGTGCTAGCCTCATTGCGAGACGAGCTGGCAGCGCTTGGTATCACGCGCCGCAGCGGTGTTGCCGAGCCGGAAGACCACGTGGCGGCCGTATGTGAGATCATGGGGATGATAATTGCTGGACCTGGTCTACAATTAAAACAATCGGTGTTTTTTGAGCGCTACATCGATTCGTGGATGGGGCAACTTTTTGAGGATCTCGGCAAGGCCGAGACAGCGGGGTTCTACAGGGCTGTTGCGCTACTCGGCCAGCAGTTTCTGGCGGTGGAAAGGCAGTATTTCACCTTACCGGAATAGTGCGGGGGCACGCTCAGCAGAAGCAAACCGGAACCGTTGGAGGATCTAATGAAAATGAAAAAGCATCATGCAGGTCAAGCGGCCGAGCGTCGCAAATTTCTCAAAGGGGTCGCCGCCGCTGGTGGTGCCACGGCGCTGACAACCGTGTTCGCTTCCCGGCTCATGGCTGCCGACACGGGCGGCACGGCGGCCAGGAAAATCCAGCAACCCGAATCCCGCGGTTACCACGAGACTGACCATATCAGGGACTACTACCGGACACTCAGGACGTGATCCGGTTTTTTTTGCCCTGATTTTTTCACCCGACACCCAGCAACAAGCAGGGGTGGTGCTCCAGATCGAGTACGTTGCACAACAAGGCGCAGTGGTATTTGAGTAATTCAGGAGGCTGGACTATGAAACTGGTCAAGAAACACCGTACAGAACAATCACCGGCGCGCGCCGCACTCAACCTGACCACCATGGACCGCAGAACGTTTCTCAAGCGGTCCGGCATCAGTGCCGGTGGCATAGCCGCGGCCAGCTCCCTTTCCCTGTCCATGATGCACCAGGCTCAAGCAACTGTTGAGCCGGCAGCAGGGGCTGGCGAGGCCACCCAGATCCGCTCCATCTGTACCCACTGCTCGGTCGGCTGCGGTATCTATGCCGAGGTGGAAAACGGCGTCTGGACCGGGCAGGAACCGGCCTTCGACCATCCGTTCAATCGTGGGGCCCACTGTGCCAAGGGCGCCTCGGTGCGAGAGCACGGCCACGGTGAACGCCGCCTGAAATATCCCACCAAGCTGGTGAATGGCAAGTGGACCAAGGTCACCTGGGAGCAGGCTATCACCGAGATCGGCGACCAGATGCTGGCGATTCGCGAGCAGTCCGGCCCGGATTCTGTCTATTGGCTGGGCTCGGCCAAGCACAACAACGAGCAGGCCTACCTGTTCCGCAAGTTTGCCGCGCTCTGGGGTACCAATAACGTCGACCACCAGGCGCGCATCTGTCATTCCACCACGGTTGCCGGTGTTGCCAACACCTGGGGCTACGGTGCCATGACCAATTCCTACAACGACATTCACAACAGCCAGTCGATCCTGATTATAGGCGGCAACCCGGCCGAGGCGCATCCGGTGTCGTTGCAGCACATCTTCCAGGCCACGGAGCGTAACAATGCACCGCTGATCGTCATCGACCCGCGTTTTACCCGCACTGCGGCGCATGCCGATCTCTACATGCGGATCCGCCCCGGTACCGATGTGGCGGTGGTGTGGGGCATGCTCTGGCATATCTTCGAGAACGGCTGGGAAGACAAGGAGTTCATCAGGCAACGGGTTTACGGCATGGACGACATTCGCGCGGAAGTGGCGAAGTGGACACCGGATGAAGTCGAACGGGTCTCCGGGGTGCCGGAAGAGACCATCAAGCGTGCCGCGAAAATCATGGCGGATCATCGCCCGGGGACGTTTATCTGGTGCATGGGTGGCACGCAGCACACCATCGGCAACAACAACACCCGTGCCTATTGTGTGTTCCAGCTGGCGCTCGGCAACATGGGCGTCGCCGGTGGCGGTACCAACATCTTCCGCGGTCATGACAATGTGCAGGGTGCCACCGACTTCGGGGTGCTGAGCCACACCTTGCCGGGTTACTACGGGTTGGCGGAAGGCGCCTGGAAACACTGGGCCAAGGTCTGGGATGTCGATTACGACTGGCTGGTCGGGCGCTTTGACAGGGAGGAACGTCCGGGCGAATTTTTTGGCGAAGAGGGCGAGTCCGATAAAACGGTGAATCCGATGACCGAGAAGGGCATTCCGGTATCACGCTGGATCGACGGGGTACTGGAGGACAAGAACAACATTGCCCAGCGCGACAACGTTAGGGCGATGGTGTTCTGGGGGCATGCACCGAACAGCCAGACACGTGGCAAGGAGATGAAGGAGGCCATGGAAAAACTGGACCTGATGGTCATCATCGATCCGTATCCCACGGTCAGCGCCGTCATGCATGATCGTACCGATGGCGTCTACATGCTGCCGGCGTCCACCCAGTTCGAAACCTATGGCTCGGTCACCGCCTCGAACCGCTCCCTGCAATGGCGCGACAAGGTCATCGACCCGCTGTTCGAATCGCTGCCGGACCACACCATCATGTATAAGTTCGCATCCAAGCTGGGTTTTGCCGACGAGTTGTGCAAGCACATCGCGGTGGTAAATGACGAACCCAACATCGAGGACATAACCCGTGAATTCAACAATGGCATGTGGACCATCGGCTATACCGGCCAGAGCCCGGAACGCCTGAAGCAGCACCAGCAGAACTGGCACACCTTCGACTTCACCAGTCTTGAGGCCAAGGGTGGGCCGGCCAACGGCGACTACTACGGCATGCCCTGGCCCTGCTGGGGCACCGCCGAGATGGGGCACCCCGGTACACCCAACTTGTACGACACCAGCAAGCCAGTGGCGCGCGGTGGCCTGAATTTCCGTGCCCGCTTCGGTGTCGAACGCGACGGCGTCAACCTGCTCGCTGAAGGCTCTTACCCGTCCGGCAATGAAATCAAGGACGGTCATCCGGAATTCACTGCCGACATACTGAAGAAACTCGGCTGGTGGGATGACCTGACCGATGCCGAGAAACAGCTGGCCGAGGGCAAGAACTGGAAGACGGATCTCTCCGGCGGTATCCAGCGGGTGGCCATCAAGCACGGCTGTGCGCCGTTCGGCAATGCCAAGGCACGCGCGGTGGTATGGACGTTCCCCGATCCGGTCCCGGTCCACCGCGAGCCGCTGTATACCTCGCGGCGCGACCTGGTGGAGAAATATCCGACTTACGAGGACCGCAAGAACTTCTACCGCCTGCCCACGCGTTACGGCTCCATACAGGCGAAGGACTATACCGCTGACTACCCGCTGATCATGACCAGCGGCCGGCTGGTGGAATACGAGGGCGGCGGCGACGAATCCCGTTCGAATCCCTGGCTGGCGGAATTGCAGCAGGACATGTTCGCTGAAATCAATATCGTCGATGCCAACAACAACGGTATCAAGGACGGCCAGCAGATATGGGTCGAGGGGCCCGAGGGTGCCCGCATCAAGGTCATGGCGAAGGTGACCCAGGACGGCGTGGCTGCCGGGGTTGTCTGGCTGCCGTTCCATTTCGGCGGCCATTTCCAGGGCAAGGACCTGCGGGATAAATATCCGAAAGGCAGTGACCCCTACGTGCTCGGTGAGGCCTGCAACACGGCATTCACCTACGGTTACGATTCCGTGACCCAGATGCAGGAAACCAAGTGTTCCCTGTGCCGCATCAGTAGCGCTTGAGACAGGAAGGAGACGCGATCATGGCCCGAATGAAATTCCTCTGCGATGCCGAACGCTGCATCGAATGCAACGCCTGTGTCACGGCCTGCAAAAACGAAAATAATGTACCCTGGGGCGTCAACCGCCGCCGCGTGGTGACCATCAACGATGGTTCGCCGGGTGAGCGTTCCATGTCGGTGGCCTGCATGCATTGCTCTGATGCGCCCTGTGCGGCGGTCTGCCCGGTCGACTGCTTCTACTTCACTGATGACGGCGTGGTGCTGCATGACAAGGATATTTGCATCGGTTGCGGTTATTGCTTCTATGCCTGCCCGTTCGGTGCGCCGCAGTTTCCGCAGGACGGGGTCTTCGGTCAGCGCGGCAAGATGGACAAGTGCACCTTCTGCGCCGGTGGCCCCGAGGCAGACAACTCCGCCGAGGAGCGCGCCAAGTACGGCAGTAACCGGCTGGCCGAGGGCAAGCTACCGCTGTGTGCCGAAATGTGCGCTACCAAGGCGCTGATTGCCGGTGACGGCGATACCGTTTCAGATATCTACCGCGAACGCGTGACCTGGCGTGGCGCGTCTGGAATGGCCTGGGGGTGGGGTGTTGCCTATGGCAAGACCGGCCTGCGCACGGGTAAGGCGATCGAGGGCAAGGCCGCGGGTGGAGATTGAGCTGTTTGTGACATCTAACTGTAAACTGAGCGTTCCTTCTCATAAAGGAGAGGGCGAAAAAAATAGCAGTCGCAGAGAAGGATAAGTCGTCATGGGTACTCATCAGCAATCAAATGTGCGGCGCCATCGCATGGTTGTTTTTTCAGTGCTGTCGCTGCTGGTGCTGACGCTGATATTGCCACTGATCCCCTATGCCGTGGCCGAACTGGGTGACACGGCCAGCAAGGTCGTCAATCCGGGCGCGGAACTGTGGCGTGACGTGCGCCAGCGTGACCGCAACGTGGCCGGCAGCACGCAGGTCCGGGGCGTGGATACGGGTATCCTGATCAGTCAGGCCGGGGAGCAGTGGCGCCAGTACCGGATTGACAAGCTGGTCCCCTACAGTGCGGTCATTCTGGGCGGCATACTCGGCATCTTTGTTCTGTACTACCTCATCAGGGGCAAGATCCGCATTGAGGAAGGTCGCTCCGGACAATTGCTGCGCCGCTATACCTCGCCGGAGATGGTGGTTCACTGGTTGCTGGCAGGCAGTTTCGTCATCCTGGCGCTGTCGGGGCTCATCCTGCTTTATGGCCGCTGGGCCCTGATACCCCTGCTGGGACCCGCGGGCTTTTCTGTGACCGCGACCGTGTGCAAAAACCTGCACAATTACATCGGTCTTTTATTTACCGTGATCGTACCCATTGCGTTCTTTCTTTATCTAAAGGACAGCCTGTTTAACCTCAAAGTCGACTTCAAGTGGTTTATGAGTGCGGGTGGGTACTTGGGCGGTAAGGAGCCAAGTGCGGAAAAAGTCAATGCCGGCCAGAAATCGTGGTACTGGGTCGCCATGCTCGGGGGCTTTGTCCTGATCGCCACCGGCCTGCTGCTGGATTTTCCCAACTTCCAGCAGGGACGGGAGTGGCTGCAGGACGCGCATGTCATTCATACCATCGCAGCGGTCGGCGTCATCGCCTTCTTCATCGTACACCTCTACCTGGCCACTATTGGTGTCGAGGGTGCCCTCGAGTCGATGACCACCGGTCATGTCGATGCCAACTGGGCAAAGCAGCATCATGATCTCTGGTACGAGGAACTGCAGGCCGGGCAGGGAAGGTCTGCCCCGGAAAAAGCATCGCCGCTTGGCGGAGGCCATGCTGGCGGTGTCGCGAGCCCGGTAGCGAAAGACTGACGCATTGCTGCACGGGATCGTATCGAGGAAGCTGCTGACCAGGATTTAGTCCCCGGCATGCCACTCACCGCTGCGGCCGCCGCATTTGTGCAGCAGGCGAACGCCATCGATCACCATGCCGCGGTCAACGGTCTTGCCCATGAAACGGTATTTTGCAAATTTGCTTTGCCTGCCTGTCTTGCTGCTTAGCGCGCTTGCCACGGCCGGCGAACCAGCACTGGTGCGCATGGCAACCACCACGAGCACCGAAAATTCCGGCCTGTTTACCGTGATACAGCCGGTATTCGAACAAGCTCTAGATATCCGCGTGCATGTCATCGCGGTCGGCACCGGCAAGGCGCTGGAACTGGGACGGCGCGGTGATGTCGATGTGATCCTGGTGCACGCCAGGGAGGCTGAAGAGGCCTTCGTGAAGGACGGCTATGGCCTTGCGCGCCACGAGATCATGTACAACGATTTTGTGATTGTCGGCCCGCCCGGTGATCCTGCCGGTGTGCGGGGTATGCGGGATGCCGCCAAGGCGTTCGCAACAATCGCCGAATCAGCCGAAATTTTCGTGTCGCGTGGTGATGAGTCGGGCACCCACAAGAAAGAGAACACCATCTGGCAGAAGGCGGCTATACTACCGCAGGGCGGGTGGTACCGACAGGTCGGACAGGGTATGGGAAAGACGTTGCAGATAGCCGGTGAGCTGGCTGCCTACACGCTGGTCGACCGTGGCACTTGGCTGGCGTACCGGGCCAACAGCCCGTTGCAGCTGCTGGTATCGGGCGGTGCCGATATGAAGAATTCCTACGGAATTATTGCCGTGAGCCCGGAACGCTTCCCGGATGTCAATTATGCGGCCGCACAACGCCTGATCGACTGGTTTGCTACTCCCGAGGCGCACGCAATCATTGCCGGCTACAGCGTAGATGGTGAACAGTTGTTTTACCCGGTAGCCAAATAGACCATGGACAGCCTGTCTGCCGCGACTGCTGAATCATTTCGTCTGCTGTTTTCGGGTGATGTGGCTCTGTGGGTTATCATCTTTACATCGTTCAGTGTTTCTCTAAAGGCGATTCTGGTTGCTGCGCCATTCGCCTTCGTGGTGGCCTTCCTGATGGCTCACCTGCGCTACCCGGGACGGCGCGCCATGATCGCCGGATTCAGTGCCCTGCAATCCATACCGGCCGTCGTGGTCGGCCTGACTGTCTACCTGGTGTTTTCACGCAGTGGTCCGCTCGGTGACCTCAAGTTGCTATTCACCCATACATCCATGGTCATTGGCCAGATCCTGTTGTCGTTTCCACTGCTGGTTGCGCTGAGCCACGCGGCATTCCAGGCCGCCGACCGCAGGGTTTGGGAAACATCCGTCACCCTGGGCGCAACACCAAGCCGCGCCTTCATGACACTGGTACATGAGGTCCGCTTCGGTCTGACTACAGCATTGATTGCAGGCTTCGGACGCATCATTGCCGAGGTTGGCTGTTCGATGATGGTCGGTGGAAATATACTGGGCTACACACGCAACATACCTACTGCGATTGCACTGGAGACGACCAAGGGCGAGTTTGCACAGGCGATTGCGCTGGGCATGGTGCTGCTGACGCTGGCGCTTATACTGAACGGAATGCTGGCGTTTTTCCAGGGCCGCGGGGTTATGAAATCATGACGGAAATACTCTGCTACAACGGCCTGCGGAAGTCGGTTCACGGCCGGCTGCTGCTAGATATCGATGCACTGGAAATTCATGAACGCAGCTGTTTAGCCTTGAGCGGAAGGAACGGTGCAGGCAAGTCAACGCTGCTGCGCATTATCGCCGGCCTCGAGAAGCCTGACAGCGCAACGGTCAGTTTCGAGGGTCAGGTGCTCTCGTGGCGCCGGGCCTGCAAGAAGATGCATGCCCAGGTGATCTATCTGCACCAGAATCCCTACCTGTTCGATCGCAGCGTAGCTGACAATATCGCATACGGGCTGCGCTGCCGCGGCCTGTCGCTGCGCGAGATCTCCAGTAAGGTATCAGAGGCGCTGGACTGGGCCGGTATCGGTCACTTGCAGTTACGAAATGCGCATGATCTGTCGGGTGGCGAGCGACAGCGGGTTGCCTTTGCACGTGCCCGGATCCTCTGCCCGCGAATCCTGTTACTGGACGAGCCAACCACCAACATGGACAGCGAGTCACGCGGCCAGGCCTACCGCATGATCAAGCGGCTGAAGGATGATGGTGTCAGCATTATTATCGCGACCCATGAATTTCACACCATTGCGCATTTATGTGATGATCACCTGTCACTTGAGTCGGGTGTGCTCAAGCCGCAGCCGGTTGAACTGGAAAGCGGCGAACGCAAGATCATTCCCTACGGTTGATACACATACTTGCTATCTGTCTTTTGGCGACAGACAGCCATGATTTTTATATGATCAATCAACGCTGCCCCATCCTGGAGGGAGCGGGGATTAACGGGGCGTTAATGATGCAGAGAAATGAAATTGAAAAGCAGCCCAGCTGCGAGGACGAGCTGAACACCGGTTTGCTCACTGTCGCTGAAGCGCAGGCACGGATCCTCGAGGGTGTCACGCCCGTCGCCGCGACTGAAGCTCTGCCGGTGCGCGATGCGCTGGGACGCGTGCTTGCGGAAGACATTGTTTCCCCGATCGATGTCCCCTCGCACACCAATTCCGCGATGGATGGCTACGCGGTACGTGCGGCCGACCTGCCGGCCAGTGGCGTACGTGAATTCCCGGTGCCCGGTACCTCCTGGGCAGGACGCCCGTGGCTGACTCCCATTGAACCAGGCCAGGCAGTGCAGATCATGACTGGCGGGATGATGCCGGCAGATGCGGACACAGTCGTGATGCAGGAGCATGCCGAGCGCGATGGTAATACGGTGCGTATCGGTAGCGGTCACAGGCGCGGACAGAATGTGCGTGCGGCCGGTGAGGATATCGCCACCGGCCAGCAGGTCTTCTCGCCCGGGAAACGACTGACGGCGGCGGACACCGGTGTTCTGGCTTCACTCGGACTGGGCGGAGTTCGTGTCTTTAGGAGGCCCAGGGTAGCCTTCTTTTCCACCGGTGATGAACTGCGCTCGGTTGGCCAGCCGCTCGGTCCTGGCGAGATATACGACAGCAACCGCTATACCCTGTATGGCATGCTGAGGAAACTCGATGTCGAGATCATCGACATGGGAGTGGTGCGCGACAAGCGCGAGCTCATCGAGCAGGCGTTTCATGATGCCGCCGCCGGT
>Ga0224512_10004663_pt1 | contig 11478 bp, 9 predicted proteins | sample SF_May12_sed_USG_4_FD_169103 | JGI IMG/M metagenome (GOLD analysis project Ga0224512, IMG submission 169103) | Sediment microbial communities from San Francisco Bay, California, United States - SF_May12_sed_USGS_13 | ecosystem: Environmental > Aquatic > Marine > Sediment | place: USA: California... | reverse complement strand
AGCCTTCTTTGAGTATCGGACCAACTTCGATACGGCAGCGAACGCTTTCGTCCGCTGGGAAGATGTCGGCGAGCCGTTCATGATCTCGAGCCTCCAGCAGGTCGATCTTGACGCCCTGCCCATCTCGCAAACACTGATCGATGATGCTCCTGAAGGAAGCGTTGGTTTTGTGTTCGATTCGTCAAAAGGTGCGTATCGGAAGGTCCGCATTGATTCGGGCGAAGTGGTCGAAGAACGAGATGGTTGGGAATCGATTCGGTTTGCGGTGATCCTCGCACCTACGGGCGTCGGATGGCAGATATTCGTTTCCGAGGTTCTCGACGAATGACTTCCAGGATCGCCCTAGCGGCCGTTGCGAGCATCGCGCTATTGCTGAGCGGGTCGGCTCAGACAGCCCATGCTTCGGTCGGCCAAGGCGACGCAGCTCTCGATGCGTGGACCATGACCGGGGAACTGCTGGTCCAGGCCGACCAGGCGACTGCGGAGGACCAGGGCGACTACCCGTGCGGGATGTTCTTCTCGCTCATCCAGGACTACAACGAGGCCACACCCTGGGAAGACGAGTCGGATCCATACGACTACTTGTTCATCTCGCTGCCCAACATCAGCTGGGGTGAGATCGAGTCACTGCATCACTACGCCCTCGAGCACTGGACGGCCTTTCAACTGAACGCCTGGTCGGACACCAAGATCAACTTCTGTATGGACGTCCACACCGATGGCTGGCTGGCGGCCGACGAATCGATTGTCGGGATGGCGGAGGATCCGCACCGGCTCATCCAGGTCACCGTCTCCGGCGAGATGGAGTGCGACTACGGCGAGGTCCTTGTGGTGCAGTCGACCTACTGGTTCTACGGCTCGTGGCAGTGGTCACGCGGTACCAACTGGGTCGAGAATCCGACCGGCGGAGTGCTGGTGAGCGGGGACCTCAACTTCGAGTGTCTGGAGATCTTCGATGCCGAGACCGATGTCGCCAAGATCAACGAGGCGGTCCCAACCACCCAGTCGAACGCCAACCCGGTGTTCGAAGGGCTGACCGGAATCGACACCTGGCTCTGGTACGACTTCGCCCAGATCACGTCCCGTGAACTCGGCCCGTACACCGAGTCGATCTCCAGCCGGGGCCAGACCTGGACGCTGGTGACGTATGCGTGGGTGGACAAGGTGATGTGGGACGTCGATTGTGTCGAGGCGTGCACCTTCCGCGGCATGCTTTCCGCAGTCGACCAGTCGAAATACGACTACGTGCTCGATCTCGGTGACACAGCCCTGTCCCCCGCTTCGTCGTACGACGGAGGCGCCGGCACGGAGGCCGACGCCGCTGCCTTCCATATGTACGAGACCAAAGGCGACTACGTCATTTCGACTGCGACCGTCTGGCGCGGCTACTACTCGTTCCAGGGCGTGTTGTACCGGTACGACCCTGTGATCGTCGCCCAGGGCCGCGACTACACCGTGATCGAGATCCGGGGCGTCCCCACCGCCGGCCGTTGAACCTGGGAACCCAGGGTCCTCAGCATCGAAAACCGAAGTCCACAGCCCACAGTTCACGACGCACGCGCCAAAACCCCGAACCCAGGGTCCTCAGCATCGAAAACCGAAGTCAGGGACCCTGGGTTCGCCGAGTGTCAGGTCGCGAAAAACGGCTCCCAGGAGCTCACTGTGGGTGGGTAGGGTCGGAGGCAGTAAGTGCAGACGCCTCAACCGGGAGCCTCCGCAACCTGCGAGGGTCATCGCACTCCGGAGGGGAAAGCCATGACTGTCGTCCATAGCCGCAAGCTGAGCCTGATCGGCCTGGTCATTGCAATGGCCGCCGTTCTCTTTATCGGAGCACCGGCAGCCGATGCCGCGCCGCCGAATGAGGACGTGAACTGGAGCACATGTTTCCGTGACGTGGGAGCGGCCTTCGGTGTCGGATACGAGTGCTCCGTCGTGAATCTGCCGCTCGACTACGACCGGCCAAATGGTGCCACGATCGGCATCTCCGTCGTTCGGCTGCCCGCCACGGATCAGGCCAACAAGATCGGGTCCATCTTCCTCAATCCGGGCGGCCCTGGTGGGTCCGGCGTCGAATTCGCCCTCTTCTACGGGCCGTTCGCAGAGTTCGTTTGGGGACCGGAGGTCCGTGCTCGCTTCGACATCGTGGGATTTGATCCACGGGGCATTGGTCGATCAACCGCTCTCAAATGCTTCGGAAACCTGGGACAAGCCGTTCAGGTCTTCTCGCCGTTCGCCTGGCCCGAGACCCCCGACGAACTCGCATTGTGGGCGGCCGGAGAGACATTGCTCGACGACCAATGCAATCAGCGAGGCAACAAGGTTCTCGAACACATGTCCACTGCCAACGTCGCCCGGGATCTGGACCGTCTCCGGGCAGCAGTCGGAGACGAGCAACTCACCTATGTCGGTCTGTCATACGGGACGTTCCTCGGTGTCACCTACGTCAACCTCTTCCCGGACAATGTCCGCTCCGTCATCGTCGATGGTGTGCTCGACCCGGTCGCCTGGTCCAATGTCGAAGCCGACATTCCGTTCTCGACCCGCCTTCGTTCGGATGAAGGTGCTGCGGAAACGCTCGACAGGTTCTTCGAACTGTGCGATACGGCAGCTCCAGGCAACTGTGCCCTGGCTCCCAATTCGGCCGACCGTTATGAGGCCATATACGACCAGCTCAAGGCCAACCCGATCGTCTTTGAGGATCCGTTCTCGGGCGAAACGTTTCTAATCGACCACCGAGAATTGGTCGGCCAAAGCCTTGGAGCGCTCTACGACCCATACTCCTACTACTTCCTGGCCCTGATGGTGGCCGAGCTCGAAGCATTCGCATCCCCTGCCGATATCGGCTTTGCGATGGACCGTCTCGCCGAGAAGAACGGCCTGGTCGCCAAGCGAGGCTTCCCCCGCTACCCGAACTTCGTCGAAGGCTTCCCGGCGGTGGCGTGTGAAGACACGAACAACCCGGCCGACTACGCGTCCTGGGTGGCAGCAGGGAATCAGGCAGAAGCCGACTTCGGCTATTTCGGGCAACTGTGGACCTGGGCGTCCGGAGTCTGCGCTCCGTGGAGTTCGGTCGATGGCGACGCCTACCACGGTCCATACGACGCCGACACATCCAACCCGGTGCTCGTGATCGGCAATCTCTATGACCCGGCGACGAGGTATGAAGGCGCCCAAACGGTGCGCGGGCTTCTCCCGAATTCCGGCCTTTTGACGGTCGACGTGCCCGGTCACACGTCCCTGGGGCTCAGCGGATGCGCCGGCTTCATCAGCGGCCAGTACCTGCTCGATCCTTCGGTGGCGTCGGCCGTTGACGGCTTCACGTGCCCGGCCGAGTTCAACCCGTTCGATCTGGTGGCCGAGTCCGATGGAGGCGAAGGCTTCCAGATCGGCCTGCGAGCCCGACTCCTCCCGGAGATCGCCTATCGACCATGACGCCGCAGCGAACCCAGGGTCCCCAGCACCGAAAACCGAAGTCCACAGCCCTCAGTTCATAGACCACGCGCCAAGCGCAGCGAACCCAGGGTCCTCAGCATCGAAAACCGACGTCAGGGACCCTGGGTTCGCATCAGATCTGTCAGAGGGAGGCCAGGTAGCCCTGGCGCCACTCCTCGGTCGTATCGCATGAGTTGAAGGTGTAGATGTGGACGCCGGCGATGTCGAGTACTGGGTCATCGATCGCGGCCCCCAACTCCTCCAGCATCTCTGCCGGGTCGTAGCCGCCGGGGCGGACGAACCGGCTCACCAACCCGGCGTTCTTGCTCAAGAACCGCAGTGAGTCACCCACCCCGATCCGCGCCGAGATCTTCATCAGACGCAACCGGTCCGCAGATCCCGGGACTCCCAGGATCACGGGCAGAGTGACACCCGAGGCCCGTTGACCACGCAGCCACAACGAGATCGCCTCACCCGAAAAACACATCTGCGTGGTCATCGACGTGGCATACGACTGCTTGTCGAGCAGCGCCTGGTCGAGGGCTTCGGTCGGGATTGTGGCGTGTCCTTCCGGGTACGACGGAATCCCGATCGTCGTGAGGTGGTGACCGATCTCCTCCATGGCCCGCAGCAACGAGAGTCCGTCGAAGTACTCGCCGGGTTCTTCGGCGTCGCCGCCCACCAGGAAGATCCGCTCCATACCAAGCGACTCCAACCGGCCCAGCATTCGTCCGAGATGTGCCCGATCGACCGTGAGCCGGGCGGAGAGATGCGGAACGACCTCGAATCCCATTTGCTGCAGGTCGGCCGCCAGGTCGAGCGTTGCGTCCATACCCTTGGCCGGCGACGCCGTCACCGACACGGTCGCACCGTCGGGCAAGAACCTGGCTTGCTCGAGCACGTTCTTCAGGGGGATCAGTTCGAAAACCGGGTTCTCGAGCAACCGGCGGATCGCCACACGGGCCGCTTGATCGAGGTCAGGTGGTGCGGTCATCGTTCACACATCCGAATCGGGGAACTCGGACTTGCGGCGCTCGACGAACTCGCGCAGGGCTTCGTCGGTTGCCTCGTCCATGGCTGGTTGCTCGTATGCGGCCAAACGGTTCACGTACTGGTGGTGGGCACGCGTCTGTGCATCCTCGCCGCCGTCGATTTCCCACTGCTCGAAGCTGTCGTTGTTGGCGAGGCTCGACCGCCAGAAAGCCGTCTCGAAATTGGCGAGCGTGTGGGCGGTACCCAGGTAGTGCTGGCCTGGCCCGGTGGTCAGCAACGTGTCGAGCGCCAAACCGTTGTCGGTCAGATCGACACCGTTGACGAGTGCCTGATAGGCCCCCACCTGGTCCTCGTCGATGATGAACTTCTCGTAGCCCATCGTCAGCCCACCCTCCAGCCACCCGGCTGCGTGAAGCACGAAATTGGTACCGGCCTGAACCGTCGGCAGCATCGTGAGGGCACTCTCGTACGCCGCCTGGGCATCGGCCACTTTCGAAGCCGTCAGACTGCCGCCCGAACGGAAGGGAACGCCCAGCCGTCGAGCGAGCGCCGCGATCGTCCACAGCACGAGCATCGGCTCAGGGGTGCCGAACGTCGGAGCTCCCGACTGCATCGACATCGACGACGCAAACGAGCCGAATACGACCGGAGCGCCCTTGCGGACCATCTGACAGAACGCCATCCCGACCAGGGCTTCGGCGAGGGTCTGCGTAGCCGTGGCCGCCACCGTGACGGGAGCCATGGCCCCGGCGAGGATGAACGGGGTCAGAATCACGGCCTGGTTTCGCTCCGCGTAGACCTTGGCCGAGCCGAGCATGTTGAAATCCCACGACAACGGCGAATTGGCGTTGGCCAGGCTCATCACCACCGGACCTGCCTCCATGACATCGGCACCAAACAGGATCTCGCACATGTCCACGGTGTCTTTGGCGCGAGACGGATGAGTCACCGAGCCCATGAACGGCTTATCGCTGTACCTCATGTGGCTGTACACCATGTCGAAGTGGCGCTTGTTGACCGGCAGGTCGACCGGTTCGCACACCGTCCCCCCGGAGTGGTGCAGGTTGGCCGACTGGTAGGTGAGCCTCACAAAGTTCCGGAAGTCCTCGATGGTGGCGTACCGACGGCCCCTGTCGAGATCGCGCACGAACGGCGAGCCATAGGCCGGGGCGAAAACCAGGTGTGGGTCGCCGATCGTCACCGAGCGCTCCGGGTTGCGTGCGTTCTGCACGAACGATGAAGGCGCGTACGTGGTGACGAGTTCACGACACAGGCCGCGGGGGAACCGCACCCGTGTGCCATTGACATCTGCGCCGTTCTGACGAAAGATCTCGAGAGCTTCGGGATAATCGACGATCTCGACACCGACCGTTTCGAGCACCCGGTCGGCGTTTTCTTCGATGGTTGCCAGGCCCTCCTCGGAGAGGACTTCGTAGGGGCGAAGCTTGCTTGTCAGGAACGGCTGCCGGGACATCTCCGCCGATGCCGCTCTGGCTGCCTGGCGGGCGGCACGGCCACCGCCTCTTCTTCCGCGACCCTCGGTCATGGGCTCTCCTCCTGGATGCGGCGGCGACGCCGGCCGGATCCGCTTTGTGCTGGCTCCGGTAGTTCGACAACCTGCGAAAGGTGGGGAAACGGAGCGGTGGCGTGTGGGAACGCCATCGCATCAACGAAGTGTGCCTGAAAACGAGGCTCTACCGCGGTTTCGATCTTGGTGACCTTACGAACGACATCTTCGATGGTCCGGCGTGCCGACCCATCGAGGAGGGCGATGATCGCTCCGGCCCCGGCGGCGTTGCCCGCAGCCGAAACCCGGGCGAGGTCGCAGTCGGGGATCAGCCCGAGGACCATCGCGTAGAAGACGTCGATGTGGCTCCCGAATGCGCCGGCCAGCCTGATCTCGTCGACCGTGTCGATCTCGAGGTGGTCCATCAAAAGGCGAACCCCGGCATACAGTGCCGCCTTGGCCAGTTGGATCGCCCTCACATCGTTCTGCGTGACGAGGATCGGCGAAGATCCATCCGTCAGCCGGTACGACATCGTCCGCCCGTCGGCTTCGACCCTGGAGCTCTTCTCGAGGGCGTTGTCGGCGAATCGCCCGTCACTGCCGACCAGGCCCGACAGGTAGAGCTCGGCAACCGCTTCGATGATGCCCGAACCACAGATGCCCGACACGCCAACCGCAGCCACCGAAGCGGTGAATTCGTCGTCGTCGGACCACAGGTCAGAGCCGATCACCTTGTAGCGCGGCTCGAGCGTGTCGCGATCGATCCGCACCCGCTCGATCGCTCCGGGGGCGGCACGCTGGCCCGACGAAATCTGCGCCCCCTCGAAGGCAGGCCCGGTCGGGCTGGAAGCCGCCACCAGCCTTGCGTGATCGCCGAGCACGATCTCGGCGTTGGTGCCCACATCGATGAGGAGCTGGACTCCGGTTGCATGATGCGGGGCCTCGGCCAGGATCGCTCCGGCCGTGTCGGCCCCGACGTGGCCGGCGATACACGGCAGCACGTACACGCGGGCGGCATCGTGGCATTCGATTCCGAGAGATGCGGCGTCGACCGTTACAGCCGAGTCCGTAGCAAGAGGGAAGGGCGCCTCACCCAGCGGTCGAACGTCATATCCCAACAAGAGATGGTGCATGATCGGGTTGCCGACAACAGTCAACTCCAGGATGTCGTCACGGCCGACACCGGCTTCGGTCACGAGTTCACCGATCAGCCCGTCCAGGGCCTCCCGGACCGCAGACGTCAGGTCGGCTGCCCCGTCCGGATGCATCATCACATAGGAAACCCGACTCATGAGATCCTCGCCGAACCGGATCTGAGGGTTCATCATCCCGGCCGAGGCAAGGACCTCACCTGTGAAGAGGTCACAGAGGTTGCCTGCAAGGGTCGTTGAGCCGACATCGAACGCCACACCGAGCGCAACGTCACGGAACCCGGGCCAGACGGCCACCACCTCTGAGCCGTCCCGAACGGCCACCGTCACGGCACCCTCTTCCGCCCGAACCGCAGCACGAAGCTGACCCAGGGCCTTCTGGTCCACAACGAGTTCGAGCATCGACCACTCGTCGGCGAGCGCAGAAAGCAGGCGTTGCGCATCCCCCGGCGCCGACTCGAGGGACGGCGGTTCGACCGTCACATAGTGAAGCCGGATGACGGGATCGATGGTCAGGGCTTCGAGCTCCACGCGTTTGCGCACCACCTGGCGGTGCACCTGGCTTTCCGGCGGCACGTCGACCACGATGTCGGCCTTGATGACGGCCATGCATCCCAACCGGCTCGCCGCTGCCATCCCCTTCTTCTCACGGTATCGGGCTTCCGTTGCCCCTTCGGGAGAGAGACTCCCGGCAACGGACGTCATGCCGTGCGCGGGGAATTCGCCTTCGACCGGCACCACCTGGCATCGACCGCAGATACCCCGCCCGCCACATACCGAGTCCAGGTCGACGCCCAGCTGCCGGGCCGCGCTGAGGACCGAGGTGCCCCGGGTCACCGTTGCCCGGCGACCCGATGGCGTGAAGACGATGCGGGGGCTGTCAGCCTGATGCACCGGTGCCACCCCGAGGTCCCCGGCGGCCCGATCGACGCCGCTGGTCGGCGTCGGGGTCCCGGTTGGCCGCGATCCAGCGGGCCGCGTCCCGGTCGTGCCCGAGCAGAACATCGCCGGCCATCACCGCTGCCTTCACTTCGGCATGCAACGGGTTGGTGATCGCCGAGGTCATGCCCGAGGCCATGGCCATGGTCAGGAAGGCGGCGTTGATCCCGTTGCGACTCGGCAGGCCAAAACTCACGTTCGAGGCACCGCAGGTCGTGTTGACACCGAGTTCTTCGCGCAGGCGCCGTACCAGTCGAAATACCTGCTGGCCGGCGGTGGCCATGGCGCCGATCGGCATGACGAGTGGGTCGACGACGACATCTTCTTTGGGTATCCCGAAATCGGAGGCGGCGCTCACGATCTTGCGGGCTACCTCGAACCTCACATCCGGATCCTCCGAGATGCCGGTCTCGTCGTTCGAAATCGCCACCACTGCCGCCCCGTACCGGGCGACGAGTGGCAGGACGCGCTCCATCACTTCATCCTCGCCGGTCACGGAATTCACGAGTGCCTTGCCCCGGTAGACGGCCAGGCCGGCTTCGAGCGCCTCCACGATCGACGAGTCGATCGACAGCGGCACGTCGACCAGCGACTGCACCAGTTTCACGGTCTCGGCGAGAATTGCCGGCTCATCGGCCAGCGGGATGCCGGCATTGACGTCCAGCATGGCGGCACCTGCCGCCACCTGCGCCAGGGCATCGCTCTCGACCCGGCTGAAGTCGCCATTCTTCATCTCTTCGGCGAGAAGCTTGCGGCCGGTCGGGTTGATGCGCTCACCGATGATGACGAACCGCTCGTCGAAACCGATGACGACTTCCTTCGATTGACTCGACAGGACCGTCCTAGTCATGGGCGGGCTCCCCATCGGATCCTTCAACGAATCCCCCGCGCCGGACGTACGCCCGAAGGACTTCGTCGGTGAAGGTCTCCTCCAGGCGCCTTGCCTCGTCGTCGGCAGCCGCCACCAAGTCCTCACCACATGCCACGGACGTTCGATGCCACTCGGCCAGGTAGTCGTCGGTTGTTTCCTTGCCTGCGATGGCTGCCGCCCGATCGATGGCCGTCTGGAAGCGGTCGGTGAGCTGAATGCTGACCTTGCGCCGGCCCTCCCTGGCGGTGACCTGAGCGGGGATGTCACGCCACTGGATGGTGATCAGCTCCGCCATCGTCAGACCGCCTCGCCGAGAGAAATGATCGACGGCGCCAGGTCGCCGTAGCCGACCAATTCGTAGCGATACTCGAGACCCAGCTTGTCGGCCGCGGCGCGACCCATCGCCGTCAACGCGACATCTTCGGTCTGAGCGAGATGGATGACGGTCCGGTAGTTGCCGAAATAGGTGTCGCGCAGTTCGGGGTGTCGATCGAGACCTAGCCCGACCATCACCACACGATCGAAGTGCCGGACCAGATAGTCGGTGAGATAGAAGTTGCGCGGATCGGCGTCGTGGATCGATTCGAACACCGGGGTCGTGGCATAGAACTCATAACAGTGGGCGCCGGGGAGTCGCTCGACGACCAACCCGTCTGCGTGCAGGTCGTCGAGGAGGCGATCGAGCAGTCCACCCGTCCCGCAGTCGGCGTAACCGATGAAGATCCGGTCGTACCGGCCACGAGCACGTTCGATGCGCTCGGCCACGGCGGCCGGAATGTCTTTCGGGCGATTATGAAGTCCGACCGGCAGGCACTCGACCGTCACATCGTCGAGGCGATTGACCGCAACGATCTCCAGCAGTTCCCGGGCCAGCGCCCCACAAGCAATGACCAGGGTGCCCATCGTCACACCTCTTCGCTTCGCAGCAGCCTGGCCTTCTGGATCAGCAGCCGGGCGGTTTCGGCGGCGACCGCTGCGTCCCGGCAATATGCGTCCGCACCCACCGCTGCGCCGAACTCCTCGTTGAGCGGGGCGCCACCCACCAGGACGATGTAGTCATCGCGGATCCCGCGCGTCTTCATGGTTTCGATGACCACCTTCATGTAGGGCATGGTGGTGGTGAGCAGCGCCGACATGCCGAGGATGTCCGGCTTGTGTTCGTCGAGCGCCGTGAGGAACTCGTCCACGTCGGTATTGATCCCGAGATCGACCACTTCGAAACCCGCACCCTCGAGCATCATGGCAACGAGGTTCTTGCCGATGTCGTGGATGTCGCCTTTGACCGTCCCGATCACGACCTTGCCGATCGGCTCGGCGCCTGTTTCGGCCAGGAGCGGTCGCAGGATGGCCATTCCGGCCTTCATGGCGTTGGCGGCCAGCAGCACCTCCGGGACGAAGAGGATGCCGTCGCGAAAGTCGATTCCCACGATCCGCATGCCTTCGACCAGCGCTTCCTGGAGAACCGCTTCCGGACCCCATCCGCGGCCGAGCAGGATCATGGTGCCTTCGGCGATTTCGTCGGCGAGACCGTCGTACAGGTCGTCATGCATCTGTTCGACCAGTTCGTCATCCGCCAACGATGAGAGGTCGAGTTCTTCGCCAGACATGAGGCACCCCGCCGGGCCGGTGTTCCACGATGTGGAACGTTGCTGTATGGCGGAACATTACTCGAACCGTTCTCGAGATGTCCACTGATTCATAGGCCAAACCGGAGGTCGACACGGCCTCTCGCCACACGGTAATGTCCGGTCCACATCGCAGAATGGTTCCACATCGTGGACCGCAAGCTCAACAACAAGGAGCACTCGACATGAGTGAGTTGCCAGCGCGGGCGAACGTTATCGTCATCGGAGCAGGGATCGTCGGCAACTGCCTGGTCGGACACCTCGCGGATCTCGGTTGGACCGACATCATGCAGATCGACAAGGGCCCGCTCCCCAACCCGGGCGGCTCCACCGGACACGCATCGAACTTCATCTTCCCGGTGGACCACTCCAAGGAGATGACCTACCTCACCGTGGAGAGCCAGCGCCAGTTCGAGGACATGGGTGTCAACACCTACTGCGGGGGCATCGAGGTCGCCCGCACGCCGGAGAGGATGGAGGAGTTCCGCCGTCGCATGACCTCCGCAACGGCCTGGGGTGTGGAGGCGCACCTGCTCACTCCCGCCGAGGTCAAGGAACTCGTCCCCTTCATCAACGAAGAGATCCTGCTCGGTGGCTTTTATTGCCCCACCGTGTCCGTGGTGGATTCGCTGCAGGCCGGCACGATCATGCGCGACAAGGCCCGGGCGACCGGTGCCGCCATCGTTCCAAATACCGAGGTGCTCGATGTCGAGACTGCCGACGGCAAGGTCGTCGCGGTGGTCACCGACAAGGGGCGGGTCGAGGCCGACTACGTCGTCATCGCCTGCGGAGTCTGGAGCCCTCGTATCGCCGAGATGGCCGGCGCCAGCATTCCCTTGACACCTGCCGTCCATCAGATGATCGATGTCGGGCCGATCCCCGTACTGGAGGCAACCGGCAACGAGATCGGATATCCGATCGTGCGCGACATGGACACGTTCATGTACGAGCGTCAAACTG
>Ga0224512_10004662_pt1 | contig 11478 bp, 8 predicted proteins | sample SF_May12_sed_USG_4_FD_169103 | JGI IMG/M metagenome (GOLD analysis project Ga0224512, IMG submission 169103) | Sediment microbial communities from San Francisco Bay, California, United States - SF_May12_sed_USGS_13 | ecosystem: Environmental > Aquatic > Marine > Sediment | place: USA: California... | reverse complement strand
GAGAAGGCACGAGAAAATCTACACTTCTTAAACCAAGATTTATTCCAATGTGCGATACAAAGTCGCTGAGCTATCCGTTCCTGAAAGACTCTCTTCACCTCGATTACTACACTTGATTATCGTAGAATTTCTTGTTGCGTCGCGTGCCAGGGTGTAGACTGGCGTGCCGCAGGAGCCATCGGCCATGTCGAGCCCCACCTGGAAGCAAGCCCTCGCGAGCCGCATGCAGCCCGCCTGGGCCGATGAGATCGATCTCTTCGAGGGCCAGCTCGAGCTGCGCAAGCAGGGCAAGCTCGACGAGAAGGTGTTCGCCGAGACGCGGCTGCGCCGCGGCGTGTACGGCCAGCGCTACGACAACGGCAAGCGCCACGACGGCATCGCCGAGCGCGCGCTGCCCTTCGCGGCGAAGCCCACCAAGGGACCGGACACGCTCTGGGACGCCCCGGGCATGCAGCGCATCAAGATCCCCTACGGAGGCATCTCTCCGCAGCAGCTCGAAGTGCTCGCCGAGCTCGCCGAGGAAACCTCCGACGCGGTGCTGCACGTCACCACCCGCCAGGACATCCAGCTCCACTACGTACACATCGAGGACACGCCCGATCTGATGCGGCGCCTGGCGGCGGTGGGCATCACGACGCGCGAGGCCTGTGGCAACTCGGTGCGCAACGTCACCGCCTGTCCGCTCGCGGGCGTGTGCAAGACCGAATCCTTCGACGTGTCGCCCTACGCAGCGGCGCTGATGCGCTTCCTGCTCGGCCACCCGGACGTGCAGGACTTCGGCCGCAAGTTCAAGCCGGCGTTCTCGGGCTGCGAGCACGAGGCCTGCGGCCTGGCGCAGATGCACGATGCGGGCTTCGTGGCGCGCGTGCGCGACGGCGTGCGTGGCTTCAAGGTGGTGGTGGGCGGCGGTCTCGGTGCGGTGCCCCATCAGGCCCAGGTCCTGAGCGAGTTCACGCCGGAGCGGGAGCTGCTGCCGCAGATCCAGGCGGTCGCCCGAGTCTTCGCCCGCCTCGGCGAGAAGCGCAACCGCGGCCGCGCGCGGATCAAGTTCCTGGTCGCGAAGCTCGGGATCGAGGCGTTTCGCGGACTCGTCGCCGAGGAGCGCGAGACGCTGCCCCACGACCCGCGCTGGACCGCGTTTCTCGACGAGCTGCCGCGTACGCGCGGTGAGCCGGCGCGCGAGCCCGCGGCGCTGAGCGCCGGCGACGCGCCGGAGGGCTTCGCCGCCTGGCGCGCCAGCAACGTGCGCGCGCAGCGGCAGGAGGGCTATGCGGTCGCCACGCTCCACCTGCCCCTCGGCGATCTCAGCGCCGATCAGGCGCGCGGGCTCGCGGACGTCGCGCGCCGGTACGTGGGCGACAACCTGCGCACCAGCGTCGAGCAGAACCTCGTGTTGCGCTTCGTGCGCGAGGCGGATCTGCCGGAGCTCTACGGTGCGCTGCGCGCGCTCGGCCTGGCCGCGTCCGGCGCGGAGACGATCGTCGACGTGACGTCCTGCCCCGGGACCGATACCTGCAAGCTCGGCATCGCGAGCAGCCGCGGCCTGGCGGGCGAGCTGCGCCGGCGGCTGGCCGCGAAGTCGGCCTCGCTGCCGCAGGCGATCCGCGAGCTCAAGATCAAGATCTCGGGCTGCTTCAACAGCTGCGGTCAGCACCACGTCGCCGACATCGGCTTCTACGGCAACAGCCGCAAGATCGAAGGCCGCACGGTCCCGCACTTCCAGGTGATCCTCGGAGGCCAGTGGAGGCAGAACGCGGGAAGCTACGGACTCTCCGTGGGCTCCGTGCCGAGCAAGGCGATCCCCGAGACGCTGGAGGCGTTGACCGATGCCTACGCCCACGGCCGCGAGCGCGGCGAGCGCTTCCAGGATTGGATCGCGCGCACGGGCAAGCGAAACGTGCGCGAGGTCATCAAGCCCTTCATGACGGTGCCGCCCTACGCCGAGGATCCCTCCTTCTACAGCGACTGGAGCGATGTCCGGGAGTTCACCATCGGAGATCTCGGTGTCGGTGAGTGCGCGGGCGAGGTCGTCTCGCTCTTCGGCATCGAGGTGGTGAAGGCCGAGTCGCAGGCGTTCGACGCGCAGATCGCCCTGGACGAGGGCGACTGCGACGAGGCCGAAGACCAGGCCTATCGCGCGATGCTGTCGGCGGCGCGGGCCCTGGTGCGCACGGAGTACATCGACGTCACCGAGGATCCGGACGACATCGTGCGCGAGTTCAAGAAGCGCTTCTTCGACACCGAGCGCTTCTTCGACCGCTTCGCGCGGGGCACGTTCGGCCGGTACCTGCTCGATCGCCACGCACAGCCGAGCCAGGCGGCGAGCCGGGACGTCGCCGCGCAGCGCATCGAGGAGGCCCAGCTCTTCATCGAGGCTGCCCACGCGTGCGAGGCGCGGCTGGCCGCGCAGGCGAGCGCGGAGATTCCCGCCGGGAGCCCGGCCGGCGCGTGAGCGCCGCGCGCTGATCGTTCAAATCGTGGAGTCGGTGGCGCGCGTCGCCGCCGCGGAGAGTGTCCAGCATGACGCCCCAGCGCATCTCCTTGAAGTTCTTCGCGACGCCCGCTGCGGGTTCCGCGCTCGAGCTGCAGCCGTTCGTCGGCCTCTTCCACCGCTTCATCCAGGCCGGCAGCCTGGCGGGGCTGCTCCTCGATGTGGCCGATTACGCGCACGTGCCCGACGGGCCCGGCGTGATCCTGATCGGACACGACGTCGACTACAGCATCGATCTGACCGGAGGGCGCGCCGGACTGCTCACCACGCGCAAGCGCTGCGGGGATCGCGCCCTGTCCGAGGTGTTCCGCGACACCGCGCGGCGCGCGCTGCTGGCCATTCGGGAGGTCGAGGCGGATGCCTGCCACCCGCTGCGCTTCGACCCGTGCGCGCTCGAGCTGCGCCTGCTCGATCGGCTCGCGGCGCCGAACACGGACGCGGCGTACCAGGCGGCCCGCAGGGAGATCGAGCCCGTCGCCGCGCAGATCTTTGGCGACGGGGCCGTGCAGCTGACTCGCGTGGACGCAGACGATCCGCGCAAGACGCTGGGCATCGGGATCGCGAGCTCTGCACCGCGGGACGTGGCCGAGATGGTGTCCCGGCTGGATGCAATCGCATAGCGCACGCCGCGTCGGGAGGAGACGGATCCTTGGCCAAACAGAGCGAGTGGGACATCAGCGTGGAAGAGCTGGAGTCGCTGCGCACCGCCGGTGCGTCGATCCGGCTGCTGGACGTGCGCGAGCCGCACGAGTACGAGATCTGCAATCTGGAGGGCGAGCTGGTCCCGCTCGGGCGCCTGGCCCAGCAGCTCGACTCTCTCGATCGGAGCGCTCACATCGTCGTGCACTGCCGATCGGGCGGGCGCAGCGCGAAGGCCGTGGGTCTCATGCGCGCGGCCGGATTCGAGAATGTATGGAACGTGAACGGCGGCATCCTCGCGTGGATCGAGCGGATCGACCCGACGCTCACCAGGTACTAGGACGCCACCGGCGGGGAGGATCCGCGCGTTGGCCGATTGCGACAAATTGCAACGCGCGCTGGCCGCGATCGACGCCGCCAACGCAGACGATCCGCAGCGCATCCGGGTGCGCGGGCAGACGCGGCCCAAGGAGCTCGCGCATGGGGAGCTCATGAGCGAGTGGATCGAGCGACTGCGCCCGGACGCCGGCGAAGCCCTGCGTCTGGCCGCGCGCGCCCATCACGTGCGGCGCTGGGAGATCGGGCGCGAGCGCTATCCCGAGGGACGGGCGGGCTATCACCGCTGGCGCAGGGCGCTGCAGGAGCACCACGCGCGCATCGCCGGCGAGATCCTCGCGCAGGTCGGATACGGCGAGGCGCTGATCGGCCGCGTCCGGCAGATCGTCCAGAAGCAGGGCCCGCGACGCGATCCCGACGCACAGGCCTTCGAGGACGCCCTGTGTCTCACCTTTCTCGAGACGCAGTTCCACGATCTCGCGGCGCGACTCGACGAAGAGAAGCTGCTCCACATCACGCGCAAGACGCTGCGCGGCATGAGCCAGACGGCCATCGAGCTGGCCGCGACGCTTCCCCTCGAGCCGTCGGATCGCGCCGCGATCGAGCGCGCGACACTGCCGTGCGCGTGATCTAGACTGCGCGCCCGCTTCCCATCTCCAGACGCGAGGACCCCGTGGACGTACGAGACGGATTCACCGAGGCGATCGGCAACACGCCGCTCATCAAGCTGCGCAAGGCTTCCGAGCTCACCGGCTGCAACATCCTCGGCAAGGCGGAGTTCCTGAATCCCGGCGGATCGGTCAAGGACCGCGCGGCCAAGTACATCATCCTCGATGCGGAGGCGCGCGGCGAGCTCGAGCCGGGCGGGGTGATCGTGGAAGGCACGGCGGGCAACACGGGGATCGGTCTGTCGCTCGTGGGCAACGCCCGCGGCTATCGCACCGTCATCGTGATCCCGGAGACGCAGAGCCAGGAGAAGAAGGACATGCTGCGCCTGTGCGGTGCCGAGCTGCGCGAGGTGCCGGCCGTTTCGTACAAGGATTCGAACCACTACGTGCACGTCGCCGAGCGCCTCGCCAAGGAGCTGCGCGAATCGACGTCCGCGAGCGTCCTCTACGCCAACCAGTGGGACAATCTCTCCAATCGGAGCGGCCACGCGCGCTCCACCGGCCCCGAGATCTGGGAGCAGACCGGCGGGCGTGTGGACGGCTTCAGCTGCGCCATCGGTACCGGCGGGACGCTCGCCGGCGTGGCGATGTTCCTGAAGGAGAAGAATCCGGCCATTCGCACGGCCGCCGCGGACCCGCTGGGAGCGGCGATGTACGCCTACCTCAAGACCGGCGAGCTGCGCAGCGAGGGCAGCTCGATCACCGAGGGCATCGGTCAGGGGCGCGTGACGCAGAACATCGAGGGCGCCCCAATCGACGACGCGTATCGCATCCCGGACACGGAGGCGCTGCCGATCCTCTTCGACCTGCTCGCGGAGGAGGGCCTGTGTCTCGGCGGCTCGAGCGGGATCAACGTCGCCGGCGCGATCCGCCTGGCGCGCGACCTCGGCCCCGGACATACGATCGTGACGATTCTCTGCGACTCCGGCACGCGCTATCGGTCGAAGCTCTTCAACCCGGAATTCCTGCGCGCGAAGGGCCTGCCCTTCCCGCGCTGGCTCGTCTAGTCGCACGCCGGAACGCGTTCAGGCGAGCGAGGCATCGTGGCTGCGCAGCCAGGCGATGGTGTCACGCAGCGTCTCGCGCGGGTCGCGGCTCGCGTAGCCGAGATCCGCGGCGGCGTAGCGCGAGCGCATGCCCCAGTGGTGCGACGCCATCTCGACGACCACCGGATCGGGCAGCGGAAAGATGCGCGCGCCGCGCAGCCAGCGCTCGAGCTGCGCGTTCGCGCTGGCGAGCCCCCACGCCAGGGCGTAGGGGAGCGTGCGGCGCGGCGCCGGCCTTCCGGACAGCGCCGCGAGCATGGCGAAGAACTCGGCGAGGCTGCAGGCCGTGCCGTCGAGGTGATAGACGGGTCGCGCCTCGCGGCGCAGCATGGCGCGGCGCAGGGCCTGGGCCGCGTCGCGCACGTCGCTGAAGTGCATGCCGCCGCGCACCACGAACGCGAATTCGCCGCGAATCGCCCGCCGCACGATCGCCGTGGAGCGCAGCCGGTGATCGCCGGGGCCGAGCAGCACCGGCGGACGCACCCGCACCAGGTCCACGCCCAGCTCCGCGGCGAGCGCCGTCGCGCGCTGCTCCATCTCGATCTTCGATCGGTAGTAGGGCCAGTCCGCGACCGTCTCCAGGCAATAGGGCGAGTCTTCGTCGGCCCAGACGTCGGCGCGTTCGAAGCACGCCACGGTGCCCGAGGTGGAGGCGATCACCAGCCGGCAGCCGTGCCGGGCCGCGAGGCGCACCATGTGCAGCGCGCCCTCCACGTTGGTGCGCTGCACTTCGGCGCTGCCGCGGCGGCTGTGTCGCACCAGCGCCGCCAGGTGGTAGATGCCGCGCAGCGGCGGGAGCGACGCGTCCAGAGCGCCCGCGCCGGCGAGCTCGGCCTCGATCACGTCGACCCGCGCGAGTCGCCGCGTCCAGGCGTAGCGCTGCCAGGCGCCGCGATCTCGCACCAGCGCGAGCATGGGCGCCGCCGCAGCGCTGGCCGACTCGGCCTCGAGCAGGTGGCGGCCGAGGAAGCCCGACGCTCCCGTCACCAGGTAGTGCGTGCCGCGCGTCCCATCGCGCGGCGTCCCGGTGCTCATGCCCGCGCTTCCCTCGCCCGGGTGTACGCGATGCCGCGCGCGCAGGCCGCGCGGTAGGCGTCGATCTCGAGGGCGCGCGGACCCCAGGTGAAGCCGCCGTCCGCGCGCGTCAGGATCTTCCGCCGCAGCAGATCGTCGAGAGCCGCTTCAGCGTGGGTCAGCAGCACGTCGCGCCCGGCGCCGAGCACCTCGCGCGCCGTTGCAATGCGCGGCGGCGCGTCGGGTGTGCCGAGCGCCCGGGCCGTGGCCGCGAACTCGCGGCACACCGGGGCGAAGAGCGCGCGGAGCAGGCGCTGCAGTCGCTCGTCCGTGCTGCGCATCTCCGCAGCGGCGTCGCGCGCCGGTCCCGCCTCGTGGGCGCGGGCCAGCCACGTCAGCGCCGGATTGCCCGCGAAGCAGCGCGCTGCTTCCGGATAGAAGAAATGCTCGAACTGATGGCGCAGACAGCGCTCGACCAGCGCGGGCAGCGGGCCGAGCGCGGCGCCGCTGTCGAGGACGCGGCCGCCGCGCGCCTCGATCGCCCGCTCGAGCCAGCGCAGATCGATGCCGTCGAGCGCGGGCCGCTCCGCCTCGAGGAAGGCGCTCAGCGCCTGCGACGTGGTGGCCACCCGCGACGCGAGCTGCTGCAGCACGGCGCGCCCGACTGCGTGCACGTCGGAGCGCAGGTCGAGCGGCACGACGTTTCCGAACGCCAGGTGGATCCTGCCGAGGGAGACCTCACCGCGCACCACACGCAGCGACCAGGCGAGCAGGTCGCGCAGCCGGTGCGGTGCCGGCTGCGCGCCGCGCAGCTCGGCGAGGAAGCCGCGCTCTTCGGGAATGCGCTCGTAGCTGATGGTGAGGGGCAGCAGCGCCACCGTCTCGCCGGTCGCCTGCAGGCTGCGCAGCATGCCCCGCCTCGCCGGCAGGAAGCGCCGGTCGCGGCTGCGATGGCTCTCGATGAAGAGCTCGAGCGCGTGTCCTGTGCGGATCAGCGCGTGCACCTGCGCCGTGAGCTCCTTCTCCCGGCGCCGCGGACCGCGCTCCACGTAGAAGGCGTTCAAGCGGGGAAACAGCCAGCCGAGCAGCGGAATGCGCGCGTAATCGGACGCGGCGGCCACGCACGGGAGGTCGAGCCCGAGATCCGGCCGCGCAAACGCGAGGTAGGGCACGAGCACGAAGTCGAGATAGCTGCGGTGGCTGGGAACGATCACGAGCGATGCGCCCGGCGGCAGCTGGGCCAGCGCCGCCTCGAAGGATCCCAGATCGAAGGTCACGCGCTCGGCGCAGCGGCGCAGCGTCTTGCGCACGGCGACGGCGGCGAGCCGCAGCCACGCGCTGCCCCGCGGCTGTGACCACGCCCAGCGCAGATCGCTGCGCGGTGCCGCGTGCCGGCGGCCCGCGAAGGAGACGGCCGACTCGTCTCCGTCCATCAGGTTGCGCGCCACGCCGCGGCACACCGTCTCGACGTAGGCGCGCGGCTCGAAGCCGGGATCTTCGAGGGGCACGGAGGAGCGGAAGCGGAACGTGTTCTGGGTGAAGTAGGAGAACACGCGATTCGTCTGCTCGAGCCGGCCCGCGACGAGGTGCGCGTCGGGGCGCCGGCTGTGGTGCAGCCAGTGGCGCAGGCGGTAGCGCAGGCCGTCGCGTCCGAGATAGCGGACACGGGCCGCCGCGTCCCGCCCGCGCGCGTCGGCGATGGGGTTGCGGCGGAAGTACTGCTCGATCACCCGGCGGCACTGCGCGAGCGTCGGGCTGCGCTCGTAGCCCGTCACCGCGTGGCGGATGCTCGGCGCGCCGGGCGCGGGCTGCTCTGCGGCGAAGGCCGCAGCCACGACGCGCTCCGCCACACAATCCACGGGCACCACGTCGAGGCGCGTGTTCGGATTCGCGATCACGGCGCGCATGCGACCCGATGCGATCGACATGATGAAGAGTGCGAAGGCCGCGGGGCTGTCGATCCAGCCCGGGCAGGGCTGGCGCAGGCTGGCGGAGATGATGCTCGGGCGCACGAAGCTGAGCGGGACGTTGCCCGCGCGCTCGGTCATCAGGTGCTCCGCCATGCACTTGGTGAGCGTATAGGTGTTGGGATGGCCGCTCTCGGCGAGCAGCGCCGCTTCGTCGGCGCTGCCCCGCAGAATCGCGGCGTAGAGATCGCGCGCCGGCTGCGGCAGGGGCGCCAGGCGCTCTTCGACGATCGCCTCGTCTCCCGGGTGCTGCGTGACGTAGGCGGTGGAGACGCACACCAGGGAGGCGAGGTGCGGGCACGCGCGCGCGAGCTCGAGCACCTCCAGCGCGCTCGTGATGTTGGCGCGTGCGGCGTCCGCCAGCGGGAGATCGAACTGGACCGACGCGGCGCAGTGGATCACGTGGGTCAGGCGCTGCGCGAGCGCGGCCCGCGCGTCGCCGGGGATGCCCGCGTGGGGCTCGGTCAGCTCGCCGCCGACCACGCAGATCCGCTCGCGCCAGTCGCCGGGCAGCGCTGCGAAGCAGGGAGACGCCGCGATCTCCGCGCGCCAGCGCGCATCCGGCGCGCTCCGGCGATTGCGGCGGATCAGCAGGTGGATCCGCGCAATGCCCAGCACATCCGCGCGCCGGACGAGCTCGTGCAGCACGACCTTGCCGAGAAAGCCGGTCGCCCCGGTCAAGAGAATCTCGGCCGCAGCGTTCGTGGTTCGATTCGACACCGGCCCGTCCACTCGCCGTCCTAGGATCCGCCGAAATTCTGGTTTCCAGCGCCGAAGACGTTGGTGGGATCGACGGCCTGCTTGATGCTGCGACTCCAGCTCAGCATTCCCGCCGAGTGGATGCGGGGCAAGAAGCCGCGCCGCAGCTTCCCGACGCCGTGGTGGTGCGAGAGCGTTCCGCCGCAGCGCAGCACCTCGTCCCGCGCCGCCTCCTCGATCTCCGCGTAGATCCGGCTCGGGTTCTCGACGCCCTTGAAGTAGTACGCGAAGTAGAAGTACACGCACACGCCCGTCGCGTACAGCTGGGTCACGCGGCAGGTGACGAACGGCGTGCCCGGCAGCTTCCTGCGCGCGTGCTCCTCCCGAATGCGGCGCTTCACGCTGTCGCAGAGCGCGAGGGCCTGGCTCCAGGGCACGGACGTCTCGAACGACTCACCGATCATGAAGTGATTCATGATCCAGTCGCGGATGTAGGCGATGCCGAAGGTGAGCTGATAGCCGCGGCTGCCGTTGTCGGCGCCCGCCTTCATGCCGCCGAATTCCGCGGCGATGCGATAGACGCTCTTCTGCTGCGCCGCCACCTCGCGGCGCGATCCCTCGAAGAGCAGGGTGCAGGCGGACACCCGCTCCGGATCGAAGCCCTTGACGCGCGTGACGAACCCCTTCTGCAGCGCGCTCAGCAGCTTGCGCGCGCCGCGCGAGGGGCTCTTGAGCTTCTGGCCCAGCTGGAACTGGAGATTGTCGACCAGGCGCACGCTCGCGGGCGGCTCGCCGCGCCGCGTGAGCTCGTGCAGGAAGCCGACGCCGGACTCGAAGCTGGGAAACAGGATCGAGCCGTAGACCTGCGCTTCGGGCAGCGGGAAGATCCGCACCACCGCTCGGGTGATGATGCCGAGGCCGCCTTCCGAGCCGTAGAGCCAGCGCCGCGCGTCACCCACGCCGATGCTCTCGCGCGGTCCGAAGCCCATGCGCTCGAGCTTGCCGCGCGCGGTCACCACCGTGACGTCGAGCACGAGATCTTCGATGTTCCCGTAGCGGTTCTTCTTCATGCCGCTCGCGTGCGTCGCGATCCAGCCGCCGAGCGTCGAGAACTCGATGCTGTCGGGCTCGTGGCCGAGCGTGTAGCCGTGGCGCGCGAGCTGCGCGGCCAGGTCGCGCCCGACCGCGCCGGCCTCGATGCAGGCCATGGCATTCTCCGGGTCGATCCACAGCACCCGGCTCATTCTCGACATGTCGACGGAGACGATCGTGCGCGACTCCTCGCTCGGGCAGAGCAGCGCCTCCGTCACGTTGGTGCCGCCGCCGTAGGGAATCAGGCAGACGTCGTGGCGCAGCGCCGCCTCGACCAGCGCCTCGACCTGCGTCTCGCTGGCCGGATACACCACGAGATCCGGCACGCGTTCGAGCCGCCCGTACTTGATCGCGTACATCTCCGCCTGCGTGTGGCCGTGCCCGTGGCGCAGGCGCAGCAGCGCGTCCTCCGTGAGCTGGTCCGCATCGAAGAGCTTGCGGAGCTCGTCGACGAAGGCCGGCTGGCGCCGCGGCTCCGGGACCGGCGGCGGATAGCGGGAGGGGTTCAGGTCGTCCGCTGCGACAGCGGGGTGGATGGTGCGCTGCACCCAGGGCAGCAGGTCGGCCAGTTTCTCCGCGCACAGCGGGTAGCGGCTGCCCGTCAGCTCCACCACACCGTCTGGGCGCACCCGAAATCGGGTGTCGCGAAATCCCCAGACGTCGAGGCTCTCTACGTCGCGCGGATCGCGCTCGAGCGGCTCCGGCACGATGTGCTTCGCTTCGCCCACGCCTCCTCCCGGACGCACAAGCCTAGCGTCACGAGACCCCCGATCGCGACGCAAGAGGAGCTTGGCCCCGCGGGGGAGCCGATTTCTCGGCGATTGCGAAAAGTCCTGTTCAGTCGGCGGGTCGGACGGCCGAAATGCCGCTGCATGAAGGGTCGGGGACAGACCAGTCGGGCAGCCTCGGATGCGCAGGCGGCGCCGCTGCGCGGCGCCGCGCGCGGCGTCGTGCTGCTGGCTGCGTTCGCCTCGGGCTTCGCCGTCACCGGCATCGAGATCGCCCTGGGCCGCCTGCTCGCGCCACACTTCGGCGCGTCGCTCACCGTCTGGGCGTCGATCATCGCGGCCGTCATCGCCGCGCTGGCGCTGGGCTACCCGCTGGGCGGCGCGCTCGCCGACCGGCGCCCGGGGTTCGCGCTGCCCCTCGGCGCGCTGCTGCTCGGAGGCGTCCTCGGCGCCAGCTTCGGCGTGCTCACCCCCTTCGTGCTGCGCGGCGCCCTGGCCGGTGTGGGTCTCGCGGGCGCCGCCTACTGGTTGCGCCTGGTCGGCGTGCTCCTGCTGTTCGCCGTCCCCTGCGTGATGCTCGCCAGCGTGCCGCCCGCGGTGCTGCGCCTCACGCTCCGCGAGCGGAGCACGGCCGGTCGCGATGCGGGCCTGCTCTACGCGCTCGGCTCCGCGGGGAGCGTGCTCGGCGTGCTGCTTCCCGCCCTCTGGTGGATTCCGCTTCTCGGCGTGCACGACACCTTCCTGCTGCTCGGCGCGGTCGCGGCAGCCCCCGCCTGTCTCGGCGCCCTCATCGGGCGC
>Ga0224512_10004661_pt1 | contig 11478 bp, 10 predicted proteins | sample SF_May12_sed_USG_4_FD_169103 | JGI IMG/M metagenome (GOLD analysis project Ga0224512, IMG submission 169103) | Sediment microbial communities from San Francisco Bay, California, United States - SF_May12_sed_USGS_13 | ecosystem: Environmental > Aquatic > Marine > Sediment | place: USA... | reverse complement strand
AACAGGTCCAGCAGGCTGTTGTCATAGTTTATCGGGCAGCACAGCGCCGCCTGTGTTTCGAGTGCGCCCTGCGAATAGCGCTCCCTGACGCTGGTTTCTATATTCATAGTCCTTGTCTCTATTGCGATGGGTTGCGATCGTTCAGGGTTCCAGTGCGCCACCACAACCGGAACCCTGCCCGGCGGTACAGCCGAAGCAGTGATTGGCGACCATGATCGGATTGCCCGTCAGATCCGTATCCTGCAGGTCGGAAATATGCAGTCGCCCCTTCCCGTTCACCCGGGTGTGCAGGCCAAGCATCTGGTTGAAGTCACAGTCATAGACATAACCTTCCCAGTCAACACTGACCAGGGTACGGCACATGACGCCATCCAGGTTTTCGTCCCGGTGCGCAGCGTGCAACAGGCTCATGTACTCGTCAAACCCGCCCCTGGAAACCAGCATACTGCCAAAGCGCTTGATGGGCATGTTGGTCAGTGTCAGCAGCCGGTTGAAATGCACGGCATAGTTTTCGGCAAGGTGTCTCTTGTAATCGTCCTCCAGCGCCGCCTGCGGTGGCGGCAGGGTGGGTCCCTGGGGGTTGTACATCAGGTTTAGTGGCAGCCGGCGGCCGTAGCCGAGACCGTTCAGCAGGCGCAGCACCCTGATGCTGGCGGAAAAGCAGCCATCGCCACGCTGATTGTCAACATTTTCCTCTAGATAACAAGGTAATGAGGCGACTATCTCAACTTCATTCTCGGCGAGAAATTCCGCTGTCCCCTGCTGCCCGGGTTCCAGCAGCACGGTCAGATTACAGCGATCGATGACCCGGATGCCGGCCTCCCGCGCCGCTTTCACCAGGCGCCTGAAACCGGGGTTCAGCTCCGGTGCACCTCCTGTCAGGTCGACTGTCTTCACAGCGGATGCCTCCAGATAGCAAATGAGCTCATCCAGCGTCGCGGCTGTCATCACCTCCTTGCGCTTCGGCCCGGCATTCACATGGCAATGCAGGCAGGACTGATTGCACAGGTAGCCGAGGTTGACCTGCAGGGTCTCGAGGTGGCCGCGCTGGAGGGGCGGAAAGTCTCCCGGCATCAGTAACGGTAGCGTCTCATGCATGGTGTAACGGACCTGTTGGTTGTGTACGGGGCATCCTGTGACGCAGCTGCAGGCAGGTCATGGCAGCAGGGCCCTGATCAACCTGACCAGAAACCGGGTCTTGCGTGAATACAGTAACTGCGAGTAACGGGCATTGATGGCGCGCCGGTGAATCTGTGAATAGGTCGGATAGGCATGCACCAGCCCGGCAACATCGCGCACCCTGGCCTTGACCCGCATGGCCAGTGCGAGTTCATGAACCAGTTCGCCGGCATGCGCCCCGACCAGGCTCGCGCCCGCAATCCGTCCCCTGGAAATCAGGATCCTTGCAAAGCCCTCCACGGCCGTATCGGTTTTGGCACGGTCGATCTCTGCAAGTTCAAACCGTGCCACATCATACTTGAGCCCGCGCGCATCGGCATCCATCTGCGTCAGGCCGACATGGGCAACCTCGGGATCGGTATATGTCACCCAGGGCACGACCCGGTAGTCGACCTTGCGCGGGATCCTGAACAGCAGGTTGGCGAGCACCACCCCTGCCTGGTATTCCGCCATGTGCGTGAACGGGTACGGACCGCATACATCACCCACGGCATAAATGTGCTTCTGGCTGGTACGCAGGCGCCGGTCTACGACAATACCCCCGGGTGCGTGGTCGACGCCGGCGGCCTCGAGTCCCAGCCCGAAGATCGCGGCCCGACGCCCGGTGGCCACCAGGATCCGTTCACATTCGACGGTGGAATCATCGTCCAGAAACAGTTGCCGGCAATCACCGTCACGGCGCACATGGGTCACCTGCGCTCCTGTCCGCAGCGTGATGCCCTCGTCACGCAGTACCCCGGACAGCGACTCGGCGATATCGGCATCCGCGGCAGGCAAGACCCTGGCGGATTGTTCTATGAGGGTGACCCGACTGCCCAGGCGGGCATAGGCCTGGGCCAGTTCCACGCCGATCGGTCCTGCACCGATGATGGCCAGGCGTGGCGGCAGTTGCCGGCAGCTGAAGATGGTTTCATTGGTATCGTAGCCGGACTCCTGCAGACCGGGGATCGGCGGCACCGCGGGTTGTGACCCGGTGGCAATGACGCAGCGTTTGGCCGTGACGACATCAGCGCCGATCTGCAGCTCATGCGGACCGGTGAAGCGTGCCGGTGCAAACCGGACGTCGCAGCCATAGGCGCGAAAGCGCTCCGGGTCATCATGGCGCTGGATGTCAGCAATGACGGACTCGATGCGGTCGACCACCTTGTTCAGGTCGATTTCGGGTTCCCAGGAAGGCAGCCCGTAGCGTGCGCCGTTGCGCATCAGGTGGGCGACCCGTGCCGAGCGGATCAGGGTCTTGCTGGGAACGCAGCCGTGATGCAGGCAGTCGCCCCCCAGGCGATCCGATTTCTCGGCCAGGATCACCCTGAGTCCCAGTTGGGCGGCGACACTGGCGACCACCAGTCCCCCGGGACCGCCGCCAATCACCGCCAGATCACACTTTGTTTTCATCCCGGACCCTCGAGTAGCGTTTATGCGGCTTGCCGGCACTGTCCCCGTAGCGGCCGGTTGTCAGGCATGGGAGTGCAAGACTCCAGTCGGCGAGCTGTCCCGTGCACCGACCTCGGCGACGGCCGCCAGTGCCGCCAGGATTATTTCCGTGCCGGCCCCGGACCGGGGCCCGTATTGACTCAACTGGCGCCGCCAGGCGCGCGCACCCGGAACCCCCTGGAACAGTCCCAGCATGTGGCGGGTGATATGTTTGAGTTCACAACCGGCCTGCAGTTCCCTCTCGATATAAGGCAGCATTCGCTGCACGACCCCGGAGCGTGTCGGTAACGGACGGCTGTCGTTGAACAGGCGGGCATCGACTTCGGCCAGCAGCCAGGGATTGTGATAGGCCTCCCGCCCCAGCATGATGCCATCGACCTGGCGAAGGTGTGACTCGGCCTCATCGAGACACCTCACCCCGCCGTTGAGGACAATCTCCAGCCCCGGAAAGTCCTGCTTCAGACGATAGACGTAGCCGTACCTGAGCGGTGGAATGCTGCGGTTCTGTTTGGGGCTCAGGCCCTTCAGGATGGCCTTGCGGGCATGCACAATGAAACTGCGGCAACCCGCCTGCGCGAGCCGGTCGACAAAACGGTGCAAATGATCATAGGAGTCCTGTGCATCGATGCCGATACGGATCTTGACACTGACCGGGACCGCAACGGCGAGCGTCATGGCACTTACGCAGGCGGCGACGCGCTCGGGTTCGGCCATCAGGCAGGCGCCGAAGCGACCGGACTGCACCCGGCTGCTGGGACAGCCCAGGTTCAGGTTGATCTCGTCGTAGCCATGCGCTTCCCCGAGACGGGCCGACTCGGCGAGCTCGGCGGGCTCACTGCCGCCCAGCTGCAATGCGACCGGGTGCTCGGCCGGGTGGAATTGCAGCAGGCCCCCGGGATCGCCATGCAGCAGGGCACCCGTGGTCACCATCTCCGTGTACAGCAGGCTGTGGCGTGACAGCTGGCGGAGGAAATAACGGCAGTGACGGTCGGTCCAGTCCATCATCGGCGCTACGCAGAAGCGATGCGGATGGTTTATCCGGGTTACTGGTTTGTCTGCCGATGTCACTGGATTCGGGTACCTTCGCTGGATGTACGCCGGCCGCCTGGCCGGCACAGTGATGTCTATCACAAATTCCAAATTACCGCTTTTGTATTGTGTCTGTCGGTGCTATAGTCGTCAACAGAGGTATATTCAGTAACATCCTGTTTGCCAAGGAGTTAACCATGGATTCTATCCGCTCTGTTGTGATCGCCCTGTCACTGGGAATCATTCTGGCTGGTCCCGCGTCCGCTGATGTGCTGCTGATGGAAAACGTCCAGTCCGCGGCCAGTGTGCAAACCCCGCGCAAGGGCATGAACATGCACAGTGTACGCAACAGTTTCGGTAACCCGGTAAAGGAATACCCTGCCGTTTCCACCACGGGCAATCCCCGCCACCCGCCGATCACGCGCTGGGACTACGAGGATTACTCGGTGTTTTTTGAAAACGACCTGGTGCTGCACTCCGTGGTGCGTCGCGCCGTCGCGAACTGATCCCCTGCCCGGCCCCGGGCCTGCATGAGCTGACGCCCTTTCATGCGGCGGCGCTGCCTGATTGCGGAATCCGCGCCCCAGTCCGGTGTGCTGCTGACCTGGCCGCACCCGTTCACGGACTGGCAGGACGACATCGATGCCATTACCGCTGTCTACGTGGAAATCGCCCGGGAGATCAGCCGGCGCGAGTCCCTGGTGGTGATCTGTTACGACGATGCGCATCAACGCCAGGTGGAACAGCTGCTGGCAAACGCCGGCCTCGACAGCGACGCCCTGCACTATTTCCTGTTACCCACGAACGATACCTGGATCAGGGACTACGGGCCGATCGCGGTGTCTGTGGAGACTGAACGCGAGCTGCTAGATTTCACCTTCAACGGCTGGGGCAACAAGTATCCGGCGGAACTGGATAACGCGGTCAACTCGGCATTGAATGCCGCGGGCCTGTTTGCGGGCACGCACCTGCAGCATCCGCCACTGGTCCTCGAGGGCGGCAGCATTGACACCGATGGCGAGGGCTGCCTGCTGACCACGGCGCACTGCCTGGTCCGGAGCGGCCGCAACCCGGGACACGACAAACGCCGCCTGGAACAGCTGTTTCAGGAACTCATGGGGATTGAGCGAGTCCTCTGGCTCGACCACGGCGAGCTCGAGGGTGACGACACCGATGCCCACATCGATATGCTGGCACGCTTCTGTTCGCCTCTGACGATCGCCTACATGCAGTGCACGGATCCCGACGACGTTCACTACCCTGCACTCGCGGCCATGGAAACCCAGCTGCGGACATTTCGCCGTGCCGATGGTGAACCGTACCGGCTGGTACCGCTGCCCCTGCCGCGTCCGGTCTGCACTGCAACCGGACAGCGTCTGCCGGCCAGCTACTGCAACTTTCTGGTGATCAATGCCGCAACGCTGGTCCCGGTCTATGACGACCCGGCCGACGCTGTCGCCCTGGAACGGCTGGCGACCTGTTTTCCTGACCGGGAGATTATCCCGGTCAATTGTCTGGCCTTGATCCGGCAATACGGCAGCCTGCATTGCGCTACAATGCAGCTGCCTGAGGGCTACCTGTCTCTCAGTTAACGGAACGGTACACACGGTGACGAACAAGCGATTGACCATCGGCCTGGTGCAGCACGCCTGCAGCGTCGACCCTGCCGCCAATATCGAGACCACGATTCAGGGCATACGCTCGGCGGCGGAACGGGGTGCAAGGCTGGTGCTGCTGCAGGAACTGCACGCCAGCCGGTATTTCTGCCAGGTGGAAGACCGGGGCAATTTCGAGCTGGCGGAATCCATACCCGGGCCAACGACCCGGCGGCTCGGCAGGATCGCGGCCGAGTTGAGCATCGTGATTGTCGCATCGGTCTTCGAAAAACGCGCACCCGGCCTGTATCACAATACGGCCGTCGCGCTGGATTCCGACGGCAGCATTGCCGGCCGCTACCGCAAGATGCACATCCCCGACGATCCCGGCTATTTTGAAAAATACTATTTCACCCCGGGTGACCTTGGCTTCACCCCGGTGGATACCTCGGTGGGCAGGCTGGGCCTGCTGGTGTGCTGGGACCAGTGGTATCCGGAGGCCGCCCGACTGATGGCCCTGGCAGGTGCCGAATTGCTGCTCTATCCCACCGCCATCGGCTGGGACATGCAGGATCCGGCAGATGAGCGCGCACGCCAGCAGGATGCCTGGCTGACCGTACAGCGCGGTCATGCCATTGCCAACAGCCTGCCGGTCCTGGCCTGCAACCGCACCGGCCACGAGGCCGATCCGTCCGGACAGACGGACGGCATTCGCTTCTGGGGCGGCAGTGCGGCCATAGGGCCCCAGGGGGAACTGCTGGCACAGGCGGCCACCGACGCGGCGGAGGTCGTGGTTGTTGATATCGACCTGGCGCGCAGCGGGCAGTTGCGCGAGGTCTGGCCCTATCTGCGTGACCGGCGCATTGATGCCTACCAGGACCTGTTGCGCCGCTTCCGTGACTAGCGGGCGGTAGCAAGGTACAGCCAATTGATGGATAATATTCCGGTTGAAATCACGTATTTATCAGGCATAACAACATGATCTTGATCCTGCAGGCCGACACCGACAAGAACAGCGATGCATTCCGCGAGTTGATGGAACATCTTTCAAAGATGAACAATATCCAGACACGCGTACATGACGAGGTCGGTACCCAGCAGACGCTGACCGAAATCTACCTGGTCGGTGATACCGCCACGCTGCAAATCGAGGACATGGCGAGTCTGCCCTGCGTCGAGCGCGTGGTCCGCGTCTCGGAGGAATACCGCGTGCTGGGCCGTCACCATGACGATGACCGGGCAACCTACTTCGAATATAACGGCGTGCGTTTCGGACAGGACAACCTGAATATCTTTGCCGGGCTGTGCGCCGTGGATATTCCGGAGCACGTCGAGATCATGATGAAGGCCCTCAGGGAACGCGGCCTGCCCTGCACCCGCATGGGTGCCTACAAGCCGCGTACCAATCCCTACTCCTTCCAGGGTCACGGCAAGAGCTGCCTGCCGTATGTGTTCGAACTGGCAGGCAAGTACGACATCAAGGTCATCGCCATGGAGGTCACGCATGATTCACATGTGCGCGAGATCCACGAGGCGCTGGAGCAGACCGGTCATCCTACCGGCGTGATGCTGCAGATCGGCACCCGCAACACCCAGAACTTCGAACTGCTCAAGTCGGTAGGCCGGGAGCCCAAGTTTCCCGTGCTGCTGAAGCGCGGTTTCGGGATTACCCTGGAGGAATCTCTCAATGCCGCTGAATATCTGGCCAGTGAGGGCAACCGGCGCGTGGTCTTCGGGCTGCGGGGAATGAAGACCAATATGGGCGACCCGCACCGCAATTTTGTCGACTTTTCCCACGTGCCGGTAGTCAAGCGGCTGACGCGCATGCCGGTGTGTGTCGACCCGTCCCACTCCGTGGGCACCCGGGAGGCCTCGCCGGAGGGGATCATGGATGTCTTCCACGTGACGGCCCAGGGTGTGATCGCGGGCGCCAACATGATCCTGGTCGATTTCCACCCGGCACCCGCCAGGGCGCTGGTGGATGGACCGCAGGCGCTGCACATGGACGAACTGGACTTTTTCCTGGAGGATGTCCGTATCGCCCGCGAGGCCTACGAGAAACGCGTCGCCCTGGCACAGGCCCACCATAAAGTGCAGGAATCAGCTGCCTGAGACCGCCAGCCTACGCCACCCGCTGATTGGCGGGCAGGACATGCCGACCAGAGGGTCGTCTGCCCCGACCTGGTCACACTCCCTGGACGGGGTACCCTCAAGGGCAACTCATTTCCCCGTGCCTGGCTGCATACAAGGGGTGGCATGGGCGGCCCATTGTTATGCAACCGGAATCCAGGCGCCGGTAAACTATACTTGTGCCCAGGCACGCAGAGAGGTATTCGGTCATGAAACGAGCAATTACATTAGCCATGTTAGTGGCGGGTATTTTCATCCAGGGATTCGGGATGGCAGGTGAAAAAACCTCCAGGGTCGTCCAGACCCCCTACACCGAACAGAAGGTGGTGTTCGATTTCTACTATGATAATCCGGAAAAGATCAACACGGCACTCTACTGGATACGCTCGCTGATCAACCCGCTGATGGATGCGCCCTATGGAATGGCGCCCGAGTTTCTCGACATCAAGGTCGTCATCCATGGCGTGGAGATCGTGACCGTCGCCCGCAAGAACTACGAAAAGTACAAGGATGCCGTTGAGCGCATGCGCTACTACGCGAGCCTCGGGGTCGAGTTCAAGGTCTGCGGCCTGGCGGCACAGGACTACGACTACGACACCGATGACTTCCACGAGTTTATCGACGTCGTGCCATCCGCCATTACTGAACTGGCGCACTGGCAACTGCAGGGCCATGCCCTGATCACGCCGCAGGTCATGGAGAAAAAATACTCCATCGAGGAGATTCGCTGAAACCGGTCGTGCTTATTTTGCCCGTTTCAGGCTGTTCTGGTCGAAGTCGCGTTCCGTGAGTCCGCTGCGGAACTGGTACTCCTGCCAAAGCAGCGTGGTGCTTTTCCCGGTCTGGTGGTTGACCATTTCGTAGCGCATGGCGCGCCAGTATTTATCGAGGTACTGGCTGTACTCATGGAATGTCAGGGTCTTGAGGTGGGCATTCTTGCGGTCGTAGTAGTCGATCTTGTGTGGCCGGTATTCCGCCGTGTCGATCCAGACCTGCTGGCGCGTGTAACCGGAGTTCTCGTCCACCGGAAAGCGTTCCATGACAAAGCAGTCGAATTCGGCGCAGGGTTCTTCGCGCAAGTACTTGTAGGTGTATTTCTCCACCTCGTCGGAGGAAATGTCCTCGTAGGCGAACTCGCTGCCCATGAACGGTCCGGACTTGTTCTTGGATGAAATGCGCTTGACCCGTTTGAGTGCCGGCAGGTAAAGCCACTGATCGTCAGGTCCGGTGACATGCGAAAAGGTCAGGAAGGCCGTACCCTTGACGTCGGGGGGTGAGTCAAACACGGACAGGCTCTTGTCACCGTCACCCTCGATTTCCAGCGTCCGCACCCGCACCTCGCGGGTACTTTCATCACCCTGCTTGTTGCGCAGGATCATATTCAGGGTGGCGCTGGAATCGCCAAAACCCTTGTCGCGCCGGTCGGCCTCTGTGGCGATCGCCAGGCCCTTTTCCTCGGCGGTCTCGGCCAGTCCGGCGGGCGGCAGCAGGACCAGCAGTGATAATAACAGTGTCTTGTATGGCTTCATTTTTCCACCTTCATCAATAGCGGGGGCAGGAACAGGAAATCGGTGGCGAGTGCAAAGGCAATCGTGATGGCCGTCATCAGGCCCATATCCGAGTTCAGCTTGAACGGTGACTGGTACAGCACCATGAAGCCGGCGATCAGTACCAGCGTGGTCACCGTGAGTGCCATGCCGACGGTCGAGAATGCATAGCGTACGGCATCCTCCGGACCCAGCTGCTGCTCGCGACGTGCACGCAGGTACTTGCTGAGAAAGTGTACCGTGTCATCGACCACGATACCCAGCGTCATGCCGGCGACCACCGACAGCGCCAGGCCGACTTCACCCACCAGCAAGCCCCAGAGTCCGAAGCCCATGGCAGCCGGTGCCAGGTTGGGTATCAGGCTGACCAGGCCGATCTTCAGCGAGCGCAGGGCGAAGGTCAGGATCAGGGAAATCAGCACCAGGGCAATCGTTATCCCTGTCAGCATGCTGCGGATATTGCGCTGGCCTATGTGCGCGAACATCACCGACGGGCTGGCACCCTTGGTTTGCATCCCCGGCGTATTGTCATTCATCCATTGCTGGGCGGCGTCCTCCAGTGCCAGCAGTTCATTACTGGAAACGTTATCGATGGCGACCGATAGCCGGGTGGCCGATTTGCTGACATCGATCTGGTTGTTGAGGTCCAGGCCGTAGGGCAGCGACATCTCGTAGAGCAGCAGGTACTGGGCCGACAGTTCGCGCTGATCGGGCAAGCGGTACCAGTCCGGCTGGTCGCCGTGCATGTTCTTGTTGAGGCGCTTCATGGTATCAGTCACGGAATTGACATGCAGCACGCCCGGCTGCTCGCGGTACCAGTTGGCGAAGTCCTCGATGTCCGCGAGGAGTCCGGGATCACTGATGCCGCCACTCTCCCCCGTGCCCAGCGAATAGTCGATGGTGTAGATCCCGGTCAGGTTCTCGGTGGCGAACTCGGTTGCGTTGCGGAAGTCGATGGTCTTGTCGAAATACTTGATGAACTCGTCATTGAGTTCATTACGGGGAATGAAGGTCACCAGGGTGACAATGACCAGGCCCATCGTCCAGAACAGTACGCCGCGCCGCTGCACTACGAAGTCGGCGAATTTGTCCATCATCCGGGTGCGACGGGTGGGGCCGGGTTTGACATGCACCGGCAGGATCAGCATCAGCGCCGGCAGGATGGTTACCGAAAACACGAACGCCGCGGCCACCCCCATGGCCACGATATTGCCCAGGTCCCGGAATGGCGGCGCGTCACTGAAATTCATGCTCATGAAGCCGATCGCGGTGGTCAGGGAGGTGAGGAAGATCGGCTGCAGGTTGATGCGCAGGCTGTCCACCATGGCACTGGTCTTGTCCAGCCCGCGCCGCATCGCGTGCAGGAAGCTGATCAGGACGTGCACGCAATCCGCGACGGCGAGTGTCAGGATAATGGTCGGCGATGCGGAGGACGGCGGCGTCAGGGCAATCCCCATCCAGCCGGCCAGGCCCATACCGGTGACAATGCTGAAGACAATGACCAGGAAGGTACCCAGGGTTGCGCTGACGGAACGCAGCAGCAGAATCAGCGTCACCAGGACCACGGCGAACATCATCGGCACCAGCGTCCTCTGGTCGCGCAGCATGACCTCCGGGAAGGAGTTGTTCATGACCACCATGCCGGTGAGGTAGACATCCAGGTCCGGGTTACCTGCTTGTACCTCCTCTACCAGCTGGCGCGCAAATGCGGTGATCTCCGGGACCTCCTTGCCGGTCCCGTCGTCCGGCAGCTGGATGGTGACATTGACGCCGGTGACATGACCGCGGTCCGAGATCAGACGGTTGGCGATCAGCGGCTCGTTGAGGGCGATATCACGGATGCGCCGGAGCCCGGCGGCATCCAGCCGCTCGACGTCGCTGACCAGGTCATCGACGGTCAGGTCGTCATCCTCGGCCTCGGTATGCTGGTAATTGCTGATGGAATCGACGCGGATGGAGTACGGGATCTGCCAGGCGGACTCCGTCAGGCGCACCACGCTGGCGAGCGTTTCTCGGGTAAACACGTTGCCGTCCCGGGGCGCCAGCACGAACAGGACGTTATCCGTCTTGGTGTAGGTGTTTTGCAGTTCCTCGAAGGCCTGCAACTGCGGGTTGTCATCGCTGAAGAACACCCGGTAGTCGGTCTTGAAGGTCAGGAAACGGGCACCGCTGGCGGCCAGGATGGCGGCGAGGATAAAGAAGATCAGGACCGGGTAGCGCCAGCGGACCAGCCATTCACCATAGGTTTTTCCCATTGTGTTTCCTTGATTGTCCCTGGTTCCGGGTGATCTCGTGGTTTGCGGTGTACTTACCGTTTTATTCTGCCGGAGAGAAATATGCGAGATGTATCAGTTTGTTATTGACGTTCCGTGTATCCGCTCTGTATTCTACGTGACAGCAATATCCTCTACAATGTCATGACATGCAATAGCAGGGAGAGAACAATATGTCTGCCTTTCGAATGCTGTTTTTAACCATGGCCGCACTGATAATGGTCGGTATCTGGCTGACCGGTTTCAACGTCGTTCACTGGCTTCTCTACCTGCCGGTTGCCGCACTGTTGTTCG
>Ga0224512_10004660_pt1 | contig 11479 bp, 15 predicted proteins | sample SF_May12_sed_USG_4_FD_169103 | JGI IMG/M metagenome (GOLD analysis project Ga0224512, IMG submission 169103) | Sediment microbial communities from San Francisco Bay, California, United States - SF_May12_sed_USGS_13 | ecosystem: Environmental > Aquatic > Marine > Sediment | place: USA... | reverse complement strand
TCCGGCATCGAGTGGAGGGTAGTTCAGCCGCGAGGATCGAAGCCCAACCCGCGACAGGTTGTAGGCACCGGTGCGCTCTGACGAACCGAGGTCGAGATGGCACAATGGGCCCATGGCTGTGAGTCGTGCTGAAAGACGAGCGGACCGAAAGCAACGGGTCGTGGCGCTTTTCGGTGACGACCTGGCGCCGTTTGCGCTCGATCTCTTGGAACTCACCGAGCTTGCCTGGCACGACTCCTACGGGGAGATCACGCCGTCCGAGGACATGATCGAAGACATGCTCTTGCTCAGTGAGGGACGTATCGAAGGACTCATCCAGGCAACCCGATTGGGCGTCGCGGACTGGCGGGATCTCAAGGTGGCGGCGGAGCACTATCGCAACCGGACTTAGCCTTCCGCTTGTTCTCAGGCGATTGTCTCGATGAGATCGGACCACAGACGCTCCAGGACCGCCTCAACCGGTTCGCCACCAAGCTCGTCAAGGGTTCTCGCCCCGGCCAATCGCCGGGCCATCTCAACGAGGCGGGCCTGGTCGGATTCGTAGGCGCGCACCGCCTCCCCTCCGCCCTGCGTGCGGAAGAACCAGACCAGGGGCAGGATCGAACAGAACGCCGCAATCGGGCCTTCCATGGGACCGATCCGCTGCGGCCAACGCCTGGCAGCCTGGGCGTTGATTCCCGGCAGCTGATCGAGACCAACCCACAGGGGATCCCGGGCCGCGAATCGCACCATCCCGACGTGACCGGTGACGACGGCGGATATGCACAGCAAACAAGGCTCGAGCGTCGTCCAGAGGGTGTGATGTTCGTAATCGCCGACCGGCAGCTGGGCCAGAACATCCATCTCCGCGTGCGCCAGGTAGGTTCCGTGCAACCGCCCGGGCGGAGCGCTGGTGTCGACCACCCGGTTACGACCCTCTCCGACGATGAAGCCGGTTCGGTCGGTCAGGATGGCGCCAACTCCGATGTTGCCGAGTATGTGGGCTCGCCACGCTTGGGCAAGCGCACGTTGCCAGGCTGCATCCAGGTCGCTGAATCCCTCCATACCACCTCGTCAGGTTCGAACCGTTCCATGCTGGAGAGCATCGGCTGCGGCGTTCTGTTCTGCCTCCTTCTTGGACCGCCCGGTGCCCTCACCGACGATCGCTCCTTCGACTTCAACGTGAGCCGTGAAGATTTTGTCATGATCCGGCCCGTCTTCCACGACCCGATAGCGGGGCCGGTTGCCGACCTGAGCGAGAACCTCCTGCAGCCGGGTCTTGTAGTCGCGTTTGCCGGGAGCCGCCACCCTGGCTTCGATCCGGTCGGCCCACCGTCCGAGAATGAAGCGGCGCGCCCCATCGAATCCCTGATCGAGGTAGATGGCCGCAATCACCGCTTCCATGGCATCCGCCAGGATCGATTCTTTCTCCCGACCGCCAGACGCCAATTCCCCCCGCCCGAGAAGGAGGTGATCCCCGAGTTCGACCTCTCGGGCCACCTCGGCCAGTTCGATGCCGTTCACCAACCCGGCCCGGACCTTGGCCATCTCTCCCTCGTTCAACTCAGGATGATGTTCGAAAAGGTACACCGTCACGACCATTTGCAGCACTGCGTCGCCCAGGAATTCCATCCTCTCGTTGTGCTCGGCAACAGGGTGCTCGGCAACGTAGGACCGATGCACCAGAGCAGCCCGCAGATGTTCGGGATGCGCAAACCCGGCGCCAAGACTCCGTTCGAGATCAGCAAGATCGCCCATCAGGTCACCCGTTCTGCCAACCGGTTCACAACATCCCGTTCAGCTCCGTCTGCTGCCAGAGCGATGGCGTTGGAGATCGCCACCGAAGATGACGTGCCGTGGGCGATCACCACGACCCCTTTCGACCCGACCAGATGCGCTCCGCCAAAGGTCTCGTAGTCAAGCCGAGCCCGCAGCCCGCTCAGAACGGGCAGGACTCGCTTCTGATCCTCGAGCGACATGGTCGCCATGGCGTCGAGAGCCATCTGCGCAACAAACTGGGCCGTGCCCTCGGTGGTCTTGAGGACGACATTGCCGGTGAACCCATCAGTGACCAGGACATCGACGGCGTCGGACGACAGATCACGCCCTTCGACGTTGCCGACGAAATTGACCGCGGTTGCTTCGAGCAACCCGTAGGCGGCTCGCTCGAGTTCCCGGCCCTTACCCCGCTCCTCCCCAATGTTGAGCAAACCGACGCGCGGTTGTGCGAGCCCGAAATGAACCTCGGCAACGACCGAACCCATCAGGGCAAATTGGGGGAAGTACTCAGGACGGCAATCCACATTGGCACCGCTGTCGATGAGCACCGTGGGGCTGCCCGGGGTCGGCAACATCGTGGCCACCGCCGGACGATCCACACCATCGAGGCGCCCGATCGTGATAGCCGCTGTAGCGAGCGCCGCTCCGGTTGATCCGGCCGACACGAAGGCCGACACGATGCCGTCTCTCACCAACCGGGCGGCCACCGAGACGGACGCATCGGGTTTCTCGCGAATCGCCCGAGCCGGGTCCTCCTGCATACCGATGACCTCGGACGCATGCACGATGGGCAGGTAGGACTCGTGGTCGACCACCAGGGGGGCCAGCACCGCCCGATCGCCGACCAGGATCACGTCGTAGCCGCGTTCAGCGGCGGCAGCCGCGCCCAGCACCGTCTCCAACGGGGCGCGGTCGCCCCCCATTGCATCGACGGCTACTCGCGCCACCGGCGACCTACTCGTCGTCTACAAGGACTTCGCGACCCCGATAGGTGCCGCAGTTGGGGCAGGCCCGGTGCGAAATCTTGGGGCTACGACACTGAGGACAGGTAGACGTGTGCGGACGGTCCAGCTTCCATTGCGCTTTCCGTCGACGCGTCCGGGACCGCGACATCTTCTTCTTCGGCACCGCCATGGTGCTCTCCTCTCAAGGTTCCAACAGTTGTTGCAGCGCGCTGAACGGAGAGTCGCTCTCGTCGGCGTGCCCAGAACAGGGACTTGTATTCAAGTCGGTTCCGCACGTTGGGCAAAGTCCTCGACAATCTTTTCTGCAGAGTGGGACCAACGGGAGAGCCAAACTGACCTCGTCGTGAACGGCCGGCTGCAGGTCGATGTGACCGTCGCGGCTGATGAGTTGAGTTTCCTCGTCGGGTTCCCCGCTGTAGAGATGGGTGAACGTCGTCTCACCGGTTTCGGTCCATTCCTTCAAACAACGATTGCACCGAACCTCCGCCGAGTAAGCAATGGTGCCCCTGGCGAGGATCTCGTCGGCCAATGCCTCCAGACGAACCTGAACGGTCACGGGATGGTCGGCATCTACCCGGTCGAGATCCAGCTCGATCTGCAAGCTGCCGACGATCATCTCATCCCGATGAGCACCCACCCGGCCCAGCAAGTCGGTGACGAGAAGCAAGAAGGGGCTGCTGTTCATGATGACATGATTGTAGGAAGGAACGGCCTAATGAGGCACGGTGGGTGGGGCGGGCCGGGACTGGTGGAACTCATGGCGCGCCTCGCGGACCTGCTTGAGAAGGTTGGTGAACAGCACTTCGAGGTGCTCGAGACGATCTTCGGCGAGGTCCTCAGCCTCGAGCCTGATACGCCTGGCCTCCCCTTCGGCCCTCCTGGTCAGCACGTTGGCCTCTTCGACCGCTTCGGCGATGATGTTGGATTCGCTCACGAGTTCTTTCGCCCGGGCATTGGCGCGGTCCATCACTGCTTTGGCCTTCTCATTGGTCCTGGCGATGAATGCCTCACGCTCGCGAACCATCCAGCGAGCTGCTCGCAGCTCCTCCGGCAGGCTGGCCTTCAACTGCTCGAGCATGGCGAGGAACTCTTCACGCTCGACCCGAACTGCCCCGGAGAGCGGCAGCGCTTTCGCCTCTTGAACGGCGACCATCATCTCGTCGATGATGTCGTGGAGTTCACCAATCTGCACCGGAACCTCGGGGCGGTCATCTTGCACCGGGATGGGGATTGGTTCGTCTCCTTCATGCGGGAAGTCGGTGAGATCGTTCATGCGTATCGCTCCTTGAGCGCTGCGGCAACCAACGGGGGTACGAGTCCGTCGACCGAACCGCCCAGCCGGGCTACTTCTTTGACCAACGACGAAGACAGATAACCGTATTCGGGGTTGGTGGGCAGGAAGAGCGTGTTGATTCCGGCAAGGCTCTCGTTCATCTGAGCCATCTGTAGTTCGTACTCGAAATCGGAAACGGCCCGGAGACCTTTGACGATCACATCGACGTTACGTTCGCGGGCGAAATCGACCAGTAATCCGGAAAATGAATGGATCTCGAGCCGACCGAGGTCATCTTTGAATAGCTCCTCGAGCATGGTCGTCCGTTCATGCGAGTCGAAGAGAGAACTCTTGGAAGGATTCGCCACAATTGCCACAACCACGTGATCGAAGATCGACAGGCAGCGTTTGATGACATCCACGTGCCCGTTGGTGGGCGGATCAAAACTGCCCGGACACAAAGCCCTGCTCACGTCTCCTCCTTCCGATACGTCCACAACCGGCTGTCACCGTACGTTCGCTCGCCCACCAATCTCAGGCCGCCGGGCCCCATCGGGGGGTTCTCGCCGGCCCGACGGTGGACGACGACCGAAGCGTCGGCATCGAGCAACGGTTCGAGTTCGCTCAGCACTTCTTGAACAGACGCTAGCGAGAGGGCATAGGGGGGGTCAACGAACACCAGGTCGAAGATCGCCGTGGCACGTTGGAGGTACCGGACCACGTCCGCCTCAACGACCTCGCCACCCAGGTCGATCGTCGCCACATTCTGACGGAGGACGACCAAGGCCCGGCGGTCGTTTTCGACAAATACCACCGATTGCGCTCCCCGGCTGAGCGCCTCCAGCCCCAGCGAACCTGATCCGGCATACAGATCGAGCACCCGGGCGGTCGGCACGCGGTCTGCCAGAATTGAGAAGAGCGCCTCACGGGCCCGGCCCGTCATGGGACGAGTTCCGAGTCCTTTGGGCCCGACCACGGTTCGCCCTTTTGCCGATCCGGCAATGATCCTCATGAGATGAACAGCCACTCGACGTCGTCGCCCAGCAACGCTCTGATCTCCTGGCGAATCTCCGGATGACGACCGAGGCCGGGGTCCGAGGCAACCAGCCCAAAAGCTTCCTTCCTGGCCGTGATGAGAGTATCCAGGTCCGCCAGAATGTCGGCCAGCTTTAGATCAGACAACCCGGCCTGGCGGGCACCAAACACCGTACCTTGACCACGAATTCTCAGGTCCTCTTCCGCCAGGCGGAACCCGTCGTCGGTCGAAACCATCGCCGCGATCCGGGCTTCACCCTCGTCGGTGGTCGGCACGGCCACCAAGTAGCACCAGTTGGGGCCGCTGTGACGACTGAGCCGCCCCCGCAGCTGGTGCAGCTGGCTGAGCCCGAAGCGGTCGGCGTCCTCGATGATCATCACGGTCGAATGGGGCATGTCGATCCCTACCTCAATGACGGTGGTTGAAACCAGCACATCGAGCCCACCGTCTCGGAACAGAGCCATCACCGCCTGCTTGTCGGCCGGTCGCATCTGACCGTGCAGCAAGCCGAGTCGCAGGTCGGGAAAGACAACCTGGAGACGCTCGTATTCGGCGGTCGCCGAGGCGGCTTCGATCTTGGGGCTGTCTTCGACCAGCGGGCAGACAACAAAGGTCTGGCGGCCGATGGCGGCCTGTTCCCGAACCCGGTCGTAGACCTTGGCAAGCTCCGCGGGGTCTTTACCAACGCACACCGTGGTCACTTCGGGTCGCCCCGGGGGCATCTCATCCAATTCGGATACATCCAGGTCGCCGTACAACGTCATGGACAGTGTTCTGGGGATCGGCGTGGCCGTCATGATCAGCAAGTCGGGATCAACGTCGCCGGCTTTGTCCTTCAACTCGACTCGCTGATGAACTCCGAACCGGTGTTGCTCATCGACCACCGCCACGCCCAGACGGGCAAAGTGAACACCTTCCTGAATCAGCGCGTGCGTGCCGATGACCAGGTCGATCCGGCCATCGGCTATCCAACCGACCACGTCCTCCCGACGAACCGAACCGGGCGCACGGAACGACACCTCCGAGGTGCTTCCCGTCAGCAACGCCAGGGTCACAGGACGATCCGGGCTGTGTTCGTCGAACAGACTCGACATCCCGAGGTCCGCCCCCTCACCCTCGACTACCGGAGCCAGAGAGGCCTGCTCCAAGAGATCCTTGATGCTCAGGTAGTGCTGCTCCGCCAAGACTTCGGTGGGAGCCATCACCGCCCCCTGATAGCCACCCTCGATGCCCCCGAGCAGCGAAGCCACCGCCACGACCGTCTTCCCCGAGCCGACCTCACCGAGCAGCAACCGGTGCATGGGATGGGGAGCGAGCATGTCCCGGCGTATCTCGCCGATGACCCGTCCCTGCGCCCCGGTCAGGTCGTAGGGCAGATTCTCGACGAATCTGTCGACCAGGACTGTTGAAGAGGCATGCGTGATCCCAACGGCCTGATCGATCACCTTCTGTTTGGACAGGGCCAGCGCCACTTCGAGGCGAAACAGCTCATCAAATACCAACCGCTGGCGCGCCCGGTCCTTGTCTTCCAGGCTGTCCGGGAAATGAATGTCGGTCATCGCCTGATCCCTGGAGATCAACCCGAGCCGCTGGCGCATCTCGTGCGGCAGCGGATCTCCGATCGGACGGGCCCGGGTCAGCGCGTTGTGGATCGCTCGGCGAAGATGCCCGGGCGATACGCCGCGAGTGCTGGGATGAACCGGTACGACTCGCCCGGTAACCAGGCTCTCCGTCGACGAGTCGAGTACATCGACGGCGGGGCTCTTCATCTGCAACTTGCCGCGAAAACGGTCGAGCTTTCCAGACAGGGCTACTTCGGCACCTACGGTGAGCTGCCGCTCGCGAAACGGTTGGTTGAACCACGTGACCGTGAGCAACGACACGCCATCTCCCACCACCGCTTCGGTGATGGCCAGGTTGCGCCGTGGCCGGCGGGTGCTCACCCGCTTGACGGTACCGATAACCGTGACTTCTTCGCCCGGCTCCACCTCGTGAATGGGAACAGTCCGGGAACGATCGATATAGCGGCGCGGACTGTGGAGTAACAGGTCGGTGACCGTGTGGATCCCCGCCTTCTTCAACGCGGCGGCCCGGCTTCCCTTGAGATACTTGACCTCCTCGACCTTGAACCCGGTCAGCTCGGCAAGGGTCCGGCCGCTCACTCGACCGAGATCAGATAGGGGTACAACGGTTGATCACCTTTGATGATTTCGACCTCCACTTCGGGGCGATCAATCGCCAACCATTCCGAAACGGTGGTGGTGATCTCTGCCCGGGCACCGAGGCCGGTGATGACGGTGACCAGTTCGACGTCTCCAGACACGAGATACTCGAGCAGAGAGATCAAAGCCTGCTGTTCGTCCTCATGCTTGTTGTGGAGTTCTCCATCGGCGAGGCCCAGCCAGTCGCCTTCTGTCACCTCTCCGACCGAAGTCGAAGAAGCTCGAACAGCCCTCGTCAGCTCTCCGGTCCGTACCCGGTTAGAGGAAGCTTCCATGGAGATTCCCAACTCCCGACCGTCGGAATTGGTGGGGAGGTACGCCACCATGGCTGCCAGGCCCTGCGGAACGGTGGCAGTGGGCACGACCAGGACCGTCTTGTCGGTCAAAGAGCCAACCTGGCGAGCGACCGGAATGATGTTCTTGTTGTTGGGCAGGAGGATGACCGTTTCGGCGTTCACGTGCTCGACGGCCGAAAGCAGGTCCTGCGTCGAGGGGTTCATGGTCTGCCCCCCCGTCACGACCCATTGCGCCCCGAGGCCCAGGAACATGTCAACCAGACCCCGTCCGGCCACGACCGGAATCACCCCTACCGGAGCGTTGACGAACTCCGGCCTGATTTGGGCCTGGGCATCGTGGGCGTGAAATGTTTCGGCCGCAGCTTGATCCAGAAGATCGGTGATCTCCAGGCGATATGGCCGGCCGACCGCGATCCCCGCCTCGATAGCCGGACCGGGGAGATCCGTGTGAATGTGGCAGTTGTAGGTGCCATCCCCGCCGACGATCACAATTGAGTCGCCCAGTTCCAGCCACTGCCGGCGGAACCGGACGATCCCCGCTTCCGAAGCGTCGAGGAGGAACATCACCTCGTAGCGGAGACTACCGACGGAGTTTTCGGCGTCGTCTTTTCCCACGTCGACCGTTGCCTTCAATGCGGCAGCGAAGATCCGCTCCGGAACCACTACGTCGAGTCCGGTCACCTCTTCGAGGAACGCCACGATGAGGAGAAGAAAACCGGCCGCCCCCGCATCGACGACTCCGGCTTGTTTGAGTACCGGCAAGAGCTCAGGCGTGTTCTCCAGTTCCATCTCGGCGCGGCGGTAGACCCTGGTGAGCAGAGCGCCTAGGTCCTCGCCCGGTCCACCTACCGTCTCGGCGGCGGCGTCGGCAGCAGCCCGCAGAACGGTCAGGATTGTGCCCTCAACCGGGCGCAGCACCGCTTGATATGCGGCGTCCGATGCCCGGGCCAGCGCTTGAATGAGGGCAGCCGGTCCAAGTTCTTCGTAACCACGAAAAGTGTCGGACAACCCGCGCAAGATTTGGGAGAGGATCACACCGCTGTTGCCCCGGGCGCCCATCAATGAACCGTGGGCGATAGCGCCCGCCACTTCGGCCATCCCTTGAGCGCTGCGGACTTCCTCCACAACCGACTGCACCGTGAGGCTCATGTTCGTGCCGGTGTCACCGTCGGGTACCGGATACACGTTCAGGCGGTTGAGCGCCTCACGGTGGTGAGTAAGGCGATCGTGGTAGCGGCTGATAACCCGCTTGAGGTGTTCGGCGTTGAAGACCATGAAGCGATCCTTTGGTGAACGAGGCGAGTATACGAATTCCGTGCACCACACCAACGCTGCTATCCTCTCGCTCCGACCTCCAGGAGGGTCGTCTCTCTCATGTCTTACCGTTGCGAAATCTGTGGAAAAGAGCCGTGGTACGGGAAGCAAGTCAGCTTCTCTCACAAACGCTCCAGCCGACGTTGGCTGCCCAACATTCAGCGGGTCCGCGTCAAGGATGGCACCAACACGCGGCGCGCCCGCGTGTGCACGTCCTGCCTCAAGGCCGGGAAAGTACAGAAGGCCTAACTCCAGCTTCTCTGGAGTCGGTGATTGGTTTCCGCGTCACGCCCTCCGCCGGCCGACGACGGATAGCGGACGGCGATCCGTCGAGCAACGGAGACACGCAACCCGTCACTACAATGCTCTCATATGCAAGGCGTGGTCAAGACTTACGATCCAGGCACCGGAGCCGGGATCATCGTTCGGGACGATGATCGCAGCGAGGTGTATCTCCGACCGGGCTCCCTCGAAGGTAGCGCGTTCCGAACGCTCCGCCAGGGTCAACGCGTGATTTTCCAGGCCGAAGAGATCGAAGGACGGACCTACGCTCACGACCTTCGATTCGGAATGGACGGCCGGTAGAGCGGCCACCCGGTGCTCCGGCGCGGGTATAGTCGCACACAAGACGCACCTAGGAGGTTATGTGGTCCAGGCGTACGTGCTGATTCAGACTGAAGTCGGCAAGGCGGCTCAGGTGGCCGACGAGGCCCGGAAGATACCCGGTGTCGAGTCGGCCGACGATGTGACCGGTCCCTACGACGTCATCGTCAAGGCTTCGGCCGAGAACGTTGATCAGCTCGGCAAGCTCGTGGTTGCCCGGATCCAATCGATCGAAGGCATCACCCGCACGCTCACCTGCCCCATCGTTCACCTCTAAAAAGCGGCCCTGGGGCCGATCGATCTCAGGAGCCCGGCATCGCGCCGGGCTCCCTCCGTAGGCACTCGATCGAGTGATCTAGCCTAATTTCGAAGCGATCGACGCCGCGTTCCTCAAGGCCGTTCCGTCCGCCCCACTCGTCGAGAAACTCCTTGCCGTTCCTTGCTCGGCCTCGGCGATGATGTCGAACAGAAGCTGCCGGCGCGAAACCGGAGGGTCGATCCACAGATAGGCGGCCAGGCTGCCCGGGATCGTGTTGATCTCATTGATCCACACTTCTCCATCCCGCACCAAGAAATCGACCCTGGCCACGGACCTGACCCCCACGAGGCCCGCCGCCACCGAGGCGGCCCGGCGTATCTCCTTCTCCGTCTCGGCCGGCAGATCGGCGGGTAGTTCTCGAGCAGATCCTTCGAGGCCGCCGCCGGCCAGGTACTTCTGGGCATAGTTGTAGATGTGGGCCGCTCCCGCATCTCGAACCGGGGCTTCAATCGCAGAGAGTTGCAGCTCGGGATAAGTCCGTACCGCGATCAAGTAGTCCCGACAACCCTCCAGAAAAGGCTCGACCACCGCTCCGCGACGCATATGGGGCGACGTCTTGAGCAGATCGAGAGCCGTCTCTCGATCTGCTACGACCTCGATGCCGATCGACGATCCGCCGAAACGCGGCTTGACGATATAGGGGGGTTGCATCCGAGACCAGATCGCTTCGTCTTCGGCAACCAGATACCGGGGTATCGAATGCACCCCCGCGGAAGACAGGACCGCTCCAAACGCCAGCTTGTCCATCCCGAGGTTTGAGCCGGCTGCGTCAGGTCCCGTATAGCGGAGTCCGGCCAGATCGAACGCAGCCTGCAATGAACCGTCCTCTCCCGGTGCACCGTGACAGCAATTGACGACCACGGATACGTCGAGCGGCTTCTTCCTGAGCAGAAAACCTTCGCCCGGTTCCGCGTTGAACCGGAGTTCTCGAGCGCGGTCCGGAACGCCGTCGGCAAAGGCACCCGCCTCGAGATGCGGGTCGACCGCATACCAGCGGCCGGTCTTGGCCCAGTAGACCGCATAGACATCCACGCCGGCATCTACCAGAGTCCGCGCCGCCTGCAAGCCTGTCAGGATGCTGATGTCGTGTTCCGGCGAAGGTCCACCGAACACCACCGCCGGCTTGCTCATGTGATTTCTCCTCGTATTACGGATAGTGGTCCGGAAGGTCGTTTTCGTAGAGAACGACATCGCCTTCGCCAAGATTCGCCCGAACCCAGTTCACCGCGTCCTCGCGCGAGTCCACCACGATAACGGACGCTGCTCCGGTGGCCGTTCCTTCTCGGAGCGCCGCCCGGTTGGTTCTCCCGACGATGACCAGATCCGTAACCCGGCCGGCGGCAAGGGCGGCCAGGTCCCGGTTCTCTTCATGCTGACGTTTGCCGAGCTCGACCATCCCAGGAGTCACCAGTACCCGTCGCCCACCGGTGCCCACTCGTTCCAGCGTGGCCAGAGCCGCCCTGGCCCCGGCCGGATTTGAGTTGTAGGTGTCGTCGACGATGGTGAAACCCAGGTCGGAGACGGATACGGTTCGCCGGTGATCGGCGCCCGGTAGATCCCCGACGGCTCGCTCTATGCCGGTCATCGGCAGGCCCAACGCCAGCAGCGCCCCTATTGCGCAGCTCAGATTGGTCGCGAACACCGACGCATCGTCGAGGGTGGCGACCCGGGTCTCCCGAACATAGACGCCCCC
>Ga0224512_10004659_pt1 | contig 11481 bp, 12 predicted proteins | sample SF_May12_sed_USG_4_FD_169103 | JGI IMG/M metagenome (GOLD analysis project Ga0224512, IMG submission 169103) | Sediment microbial communities from San Francisco Bay, California, United States - SF_May12_sed_USGS_13 | ecosystem: Environmental > Aquatic > Marine > Sediment | place: USA... | reverse complement strand
TTACGTGGTCGACCCGATCCTCACGCGCGCGATGGACCGCATCATGATGCTGCACGCGGACCACGAGCAGAACGCCTCGACCTCCACGGTGCGGCTCGCCGGCTCGTCCGGCGCCAACCCCTTCGCCTGCATCGCCGCCGGCATCGCCTGTCTCTGGGGCCCGGCCCACGGCGGCGCGAACCAGGCCTGCCTGGAAATGCTGCGCGAGATCGGCACGGTCGACCGGATCCCGGACTACATCCGGCGCGCCAAGGACAAGGACGACCCGTTCCGCCTGATGGGCTTCGGCCACCGCGTCTACAAGAACTTCGACCCGCGGGCGAAGGTGATGAAGCAGTCGGCCGACGAGGTGCTCGATCTCCTTGGCATCCATAACAACGAAACGCTGAAGGTCGCCAAGGAGCTTGAGCGGATCGCGCTCGAGGACGATTATTTCGTCACCAAGAAGCTCTACCCGAACGTCGATTTCTACTCGGGGATCATCCTCGAGGCGATGGGCTTCCCCACCTCAATGTTCACGCCGATCTTCGCCGTCTCCCGCACCGTGGGCTGGATCGCCCAGTGGAAGGAGATGATCGGCGACCCGACCCAGAAGATCGGCCGGCCGCGCCAGCTCTACGTCGGCACGCCGAAGCGCGACTACGTCGAGGTCGAGAACCGGTCCTAGGCGCCGCTGGTCCGGCCCCGCTCGCGGGCTGGGCTTCGCGCGTCGATCGCCCGTGCGCCTGCGAGCGCGGTGGCGAGTGCCACCGTCGCCAGCGGCCGGAACTGCGACATCGCGAAGATCTCGGCGATGTCCGCCGGCAGCTCGACCCCCCCGGGCGGCGCGACGGCCGAAGCTCCCGCCGCACCCTGAAGGGCCACCATCGCCGAGAGTCCGAACGCCGATTCGGCCTCCTCGCCGAGACCGCAGGCAGCGGCAAGGCGCGCGGAGAAAGCTCGGAACCGCGCCATGGTTTCGCGCTTGGCCGCGAACAGCACCTCCGCCGGCAAGTTCTGCTCGATCACCGCGCCGAGCCGCGCCATCAGCGCCAGGAGGATCGGATCTGCCTCTGCGGCAGCAACGAGCGACGCGACCGCTTCCTCGTCGCCCTGCCCGGGCCGACAGCCGCTCTCGACGCGTCCGGCGAAGCCGGCAAGGCGTTCCAGGAACAAGGCGAGAAACACTTCCTCGCGGGTGCGGAAATAGAGATAGAGCGTGCCCTTGGCGAGCCCCGCACGCTCGGCGAGGCCGTTCATCGAGACCGCCTCGAAGCCCTCCTCGGCCAGGGCCGCGGCTGCGGCCGCGAGAATCGCCGCGCGGCGGTCCTCGCGCGCTTCGTCGGTCCGCGCCCGGCGGGTGACGTTACGTGCCTTTGCGCTCTCGCCCACACTTTCCCCTTGCATAAATGACCATCGGTCATTATTGAGTTGACCATTGGTCATTTACGTAGCCGGAAACTCCGGCCGCGACAACAAGGAAACGCGACATGTCCCGTCAGAAGGTCGTTCTGATCACCGGTGCCTCGTCCGGCATCGGCCTCGCCGCCGCCGTCGAGCTCGCCCGCGCTGGCCACAGGGTCTACGGCGGCGCGCGCCGAACCGCGGAGATGACGCCGCTGGTGGAGGCCGGCGGCCAAGCGCTCGCGCTCGACGTCACCGACGACGCCTCGATGACGCGCGCGGTGGCCGCGGTGCACGAGGCGGAGGGGCGGATCGACGTGCTGGTCAACAACGCCGGCTACGGCAGCTATGGCGCGGTCGAGGACGTGCCGATGGAGGAAGCGCGTCACCAGATCGAGGTCAACATCTTCGGCCTGGCCCGCATGAACCAGCTCGTCCTGCCGCACATGCGGGCGCAAGACGGCGGGACCATCATCAACATCTCGTCCATGGGCGGGACGATCTGGACGCCGCTCGGGGCCTGGTATCATGGCACGAAATGGTTCGTCGAAGGCTTCACCAACGCCATGCGCTTCGAGGTCGCCCCCTTCGGCATCAGCATGGTGTTGGTGGCCCCGGGCGGCATCGACACCGGCTTCAACGGCATCATCCGGGAGAAGATGCTCCGCGCCTCGGGCAAGGGCGCCTACGCGCCGGCTGCGGAGAAGATGGCGGGGCTGGCCGGCAATGCCGGCGGATCCGACCCCAAGGTGATCGCCGAGCTGATCCGCGCCGCCGTCGAGGCAAAGAAGCCCCGCCCGATGTACCGCGGCGGCCAGTATGGCAAGCTCTTGCCCTTCCTCTTTCGTCACCTGCCCTACCGGATGAGCGACGGGATTGTGCGCGCCATGGTGAAGTGAGGCCGGCGGGCTCAGCGGCCCTCGAAGACGGCCGGGCGCTTCTCGAGGAAGGCGAGGACGCCCTCCTTGAAGTCCCGCGTCCGGCCGCATTCGCCCTGCAGATGCGCCTCGAGCGCGAGTTGCTCGTCCAGACCGTTGGCGGAGCTTTGCCTGAGCGCCGTCTTGATCGCCCGGTAGGCAGCGGTGGGGCCCTCCGCGAGATGCCGCGCGCGCGCCAGCCAGTGGCCGGCGAAATCCTCGTCGGGGACCGCCTCCCAGATCATGCCCCAGCTGGCGGCCTGGCGCGCGGTGATCTTCTCGGCGAAGAGGGCTGCTCCCATGGCGCGGGCAAGGCCCACCTGGCGCGGCAGCCAGTAGGTGCCGCCGGCGTCGGGAACGAGGCCGATCCGGGCGAAGGCCTGGAGGAAGCTGGCGCTTTCGGCCGCGATCACCACGTCGGCGGCGAGCGCGAGGTTGGCCCCGGCCCCGGCCGCGGCGCCGTTCACGGCGGCGATTGTGGGAACCGGGCAGTCGAAGATCGCCTTCAGCATCGGCTCGTATTCGTCGCGGAGCGTGCGCTCGAGGTCGATCTCGGCGGCGTTGCCGCCGGCGCCCAGGTCCTGGCCGGAGCAGAAGGCGCGGCCCTCGCCGGTCAGGACCAGGACCCGCGCCGCCTTCGGCGCCTCGCGCACCGCGTGCAGGATCTCGGCCCGCATCTGCGCGTTGAGCGCGTTCATCACTTCGGGGCGGTTGAGCCGGAGCAAGGCGACGCCGTCCTCGATGGTCAGGGTGATCGTCTGGTAGTCCATCGCGCTCTCCTCCCGGGCCTCTCGCGGAGCATAGTCCGGGCTGCGGCGAGGGAAAGCCGAACCCCGCGTCACTCCTTCAGGATTTCGGCAAGCCGGGCCTCTTCGGCCTCGGAGAGGCCGCCCTCGGCGGGCTCGGGGCTGCGGCGGCGGCGGGCGACGTAGACGCCGGCGCCGGCGAGCGCGAGGACGAGCATCAAGGGCCCGGCGATCCAGAGGATGAGGTTCGAGCCCGAGGCGGTGGGCTTCAGGAGCACGTATTCGCCGTAGCGCTCGACGATGAAGACCACGGCCTCGGCGTCGCTGTCGCCCGCCGTGAGGCGCTCGCGGACCAGGAGGCGCAGGTCGCGGGCGAGGTCGGCGTTCGATTCGTCGATCGATTCGTTGCGGCAGACGAGGCAGCGGAGACCGGCCGAGATGTCGCGCGCCCGCGCCTCGAGCGCGGGGTCGTCGAGGATCTCGTCGGGCTGCACCGCGAAGGCGGGGCTGGCGAGGAATGCGAGGAGGAGAAGGAGCCGCCTCATTCCGCCGGCACCGCGCCAGGGCTTGTGTGCCGCGCCCCTGCCGCCACGCGGTAGCGGCGGTCCGACAGGCTGAGCAGCCCGCCCAGCGCCATGATGATGGCGCCGCCCCAGATCCAGTTGGCGAAGGGCTTGATGTAGGTGCGGACCGCCCAGCCCCCGCCCTCCTGGGGATCGCCGATCACCAGGTAGATGTCGGACAGGACGCCGTTGCGGATCGCGGCTTCGGTGGTGGGCATCCGCGCCACCGGGTAGCTGCGTTTTTCGGGGAAGAGCACCGCGATCTGGCGCTCACCCCGGAAGACCGCGATCTCGGCCATGCTCGAGCGGTAGTTCGGCCCCTGCACCTCGCGCACCTCGCGCAGTTCGATGCCGAGGCCGGCCACCTCGAAACGTTCGCCTTGCCGGGCGACGCGGATATCCTCGACCTGCCAGGCAAGAATCGCGGCGATGGCGAAGACGGTGATGCCGAGCCCGGCATGGGCGGTGGACTTGCCCCAGTCGGCGCGCGGCAGGCGGGTGAGGCGGGCGAGGCGGGCACCGGGCGACCCGCGCCCGGTGCGGCTCCAGAGGTCGACGGCGGCGCCGAGCACGACCCAGAGGCCGAGGATCACGCCGACGGGGCCGAGCGCCGAGCGCCCGGTCTGCATCGCCCAGACCAGCGCGCCGGACGCGAGCGACAGCGCCAGCACGCCCCAGAGTGGGCGCATCGCGCGGGCGAGCGAGGCGCGTTTCCAGGGCAACAGGGCGCCGATCGGCATGAGCACGGCGATCGCCACCATGAAGGGCGAGAAGGCCGCGTTGAAATAGGGCGCGCCGACCGAGAGCTTGCGGTCGAATGCCATCTCGGCCACCAGCGGCCAGACCGTGCCGACGAAGACCACGAAGGCCGCGACCGCCAGGAGGATGTTGTTGGCGAGGATGCCGGTCTCGCGGCTGACGGTGGCGAAGACGCCCTTGGCCTCCATCGCCCCGGCCCGGGCGGCGAAGAGTGTGAGCGCGCCGCCCATGAAGACGGCCAGGATCATCAGGATGAAGACCCCGCGCTCGGGATCGTTGGCGAAGGCGTGGACCGAGGTCAGCACGCCCGAGCGCACGATGAAGGTGCCGATCAGCGAGAAACCGAAGGCGAGGATGGCGAGAAGGATGGTCCAGGCCTTCAGCGCCTCGCGCTTTTCGACCACGATGGCAGAATGCAGGAGCGCCGCTGCGATGAGCCAGGGCATGAACGAGGCGTTCTCGACCGGGTCCCAGAACCAGAAGCCGCCCCAGCCGAGCTCGTAATAGGCCCACCAGCTCCCCAGCGCGATGCCGACGGTGAGAAACAGCCAGGCCGCGAGCGTCCAGGGGCGCACCCAGCGGCCCCAGGCGGCATCGACGCGGCCCTCGATCAGCGCGGCGACGGCGAAGGAGAAGCTCATCGAGAGGCCGACATAGCCGAGGTAGAGGAACGGCGGATGGAAGGCGAGGCCCGGGTCCTGCAGCAGGGGATTGAGATCCTGGCCATCGAAGGGCGGCACCTCGAGGCGCTGGAAGGGATTCGAGGTGAACAGGATGAAGGCGTAGAAGGCGACCCCGATGGCTGCCTGCACCGAAAGCACGCGGGCCCTGAGCCCGGGCGGCAGGTTGCCGCCGAACCAGGCGGCGGAGGCGCCGAAGAGCGTGAGGATCAGCACCCAGAGCAGCATCGAGCCCTCGTGGTTCCCCCAGACGCCGGAGAACTTGTAGAGCAGCGGCTTCGCGGTGTGCGAGTTGAGCGTGACCAGGCGGAGCGAGAAATCGGAGCTGACGAAGGCGTAGGTGAGCGAAGCGAAGGCGGCGGCGACGAAGACGAACTGGAGCGTGGCCGCGGGCTCGGCAACGTTCATCCACGAGGCCCAGCGTCGCTGCGCGCCGATGAGCGGGACGACCATCTGCACGATGGCCACAACGAAGGCGAGGATGAGGGCGAAATGGCCGAGCTCGACGATCATGGAGCGACAATAGGGGCTCGAGCGGGCAAGGCCAATGGGGTGCGCGCGGCTGTCGCGGCGTCGTGAAGGCCGCCGCGACGGTGCGGGGGGTTCACACCCCCCGCACCCCCCGCACCCCCCGTGGCGTATTTGCGTCGAGAGGAAGCAGGAAGGTCCCGCTCAGTCGCCTGACTGTCCGCGCCATTCGGCGAGCGCGGCATTGTCCTCGGCAGGGGCCGGCGCGGCGGGAGCGGCGCCCCGCGGCGGCAGGTCGCGGGCTTGGGCAGAGCGGAAGTAGTGCGCCTCGCGGGCGCCGAAGTAGAAGCTGACGATGGCGCCGAGGAGCCACCAGAGCGGCTCGGGCACGTAGGCCAGCCCGACCATGCGCTCGGCGAAGCTCGCCGGGTCGATCATCGCGTAGACGAAGAGCCCCAGCGTGCCGAGCGCCAGCATCGGCCGCGGCATGCGGTTGAGGCCGTTGACGAAGCGGTCGAAGAAGCCGGGGCGGACATGTTCGAACTCCCGCCCATGCTCGTCGAGCGCGGCCTGGTAGGCCTCGGCGGAGAGCTCCATCCGCCGCGTGGCGTTCGGCACGAAGACCTCGGCGACCTGGGTCGCCGCGGAAGCCAGCGCCGAGGTGGCGGCCGGGCCGCCGACGATGCGCGAGATCAGCCCCATGACGCCACCCGCGCCCGGTGCTGGGCGTCCGTGAGGTGGAAGCGGGGCGCGATGAAGTCCTCGGCGCGGGTGATCCAGCCGCCCTTGCCGCCGTCGCGCCGGCGGGCGTATTTGCGGCTGGCGGCCCGGGCGTCGGCCAGCGCGTAGTAGTAGTTGCGCCGGGCGATGCCGTAGGCGTCGGCGATGTGCTCCGGCGCGGCCTCGGCGGCGCGGTGGGCGGCGGCGAGCGTCAGGGGCCCGAGCGCGCCGTCGACGGTGAGCGTCTCGCCCATCTCGTTCAGCAACCTCTGCAGCACGCGGACCGCGTTGCCGCCGGCGTTGACGTACATGTCGAAGACCGAAGGCTGCAGCGCCTCGGGCAGGCCGGCGAGGCCGGGGCGGCGGAAGTAGTGCTCGACATAGATGTCGCGCGCCCGCTCGCGCGTCAGCCGCCGCACGTCTGCCTCGGAGACGCGGCCGTCGCCGGTAAGGTCGATGCCGAGCCGGCGCATCGTGTGGATGGTGACGCCGTACTTGGTGGCGCCGCCCGGGTCGTCGGGATCGTTCACGTAACCGCCCTCGCGGGCGACGATCTCCTCGGCGATGTCGGAAACGGATTTCATGAAAATGCCCCGTGCAAAAAATGCCGGGGCATCCTCGGGGCGGAAGGGTTAATGCGCCCGGAACAGGGCGCGCGCGGCTCAGCCGCCGTCGCCGTGGCCGCCGTCGCCCTCGGGGTCGACGTAGATGCCCTGCTCCTTCAGCGCGTCGATCACTTCCTTCGGCATGTAGGTCTCGTCGTGCTTGGCGAGGATCTCGCTGGCCTCGAAGGTGCCGTCGATCAGCCGGCCGGTGCCGACCATGCCCTGGCCCTCGCCGAAGAGATCGGGCAAGACGCCGGTGAAACGCACCGGCACCGAGGCGCCGCCATCGGTGACGCGGAAGCTGATGGTTTCGCCCTGGCCGCGGATCAGGCTGCCCTCCTCAACGAGGCCGCCGATGCGGAAGGTCTCCGACGGCCCCGGCGGTTCCGCGGCAACCTGGGAGGGTGCGCGGAAGAAGTTGATGCCGTCCTTCATGGCAAAGCCGATGAGGCCGGTGGCCACGGCCAAGGCCACGGCGGCGAGCACGATCACCTGGATCCGGCGTTTCTTCTTGAGGCCCTTCATGGTCGCCTACTTAGGAGCTTCGCGGCCTCAGGGGAAGAGCGGGGCGAGCATCAGCCCCGCCGTCTCCTCCAGCCCGAGCATCAGGTTGGCGTTCTGGATCGCCTGGCCGGACGAGCCCTTGGTGAGGTTGTCGAGCGCGGCGAAGACCACGGCGCGGCCGGGCTTGCGGTCGCCTGCCACGCCGATGTGGCAATAGTTCGAGCCGGCGACCGAGCGCGTCGAGGCGGTCTGGCCGAAGGGCAGGACGTGCAGGAACGGCTCGTCGGCATAGGCCTCGGCGAGCGTGCGGTGCACGGCCTCGGGGTCGCCGCGCACGTAGACGGTGGCGAGGATGCCGCGATTGAAGGGCATCAGGTGCGGCGTGAACTGGACCTCGATCCGGCGGCCGGCGATCTTGGAGAATTCCTGGTCCAACTCGCCGAGGTGCCGGTGAGTGCCGCCGACCGAATAGGGATGCGTGCCTCCCGAAAGCTCGGCGTGGAGCAGGGTCTCCTTCAGCGACCGCCCGGCTCCGGAGACGCCGGCCTTGAGGTCGATCACGATTTCGTCGAGGTCGATCACGCCCGCAGCGATCAGCGGGCGCAGCGCGTACTGGCCGGTGGCGGCGTTGCAGCCGGTGCCGGCGACGAGGCGGGCGGCGCGGATCTCGTCGCGGTAGAACTCGGTGAGGCCGTAGACGGCCTCGTTCTGCAGTTCGGGCGCGGCATGGGGCTTGCCGTACCACTTCTGGTAATCGCCCGGATCACGCAGCCGGAAGTCGGCCGAGAGGTCGACGACCTTGAGCCCGCGCGGCAGCCCGGCGATCACCTCCTGCGAGGTGGCGTGGGGGAGTGCGCAGAAGCAGAGATCAACGCCGAAGAGATCGATCTCCTCGATCTTCTGCAGCTTCGGCAAGGGCAGGTGCGCGAGGAACGGGAACACCTCGGCCATCGCCATGCCCGCCTTGCGCTCACCCGAGAGCGCGGCGATCTCGATCGCGGGGTGGGTGGCGATGAGGCGCACCAGCTCGGCGCCGGTGTAGCCCGATGCACCCAGAATCGCGACCTTGTGGTTCATGTCCGCTCTCCCTGTCAGGTGGCGATGTATACGCCTTGCGCAGGCTTTTCAAACGCGGCGGCATGCCGAAGCTTTGGCAGATGTGCCGCGGGGCTCCACCCGCTCGATGCAAGACCCACATCGAGCTTGGTCGGTGTCTGATTGGTGCTAGTATTGATGTGCGAGTCGACTTGATATGTCAGTGGGTTACGACTTCCCCTTCCGGCACCGGGGACCCCCCGGGCCCAAGGGGTGAGCGCGCGCAGGACGTTCGTGGCGCGCCCGCGCTGGTACGCGCTTTCGATCGTTGCGGCGGCAGACATCGCTTGGGTGGTCTCCTCCAGAGTCACGATCGCATGGCACGAGACCCATGTGTTCATTCCGAGTATCGTTGCACCCTTGGCGCTGCTCGTTGCCCTCAGGCGATCCGAGCCACGTGGGCCGATGGCGCGCGCTGCGCGACCGGTTGAACGTACTTCTGGAAACGCTCGTCTTCCTCAATCTCGCATTTTTGAACCTGCGGCTGCTGAACCATCTCACGATGACGACCGCCCTGCCCTTCGCAGATGAGCGCCTTGATGCATGGGACAGGGCGCTGGGGTTCGACTGGATCGGATGCTTCGAGTTCGTACGCGACCGGCCGTTGCTGATCCGCCTATTCGACCGGAGCTATGCCTCGCTGACTTCCCTTTCGATCCTCGCGGTCCTGATCCTCATCGGTTCGGGCCATTTGCCGCGTGCGCGTTTCTTCCTCGAGACCTTCTTCGTCACCGCCTTTCTGTCGATCCTGATCGGTGCCTTCTTCCCCGCCGAGGCGGCGGTGGCATTTCTGCTGAAAGACCCGTCCGCCTACCGGAACTTTCCCGTGGAGCCCGGCATCTACCACATTTCGCATCTGCAATCGCTGCGCGCCGCCGGGGGCGAGATCCTCTTGCGCCCGTCGATCCTTCCGGGTCTCGTGACCTTCCCGTCGTTCCACGCCGCGGCAGGAATAATCCCGTGCACCGCGTTCTTTGGCACCTGGGCCTTCTGGCCCGTACTGTTCTATTCCGCCGTCATGATCGGCTCGACGCCGATCTTCGGCGGGCACTACATCGTCGATCTGGTGGCCGGGATCATACTGGCGGTCGGCGTCTTGACATCCATGGCGCTGCATCGGCGACACCGCAGCGTATTTGCCGCACGCCCTCGCGCGGCCTGAGGCCGACCGCTGCCGGCCCGCGCCGGCGCCCGAACGTCACTCCGGGGGAAATGCGGCCTCGAATGCGATCGCGCGGCGCAGGAACTGGGTGGCCTTGGAGCCTACGCGCCTGGGATCGGCCGTGGTGAGGAACTTCGACGCGGTGCCGGCGCCGAGGAATTCGGGGTGCCGCGCGAGATAGTCGGCGAGGCTTTCGGCCACGAGCCGCGGCTGGGAATAGACCGTCACCTGCGCCCCGAGCGCATCCTGGAACACGTCCTCCATCAGCGGGTAGTGCGTGCAGCCGAGGATCGCCGCCTCGGGATGCGGCATCCGCCGGAGGAGCGCCTCGACGTGGGAGCGCACCAGCGCTTCGGCGAGGATCATGTCGCCCTGCTCGATCGCGTCGACCACGCCGCCGCAGGGCTGCGCCTCGACGTCGACGCCGATGGCGCGAAAGGCGAGCTCGCGCTGGAAGGCGCGGGAGGAGACGGTGGCGGGGGTGGCGAAGAGCGCGACGTGCTTCACCCCGACCTCGCGGGGTGGCGAGTTGTCGCCCCATTGCCGCTCGGAGAGCGCCTCGATCAGCGGTACGAAGACGCCGAGCACGCGCTTGTCCTTCGGCAGCCAGCGCTCCTGCATCCGCCTCAGCGCCACGGCCGAGGCGGTGTTGCAGGCCAGGATCACGAGGTCGCAGCCCTCATCCCAGAGCCGCTCGACGCCGCGGCAGGTGAGCGCGAAGATGTCGTCGGGGTCGCGCACGCCGTAGGGCGTGTGCGCGTTGTCGCCGTAGTAGACGAAGGGCACATCCGGCAGCCGCCGCGTCACCGCGTCGAGCACGGTGAGGCCCCCGAGCCCCGAATCGAACACCCCAACCGCCATGCCGCCTGCCCTCCGCGCCCCGGGGGCGCCTATCCGCCGCGCCTTCAGGCGCGGTATTTCGCCTCGAACTCGTAGCCGTGGTCGTAGGACCTGAGCGGCCTGGGCGACAACTCATACGTGGCGCGGCGCAGGAAATCCATCATCCGCTTCGGTTCGCCGCGGAGCTCGGCGAGGCGGGCGGGATCGATCGGCTCGCCGACCGCCACCCGCACCGGTTCGTCGACGCGGGCGCGGAACTCGTTGATCAGGAGCGCGAGCCGAAGCGTCAGATGCAGGTGCGAGGCGAGCTGGAACAGGCGCGAGTTGTGGCCGTCGAAATAGACCGGCACCACGGTGGCGCCCGACTTGGCAATCATCTTGGCGGTGAAGCCGCGCCAGCCGGGGTCCATCGGCGCGCCGAAGGGGGTGGCGGCAGTCGAGACCGTGCCGCCGGGGAAGACGCCGATGGCGCCGCCGCGGGCGAGGTAGTCGAGCGCCGTCTTGCGCGTCTCGAGGTTGGTCTGCTGCGCCTCCCTCGTTCCGTCGAACGACACCGGCAGCACGATGCGGTTCAGCTCCTCGGCCTTGCGGAACACCGAGTTGGCGAGGATGCGGAAATCGCCCCGCACCCTGGACAGGATGTGCCCCAGCATCAGCCCGTCGAGGATGCCGTAGGGGTGATTGGCGATCACGATGAGCGGCCCGGTGGCGGGGATGTTGTCGAGGCGACCGCCGATCACGTCGAGGGTCAGGCCGTAGCACTCGACCATCACCTCCCAGAAATCGCGGCCGGCGGCGACCTCGCGCTCGTAGCCGCTGGCGCGGCGGATCAGCCGGAGCCGGCCGGTGGTGTTCTCGACCGCGCGGATCAGCGCCCGCCCACCCCTGGTGGCCGCCGAGGAGGCGTAGCTGATTTCCCGTGCGACCTGCCTTTGCTCCATCCCGGCGCGCCCCGCTGCCTGCTCGCGGCCCGATAGCCGTTATCCGCGGCCATCGCCAGAGAGGATGTCAGTGCCGCGACCGCGAATGTGCCTCATTC
>Ga0224512_10004658_pt1 | contig 11481 bp, 7 predicted proteins | sample SF_May12_sed_USG_4_FD_169103 | JGI IMG/M metagenome (GOLD analysis project Ga0224512, IMG submission 169103) | Sediment microbial communities from San Francisco Bay, California, United States - SF_May12_sed_USGS_13 | ecosystem: Environmental > Aquatic > Marine > Sediment | place: USA: California... | reverse complement strand
AAGCACATCCCGCCGCCGACGAGCATCGCGTCGACTTTCGGCAGCAGCGAGCGCATGACCGGCAGCTTGTCGGAAACCTTGGCGCCACCAAGCACCACCACATACGGACGTGGAGGGTCGGCTGAGAGCACCGTCAGTGCATGGAGCTCAGCCTCCATGATCGGACCTGCAGCCGATCGGATGCGCCCGGCAACGCCAACCGTCGAGGCGTGTGCCCGATGCGCCGTACCGAACGCATCCAACACAAAGACGTCTGCGAGGCCGGCGAGCGCGGCGCTGAGGCGCGGATCGTTGGCGGTCTCCCCCGGCTCGAACCTCGTGTTCTCGAGCAGGAGTACTTCGTTGGGAGCGAGTGCGGCCGCCGCCGATCGCGCCGAATCCCCGACGACATCTTCTGCCTGCTGTACCGGAAAGCCACCCAGCTCACTCAGCCGGTGGCCGACCGGTGCCATCGACAGCGCCTGGTCGGTTTCACCTTTTGGCCTACCAAGGTGGCTGCACACGGTCACGGCGGCGCCACGGGCCAGCAGATCGTGGATCGTCGGTATAGCAGCTGCAATTCGGAAATCGTCGGCCACCGCACCATCCAGAAGCGGGACGTTGAGGTCCGCCCGCAGGAGCACCTTGGTGCCAGCGAGATCGAGGTCGTCGATTGTCAGGAATTCATTCATGTCAGATTCTGCAGATCGGCGTCGGCCGAGCCTCCTGTAACCGTGGGCACGGCTTGGCAAACGGAATCTACCGGCGTCGGTCGAGTCTACGAAAACGGGGACGCAAGTCGACTCGGCACATCACGTCAGCTCGGCGAGTGTCTTCTGCAAGGCATCAGGCGCGTGTTGAGGCCATTCTGCCCCGGTATCGGCCAGATCGGCCGAGTGAAGCTCCCAGCCGAGATCTGACGCCTCTGCGGGCGCCAGGTCCAGCGGGTCGACCGATGCCGGAGCCTCGAAAGGCTGTTGGTTGGTCAGTACCGTTCCCTGACGCCGTATCCCAGACATGTCGATGAGGGTCCGCAGGTGGGCGCGGCCGGTCATCTCCGACGTCTCGCCCTCCTGGGTCGTCAGATTCATGATGTACACGAGGCGGCCGGCACTGTCGTTGATCGCATCCGCAACGCCCGGAACGAGCATGCACGACAGTACCGATGTGTACAGGCTGCCTGGCCCGAGAATGATCTGGTCGGCACCGCGGATGGCTTCGAGCGCCCGTGGGTTGGCAGGGGTCGAGGGCGTGAGCTCGAGTGAGTCGATGGTCCCGTGGTTCCGTGCGATCTCCGCCTGGCCGTCGACGATGATGCCGTCGATCGTCGCTCTGAGGTGCAACGAGGTCGGAGCGACGGGAATGATCCGCCCGACCGCACCCAGCATGCCGGCCGCAATGTCGAGCGCCTGTTCGAAGTCACCGGTGAGCTGATGCAGCGCTGCGAGCATGAGATTGCCGGTCGAGTGGCCGGCGACATCGGTGTCGGTGAAGCGGTACGCGAACACTCGCTGCAGCGGTGTATCGCCCGGACACAGGGCCAAGAGGCACCGGCGCATGTCGCCCGGTGGGGGGATGTCGAGCGTGGAGGTCAGCCGGCCCGAAGAACCACCGTCGTCGGCTACGGTGACAACACCCACGATCTGGCGGGCGTAACTCTGTGCGGCGCGCAAGACCATCGACAGCCCGTGCCCGCCGCCGAGCGCGACGACGCGCGGGCCGTCATCCCGGAGCTCCGGGATCGGCGTGCGCTCAGCCGCGGACGGCCAACCGGTCATCGGTCAGCGTCGCGATGCCGGACCAGCGCACGGAATCCCTCATCGCTGAGCCACGTTCCGAGCTCCTCGGTGATCGCCACCGAACGGTGTCGACCACCAGTGCAACCGATCCCGATGCTGACGTATGACTTGCCTTCATCGCGAAAGCGCGGGACGAGAAAACTCAGCATGGCGTGGACGTGTTCGAGGAACTCCTTCGCGTCCGGCTGACCAAGGACATAGTCGCGCACGGGCGCATCACGACCGGTGAGCGGTCGGAGCTCAGGCTTCCAGTGAGGGTTCGGAAGGAATCGCACGTCAAACATGACGTCGACGTCCCGGGGTGAGCCATTCTTGAAACCGAATGATGTCACGGAAACGCGCATCGGGCGCGCGACCTGAAGTTCCGAAAAGTGGCGCTCGATCCGCTGGCGGAGCTCGTGGACGTTGGTGTCGGAGGTGTTGAGGTACAGGTCTGCCGAAGCCCGGAGTTCGGTCATCATCTCTCGTTCGGCTGCGATCGCGTCCGCCACCGTTCCGTGTGCCAGTGGATGCGGACGACGGTGCTCCTCGTATCGACGGATCAACACGTCGTCGTCGGCGTCGAGATATGTGACCGTCACGGCGATGCCGTCGCGCTCGAGACCGCTGATCGCTTCCTGGAGCATGGCAACCGGAAATCCGCCGCGCGAGTCGATCACCACCGCAAGCGGGCGGGGTGAGTCGAGCAGATCGTTGAGATCGACCACTTCATGTATCAACCCCGGAGGGAGGTTGTCGATCACGTAGTAGCCCAGATCCTCGAGCACCTTGGCCGCCGTGGATCGACCGGCGCCCGACATGCCGGTGAGGATCAAGACTTGCGGGTTGGTGACGGCGTCATCCCCCATGGTTCTTTCTTTCGACACGTCTGGGTCCTTCCTCATCCTGGCGCTCAACGACCGTGCAAGGCCGAGAACAGGTCTTCGGCGACCTGCTGGGGCACAATCTCAGCGAGCTGGTCGACCTCTGCCTCACGGATCTTCTTCAATGAGCCGAAGTTCTTCAACAACATCTTCTTGCGCATCGGCCCGATCCCGGCGACATCGTCGAGCACCGAATCGATCATACGTTTGCCCCGAATCTGACGGTGATAGGTGATCGCGAAGCGGTGCGCCTCGTCACGGACTCGCTGCAGGAGATGCAGGGCCGGTTCATCCCGGGGAAGGAGTATCGGCTCGGGTTGGCCGGGCATGTAGACCTCTTCCATCCGTTTGGCGAGGCCGATGACGGGAATGTCGAGATCGAGCTGTTCGAGCACCTTGGCGGCGCGTCCGAGCTGGCCAGGCCCCCCGTCGATGAGAATCAGCGAGGGCGGATACGAGAACTTGCCGCGATCGGCCACCGACTTGTCGCTTTCTTTGAGGTACGCCTGGAAGCGGCGCCGAACAACCTCTTCCATCGACGCGAAGTCGTCCTGCCCGGCGACGGTCCTGATCCGGAACCTGCGGTACTGGGACCGCTTCGGCAGGCCGTCCTCGAGCACGACCATCGACCCCACCGTGTTCGTCCCCTGGATCGTGGAGATGTCGTACGCCTCGATGCGCAGCGGCGGCTCAGCGAGCCCGAGTGACTCCTGGAGGCTCCGGAGGTCCTGTGCACGGGCATTGTGATCTGATTGGCGCCTCAACCGGTGTCGCACGAACGCTTCTCGTGCGTTGGTGCCCGCCGTGACCAGCAGTCGCCGCTTGGCACCACGCTGGGGCACGCGGAGCGACACTGCCGAGCCGCGCCGGTCCGCAAGCCATTCGGACCAGAGGTCGGGATCCGGCGGCAGCACCTGCACGAGGACCTCCTTCGGCGGCGGGCCCTCCTCCGAATAGAGGTCCCGAAGCGCAGCGCCGACCAGCTCGGGCGGTTCGATGTCTTCGACCTTGTCGATGATCGCTCCCAAGCGTCCCACGACGCGCCCCCGGCGGACCTTCAGGACCTGCAGTGACGCCTCCAGCTCGTCGTCCTCGAGTGCGATCAGGTCGAAGTTCTCGCGCTTTTCCGACACGACCTCCTGGCGAGCGAGCGCCTTGCGCACGTCGAAGAGCTGATCGCGCAAACGCGCTGCCTGCTCATACTCCAGGCCGTCGGACGCGACGCGCATCCGACGTTCGATCCTTGCGACCAGATCGTCGGAGTCTCCATCGAAGAATTTCGCCATCCCGGTCACGTATTCTGTATAGGCTTCCTCGTCGACCAGCCCAACGCATGGACCGCTGCATTTCTCGATGTCATAGAGGATGCAGGGCCGGCCCCGAAGCTGCTGGCGGCGGAACACGGCGTCCGAGCAGGTTCGGATCGGCAGGGATTTCAGCAGTAGATCCAGCGTGTTCCTGATGGCATAGGCGTGCGCGTACGGCCCGTAATACTTCGTACCCTTCCGCTTCTTGCCCCGCATCACCCGCGCACGCGGCCACTCGTCGGACAGAGTGAGCGCGAGGTACGGATAGCTCTTGTCGTCCCGCAGGCGTATGTTGAACCGGGGCCGGTGCTCCTTGATGAGTGCATACTCGAGCATGAGCGCCTCGACTTCGTTCTCGGTCACAATCCACTCGACCGACTCCGAGGCGTCGAGCATGGCCGCGGTCCGAGCTGCAATCTCTTTCACGAAGTACGACGAGACGCGCTTGCGTAACGACTTCGCCTTCCCGACGTACATCACCTGGCCGTGCACGTCCCGGTACATGTACGCGCCCGGTTGATCGGGGATCTCGGCGGGCCTCGGGCGTTGCACTCCATACTCCGACGGGGATGGTCAGATGACGATACCCCGAGCCTGCCCTTTCGGATGCAAGTGCCACCGAACCGCCATCAGATGTGGAATGTCGCCGTGTTTGGCCAGCAGCGGATCCCTGGTTGCTTCTCCCCGGCTCACCGGCCGCTCCTCCATGAACGAGAGGCACCAGCCGTGTCGGGCCGCGGTGTTCAGCAGCTTGGAGGTCGAGCGATGCACGAATTCCACCGTTCCGTCGCCGGCCGGCTCGTGCGTCGATCCACGTCCGAAATAGCCGCCGAAGCGCCAGTAGATTTCGCCATCGGCTTGGTCCAGCACCGGACCCGAGTCGGGTGCGGTATACACCGGGTGATTCAAGACCGCTGCTAGGACGCCGCCCGTTCGCACAACTCGTGCCGCTCCGGCGAACAACGCTTCAACATCATGAATGTGCTCCAAAGCCAACACGACATACGCGCCGTCCACGGCATCGGAAGCGAGGTAGTCGAGACTGGGCAAGTTCGCCTCGACGACCGAGCCGGACATTGCGGCGTCCGCGAGCAGTCGGTGATTCACGTCGATCCCGATCACAAAGGCGCCAGTGGCCGCCACCGCGTGCATGAGACGACCTTGCCCGCACCCCAGGTCGAGGTAGAGCCGACCCGCCCCCGGCTGCAGCGTCCGCATGGTCAGCGGCAGCACCTCCTCGGCGTAGGCTGGATCATCGACCTCTTCCAGCCACCATTCGCCAAGCTCGCTCCAGTCACCCATCCGGCTCCGATCCTCTCAACGCAGAGTCGCCGTGCGTCGAAACAATAGGATGGACGGATCGAGCAAAGTTCGTCACGGACCCGCACGTCGGGTCGTTGTTTGGCTTGTCATCGGGCTCGTGACGGCCACCTTCTTGCAGGTCGTCCAGATTCGCGCTCTCGGAGGTGGCTTGGCGGCGCTGCTCTCTGTCGGTGAGAGTTCCGCGATGCGTCCGCTCATCGAATCCGAGCTGGGGAATGTCGCGATGGTGCCCGACGCCGGTCATGATGGTCAGACTGTGTATCTCATCGCCCGAGATCCTCTGGGAAGAGGCGCAGCTCCGACCGTGATGGATCATGCCGGTTTCAGGTATCGTCGGATTCTGTATCCAGCTCTCGGAGGCCTGGGCGGCATACTGAGTGCTGATGCGACGGTCCTCGGGCTGACGGTAACTGCGATGTTCGCGTTCGGATTCGCATGTGCCGGCACTGCGGCCCTTGCCATGAGTTTCGGTCTGTCTGACCGACTAGCTGCCGCGGCGGTGCTGTGCCCTGGACTGTGGCTTTCCGTTCAGTTACTCACCGTCGACGCGCTCGCAGTTGGCCTGGCGTTGAGCGGACTAGCGCTGTTCCGATTCCAACGATTCAAATGGGCGTTGACAGTCCTTGTTCTCGCGACCCTCGCGAAAGACCAGATGTTGTTGATCCCTCTCGCGGCGGCGGCATGGTCGGGTACGAAAGGACACACCCGGAATGCGGCCTTGCTGGCGACGATCCCGACCGGCGCACTGCTCCTTTGGTCGACGATTGCAAACACCGCCGTCGGCGCAGGGTTCACCGCACGAGGAAACCTCGACTGGCCGTTCCGCGGGCTGGCGCAGTCGATACCGGTGTGGCCACACGTCGGAGCTAGCGACCGATTCCTGGCCTGGTTCACGGTTGGGTCACTCGCCGTCGCCGTGGTCACTATTTGGCTGAACCGGTCGAATATTCTCTCTTTCCTCCTCGCTCCTTGGGTCGCTCTCGCCGCGGTCTCCTCGAACTGGGTTTGGGAGCTTGGGAACAACGTCGCACGCGTCTATGCCGTCACCGTTCCCCTGGTGACAATTGGTATCGCCGCCATCTGGCAGAGTCATGGCACGGACAGTCCATCGGAGGCCGTCGCAAGATGAGTGGGCTGAGGTCGGCCCAGGCGGCCATCGCCGGCGCGCTCTTCTCGCTGTTGCTCGGAACTGTTCTTCAGATCGCCAATCTTCGATCGATGAGCGAGCCGGCCGCCATCCTACGAGTTGGCGTGACTTCGTCGGTCCGCCCGACGATAGAGGCCGAGCTAGGCCCGGTTCCGCTCGCAGCAGGAGACGGCCACGACGGGCAGTTTTTCTTCGTCAGCGCGCGGGATCCACTGGCGCTCAACGACCAATGGACGACCTCGTATCGCTCCTATCGGCACCGGCGAATAGCGTATCCGCTAGTTGCCGGACTCGGTGGGATGCTGTCGCCGGACGCCACAGTCATCGGCCTCGCTGTCGTACCAATCCTGGGTCTTACGCTCGCAGCGGCCGCTGCGGTGTTGCTCGCCAGGTCTGAGCAACGTGAGATTGCCGTGGCTGCAGTCCTGGCAAACCCCGGGCTATGGCTGAGTGCCTCACTCGCGATCGGAGACGCAATCGCCCTGGGGGCGGGTCTCGCCGGGCTCGCGTCTCTCAGACACGGGCGACTACGCACCGCCATAGGCCTGCTCGTGGTGGCTGCATTCGCGAAGGAAACCTATCTGACATTCGCATTCGCATCAGCAGCATGGCTCGTGACTCGCCGGAGGAATGGTGCGGCGATTGCGGCACTGGGCATTCCGACGGCACTGATGGGTGCGTGGCTGATATGGCTGAATAGCCGCATTGCGGCCGACGGTCTCGGGCTAGCGGCCTTCGACTGGCCCTTCGTTGGCGTTCTCGAAGCTGCACACGGCTGGTCGGGCGGATCGCTGGCTCTGATCATCGTCACGCTGTCCGGCCTCCTGATAGGAGTCGTCGGCGCTGCCCGATCGAGCTCCACGCTGCTCCGGCTGACCCTGGCTCCTTGGATTCTCATCGCTGCCGTGAGCTCTGAAACCGTATGGCGAGACGGAAACAACGCGACCCGCGTGCTCGCTCCACTCCTCACGGTTGGCATTCTCAGCCTGGTCGCGGCTCGAGACGATCAGGTCGACAGCACCTCGCGCAGGAATTTGCCCGTATAGGACTCGGGAACTTTGACGACGTCCTCCGGCGTACCCTCCGCGACGACGCGGCCGCCCTCTCCTCCACCGTCGGGCCCGAGGTCGATGATCCAATCGGCCGACTTGATGACGTCGAGGTTGTGCTCGATGACTATCACGGTGTTGCCGCCGTCCACGAGCCGCTGCAGCACATCAAGGAGCTTCCGGGTGTCCTCGAAATGCAGCCCGGTGGTGGGTTCGTCCAGAATGTACACAGTGCGGCCGGTTGAGCGCTTGCCAAGCTCGGACGACAGCTTGACTCGCTGCGCCTCTCCGCCCGAAAGCGTCGGTGCTGGCTGACCGAGGCGGATGTAGCCGAGACCGACGTCATAGATCGTCTGCAGGATGCGGCCGATGGACGGCTGATTTTCGAAGAACTGGAGCGCCTGCTCAACGGGCATGTCCAGCACGTCCGCGATCGACCGCCCCTTCCACAAGATGTTGAGCGTGTCCCGGTTATACCGATCGCCGCCACACACCTCGCACGGCACATAGACGTCCGGCAGGAAGTGCATCTCGATCTTGATGGTTCCGTCGCCTTTGCAGGCTTCGCAGCGGCCACCTTTCACGTTGAATGAGAATCGGCCCGGTTTGTATCCACGGAGCCTGGCCTCTGGGGTCGAAGCGAACAGCGTTCGGATGCGGTCGAACAACTTCGTGTACGTCGCGGGGTTGGATCGTGGCGTGCGGCCGATTGGCGACTGGTCGATGTTGATGACTTTGTCGATTTCGTCGACTCCCTCGATCCGCTTGTGGTGTCCGGGCACTTCCCGGCTGCGGTAGAGCTTCTGATGCAGCGATTTGGACAGGATCTGCTGCACGAGGGACGACTTTCCCGATCCCGAGACGCCGGTGACAGTTATGAACGTGCCGAGCGGGAACTCGACATCGACATTCTGGAGGTTGTTCTCGGTCGCACCTACCACCTTGATGACGCGCCCGTCCCCGATACGACGGGTAGGCGGCATGGGGATCGCGCGCCGGCCAGCCAAGTAGTCACCCGTGAGTGAAGCCTTCTCGCTCGTGATGTCCTTCAAGGACCCCTCGGCGACAATCCGGCCACCGTGCTCGCCGGCTCCCGGGCCGATATCGACGATGTGATCGGCGGTGCGGATCGTCTCTTCATCGTGCTCCACCACTATGAGCGTGTTTCCCAGATCGCGCAGACGGACCAGGGTCTCGATGAGCCGCTGGTTGTCGCGCTGGTGCAACCCGATCGACGGTTCGTCTAGCACGTAGAGCACGCCCACCAGGCCTGAGCCGATCTGAGTGGCGAGCCGGATACGCTGGGCTTCGCCACCCGAAAGGGTCGCAGCGCCTCGATAGAGCGTGAGATAGTCGAGCCCGACATCGAGCAGGAACTGAAGTCGTGACCGGACTTCCTTGAGAACTGCTTCAGCGATGGTTGCGTCACGCTCTGACAGATCGAGGCGCTCGAGTGCCTCCATTGATCCCCGAATCGAGTGTGAGCACAGCTGGTGGATGTTCTGGCCACCGATGGTCACGGACAACGCGAGTGGATTCAGACGAGCGCCCGCGCACGTGGGACACGGCACCTCACGCATGTACTCCTCGTAGTAGATGCGGGCGGAGTCGGATTCGGCGTTCTCATGCCGGCGCCGGAGAAAGGGGATCGCCCCTTCGTATGTGGTCCGGTACTCGCGCTTGCGACCGAATCGGTTCGTGTATGAAACCTGGATCGGCCGTTCGCCCGTGCCATATAGCACGGCGTCCTGCTGCTTCGTCGTCAGGCCCGCGAACGGCTTGTCCACGTCGAATTTGAGCGTGGTGGCTACGCCGGCGAGTAGATGCTGAAAGTACCGGTTCCGGTTGCCGGCCCAAGGTGCGATCGCCCCGTCGGCGAGCGACAGGTCGTCATCGGGAACCACCAGTTGTGGGTCGACTTCGAACCGAGTGCCGATGCCGGAACAGTCGGGACACGCGCCGTATGGACTGTTGAACGAGAACGTCCGTGGCTCCAGCTCGTCGAAAGAGAGGCCGCAAACGTTGCATGCCAGGTGCTGGCTGAAGGTGAGCTCTTTGCCGTCGACGATGTCGACGACCGCGATCCCGTCGGCGAGGTTCAGTGCGGTCTCGAGTGAATCGGTGAGTCGGCGCTCGATACCGTCTTTGCGCACCAGCCGGTCAACGATCACTTCAATCGTGTGCTGGTAATAGCGGTCGAGCTTGATTTGTTCAGTCAGCTCGCGGACATCGCCGTCGATGCGGGCACGGCTGAACCCCTGTTGGCTGAGGTCTTTGAAGAGCTCCTCGTACTCGCCTTTGCGTCCGCGCACCACTGGGGCGAGTACTTGAAAACGGGCCCCCTCGTCGAGGGTGAGGATCTGATCGACGATCTGTTGAGGGGTCTGGCGGGTCACCGGCTCGCCACAGTTCGGGCAATGGGGAATCCCGATACGCGCATAGAGCAAGCGCAGGTAGTCGTGGATCTCGGTAACGGTGCCGACCGTAGAGCGTGGATTGCGGCTGGCAGTCTTCTGGTCGATCGATATGGCTGGCGACAGACCTTCTATGAATTCGACGTCTGGCTTGTCCATCTGACCGAGGAACTGCCGGGCATACGCCGAGAGGCTCTCGACGTACCGCCGCTGACCCTCGGCGTAGATGGTGTCGAACGCCAAGCTCGATTTGCCCGAGCCCGACAAGCCGCTGAAGACGATCAGCCGATCGCGCGGCAGTTCGAGAGAGAGATTCTTGAGGTTGTGCTCCCGCGCACCTCTGATGACGATCTTCTCAATGGACATGCCAGAAACTCCGCGCCAGCTCAGGTCACACGAGTGTAGTTCAACTTGCGAGCGAACGCGTGTTCGATCGGCGGTTCGGATCGTTTAGTCGAGTAGGCGGCAGATCACCTCGGAGCTGCCAACGATCGGAACACAGGTCAGTGTAACTGCGAGGAAGAACTGCAGGACGATCGCCAGGATGAGCAAAGCTACAAAGGCCGGCATGAGCCGTCGATGGGTGGTCGCGAAGCGCTGGTACGCCAGCACGAACGCGGGTGTCATCAAAACCAGCGCTTCCAACGGGTAGCGGTAGCCAAAGGGCAGGCCGCCGGATGCCCGATTGCTGATCCCGTGCACAACCATGTATGCGATTCCACCGAGAAAGCCACCGACCACCCAGCTCGATGCCGAACGCAATGCGGTTGGAACGAACGCGAGAAGCACGATCAAGAAGGGACTCCAGAGCAGGAGTCCGTTCGTCGGTGACAGCCATAGCGCCAAGATGCGTCCGATCGCCGCGATCGGCTCGGGGGACACCACTCGGTCGAGAAATACCGTGGAGTACCCGCCCGTGATGGACGGACTGCCAAAAGTGATCCAGTTCCATGCGACAACAGCTCCCAACCCGAGCGCCGAAGTGATGCTGAACATGATGAGCTCGCGCGGCCGGCGCCGGCCGAACGTCCAGACGCCGAACACTGCAATACCCACTGCCGTGATTGGTCTGATCGTCACGGCCAAGCCGGCGGCCAGCCCTCCGAGTCCCGGCCTTTGCCGAGCGACGAGCAGCACAGAGCCTGCGAGTGCGAGCTGCGCCGGTCCATGAGGCCACAACTGTGCGGCCGAGATACTCCAGACCGATGTGCCCAGCGCGATGACGGCACCTGTGGCGACCGGCAACCTGCGCTCATCTGTGAGAGTGGCGGCAGTCCTCACCACGACCACGACCACGCCCAGGGCAACCAGGACAGCGCCCACCGTTGGGGGCACAGTCGAGGATGTAGCCGGCCACGCCACGTAGAACAGAGCGGCAACGGTCATCAAACCGACGGGCCGGTCAGAGATGTAGCGGCCTTCCTGCTCGATGAACCACGGGTTCCCAGGCGGAGGCTCATCCACCCAGAAAGATCCGGTTGCAACGAGAGAATGGCCTGGAACAGTCGCCGCGCCGACGTCGACGTTCTGTGGTCCACGCCATTCGGCCGTTGCGAGCAAGATCAACCCAACCGTGATCACGACAGCAACAAGCAGTTGT
>Ga0224512_10004657_pt1 | contig 11482 bp, 8 predicted proteins | sample SF_May12_sed_USG_4_FD_169103 | JGI IMG/M metagenome (GOLD analysis project Ga0224512, IMG submission 169103) | Sediment microbial communities from San Francisco Bay, California, United States - SF_May12_sed_USGS_13 | ecosystem: Environmental > Aquatic > Marine > Sediment | place: USA: California... | reverse complement strand
CGGGCCGCGATCGTCAGTCAGGGAAAAGTCGACGAGGTTGCCGATGCGCTTCAGGTATTTTTCGCCCTCGGGGTTCTGCCTGAGAAAATCGAGCCCCGGATAAACACGCACCGCGAGTTTGCGGCCGTCGCCGTCGTGAAACAGCCGGTTCAAGACGGTCATCGTCGGCGCGCTCATATGGCCGGTTGCGACCGTCACGCCGTGGCGAGCATATTTGGCGAGCGTCTCGACGGCGAGTGGCACGGCGTACTCATCGAACCATTCGGCGTTCGGCCACGGGCGGACCTCTCGCCCGACAAATCCCGTCAGCTGCGCACCGGCCCGTCCCGTGTAGTTGCCGTTTCTATCCCGGTCGAGGTGAAAATGATCGGCGGGAAAACCCCGTGCGATCGCCAGCTCGATCATCGCCGTATTCAACAATGCGTAGCTGCTGTCCAGATACACGGCGATCGGAATTTCCGGCGCGACCTCATCGAGTATCGATATGTCCCAGGATTTCATTGCGACGCTGGCCCACGAGTCACTCAGGTTGAAAAACAGCGGCTCGCCGGCGGCGCCCTCCTTGTCCACAATGAACGATAGCGTCGCGAGCGCCTGATCGATCGTGTCGCCACCGAGGTGCGGATGCGTGCGGCCGCCCCATTGACTGTCTTTGAGAATGTCCCCGGCCGGAACCGCATTATCGCCATCGCTGTAAATGAAGCCCGGCGTCACTGATCGGCCGCGCAAATCGATGCGTCGCGTCTCTGCACCGGCAAGCCGCAGCATTTGTTCGCTGCTGCCGACCGCGAGTATTTTTTCGTCGCGGACCGCCACGGCTTCGGCAACCGTAAATGACCTGTCCGCATCGGCCGTCAGAATCTGGCCGTTATGAAGAACGAAATCGGCGTAGCGAATCAGCTCTGCAGGAAGATCCTGACCCTCGGCCAACGCAGGTGCCACGATAAGTAGCAACAGATAATGGAGTTTCATCAGCATTGCCTCCGCAGGATTTGATTTCACCTGTACCCTCAGACAATAACTCATTGGCCCACACCATACCCTTTCGCATGAAATAGTATGCCGCCAGTGCTTTGCTAAACTGCGCCCCACAACAGAAGAAATTTGATCGCCCAATGCAATTCCGTTCAGGAGCCAGGCATGCACACATCCAAAGCGACGCTATTTGTACACCTGCCGGCAGCGGCTGTTATTGCTTTCGGCAGCGCAATGGCCGCGGCAGATGAGCACGCATCCTGCGATGCATTCCTGCCAGATCCACGGACCGTACTAAACCAGGATGTAGGGCCGGAGTCGTGTCTGATGCATGAGGCCGACATGACGTACATGGGCCGTGAATATACTCGCATCGACATGGGACTGGATGGCACAGCCGAAGGCTACGTGACTGGGGAAGGCACCTATCACGAGTACCTGACCAACGGCCCAGATCTTATTTTCGAACAAGCCGGCACACCTGGAGAGCGACAACTCGCCATCGCCCGCTACGAGCGCCAGCGCGGCTCGGCCATTTTGCTCGTGTTCCCGAAGTCGCTCGACGACTGGAACGGCAAGCTGTGGGTTACGGCTCACGGCAGAGGTCGTTCGTTCCGCAACGGCGCTTTGAAAAGGTGGGATCGCTATCTGAATGCGGAGGATCCGATCGCCGAACTCGACAAGATCGACCGCGTCATGATCAGCAAAGGATATGCGCTCGCCAGCACCAAGCGCACCAGCGAACAGGGCATCGGCGAAGTCATCGCAACTCTGGAAGACGGCAGCATCGTCGACTTTGCCGCGTTCAACGACAATGCGTCGCTCATCAAGGACTTCACGCTGGTCGCCGAGAAGGTGCTGCAGGAGCGGCTCGGCAAGAAGCCATCGCGAACCTATCTGTACGGCCACTCGGCCGGCGCCCGCATCGCGCGGAGTATCAACTACACGCCCGGCCTGAACGAAGACGCGCAAGGCAGACCGATGTTTGACGGCTATCTGCTCGACGACTCGGCGACCGGACTCTGGCTGCCCGTAGTCATGCGCAACGGCAAGGACGTGCTGTTCCAGACCGACGAGGAGAAAGCCCTGTTCCGGCCGCAGGTCGAGATCGTGCACCAGATGTACACGAAAATCTGGGATCGGGCGCCGAATCGGCCTGCCTGGGTCACGAACAGCTACCTTGGCAACAAGCGAGTCAATGCAAAGATCGTGATGGACAAGGGGCTCGGCGATCGATTTCGCATGTACGAGATACGCAGCATGAGCCACGACGGCGGTGAAGGATTACCTCCCGACAATCGCCTCGGCAAGATCCGCGTGCTCGATGTATCGCTCATAATCGGTGGCGCTATCGACAAGCTCGATGCTCTCGTCGAGGGCACAGGCGTTCCGCTGGCGTCAAAATCTGACTGGCCGGTCATCGGCGATATCGACGACGACGGTGTCATTGACAATCCTGCGATCAGCTATCCGGAAGTCGCCTGTCCGCTCGGTGTTTTTTATCCGTATCCGAAGAGCGGTGCCGGGACGACCGCATTTGCCGCGTTTACCGGCGAAGGATTGGAACCGCTGGACGAATCGAACGTGTTCGTCGATATGAATCGCAACGGCATCTGGGATTTCCGTGAAACGCCGAGCGCCGCGTGGCAGCGTTTGGGGCTGCTGGAGGCTGGCGAAGATCTGACGCAGCAGCGCTATGTCGATTGCGTAACGGCGGCGGCTATCGGCCTTGGAAACCAGGGCTTTTTCACTGCCGCGACGACGACGCGTTATATCGACGAGGCGCGGGCGCAAAGTCTCGACCCGTCGACCCTGGTCGAATAAGCGCAGCACCCATGGAGCACATCGCATGACTGCTACGAGACTTCTGCGCCTGGTCATCGTGCCCGTCGTATATCTCGCACTCGCGAGCTGTGCACAACTGCCATCGGCCGAAGACCGGATCGTGCAGCTTCTCGCCGCTGACGCTCCCTACCATGTCATTTCTCCCCGGCTGTTTGCGCAGCTCGGCTGGGACCTGCCGGATGGTGGAGCTACTGTCACCGAGCTTGCGAAAGAGGCGCCGGGCGGCGCATTCGATCCGCGCACTCTTGCATCGCTCCCGGCAGAGAAACTGGGCTACACGGCTCGCTGGCATGAAACGCGTTTCCGCGTTTACGGGCTCGACTGGGATATCGGCGCACTGCATTTGCTGCCAAAAAATGCCGTCGCCGGTCTGCCGACGATGATCATCATCAACGGTGGCGCCGCAAACTGGTACGAATTCTTTATCGGCCCGAAAAATGCGGCCGGTCTCGCTCAATACCTCGCGCAGAGAATCCCCGTTGTACTCGTCACGATACCGGGTAACTACCGCCACGGCGGCTGGACCGAGACCGACGTCGGCGAGCGGATTCCCGGCTACCTGCTCGATCGCGACGTGCCGGCCGACGAGGCGAAAATCCGCAACACGATCTACACGTTCCGTGTGGTCACCGACGGGATTAAAGCCGTCATCGACGAAATCGTGACGGGACCTGCAGTGATCATCGGACATTCGACAGGCGGCGAGGTGCAGTTCATCCTCAAGGAGCCACTCGCGGGTATGAATCTCGGACTGTCGATGGGTTGGGGAACGGGCGGCCCGGCCGGTATGCACGCGATGCGGGATTTTCGCGGTGTTCGGTCAATCGATGACTACCCGCATATCAGCCAGCTGCGCGCGCGCACGCCCGACCAGTACTCGGGCGGATATCTCGGACCACTGAATCCCTACTGGGACAAAGATAAGTCCAGGCTCGAAATGGCCGAAGAGTGGATGGGCGCGGAGCAGCGGCGCCGCGCACAGTTCAAGCAACCCCTGCAGGACATGGAGCACTCGAGCGCGCTCAATCTGCAACCTGAAATTGCGGCTCAGATTCGTCAGACGCTGGCTGACAATTCCTTGGGCGTAGACGCGGATGAGGTAATTGCCGATCTGTTCAGCACGATGCGCTCACCGATCACAGGCTACAAAAAGATGATCTGGGCGACGGCCCCACTCGATACGGGTCACTGGAATGAAGACCTGACCGCGGCGCGGGAACTGATCGTTGCCAATGAATTCCGTGCCGCCAACCCCGGCGTACCCATCCGGGTGCTGCTGTTCGGCGTGCCGATGACGCATTACGGCCACGTCGAAAAACCTCGTGAGCTGGCCGGCGGCCTTTTCGCCGCACTGCGCTGGCTGGCGCAACACTAGCCAGAGTTAGCGATCGACGACGAACCAGCCGCTCTTGATCGCTTTGTCCCATTGCAGGAAAACGGCTGGGCCGATACCGGACGGCAGGCCGAGTGCCTCGTCGGCCGCCATGTAACCGTGCTTGCCCGCCATAAACTGCGTCAACGAATACTTCGGCGCCGGATCCATTTTCTGGTACAGCGGGATCACGACGGCCTCGTAGACTTCGCGGCTGTGATCACGACTGTGCGCCGAAATCTGGAACATGACCGGCGGCACAGGCTTCGTGCCCTCGCCCGATAATTCCTGCGTCAATCCGACGTAGTGCGCGATCAGCTCACGCGTCTCGTCGTCGTCCAGTTGCAGGCGCTCTGCCGTGACACGCGCGGCCGCCGTCAGCGACGCCTCGATGCCGTGTGTAATGACGTATTCGGCTTTGAACTGCGGCCGTTTTTCCGAAAGTTTCCAGCCATCGAGAATATCCTCCATGACCATTGGCAGCCGCATCAGCGCTTCCGGGCCTTCGGTGCCGAGCAACTCCGGGCCGACGTAGCGCGCCGAGTCCCGCCAGCTGCGGATGTAAAGCTCGTCAAAAGGATCGGATCTCGATGGCAGCAGTTTCGCTTCCTGTACGAGTTCATAGCTACCAATCTTGCCGAGCTGCCCACCCCACGCAGCCTGCGCGCGATAGATGTAGCCGAACGATGAGTTCTCCACCGCGAGCATGCCACGGACATTCGGCACGCGTTGCGACAGCATATTGACGAGGGGGCCGCCCGTCGAATGGCCATGCAGGTAGATGGAGAATTCACTTTGCGGAAAGTGCCTGCGCATCGCCTCAACGCCGCCGGCTTCCAGGGCGAGCGGCCACGCCGCCATGCGGTAGTAGAAATTCGTGCCGGGCCTGGCCTTCGCAAGCCGCCGAGTGCCGTACCGCGGCCTCTGTTCCGTGTCATAAATGACATCGTACTCATCGCGGCCGATGGATTCTCCGCGCAGCCAGATCGGCGTTCGCACGGAGCCGTCCGCACGAAAATTACTGTCAGGCCAGTCGCGCGATTCTGTATGAAACGCATGCCGGCCTGGGTAGCTCATGCTGACAACCTTGTAGCCGAACTTCTGCGACAGCATGCGTGCCTGGCGGTGCATCGACTTGAAATCTCCCGAACCGCCGTGCAGCAGGAAAATACCGATTTTCTTGCCGTCAGCGCCCTTCGCTATTCTGTCGTCATCGACGGGTTCATGGACGGACATGCCGAGATCCCACTGCATCCCCGCAACATCGATGCTAACGATGTCCTCGATATAGCCGTTATCGCCACGGACCGGTATGTCCGGGCGGCCGAGGACGTCTTCCGATGCCGCAACGATTTCCGCGAGCCCTACTTCTCGCGGTGGCTCAAAGTCGGCATTTGCTGCACTACCTGCAAATGGGCCGGTCAGCGCAAGACACGCTGTGATTGTGGATAGTCTGTTCGTCATGACGTTCATGTTCACCTCAAACGACCGGTTTGCGTTGATGTCTGACTATGGCGAAGACAAGCAGAATTGCAAGCAGGCTCGTGACCGCGACAAGATACGGAGTGTCGGATCGAGTTGCACGCGGTGATTGCGACGGTACTGCCGCCGCGTCCGGCGTGGCGTCCGCGCTGGGATCTTCGGTCGTGTATTTGCCCGTCTCCGGATCGATGTAGATCATGTAAGCGGGATCTTTGTCTTCGTCGCCCGAAAAAGCCGGGCCTGGCAGCGCAAAGAGCGCGGCCGCCGCGGCCGGTAGCAGGCCAAGACGCCGCAGTTTTTCATTCACTGCCATAATTTGGCGTCGTAGGCGATCTGGCCCGCCACGTAGGTCAGATCGATGTGCAGCGTGTCCAGTTTATCGTCGGGTACTTGTAGAAAATCACCGTTCAGCACGACGATATCGGCCCACTTTCCGGGTTCGAGCGAGCCGAGCTCGTCTTCCTCGCCGACAAAACGCGCCGCGTTCCAGGTAATCATGCGCAGCGCTGTTTCACGGCCGATCGCCTGCGCGGGAGCAATTGTGCGGCCGCTCGCATCGCGACGTGTTACGGCCCACTTGATCATTGTCATCGGATGATTCGTTGCGTCGCTGCCTTCGAAATGTACGTTCACACCCCTGTCAATCAGGTCCTTCACGGGTTGCAGGTTGTCGAGCTGGTTCGCGTACTCATAGAGTAGCGGCGACTTGCCCTGTACCAGTCGCGGATCGAAGTACTCGTTTATTTTCAGCCCGAACCGGAGCTGGTCGTTGTACTTGTCAATGAGCGCAAAATTATCCTCGTGCCAAATCACATTGTGGTCGTATGCGTTGGGTTTTATCTGCTCGAACAGCACCTCCTCCTCGTTGTACGCGTTCTCGACCGCATTGAGCACTACTTGCATCGCGCCGCTGCCCATATTGTGATTGCCGCTCGTATTCCAGCCATACTTGATGAGCAGGCGCATCGTATTCCAGTCGGTCTGCAGCTTGTCTTCGTCACTGATGTCGTCCCACGACAGTCCGGTGACACTCTCCCCTGACCATTTATTCCAACCATGCGGCGTGCCGCCGAGTTCGGCCATGATGCGGTCTTTGGGCTGGATCGTCAGAATGCCGGACGGACTGTTTGGACCGTCATCGAGAGATGCGAGCGCGGCGCCCACGATTTTGACCATTGGTCCGCGCTGCGGGTCATACAGTGAAAAGTCGACGATGTTGCCGACGCGTTTCAGATATTGCTCCGGAAACGGGTTTTGTCGTGTCATGTCGTGACCCGGAAATACCCGCATCGATAGTTCACCCTTGTGAAATATCTCATTGAGCATGCTGATGGTCAGTCCGCTCATGTGCCCGGTCGTGGTCGTGACGCCGACACTGAGATAACCGAGAAACGACGCCTTCGCGTCGCGCATTCCTTTTTCGATGTACTCCCGGCTCGGGTACGGTCGCGCTTGCCAGCCGATGAACCCTGTCGCCTCATGAACCAGCTCACCGGTCGGTTCTCCGCTTGCATCGCGAATCACGCCGAAGTGGTCCCTCGGCAAGCCCATCGAAAAAGCGCGTTGCAGCATGGCGTGATTGGCGCGGACGTCGCTGCTCGTATAGAAAAGTGCGATCGGATTCTCAGGCGCGATTTTATCGAGATCGTTCGCGGTCCAGTCGAAGGCTTCCAACGGGAAGTTCTTCGGCATATTGACGAACACGGGCTCGGCCGGCTCGGCTTTTTTCAGCACGTCGTCCAGCGAACTCAGCAGCACCTCCATCTCCTCTCCGGGAATGCGACCCGAAAGCCACCCGCCCACCATCGTGTCCTTGTAGATGTCACCACCGGGAACGGCGTTATCGCCATCGTTATAGATGTAGCCTGGCGTTACCGTTCTTCCGGCGAGGTCAAGCCGCTCTGTCCGCGGTCCCGCGAGCTTCAGAACGTGCTCGCTTGTGCCAACAGCCAGGACTTTTCCGTCACGCACGGCGAGAGCTTCGGCGACCGAAAAACTTGCATCTACCGTGAGCACCTGACCGTCATACAGAACCAGGTCCGCATAACGAATGAGTTCCTCGGGCAGCACTTTGTCGTCTGCGGTCGTCACTTGTAGGCACAGAAGGTTGCCGACGAGCAGTGTTGCGAAGGCGGCGTTGAATGTCGATCGCTGCACGGCGCTCATCGGTACAGGCCATCGATGTAGCCGCTTTCGTCCAGCTCCTTTATGAAGCTATCGTCGTAGAAATACTCGAGCGTATATTTGCGCATTTCATGGCTGTCGTAGATCTCCATCATCTTCTTGAGTCCCTCGTACGGCGGATACGGTTTGGCCGGCAGCTTCTTCGCTTCATCGTAAAAATGTTCGAGCAAGTCCGGGTCAGTAATCCGGAACCACTTCCTGAGTGTTCGAAACGCAGCGAGCTTGTCATTTTTCAACAGCGCGATCGCCTCGACATAACTTTTCATAAGGCGGCTGGCTGTGTCCCGATTATCGGCCAGCCAGCTCCGATCGAACAGAAACGAGGAACCTGCAACCGGCAGCTCGTAGTCACCCAGATCCACCAGTATTCTGAAACCTGCATCAACCGCCATCGTCGTGTGTAACTCTGGCGAAATGATCGCATCGACATGGCCTTCCTGCAGCGCCGAGACGCCAAGCGCGTCGCCCATCATCGACCAGTCGAGATTGGCATCCCAGCCCATCTGTTCGGCAAAACTGATGGCCATGAAATGAGTCACAGCGCCGACGCCGGAGTAGCCGATGCGCTTGCCTTTAAGGTCTGCTGCGCTATCAATGTCGGGTTGGCTGACGATTCGCCAGCGGGACGTCCGATGCGTGGAGCCGAGAATGACAGGGTCCCAGGAACCTGCTCGCGTCGTCAGTCGGGTGATGTGCGGTGCCGCACCGCCGATCTTGACCAGCGGGCGGGTCGCGCCATTGTGGATGTATTCTTCCGGGATATCGACGCCGCTGCGGCGGATAATCTCGACCGAGCCGCGCGAGAACTTGGGTGTAACGTTCAGGCCGTTGCGCGAGTAGACGCCTTCATCCAGCGCCATCACGAACGGCAGTTTGTTCAGCGAGACGTCACCGAGTAAGAGCTGGATCGGTATCAGGTCCGACACGGGCTGCTCTGCTGCTGAGGTTGGCGCAGAAACGATCAGAGTTCCGAAAATCGCGCCGACGATCGAAATGACGCGATAGCGCGACCGGATGGACAAATGCGTATTGCTCGAAGACAACATCGGCAGCTCCTGGCGTGGATTTTCTGTCAGTATAGACGGCTGTCCGAATTTCGCGCATTTCGCTTGCGCACGAAACGATAATTCAGTGATGCGGATACTCTGCCGCCACGCGCGCGATCGTGTCCATCATCATGCGCAATGCCGGTGATGGATCGGTGTCCGACCGTACGGTCAGCCCGACAGAACCTTGTGTCTCACTCGTATCGACTTTCAACAGACTCAGCGTGCCGTCTTCGATATCGTGCTCGACAACGCCTCGGGACACCATCCAGACGGCATCCGAATCGCGCAGGTACTGCCGGCTGAAGTCCGATGAGCGAACCTCAATCGTGTTTTGAAGCGGAGGCACGCCGTGAGCAATCATGAAGCGTTCGATGACGGGCCGCATCAAGCCGTCAGCGGTGGGCAGGAGCATTGTCGTTCGCTCGAGTATCGACAGGTCAAAGCTCGCGACGCCGGCGAGTGGATGCCCGGTGCGGGCGACCAGGACGAGCTCCTCCGAGTAGAGATGCATGAAAGACAGGCCCTGCATATCCTTTGGCCGCGCCAGTCGTCCGACCACGAGATCGAGTTCGCCGACGCGCAGCTGGTCGAGCATCGTGTTGTTCGGGCCGGTGATGATGCGGATCGTGGTGCCGTGGCTCTCGCGAAATTCCTTGACGGCCCGCGGCATGAACTGTGCAGCAACCCCCAGCAATGCGCCAACGACGAGGCGTGAACCACCCTGCATGCGCGCCTGGGCCAGTCCATCGAGACCTTCCTTGAGGGCCGCGATGCTCGAACCCGCGGAACGCAGGAACACACGCCCGGACGGCGTCAGCGTGAGCCCTCCTCTCCCGCCCCGTTCGAAGAGCTTGGTCTCGAGAATATTCTCGAGTTCCGAGAGCGTTTTCGACGCGGCGGGCTGGCTGATGTTGAGGGCGTAGGCCGCCGAACTGACCTTGCGTGAGCGCGCCGCTTCCAGAAAGCAGTTGAGATGGCGATGCCGAATGCGACTAAGTAGTTGTTTTGTGGCGATAGGGGGATTTGAATTAACCATTTGATTATATTAAATGCAGAATATTTCATTTTCTATAACTATTTTTGTAACCTATATTAATTTCTCGTGATAGGAGACAGGCAGGAGCAGGTCTCGGGGGCATGCGCACAGGGAAGGCGGGCGCATTTCAGACGCGGAGACCGCAATGACCGAACCAGCGAACAAATTCAATCTGACCAATTACATCCCGTGCCAACTGGCGACATTGAGCCACGCGATCATGCGCGCCCTGGCCACGGTTTTCGAAGATCGTTTCGATATATCCCTGCCCGAATGGAAAGTTCTTGCGATCGTCGCAGAGAGGCCCGGCCTGTCGGCTGTCTCCGTCGCGCGGCTTGCGCAGATGGATACGGTCGCCGTTAGCCGGGCCGTCACCAAGTTACTGGACAGGGGCTTGATCGATCGCCAACTCGATACTCAGGACCGGCGCTGCTCTGTATTGAACCTGTCGGCGGCAGGCCGCGATTTTCATGCGCAAATTACACCGCTGGCAGCTGACGTCGAAGCCAGCTTGTTCGAGGATGTGTCGGACGATGTCAGACTGGTTCTCGAGAAGACGCTCAGGGTGCTACATTCGAAAACCGAGCTGCTTGCCGACAAGTTCAGCACGCCGCGACCACGCCTGTTCGCACAGGCTAACTCGGTCAACGGCCTGACGACCCGGGAGCATTATCGCCCGCATCACCCGGCACCGCTTGTCGACCGTCGGCTGAACAGAACCGCGGATTCGTTTCGCTAACGCCGATTCGGTCTACGGCAGTCGCCGGTGTCGCGGCTGCTGGAACCCATAAGGTGTCAGTCGATGAGCGTAGCGCCGAGATCTATCGGACTCTTTCTTGCGTGTGTCCTGACGGCAGGCACTCACGCAGAAACGCTCGCACAACAGCCGAACGACCAACTCGCCAACGAGTCGCAGCGAGAAGCGCCGCAGTTCCGGGCCGTCTTTCCCCAAAATAACCGGGTGATGTGTGTCGCCGATGCAGCGCTCGATGTCAACAGTTACGAACAAATCCGCGAGTGCAAATTGCCTGTCAAAATTGCAGCCAACAGGATTGGCAAGGATAACGGTGTGTCGTTTCTCGTCGAACAGATGTTTCGCGCACATGGCATTGCGCCGGAAGAGGAGCGGTCGGCGGACATTCCCGTCAAGCCCGAGCTGATGTGGAAAAACGTCGGCGTCCCACTGCATCCAGGTGCGGAACAGGCTGTTCTCGCACTGTTTGGCTCAAGGGATTTGCTTCAGTTCCGCGTCGAACCGGGATCGAGGTCAGTCAGCAAACTTCCATTTGAAGTTGCTCTCGACCAGGGCCTGTATGAGAAATACGGCGTGGCTATCGGACTCCGGATGCCCGAGCCGGATTTTGACGCCGGAATCAATACGCTGACGCTCTGGTGGTATCGTCAGTTCGAGGGGATCGCAATCGTCCATCAGAATCGGGAATTGGTACTCGAAGTGACAGAGACCCGGCACGGCGTTACGGACACAGCCTGCGCCGATACTGTTTATCGAGTAGGTACGTTGGATTCCGCGCAAGCTTT
>Ga0224512_10004656_pt1 | contig 11482 bp, 9 predicted proteins | sample SF_May12_sed_USG_4_FD_169103 | JGI IMG/M metagenome (GOLD analysis project Ga0224512, IMG submission 169103) | Sediment microbial communities from San Francisco Bay, California, United States - SF_May12_sed_USGS_13 | ecosystem: Environmental > Aquatic > Marine > Sediment | place: USA: California... | reverse complement strand
GTACCGCCGCGAGGGAGAGAGCGACGGCGCTGGACGTGGAAGATGTCGCGGCGCAGAAGCAGGTCCTGGAGGCGCGCAAGCTGCTTCTGGCACGGCTGAAGCAGGTTCGCGCCCAAGGAAGGGTCGTCATCCGGCTTGCGGAGCTTTCGAAACTGAAAGGGGCCGAGAGCGATCTCGTGGTGGAGCACGGGGACAAGATCAATGTTCCGCCGCAGGCCGAGGTGGTCAACATCCTGGGGCGCGTGTACAACCCCACCGCGGTCGTCTATACGCCCTCCAACGATACGGTCGACTATTACCTGCGGAAGGTGGGCGGGCCCACGGAGGATGCCGACAGGAAGCACATCTTCGTGGTCAAGGCCGACGGCAGCGTTGTCACGAAAGACACCGCCGGAGGGGGCTTATGGTTCTTCGGGGGCGAGGACTTCCTGGACACCCGGATGGAGCCCGGCGACGCCATCGTAGTGCCCGAGAAACTGGTCTATGTCCGGGTGATGAAGGACATCAAGGACATCACCCAGATCCTCTATCAGATCGCCGTCACCGCCGGCGTCCTGATCGTAGCGTTCTGAGGGAGACGACGGGTTGAGCGGGGATTAAGAGACTGGCGGAAACAACGGGATGAAGGAAAACGTTACAGGTTACGAGGCTCTTACACTGCGTGAGTATTTCGGCCTGGTCTGGCCCTTCATGGGGAGGATTCTTGCATTTTCCTTGGGCGCAGGCATCGTTGCGGTTCTGGTCACGTTTGCCTTTCCCGTTCTTTACCAGGCCAGCGCCGTGATCAAGCCCGATATCAACGAACAGGGGAAAATGAGCGGCGCCATCGGGGCGTTGGCCTCCTTTGGAATCAACGTGGACGTGGGGGGACCTTCGAAGGTGGAAGATCTGGAGGTTCTTTTCAAGAGCAAGGATTTGACCATACGGGTCTTCGAGAAATACAAGCTATGGCCGTTGGTCTTTCCGAGAGAGTTCGATCCCAAGACCGGTTTGATAAATCCCGGCTGGAGCGAGAGGCTGCTCGGGAGGAAAGGAGAGCCGAGACCGCCGGGAAACTGGGATGCGATCCGAGCGGCTAAGGAGAGATTGGGTGTGGTCACCGACAGGAGGACGGGAACCCTCACCCTCTCCTACGATGCCGAATCTCCCGAAGACACCGCGAGGATCGTCGAGTATTACCTCGAGGAGGCCAAGAGCAGGCTGCAGGAGGAGGCCCTGGCCCGCGCGAACCGGAACAAGAACTTCCTGTTGGACCAGATCGATAAGACCGCAGATCCCCTGACCCGCGATCGCCTCTACGCCCTTTTCGGTCAGGAGGTGGAGAAGGAGATGCTGGCAAAGAACCGGGAGCAGTTCGGGTTCGTCCGGATCGATGCTCCCCAGGTTCCGGATCGCAAATCCAAGCCGAGGAGGGTGCTGGCGGCCTTTCTCGCCTTCCTTACGGCCTTCTTTTTCGCATGTCTGTTTCTCCTCGTCCGGCGGCATGGGGGAGGGCCCGACGCCTGATACCCCGTCATGACTGACAATTCGGGAAAAAACGGCGTGCTGCTCGTCAGCGGCCGTCTGCTGGCTCGAAACACGGTCCTGAATCTGGTCGGAAACGTCGGCCCCATGGCGGTGGCTCTCGTCGCCATCCCCTTGCTCATCCGGGGAGTGGGCACGGACCGGTTCGGGGTCCTTGTTATCGCTTGGATGGTCGTCGGCTACTTTACCCTTTTCGACATGGGAATCGGCCGGGCGACGACCAAGTTCGTCGCGGAACGCCTTGCGCTCGGCGCGGTGGAGGATTTGCCGCAGCTGATCTGGACCTCCATCGCCATGATGGCGGGTTTCGGGACGGTCGGGGGGCTGGTATTCGCGGGGGTCACCCCCCTGATGGTCACCCGCCTTCTTAACATTCCCCCTCCCCTGGAGGCGGAATGCCTGCTTTCCTTCTACCTGCTGGCCCTCTCGATACCGGTGGTTCTCACCACGATCGGGATCCGGGGGGTTCTGGAGGCGCAGCAGCGTTTCGCCGTGATCAACGCGATACGGGTCCCCGCCAACTCGGCGAATTACCTTCTGCCCCTGCTGGCATTGCCGTTCTCCGATTCGCTCTTTGCGATCGTATCCCTCCTCGTTGCCGGGAGGCTGGTGGTGTTTCTCGTCTACCTCTACTTCTGTCTCGGCTCCCTTCCGGGCGGAGGGCGCCCCGTCCGGCCGGACATGGGGCGCGTGAAGGAACTGTTGGGGTTCGGCGCTTGGTTGACGGTCAGCAACGTGATCTCGCCCCTGATGACCTACATCGACCGCTTCGTCATCGGGGCGATGCTCACGATGAGCGCGGTCGCGTACTACGCCACTCCGTACGAGATCGTGACCAAGCTGTGGGTGATCTACGCGAGCATGATGGTCGTCCTGTTTCCCGCTTTCTCGGCCTACGCGGCGGTGAACAGGGACGAGCTCCCGGGTCTCCAGGACCGTGCGATCATGTACATGCTGCTGTTCTACACCCCTGTTGTCGTGGTCGTCATCGCGATGGCCGAGCCTTTCCTCGGGGTGTGGCTGGGGGGGGAGTTCGCGGAAAGAAGCACTCTGGTGATGCAGATCCTGGGCGTCGGGGTGCTCGTCAACGCGGTGGGCGCCGTTCCCTATCATGTCATACAGGCTATGGGCCGGGCGGATTTGACGGCAAAATGCCACATGGTGGAACTGCCATTGTATCTGGCGATGATATGGTTTTTCGTAAGCCACATGGGGATCAACGGCGTCGCCATCGCCTGGATGCTCCGGTTGATCCTGGACACCTCGCTCTGGATCTGGTTTTCCGCCCGTTTGCTGCCCGAATCCGGGGAGCGCCTCCCGTCGAGGATGGTCCCCCGTTTCCTCGCCAGCGGATTGGCGCTGTCGGCGTCCGTATTCCTCGCCGGCCTGTCCTCCCTTTCCCTGAGAATCGCGCTGCTCGCGGGGATGCTGCTCGTCATGACGGGCGTGTCGCTGCGATACGGGCTGACGAGCCCCGAGCGGTCATTTCTCCGTCAGGTCGTCCTGCGGATGACGGGGCGCAAGGAAACCTGCACCTCCTGGTAGGGGATGACCTCCCGTGAGATTTCCCGGATTGCTGAAAGGGATCGTCCCCAGGAGCCTTAGGCTTCCCGCAAGCTACTACTTCCACAAGCTCGCGGGGAGACACGAGGCGGAGCTGTCCGTGCTCGGCGCCCTGGTGGGAAGCGGGAAAAGGGCGCTGGATGTCGGCGCCAACATCGGTTTCTACAGCCTCGCCCTCTCGCGGCTCTGCGAGGCGGTCGAGGCGTTCGAGCCGGTCCCGGACTGCGCAGATATCCTGTGCGACTTCGGGGCGAAGAATATCCGCGTGCACCGGGTGGGTCTCTCCTCCACGAGCGGCACGCTCCCGCTCCGGGTCCCCCTGGTCGGCGGGATGCCGAATTTCCTTTCCGCTGGTTTCCGCAAGGGTCGCGGCGAACGGGAAACCCTGATCGATGTGCCCGTGCGGCGATTGGACGATTTTCATTTCGGGGAAGTCTCGTTTCTCAAGATCGATGTCGAGGGGCACGAGCTCCACGTCATCGAGGGCGGCAGGGAGACGATCCTGCGGGAGAGGCCCTCGATGCTGATCGAAATCGAGCAGAGGCATCATTCGCAGCCAATAGACGGGGTGTTCCGGCAGGTATTGGATATGGGATATGCAGGCGGTTTCTATTTCCGGGGGGAGTTCCGCCCTCTTGCCGAATTCGATTGCCGGTTTCACCAGAGAACGGATCTGGCGGACACGATGGATGGGAGGTATATCAACAACTTTGTGTTCCGGCCGTACGTCCGCTGACCGGGGAGGGCGACGCGTGAAGGATCCCCGGGAAATCCCTTCCTCCCCCATGCAGGGGCGGTACCTGATCCGGAACCGGAAATGGAACCTCTTGTTCCGGGTAGTCGATTTCGCTCTCGAGAAGTGTCTCCGGGAAGGGGAGAGACGGGGGATACGGGAGCCCGGGAAGCTTCTCCTCGCCAACGGCGCCCACCTCGGGGATGTCATCATCTCCACGTCGATGTTGCCCGTCATCAAGAGCGCATTTCCCGACGTGGAGATCGGCTTTCTCACGGGCAGCTGGTCCGCCGCCGTCGTGACGGACCACCCCCTGGTCGACCGCGTTCACATCATCGACCATTGGTGGCACAGCAGGAGCTCCCGTGGCTGGGGAGGGAAGGCGGTCCGGTATCTTCGGACCCGCTCCCGGGCGCTCCGGGAGATCAGATCGGTCGGGTACGACGTTGCCATTGATCTCTATTCCTTCTTCCCGAACATGATTCCCGTTCTCTGGCAGGCAGGAATTCCAATACGAATCGGCTATGTGAGCGGAGGTTTCGGGCCGATGCTCACACATCAGGTTTTTTTTTACCAGGACGGCAGACACGAATCGGAATACCAGGCGGACCTGCTACAGCAGTTGCCGATAGACGACAAACACTTCGAAAAACAACGGTCGACGCTGACCCCCGCGACCGATGGGGCGGTCGCGGAGGTGCGCGGCTTGCTGTCGGTGGATTCCCTGGAAGGGTATCCGTACCGCGTGCTGCACATGGGGAGTTCCGGGTCCCCGCTGCGCGAATGGCCGCTGCGTTCCTGGAGGATTATGGCTGAAAGGCTTCTATCCGACGGCCATACGCTGGTATTCACCGGCATAGGAGACCTCGAGAAGAGAAACATTGAAGCCGTCATCGAAGGGAAGACCCGTTGCATCGATGCCTGCGGAACACTTCGATGGGAAGGATTCGTGGAGATTCTTCGACACGCCGAAATCGTATACAGCATCGAGACATCCGCCGGGCATATCGCGGCGGCCGCAGAGACCCCTTGCGTAAGCATCTACGGTGCCGTTCATGATGTCAACCGGTGGAGACCGAGGGGAAAATATTCGGAGCTGGTCACGAACCCAGTGCCCTGCGCCCCATGTTTTCTCAAGCACGGCTGCGAGGGGATGGAGTGTATACGCGATGTCCCACCGGACCGGGTCTATGAGGCTGGAGAAAAGTTGCTGGCCATGGCCCGTAAGGAGAAAAAATGAAAAACCGGTTAGTGAAATTCCTCTGGAAGGACTACAAGAACCATCTGCTGAACTTGAAGGGGTTCAAGAACCATCATTTGCATTGTGAAAAGGAATTCCTGGATCTGTACATTGCCATTTACTCCGAACGGAAAGCACTGCTTGGAATCAGGGATATGTACAATATTTTCAAATTGGTACAGGTGGTCCGTCATATCGATGGAGATATCGCCGAGGTTGGCGTGTACAAGGGTGGAAGCGCCAAGATAATCTGTGAAGCGAAGGGGAACAAAAAGTTGCATCTGTTCGATACATTCGAGGGGATGCCGGCAGCAGAAAAGGACATCGACCTGCATGGGGAAGGAGATTTTTCCAATACCAAACTGGAAGACGTCAAAAGATACCTCAAGAATTACCCGGATGTATACTTCTATCCGGGAATATTCCCGGATAGCGCAACGGATCCTGGATTCGGCTTCACGCGTTTTTCCTTTGTCAACCTGGATGTAGACATCTTTCAAAGCACATTGCGTGCATTGGAGTACTTTTATCCCAAAATGGCACGCGGGGGGATCATCCTTTCCCATGATTACAACTCGCTGGTATGTCCCGGGGTAAGGAAAGCATACGGAATCTATTTCCATGACAAGCCGGAGCCCGTTATCGAATTGTGGGATTCGCAATGCATTATGATAAAGCAATGAATGAAATTGGTTTGTTTCCCCGGCAGGACAGCAGAGTAAATATCGATTAGAAAAAACCATATGAGTAATATTTTTGGACATGGTTTCTATCTTTTCCTGAGTTCCCCGATTCTTTCGCCGGAAATATCCGGCACCTCCATCTATCTGTTCCTTTTCGTGCCGGTAGTGGACCCCAACTTCCTGCGCTACGTCTCGGGAGTCCGCATCGACAGGAAATACGTGGTTGCCTCCCTGCTGCTTATCGCCTCCTCGATCCCCTTTGGAAGCGTCGTGTTCCTGCTGAAGATTTTTTCCATCGTGGTGACGGTCTCCTACATCGCGTACACGGTGCAGGTAGGCACTTTCCGCCTGTATACGTACATGTCGTTGAACGTTGCGGTGGCGGTTGTTCAGTGCGTCGGATTTCTGGTGTTTTCCCGGGAGTTCCTGTATCCCGCCGACATCGGGGGGTTCCTCTACGGAAGCTATTCCCTCGGGGTGGGGGAAACGGGAATCGGGGCTCTGGGCTACCTTCTGCCGTACCGGTTCAGCGGGCTGTCGAGGGAACCCGGATTTTTCTCCTCGCTCCTGATCGCCAGCTTCCTCCTCCTTCTCAACGACAGGTCCGTGAAGCGCAGGAACGTTATTCTCGCGGTTCATGCGATCGGAATCGTCCTCGGATTTTCCAAAATTTCGATCGCCTTCTTCTCCGTGTTTCTGCTCGTTTTCCTGTTCCGGAACCTGGTCAACCGGGTCCCGAAGCCTGTGGCGATCGGGGTCGCGGTCGCACTTCTGATGGTGGGGACGTCCTATCTGTACAGGACGATGGGGGTGGACTATCTCGACCCGAGCCTGAGCCACCGGACGATCGGGTACGCGATCCTCGGAGAACTCAGCGCGCCGGACCTGCTGTTTGGAGTGGGGTTCCGCAATATCGCGAGCCGAATGGGGGAAATCCCCCTTATCGCCCACAGCATCTGGTACGAGAACGCCCCGGGCGCCATCCTGGCGGGAAGCGGCCTGTCCTCGGTCATTATCGATCACGGTCTCCTCTACTTCCTCATGCTGATGTTCCTGCTGCATGTGCTCCGCGTCAACACCTACGAAATGCTGCTGTTCCTGCTCCTCACGGTAAACGAGAATCCGCTGACGAGTTCTTCGTTCGTCCTGATCGGAATCTATTACATGCTCTCCAGCCGGCCCGATGCGCCCCCTCCGGGATGGAGCAGGCCTTCCCCCCCACGATCGCCGGCGGGATCCTCCGCCCCCGAACCTGCCTGATCCGGGCGCACGGGGCGGAACCGGCGTGCAGGACATGGGAATGCAGAAAGCCCAGCCCGAAAGGCCGGGGTTCGTCCCTGGGGGGAGGATCACCCGCCTCTTTTTTTCCGTGCTCGGGTTCGTCGGCCGGCGGTTTCCCCGCCGACGCCCGAGAAAAGGGGACGGCTGCGAAAGGATCGTCGTGGTCAAGTTCGGCGGTGTGGGCGACGCCGTCCTTGCGACGCCGGTGCTCCAGCCGCTGAAGGACCGCTTCACGGGCGCCTCCATCGATGTGGTCTGCTGGACCGCGTCGAGAGCCGTGTTCCAGGGGAATCCGGTGGTGCGGGGGACGCTTTCCTTGCCCCTGCTGGACGCCGAGGGGGTAGGCGGCATGCTGAAGGGCCTGTCGGTCCGGGAGCTGAGAAGCGCGAAGGAGTTCCTGGTGGGAGCGGACCTGATCCTTTTCCTCAACAGGATTTCCAGCGTGGGAGGGTTCCTTAAGTATTGGCTGGTTTCGTTTCTGGGGGGAAACGGCCTGAAGGTAGGTCTGGACACCGATGGCCGCGGAATCTATCTCGACGTGAGGATCCCCGACCCCGGGTTTCTGGTGAAACACGAGGTGGAGTTTGCACGGGACATCCTCGAAGCGGTGGGGTGCTCCGTTCCCCCGGAGCAAATGAGGACGCATGTCCACATCGGGGCCGAGGACAAGGAGTATATCAGCCGTTTTTTGGCCAGGCACTCGATCCGGGACTTCGTCGTCATGCACCCCGGGTCATCCCTCTCGGGGTGGCGGGCGCTCAAGCGGATCGACGTGGAGGTGTGGCGCGTCCTCGTCGAGAGGATGATCGCCGTCTACCATATTTCGGTCGTGCTGGCGGGATCGAGGGAGGATGACGGGATCAACCGGGAATTGATCGGGATATTCCCGGGGGGATGCGTGGAAGGGATACCGCTGGTGAATCTGGCGGGCCTCACGACGATCGCGCAACTGGCGGAGTTGATCTCCCGGGCAACCCTGTTCATCGGGACGGACAGCGGGGTGGCGCACGTCGCCTCCTGCACCGATACGCCGCTCATCACGGTGTTCGGCTTTTCCGACTATATAGGCTATGCGCCCTGGAGCAGAAACTCCCACGTCGTCACGAAGCATCTGGATTGTGCTCCCTGTCTCTATTGGCACGGATACCTCACCTGCGAGCACAGGAATTGCCGGAAAGTAACGCCCGACGACATCTACGGGAAGGTGGTCGAGATCCTTGGGAATCCCGGACGAGACCGGTCTCCGGGGGAAGGCGTCGGCCGCGCGGGGGATCGGCCGTGATGCGGCCGTGCGAGATCCTCGTTTCCGTGGTCAGCCACGACCAGGCGTCCCTCCTGCCGCCGCTGCTCGACGGCCTCCGGGAGCACTGCCGGGACCGTGGGATCGCCGTGGCCCTTACGCTGAACACGGGGGAATCCCTTCCCTTCGGGCCGGACGGCTACGGATTTCCCGTCGCGTTGATCCGGAATCCCCGGCCGAAAGGATTCGCGGCAAACCACAACGCGGCCTTCAGGGCGGCGAAAGCGAGTTACTTTTGCGTGTTGAACCCCGACATCCGGCTGGTAGAAGATCCTTTTCCCCCCCTTTGTTTGCGGTTGGAGGACGGGAGGACGGGGGTGGCCGCTCCCCTCATCGTCAACGCGGAAGGCGGGATCGAGGACAGCGCCCGCCGGCTGCCCACGCCCGTCCGCATCCTGTTGCGATCCGCCGGGCTCGGGAGGCGCCTGGACTATGAGATCGGGCGGGAGCCGGTGTCTCCGGATTGGCTGGCGGGGATGTTCCTGGTGTTCCGCTGCGGGATATTCGCGGAACTGGGAGGCTTCGACGAGCGGTACTTCCTGTATTGCGAGGACGCGGACCTGTGCACGCGAATCAAGCTTGCCGGATACGATGTCGTGCTCGACCCTTCGGTTAAGGTGGTCCACGACGCCCGGCGGGACAGCCACCGGAACCTTACGCATTTCGCCTACCACATGGGCAGCCTCGCGAAGTTCTTCGCGTCCCGGGTGTTTCTCTCCGGGCTGCGGAGGAAGGGGGAGGGGACAAGATCGTAAAGGACCCGGCGCGGGGCCTCCCTACGACGTTCGGACCTCCTTTTCCGGACTACCGCTTCGATCGAATACTCCCTGTCACTGTGGATGTCGGGATCGGTGATCGTGTGCCCCTCGCGGCACCCCTTGACGTAGACAATTTCGAAACCGGTCCCCGGAGATACTGCGCGTCGCCGTGCTCGAAATCCCAGCCGCGGCAGTCGGGGGTCACGGGGTCGCCCCCGAAGCCGACGTCCAGTCCTTTCCCATTGCAATACTTCTCGAAAAAACCTTCTCTCTCCCGCCGTTTTCTCGCCTTGGAAGTTTCCGCGGGCGTGCGTGGGCGCCCGAAGACAAGATAGGCAGCCTCAGGACGCCGGAACGCACACATCTCAGAAATTGAGCAAGATATTCCGATGTGATCGCTATGATGACTTTATTCATATCCGCGCCGCGAACGGGGGAGGTGCCACGCAATCCGTTAATTCTAATGGGCGTATCCTGTCCGTCAATGATTGTTTCCAACAATTTCCTTGACTAGGGAAACCAAACGTCGGTAGCCTCAATCATATTGTCAAAAAGATAAGCTACAAGCATTTTGACGAAGCCTACGAATAAGGCTATTTCCCCTTGACCGGGGTGAGATTTGGGGATAAAACCCCGAGAATAAGTCGTTGAAAAATGGGGACAAATCCCATCGGGCAGTTTTTGCCCGATGTTCGTTAATCTGTGATACATAGCCATTCGATTTTCCTACGAGGGTAAACTCGGATGCCCCTTCTATTTCTCATTTTCGCTTTTTCGCTTTCCTACATCCTTACGCCCATTGTCGGACGCTTCGCCAGCCGGTACGGAGTACTCGATTTCCCGGGCGAACGGAAGGTCCATGAGGGGATCATCCCCCGCTTTGGGGGCGTTGCCATCTTCGCGTCCTTTGTGTTCGCCATCGCCGGCTATTACTTGTGTTTCCATCCGTCCGTCTGGGCCGCCCTTTCGGGGGATCGGGTCCTGGTGTTCGCCGCCGCCGGGAATCTCGTCTTCGCGGTGGGGGTGTACGACGATCTGCGCGGGACGAACGCCTGGGTCAAGTTCTCCGTGCAACTGGTGGCCGCCTTCCTTGTCATCTGGAATGGGGACGTTATCAGCATCGTCACCAACCCCGCGGGCGGGCACATCAACCTGGGAATCCTGGCTGTTCCGGTAACGATCCTTTGGCTGGTGGGGGTCACCAACGCCTTCAACCTGATCGACGGAGCAGACGGCGTGGCCGCCGGCATCGGGGTGATCGTCGCGGGGACGATGGCCTTCGTGGGCGTCTACAACGGGCATTACGAATCGGCCACGATCGCGGCGATCCTCTGTGGGGCTCTCCTTGGGTTTCTCCGCTACAATTTCCACCCGGCGAAGATCTTCCTGGGCGATTCGGGGGCCCTGTTCATGGGGTTCTGCCTTGCCACCCTCGCCATCAAGACCAGCCAGGTAAGCACCACCACCGTATCGTTTCTCACCCCCGTCGTGGCGCTCGGCATCCCGATCATGGACACCTCCCTCTCCTTTTTCCGGCGTGTGCGGGCCGGGAAGAACCCCTTCCAGGCGGATTGCGATCACATCCACCACCGGCTCCTCCGAGAGACGCTGTCCCACCGCTGGACGGCCGTCATCCTGTGGGTTTTCTGCTTCGCCCTGAATGCGACGGCGCTGATCCTCCTGTACCGGAACAACTGGGTGCTCCCCTTGTTCATCGTTCCGGTGACGCTTCTGCTCGCGGTCTCCCCCTTTATTCGGCAGAAGCTCCACCTTACGGGGAACGGAAACGGCGTGCACGCCCGCCCCGCCCGCTGACGCGCTCGAACCCGTGGTTATGGGGGGATCAAAGAAAGATCACGCCCACCGCGTGGCCGGGAAGAAGTTTCTCACTCCTGTACCCTGACAATATACTTCGTACCGTAGCCATTCTCGTTACAGTGCTCCCCCTCTCTCCCGCCTTGCCGACCGCCGCGGCCGACATTTTTTTCAATGACGAGCCGGAAGCCTACTCCGCGATCGACAGGCTCTCCGCCCTGGGGTACCTGCCGGGCCTTCCCGCCAACACGCGGCCGTATTCCATCCTGGAGATCCGTGAGGCCACGGCGCAGGCTACCCACATCGCCGCTTCCGGCGGGTTCGCGTGGGAGCTTCCGACGTTGCCACCTGGGTCGCGCTCTCCTGGCAGACGGACGTGCTGGTCCCTTCGGACGACGACGAGGAGGTCCCCAAATGGGAGATCCAGGGGGTTACGCGATGATATTCCGATTGGGCCAGCATTAGGATAAAACAAATCGTTTGCCAGTGGCTTCCCCGGCTGAACGAATTGAAAATATTATGATTTATTGGAAATAACCGTATTTTATTTCGTCAGATTCATCTTGCGATTTTTCTTCCGTACTG
>Ga0224512_10004655_pt1 | contig 11483 bp, 8 predicted proteins | sample SF_May12_sed_USG_4_FD_169103 | JGI IMG/M metagenome (GOLD analysis project Ga0224512, IMG submission 169103) | Sediment microbial communities from San Francisco Bay, California, United States - SF_May12_sed_USGS_13 | ecosystem: Environmental > Aquatic > Marine > Sediment | place: USA: California... | reverse complement strand
TGCTCAGCGAAGCCTGGAAGAGATGGTTCAGTACGACGTTGCGACAAATCTGGAACTGGGCAAATTCTTCGGAGAAAGATCAGGCCTTCGCATTCCATTCTATGCTCAATACTCCGCCACTAGTTACAACCCACAATATGATCCTTATGATCTTGACATTGAGTTGAAGGACAAACTGAGGGAAGCACCAGATAAGACCTCTAGGGATTCCCTCCGAGAACAAGCCGTGGATTTTACTTCGATTAAAAGTTTCAATTTTACCAATGTCCGGAAAGAGCGCACCAGCACAAGGCAGCAAAGCCCGATGCCTTGGGATATTGAGAATTTCAGTTTTACCTATGCTCAGTCTGAGATTAAGCGGCATGATCCCATCATAGAAAACGATGAAACCGATGAGTACCGGGGAGCCATCGACTACACATTCAGCACTAAACCGCTTTATATTCAGCCACTCAAAGGCATTCAAAAGGATAAATGGATCAAGCTCATCACTGAACTGAACTTCAATCCCGTTCCAAATTCGTTCTCATTCAATACTGCACTAAATCGGCAGAAAACCACAAAGAGTTACCGGTTTTCTGATCCTCTATTTAAAACCTGGTTTACCAAGAAATTTACCTGGGACCGTAACTATAACCTCAACTGGGATTTGACTAAATCGTTGAAACTGAGATTCAACGCAATCAATCAATCGGTGATCGATGAATTGAATGAGCGTGATCCCGGCTTCGATCCGGAGTTGGCCAAAGATTCCATCTGGACCAACCTCAAAAACTTTGGAAGAACTAAGAATTACACGCACAATTTAAACGTGAGTTATAACCTTCCCTTCCAACATTTTCCATTGTTGGACTTTGCCCAGGTACGAGCTCAGGTTAACACCACCTACGGATGGAGCGCTGCAGCCCTTAATGTAGATTCATTGGGAAATATCATCCAGAATACCCAGACCCGTCAGATCTCCGCAGATCTGAACTTTGAGAAGCTTTACAACAAGATACCTTACTTACAAAAAATCAATCAGGGTGCCAGACAAGACACCCGCTCTCGTGGAAATTCCGATCGCCAGTTGCCAAGCCGGGGAGATCAACAGGCAAACACGGACAGGGAACAAAAAGAAGCACGCGAACCTGGAGCCATCGAGAGACTATTTATCCGGCCTCTGATGTCACTGAGAAAGGCCAAATTGCAGTATTCGGAAAACATTGGTTCAGTGATCCCCGGTTTTACCCCGCGCACCCGATTTTTCGGAATGAACAGAGACTGGAGTGCTCCGGGAACCGAGTTTATTCTCGGATTTCAGCCCGATGACCAATGGTTTGAGGATGCCGTTTTGCCGGAAAATGATTGGATAACGGATAATATCTTTCTTAACCAGGAAGTGCTGCTCAATAATACCAAGAAGTGGAATGCCAGCGTGAGTATAGAGCCCTTCCGTGATTTTCGTCTCGAGGTAAATTGGGATTACAGCTTTACAGAGAATCACTCAGAGTTCTTTAAAAAGGCCGAACCGGGTGGTCCGTTTGAAAGACTGGCTCCCCGGGAAGTAGGTTCTTTTAATATTTCCTACTTCACCCTCCGCACTCTTTTTGAACAGGATATCGAGGGGTTGTTTGATCAATTTGGAGAGACCAGGCAGATCATTTCGCAACGTGTAGGTGAAACCGGAACCGTTCATGCATTTGATGGAGAAGATTACACCGAAGGGTATGGTAAGTATCAGAGAGATGTGCTCATTCCAGCATTCATATCTTCCTACGCAGATATATCGCCTCAGTCAGTCAAACTCGACATTTTTGACCTGGCTCCCAAACCGAACTGGCAACTTAATTATAATGGTCTTTCCAAAGTACCACTATTCCAAGATATCTTTTCAAGTGTGAGTCTAACTCATGGCTACCGTTCGAATCTGTCCATCAACAGCTACAACACCGATTTTGACTATCTCCCCTCCGACCCTATCGCAAACACTAATGAGGTGACAGGAGATTTCTACAGTAGGTATGAGATCCCGGCAATCATGATCTCCGAACAGTTCTCCCCGCTCCTTGGTCTCAATATCAAAACCAGGAATGATATTTCGCTGAGGGTGGATATGAACAAATCACGTAATCTCACCCTCAGTTTTACCGATTATCAACTCAACGAGTCAAAACGTACTGACTATGTCGTTGGCTTTGGATACCGCTTGCAAAACGTCAATATTCCTTTCCTACAGCCCAAGCAAAACCGAAGAAGCAGGTCGAGAAGAGACCAGCAACGCGAACAAGATGAAAATCAAGATCCCAATGCTCCGGGAGGCCGAGCTCAAAAAGGAAATGATATGGAGATCAATTTTGATTTCTCTTTTAGCGACAACGTTTCCCTGATACACAAATTCGATACCGATCTGGAACCACAGGCTTCACGGGGAACCAAGCAATTGCGGATCAGTCCATCAATTGACTATGATGTGACAGAAAGTCTTACCCTTAGATTTTTCTTTGATTATAATAAGACCACACCTTATACTTCAAGATCTTATCCGATCACCAATATTAACAGTGGGATTACTGTTCGATTCAACCTCCAGTAATACTTGCTTTGTTTAGATCTTTCTGATCTGGATATCCTTCTTTTCCTTGGGTTCTTCAAATCGAGCCACAATATCTAGATATTCATCGCCACGCAACACATTCAGCAAGAGCTCAGCGGGTAGTTGCAAAGATTGAATAATTTCAATGAGATTGGCAGGTTCATCAATCGATTGATCATTGGCCATCAAGATAATATCACCTGTTTGTAGTCCAGCTCGCTCAGCCACAGATCCTGGTACCACCTCACTGACTACCACTCCTTTCTGAGATTCGAGAGACTGAATTTGTACGCCAAGTTTAGGACCCTTTGATGTTGGTGATCCAAAAGGCTGGAGGAATGGTGAATTACCAAAATCCTCATCTCCGAAAAACTTAAATGGTTCGAAATCGAAGCTAAACCATTGGCTAAGATCAAGACTGTCTTCTCCGTTAAAAAACATCGGACCTCTTTGATCAAAGCCTCGCAACCACATTTGTGGTGATGAGGATGGGGTCTCTCCCTTAGCCAACTTATCGATGTCAATGGCCTCTGCATCCTCCCCTTCCAAAACAATCGACTCCGTGGTCTTATTTCCTTCGGCATCGATCGTTTCTTTGGTTATCGTAACTTTGGTCTGCTTTTCGGCTTGTGCTAATGCCGGCAACTGATCTAAAAAAAACAGTACTCCCAGGCACAACATCCACTTTAACATTCTATTCATTTTGTTCTTCATGATGGTCAAAAAATTTGATAATAAAATTAGTATCCTGCTTGATGGATGGAAATGAATCAAAAGTTAAAACATCGTTAAACCCGAAATTAGCGAACTTTGTGAGACATAATTTTGACTTGTTCCCAGTTGAGTACATGATCAAATGATGAAGAGACATATCATATGGATATTGATCGCTCTCATGGCTGTGGCCTTGATAGGAATCATCTTTATCCAGACCAGATGGATCAGCTGGAGCATAAATCTTAATGAGGAAAAATTCGATAAAGAAGTCTTTTCTGCCCTGAATCATGTAGAGAAAGACCTGGCTGCAAGCCAAAATTCACTTGATTTTGACATTCTGGCAGACGTGCCCAGCATCACACCAAATAACCGGTCTAAGCTTGATTTCTTCTATCAAAAGCAACGTCTGGAAGATTCTCTGTTGATTACGGAAGATCTCTCCCAGCTCTTCCCAGGAAACCGTAGTTCCTTCCAACAAAAACTAACCTTGCTTGAGGGTCTTCAGGTGAACAAGCTTTTGCAGGGTCGAGCATTGTCAGATAGATTAGACATAAAGCGGTTGAACTTATACCTTGCCAGACATCTTAGTCGAAGGGGCATCGACATAGCCTACCACTATGGTGTGTTCTCCAACGAGAGCAATAGTTTTATTATCCTTGATGGCAACTTTGTGGTGGAAGAAGAGGGAAGTGAACAATATAGCAACACACCGATCAATCAAAGTCTCTTCAATTCACGATATCACATCGATCTCTTTCCTCCCGCAGAAGGACCAGCACCAGGGGTCTTGTTTATCGATTTTCCGCAACGAAACCGAATTTTGTTTCGAGATGTGTGGCCGACAATTCTGGGTTCGGTAATTTTTACGGTCATTATCCTCTTCTGTTTTGTCTATACGCTGCATGTCATACTAAGGCAGAAAAAGCTATCTGAAATGAAGACCGATTTCATCAACAACATGACTCACGAATTTAAGACACCCATTGCGACGATCAACCTGGCGGCGGATTCGATTACCAGTCCTTCGATAGTAGGTGAACCCAATAAGATCGGACGATTTGCCAAGATCATTAAGCAAGAGAATACCAGATTGCTCAGTCAAGTGGAGAAGGTACTGCAGATGGCGCTTCTCGATAAGAAGGATTTCAAGTTAAAACTTACCGAAATCAACCTACATGATGTTATTGTTCAGGCTGTAGAACACGCGAATCTGCAAGCAGAACAAAAGGGTGGCCGGGTTATAGCGAATCTGACTGCCCCAAAGCCTTCAATCATGGGTGATCAGACGCATATTTCAAATATTATTCACAATTTGCTGGATAATGCCAATAAATATTCACCTAACCAGCCCGTGATCAGTGTGGCTACGCGCAATCTGAACGGAAGTGTAGAGGTTGTAGTAGAAGATGAGGGCATCGGTATGACAAAGGACCAATTGAAACATATATTTGACAAGTTTTACCGGGTGCATACTGGTAACTTGCATGACATAAAGGGATTTGGTCTTGGCTTAAGTTATGTCAAGGCTATGGTACTGGCCCATAGGGGGACAATTGAGGTGGATAGTGAGATTGGGGAAGGTAGCCGGTTCATATTGAAGTTCCCAGTGAATGGCGGACAAGAAAAAGAAGTGAATAGCGTTAGTTAGTAATGTATAAAGTCTTATTTAACAATCAATGCATAACGGACAAACCATGATTGAACAAAAGCAGAAAATCTTATTGGTAGAAGACGATCAGAATTTTGGCGATGTCCTCAGGTCTTACTTGGAGATGCATGATTATGATGTCTCCTTGGAAAGCGACGGGGATGCGGGTTTGCTTACTTATAAAAAGGGATCCTTTGACCTCTGCATATTTGATGTGATGATGCCCAAAAAAGATGGCTTTACCCTAGCCAAGGAAATCCGGGAGAGAGATAATGATATGCCTATCATCTTTCTCACTGCCAAGACCTTAAAAGAAGATGTACTAGAAGGTTTCAAGATTGGAGCAGACGACTATATCACCAAGCCGTTCAACTCTGAAGAATTGCTTCTGCGCATTCAAGCCATCTTGAAGAGGAGTCAACAAAAGCCAGATCCAAGTGATGAAATCAAAGAGTTTGAGATTGGAAAATTTCATTTTAATTACCCTTTGAGAATTTTGACATTTACCGGTGATGATGGTAATGAGGTCAAAGAGAAATTATCTCCGAAGGAAGCTCATTTACTCAGATTGTTTTGCATACGTAAGAATGATGTCTTGCCTAGGTCAGAAGCTTTGACAAAGATCTGGGGTGAGGATAATTACTTCACTGCACGCAGCATGGATGTATTCGTCACAAAGCTAAGAAAGTACCTGAAGCTAGATCCGAACATTGAAATTGTCAATATTCATGGAAATGGCTTCCAACTTCTAGTCAGTAATGAAGTGGGAGAAGAATCGAAGTAGTGTAATTCTTTAATTTAGGAAACCACGAAAAAGGGCAGCTCTTCATATTTCGAAAGCTGCCCTTTCATGTTTTTTGTCGCTGTCTCTTCTATAGATCTGGAGAGCTTTCCTGTTCTTCGCTCAATGGAGTAGTTTTTTCGTCAGTGTTGGATCCCGGCTCCACCCCATTCTCCAAAGCTTTTGAGTTATCCTCTTTATGCTGTGGTCCTGGATCATATGGTCTGGGTCCGATAAGTTTTTCAACATCCGATTTTAATAGTACTTCCTTTTCCAACAACTGCTGAGCCAGGATATTCAATTCATTACGGTGCATCTTTAACAATTCCTGAGCTCTCTTGTACTGGGATTCCACCAACTTTCTCACTTCATCATCAATAAGTGTGGCAGTATCATCGGAGTACGGCTTTTGAAACTGATCCTGAGACATCCCGTAGAAGGAAATATTACCTACCCGGTCATTCATACCATAGACTGCTATCATGCTATAAGCCATCTTCGTGACTTGATCCAGGTCACTCTGGGCACCGGTAGAAATTTTATCAAAGACAATCTTTTCAGCAGCCCGGCCTCCAAATGTCATACACATTCTATCCAATAGCTGCTCTGTGCGGGTGATATGCTCCTCCTTTGGCAAATACTGTGCATATCCTAGAGTACCGATACCCCGCGGCACAATAGTGACCTTAATCAATGGCGAAGCATGTTCGAGATACCAGCCGCAAATAGCATGGCCAGCTTCGTGAAAGGCAATAATTTCTTTTTCTTCCGGAGATATGAGTTTATTCTTCTTCTCCAAGCCACCGATTACTCGATCCAGTGCGTAATTGAAATCCTCCATATCTACCGCCTTCTTGTCACGCCTTGCCGCTACGAGAGCTGCTTCGTTACAAATATTGGCGATATCGGCGCCGGCAAACCCCGGTGTCATTTCTGACAGCGTTTCGGGACTAACAGATTTTGAGATTTTGATAGTCTTCAGATGCACCCGGAAGATCTGCTCGCGACCTTTAAGATCAGGAGGATCGATTCCGATCTGTCTGTCAAAGCGGCCTGGCCTTAGCAGAGCAGTGTCCAAAACATCCGGTCGGTTGGTAGCAGCCATTAGGATCACCCCTTTATCAGTACTGAAACCATCCATTTCGACCAGCAATTGATTGAGAGTGTTTTCCCTTTCGTCGTTCCCTCCAGGAATATTGTTTCTTCCCCGGGCACGACCAATTGCATCTATCTCATCTATGAAAATGATGCAGGGTGCTTTTTCTCGAGCCTGCCGGAAAAGATCTCGTACGCGCGATGCACCGACTCCCACAAACATTTCTACGAAATCAGATCCTGATATTGAGAAAAACGGTACACCTGCCTCACCAGCCACCGCTTTAGCTAATAGTGTTTTGCCCGTTCCCGGAGGTCCGACCAACAATACTCCCTTGGGTATCTTACCACCTAGCGCCTGGTACTTCTTGGGATTCTTTAGAAAATCCACTACCTCCATCACTTCCTCCTTAGCTTCGTCTAGTCCCGCCACATCTTCAAATGTAACGTTGACGCTGGTGTTGCTATCAAAAAGGGTTGCCTTCGACTTCCCGATGTTGAAAATCTGAGCTCCTGGGCCACCGGCACCACCGCTCATCCGTCGCATTATGAAAAGCCATATCGCTACGATCAGGAAGATGGGTAGCAACCAACCCAACATGTTACCCCAAAAATTTACCTTTTCATCATAGGTAACATCAATGCGATTTTCTTCAGGAAGTGATTCGTTCAGCTCACTCAGTTTACTTTCGAATGTTTCAACCGATCCGATATTGAAGCTGTAATTCGGGCTGCCAACGTTAAATTGATTTTTATTCGCCTGATCATGTCTGGAGTTTTCCAGTCGATCTTTCTTTATGTAGACGTTTGCATACTTTCCGTTGATTATTTCAACTTCGGTCACATCTCCTTGCTCCACAAAGTGCGCAAAGTCACGGAAGGATATTTCTTCGTTTGATGAAAAGCTAGAATCAAAGAACAGCTGCGAAGCAAGCAACACCAATGCAATTAAGCCGTAAATCCAAAACGAGTTGAATTTATTAAAACGCTTGTTGTCCTTGTTGTCGTTTTGTTCTTCTGACGAATTGTTGTTTTGCATTTCTCGTCATCCCTGGTGATCAATAAATTTCAAATACTCTCGTAGTGTGTGAACTCAGCATCGCTCCAAAGGTCTTCCAAATCGTAAAACAAGCGTGTTTCTGGATAAAAAATATGGACCACTATCGAGAAATAATCGACTAAGATCCATCGCGCTTGCTGTGTACCTTCGGTATGATTAGGGATAAGGCCAGTCTCCTCTTTTACTCTCTTATATAAATTATCAGCTATTGATTTGACCTGAATATTGGAATCCCCCTCACAAATAATAAATATATCTGTTGGAGAGTCTTCAAGATCAGTAAGTTGCAGCTTTACAATGTTCTTCCCTTTAATGTCTTTTATCGCATCCACGATGACCTCAACGAGGTTCCCTGCACTAAGCTGACTTGATACTGACTGCCTCTTTAAATTCAAATTATATTTTTATCGTGAATTCCGCTTCCACACATCTCAATCTGCACTTTAAACAAAGCTAACTAAATAAATTGAGTAAAAATGATAACACTCTGATCGTCGGAAAGGTTCTTGAACACTTCAAGGAGGTGTCATCAACCAATGAAATTGCTTTGAGAAAATTGGCAAGCGGAGATGCTGAAGACGGCATGGTAATAAGTACTGAGTATCAGACAGCTGGGCGAGGGCAGAGGGGATCGCAGTGGGAAAGTCAGAGCGGCGAAAACCTTCTCTTGTCCGTGATCCTGAGACCTGCCTTCCTGAAAGTGACTCAACAATTTCAACTCACCAAAATGGCCAGTCTTGGAGTATCTAGAACCGTGCAATCCTTTGGTCTACCCGCGCAAATCAAGTGGCCGAATGATATCATGGTAGAGGGTAAAAAATTAGCAGGTATACTTATCCAGAACATTATCCAGGCAAGCAAAATCGAAGCCACCGTGATGGGAATTGGTCTCAACATTAATCAATCTGAATTTCCCAGAGTCCCGAATGCCACTTCCATGAGGCAAGAGCTTGGTCATAAACTGGATCTGATCACCATTAGGTCCAGATTGTTTTCGGCTCTTGATAAGTACTACTCACTGCTAAAGTCAACCAAAAAGGATCTGGATGAAGAATACCATTCTCAATTGTTCCGGCTAGGTGAAAGAAGCCGATTTCTTACCCCTAACCATAGCGATTTTTATGGCAAAATTGTGGGAGTTAATGAGGAGGGTAAGCTGATGGTTTCTGATGACTCAGGTAGTCTGAAGACATTCGAAATGAAAGAAATAATTTATCCATGAAAGCAACCCTGTTGACAGTTGGTGACGAACTTCTCATTGGCCAGGTCATTGACAGTAATGCTGCATGGATAGCCGGTCAATTGTATCTGCTGGGGATCGGTGTGGCGAGAAAGATATCGGTCGGTGATAACCTGCCGGATATAATTGAAGCTGTAGAGATGTCATTTCACGACACTGATGTGATTCTTATGACTGGTGGCCTTGGACCTACCAAAGATGATGTCACCAAAAAAGCCTTGATGCAGTATTTCAACTGCGAACTGGTTTTTTCGGAGGAAACCTATGAAAGGATACGGAAGATTTTTGAAAAACGAAACATCCCGTTAAGGGAAGCTCATCGTAATCAGTGCTTTCTACCAGATAAAGCAGAACTGTTGTTCAACAGATTGGGCACTGCTCCGGGAATGTGGTTTGAAAGCAATGGTAAGATCCTGGTCTCAATGCCCGGTGTGCCTTACGAAATGAAATATATCATGGAGCATGGTGTCTTGCCAAGGCTCAAGGACCGATCAGGGACTATTTTATTGCAGAAAACTATCAGGACGATCGGAGTGGGGGAATCCAGCCTGGCTGACCTGGTCGAGCCACTTCTTATAGAGTCACCGGTCAAAATTGCTTACCTGCCATCTATTGGCCAGGTCCGCCTGCGCTTATCTATTGAAGGTCAATCAGCGGATGGTCTACAAGAACTGCTGGAAGAAAAAGTATCATTGTTAGAACGCGAACTTGGTTCAATCATTTTTGGGTACGACGAAACCACCATTGAAGACGCTATTGGACAAATGTTGCGCCAGCGTAAACTATCCCTGATTACCGCCGAAAGTTGTACGGGTGGCTACCTGGCTCATCTAATCACTTCGGTACCCGGATCAAGCGATTACTTCACCGGAAGCATCGTAGCATACTCCAATTCAATTAAAACCTCCATCCTCCATGTATCCCCTAAGACCTTAGAGCGTTGGGGAGCGGTCAGCAAACAGACTGTTGAAGAAATGGTGCGAGGGGCACTACGATCTTCTGAGGCTGATTTAGCCGTAGCTGTCTCTGGGATCGCCGGACCAGGTGGTGGATCGGACGACAAACCAGTAGGAACAATTTGGATCGCCGTCGGAGATATTGACAACATAATAACCAAAGAATTTCTCTTCACGAAGGACAGAATCATAAACATCAAATACACAGGCATTTATGCACTTGACTTACTTCGAAAGTTTTTATTAGCACGATAATTTGCGTTAACTTTACGTTCTCTAATCAAACTCGCGCGAATGGCCAATTTTGACTTGGTAATGCCTAAGATGGGTGAAAGCATCATGGAGGCGACAATCCTCAAATGGCATAAGAACGAGGGGGATCAGATATCAGTTGATGAAAACATACTCGAAATAGCAACCGACAAGGTTGATACAGAGATACCGTCACCCGTAGAGGGTGTCATCACCAAAATTTTCCGGCGAGAGAATGAAGTGGTTCAGGTTGGTGAAGTAATTGCTACCATCCAAACTGAAGTGGCAGCTCCTTTGGCCAATGGCGGCAATGGATCTCCTCCCATGGAAGAGAAGACTGCCCTACGCGAGGAGGAACAATCCAAAGTAATCGTCCGTTCCGTCACACCAAAAGAGAAGAAAAAAGAGCTGTCTTCCTCAGGAGATCGATTCTACTCTCCCCTGGTAAGAAATATTGCAAAGAAAGAAGCTATACCCCTTGAGGAACTGGATCAAATTGAGGGAAGTGGCGCCAAAGGAAGAGTTACGAAACGGGATATTCTGGCTTATGTGGAAGAGCGCAATGCTCCCGGGCCTTCAGGAGTACCAGTAGAGAAGAGCCTCCCTGAAGAGCCTTCTGCTGAACCGGTAAGCAAAATCCAAATCGATTCACCGAAAGTAGCTTCCGGGGAAGATGAAATTGTTGAGATGGATAGGATGCGAAAGCTCATAGCAGAGCACATGGTAGCCTCCAAACGGATATCCCCGCATGTTACCAGTTTTGTCGAAGCAGATATGACCGAAATTGTAGACTGGCGTGAAAAGCACAAATCACTCTATTTCGAAAAACATGGCACCAAGCTGACTTTCACTCCATTCTTCGTAAAGGCTATCACTAGGGCAATCGTAGATTTCCCGGGAATAAATATTTCGGTCGAGGGAGATAATATTATCAGGAAGAAGAAAATCAACATAGGAATTGCTACCGCCTTGCCTTCTGGCAATTTGATCGTACCCGTGCTGAAGCATGCCGATCATTACAATCTGGTTGGTCTTGCACAGATGGTTCATGACTTGGTACAACGTGCAAGAACATCCAAACTAAAGCCTGATGAAATCCAAGACGGCACCTTTACCCTGACCAACGTAGGAACATTTGGCAATGTGATGGGCACCCCGA
>Ga0224512_10004654_pt1 | contig 11485 bp, 12 predicted proteins | sample SF_May12_sed_USG_4_FD_169103 | JGI IMG/M metagenome (GOLD analysis project Ga0224512, IMG submission 169103) | Sediment microbial communities from San Francisco Bay, California, United States - SF_May12_sed_USGS_13 | ecosystem: Environmental > Aquatic > Marine > Sediment | place: USA... | reverse complement strand
TTGCAGCGGGCGGCAGCTACTACACACGCCGACCTGGACTGTGACAGCAGGCTTTTCTCATACCTTCGATCTGTCAGGAGGCGGCTCAATTGTAGCCGGCGTCGATTCGCGCCATCAATCCGCGGCGTGGCTAGGGGATACATTCCTGCCTGAGGCTCGTGGTGATAGCAGCACGAGGACAGACGCGTACGTCAGTTTCGAAACACGCGATGGAAAGTTCAGCCTTGCTGCTTACGTCAACAATATCGAAGATGATGACGTTTTTGATAACGTTTTCGTGGGGCCGACGTATCCGATCTTCCCGTTTATATCCGGTGCTCTTCGAGCGCCGCGAGTATACGGCCTGCGAGCTCGAATGAATTTCTAGGGAGTGTCGCGACGAAAGATCAATTCCACCGCAAGACTTAATGCGGTCCCGCATGATCTGTCGCTAATTCGGCCCCAGCAGAGCAGGAATTTCTGATGAAAATACACGCATTTGATAGGCGAAATGCTCTTCTCGCAATGTTGCTCCTGAATACACTTATCTTGATGGACCGCCAAGTCATCACGGTGTTAGCCGAAGCCATCAAAGATGACCTCCAGTTTTCCGATGCGGACATCGGTTTTTTTTATGGTACGGCGCTCTCCGTGTTCTTCGCGATCTTCAATTTGCCCCTGGGACGCCTGGCGGATTTATGGTCTCGCAAAACGCTACTCGCAAGCTGCCTCGCCGCCTGGAGCGCCGTGATCTTTCTGACAGGAACAGCCCGTAGCTTTGTTTCCTTTGCTTCTTATCGGATCGGTGTGGGAGTAGGAGAAGGAGCGGCTGCGCCGACGAGCATGTCCTTGATCTCAGACTACTTCCCGCCACGGCAACGCAGCTCGGCGATGGCGGTATTCGGAGCAGGCCTGCCGCTCGGTGCAGGTCTCGGTGTCCTTTTTGGGGGGTTCGTTCTTGATACTTGGAATGCCGCTTTCCACGATCCAACTCTTGCTCCGCTCGGACTAAAAGGGTGGCAGATTGCCTATTTTTGCATAGCCGTTCCCGGTCCATTTTTGGCGCTAGCGATTCTCCAGTTGAAGGAGCCGCCTCGGGGCGTGAGCGACGGGATCGTGCACGACGCCCATCCTCACCCTTTTCGAGAGGCCTGGTGGTCGCTGAAATCCGTTTTGCCGATCGTCAGCTGGTCAAACATGCTCCGGTTGAAGGGCGGATCACGTATGGTTCGAACGAACCTTGTGATCGGGATATTGACCGCCCTTGTTGCGCTCGCCTTGATCGAATTGACGGGCAGCGTCGCTCAATGGAGCGCGTTGGGCTTCGGCGTTTGGTGCGTTGCCAGCTGGATTCAGACGCTTGTGGTGCGCGATCCCCCGACATTCGCAATGATCATTAAATGCCGTGCGTTGTTGTTTTCCAATATCGGACTCGCTGGCTTTGTGTTCTTGTCTGCCGGAGTTGGCGCCTGGATTACGCCGTTGCTAATGAGGACCCACAATGCCAGCGCGTCAGAGGTCGGAATGATGGTCGGCATCTTGATCATGAGTTTTGGCTTCGGCGGCGCCATTCTCGGGGGGCTGCTTGCTGATTATCTTGAACGTCATACGCCGAAAGCGCGAATGTACTTGATATTCGGTTCGCTACTGATTACCGCGCTTTCAGTATTAATGATTGCATTCGCAACGACGCTCACGAACTCCTATATCTTTGCGGCGTTCTTCTTTCTCGGGTCACATGCCTGGTATGGTATTGGACCGTCGATCGCCAACGGACTCGTCATGCCAAGGATGCGAGGCGTATCGTCAGCTTTCTACCTGATCGTAATCAGCTTTCTAGGCTGGGCGTTGGGTCCGTATTTCATCGGCCACGTCAGTGACGTGATTGCGGCGAGTGGCGTCGATTACGGCGAGTCGCTGCGTCAGGGCATTTTATGGTCACTACTATCGTTGATGCCTACAACAGCCGCACTGGCCGTTGCGTATAGGAATTTTGACCGGGATAGCACGGATGTCATGAGCCGGGCTCGAGCACTTGGAGAGCCCGTTTGAGGCCAACTACCGAATGAGCGTCGTCGCTACCATGAAGTCGCTACCATGAAAGAGTTCCCCCGTCGACTCTGAGGTCCGTGCCGGTAACAAAAGATGCCTCTTCCGAGGCGAGAAATGTAACCGCAGCAGCAACTTCCTCAGGGCGTCCTGCCCGCCCGAGCATTACGCGTTCGGTCATCGTGCGTCGCCATTCTCGATCCTCGAGTCTTGGAGTCGTCGCGTTTGTCTCAATAAGACCGGGCGATACCGAGTTAGCGCGTATCCCGTGAAGCCGGCCTTCCATTGCTAGATGGCGAGTCATGGATAATACGCCACCTTTAGCCGCCGAATGAGCCAAACCTGGGAGCATCTTGTATCCCATCCAGGCAGAGACCGAAGCGGTATTGACGATCGCACCCTTGCTCTTGCTGAGCTCTGACCAAGCGGCTCTGCAAAGCAAGAAGACAAGATGCAACTCTTCGTTGATCGTGTCGTACCATTGATCATCGTTCATTTCGTCGATCCACGCAAAGTAGCCTCTCGCGCCGTTGTTAAACAGAACGTCGATGCCGCCAAACGTTTCGGTTGCCAATTCGACCAGTTGATTGCAATTGCTTTCTTGGGTTAAGTCGCAGGGCTGCAGCGACACAATCGCTCCCCCGACGTCGGTAACTAATTCGACAGTCCTCTCAGCGCTTTTTTCATCAATGTCGCAACAGACAAGATTGGCGCCCTCGAGAGCAAACATGAGAGCGGTCGCACGCCCGATGCCGCCGCCGGCACCAGTAATAATGCATGTCTTGCCTTGAAGTCGCCCGCTCACTGGTCATCTCAATTATGTATAAGCTATACTATAATGGAAAACGATACGCGATATGGAAAATACCAGAATTAATAGATGGTGACAATTCCTGGTTGGGCAATGTTCGCTGTTCATGCGGTAACGAAAGGGCACTAGAATGAAAAAGATGGCGGTTCTTGACGACTACTCCGGAGCGGCAGCATCTTTGGCGCCCTGGTCGAAGCTGGCGGAGCGAGTCGAGATTGATTTCTTCCATGATCACCGGACCGACATTGATGAATTGGTTAGCCGCCTTGAGCCGTACCAGATTATCTGTGCGATGCGGGAACGCACAGTATTTTCGGCGCAGCTGATCGACCGGTTACCAAACCTACGCCATCTGTTTACCAGTGGAATGCGCAATGCGGCGATCGACCTTGAGGCAGCGACCAGAAATGGCATAGTGGTCTCTGGCTCGCCGACGTTGTCCTACCCAACTGTTGAGCTTACGTTTGGACTAATGCTGGCATTGGCGCGTGATGTCGTTGGGCAGAGTGGCTCGCTTAGGGACGGTGGTTGGCAAACAGCACTGGGAGTCTCCCTGCACAACAAGACATTGGGAATTATCGGTTTGGGCAGGCTGGGTTCTGCTGTGGCCCATATTGCAGCTGCGTTCGGCATGGAAGTGATCGCGTGGAGTCGCAATTTGACAGAGGAGAAGTGCGCGCAGGAGGGGGTCGAGTTACGAAGTTTCGAGGCGCTAATGGCCGAGTCGGACGTAATTTCCATTCACGTGAAGCTCGGCGAGGGTTCGCGTGGCCTGATCAATGAGCAAGCGCTTGCTCATATCAAGCGAACCGCGCTTCTGATAAATACCTCCCGAGGGGAGGTAGTTAATGATCAGGATCTGGTGGCCGCGCTGTCCGAAGGCCGTTTGCTTGGCGCTGCGCTGGATGTCTTTGACCAGGAGCCATTGCCAGCGGATCATCCTCTTCTCGCGGCGCCGCGGTTGCTGCTGACGCCGCACCTGGGATACTCCGTGGAAGAAAACTTTCGTCTCTTTTTCGAGCAGGCCATAGAAAACATATCTGCCTGGCTAGGCGGCGAGATAATTAACCGTCTAAACTAGATATCTCGCCTAATGCGATAATGCTGAATCGGTTCTAACGCAATATGGCCAGGCTTTCGGTGGCGCCAAAGTTGCACTAGGGAAGCTGGCTACGGGCATGGTCGATGACGGTGGCAATTGTGTCGAGATAGCCCTCTTCAAGGTTCTTGGCGTAGGCACGCTCTTCCTCCGCATTGCTGCCCGCATTCGAAAGTTCGTAAGTAAATCGAAGCAGCAATCCTTTATCGCTATCTTCGACAATGTTTTCTATATAGCCACCGACGACGCCGGACATGCGTTCGAACAGTATTCTGTTTTTCGGGAACAGCACAATATTCTCTTGAATGGTCTCCCCATAAACCTCTGCTTCCCGTACAAAGCCCGTTTCAGAATGATCGATGACCCTACAGGCTGTGATGTCTTTGACAAAAGGAACCGCATGGGTTGCTTTCGAAACAAGGGTCGGCCATAGCGTATCGCGAGTTAACACTTTGTCCGTTGGAGTCCCCGGCGGATTGATCTCCAAAGCGCGACTTCCTTTAATCATTGCAGCCTCCAATTTTTATCCTGTCTAATTAAATAAGGCGTATTCATCCTGATCGCCAAAACTTGCCCAACTATGAGCTAAAACCATCGAATAGCGGTCTGTTGTCCATAGAAATTCGTAATCTGTCGATCAACCCATCTGATCGCCTGTGCAGAATCGTGATCACTGGAATATCGATATTGACGCCATCAACGCGATGATAGGTAACTATCGAATCGAGGATCGCCGTATTGTTGTCAACATCCCAAATGTTCAGGAATTCGTGATGTGATGATGAAGCCACTGATCGCTGTCTCCCAATCTCTCCGGCATAAAGTGCTTCATGGCCGGACCGCACGGGATAATTTCCGTATTGAACTTCGACATCTGGCGAAAACATCTCGTTTACAGTCGGATCCCCAGCATCAACACGCTCGTAGAGCTTCGCTGACCAATGTGACATGTGTTGCCCCCTAATTGTGTCCCGTTCTTGTTGGGCTTAGAAAAGCGCGATGCCCAAGGTAGTGCAAACCAATCGGCCGTGCCAGCCAAAGCCCGTCGCCTATCAGTTGGCTCATTTGTATCAAAGTTTTTATCGAAAAACAATCGGTTTTTGGATATTATGTGTCATTATATTTTACTTCTGAAAGGCAGACCCGTCCGATGGAACGCTATTATTCAAGACGGCGACGCAAGGCTTCGTTTTGAAAGGCTGCTCAACAAGTGACAAATAGCAAAGTTCGCACCATCAGCACGTTACTTAAAGAGTGTAAGCCTATTCTCTAAATCAGACCGATGAAACAAAGGAACAACAATGGATCGACTACACGGCAAGGTAGCAATAATCACGGGCGCTGCCAGAGGGCAAGGTGCGTCGGAGGCGCGCCAGTTCATCTTGGAGGGTGCGAAAGTTGTGATGACCGATGTCAGTGAAGCAGGCGCCGGTCTGGCAACAGACCTTGGCGAGAATGCCCACTTCCTAATGCATGATGTGACGGACGAACGGGCTTGGAAGCGCGTCGTTGATGACACCGTCGCGCGATTTGGTCGACTGGACATTCTTGTAAACAACGCTGGCGTCTATCGGCCCGCTGACATTGCCCAGACATCAGTCGCGGATTTCGATATGCACTATCGAGTAAACCAGTTGGGCGTTTTTCTAGGAATGCAGGCCTCTATTGAGCCAATGAGCAATTCTGGAGGCGGTTCCATAGTTAATATCTCTTCAGGACTCGCGAGACGGGGCTCCTCAGGCCGCATAGCCTACGCTGCATCAAAATGGGCGGTGCGCGGCATGGGTCGCGCAGCAGCGCTTGAACTTGCCGGACACCGTATTCGAGTGAATACGGTCATGCCTGGCATCGTCGATACGCCCATGCTTGATGGAAACACCGAAGAGTTCAAAAAGGAAATGGCTGCGATGGTACCTCTGGGCCGGATTGGCTCGACTGAAGAGGTTGCCGAACTTGTAACTTATCTGGCCTCGGATAACGCGAGTTACATATCTGGTGGCGAGTTCGTCATCGACGGTGGAATTTCGGCGTGATGTGAGCAGTCGATAAAGCAGGGTAGCAAGAAACGATGATGACGCTATCGGTTGTACCAGCCTGCGCGTGTCAAAGTCACAAGCATCGTTACGTTTGCGCAGTTGCCCTTCACCTGGCGACAGGGCTGGTTCGCGATTTCTCCGCCTATGACAGCACTCCAAACATCATGAGTAACGAACATTGTGACCACGTTGCACAGCTTCACGAGCTTCAACTTGTTTCGCCCAACGAACAACATTCCTGTATGACTCCACTTGCAAAAAATCCGCTGCATCATACAAATTGCCTAAAACTAAACTTCCATACCAAGGCCATATCGCCATATCTGCGATCGTGTACTCTTCGCCTGGCACGTAGCTGCTTTTCGCAAGCTGCTTATCCAATACATCCAATTGCCGTTTAGTTTCCATTGCAAAACGGTCTATTGGATATTCCTGCTTTTCTTCGGCATAAACATAGAAATGTCCAAATCCACCGCCCAAGAATGGTGCGGAGCCTTGTGCCCAGAACAGCCAATTAAGGGTTTGGGTTCGTGCAGATCCGAATGCAGGCAGAAATCGACCGAATTTTTCAGCCAGATGAACGAGAATTGAAGCTGATTCAAAGACATTTACAGGTTCGTCACCTGAATTATCAACCAAAGCAGGGATTTTGGAGTTTGGGTTTACGCTAACAAAACCAGACGAGAATTGATCCAACTCTCCAATATCTATTAGGTGTGCATCGTAAGCGGCTTTCTTGACGCCGAGAGCAAGCAGCTCTTCGAGCATAATGGTGACTTTCTGACCGTTGGGAGTACCGAGAGAATAGAGTTGCATAGGGTGTCTACCTACAGGTAACTCTCGTTCAAACCTCGCACCCGAATCAGGGCTGTTCATGTTCGCCCATTTGTTGCCGCTACTCGCTTTATTTTTCCAAATTGTTGGTGGTATGTATGAATTGTTCATTCTTGGCCCCTCAATGTTGAAATTAGCGGGCATACATTCCTGGTAGCCATCAGTCGTCTTGGAGCCGAGTTTTGTTTTCGCGGTAAATTCGTCGTATGCCTGCCTCACCCTGTTCAAGAGCAGCTGTGCTTGTGTGTACAGAATAGTGACCGAGAGCCAATGAGTTTCGATGGGGAGCCGCCGCGCCGTAGACCAATTGCGCGTCTGTCTGAGACTCGATTACAAGGTCCTGGCTGGACGGTAGGAACTGCCCCAGTTCGATGTTGCGCAGTAATTCCGGGGGTCCGTCTCCCCGCCGGATCTCGACCTTCCCGCCGATGATCGCCACAAAGGCAACTTTGTCGACAGACTGGGATCCGATCGTGAGCCGCTCTCCGGCTGGCAGATCAATCTGCAAATAATCTGTATGCACTGGTGCCTTTACAGGGCTTCGAAGCCCATCGTATTCCCCGAGAAGGACGCGAACTGCTCCTTGCTGCGGAATGCGCTCTGGTTCGTAATATCTGGATTGCGCGGGTAGCAGTTCCTGCTCCTCACCCAGCGCAAGCCACAGCTGGAAACCGGTCATTTGCGAAACCCCGGGAGCAGCACCGCCGCGATGCCAAACCCCTCCGCCAGCGTGTACATACTCTAATCCGCCGGCGGGAACCAGATGTCGCTGGCCATCGGATTCCTCGGCCCACGAACTGCCGACGAAGTGGTTCGTTACGGTGGCGATTCCCGAGTGTGGGTGCCAGCCGAAGCCCATGGAGCCGTCCGGCTCCATGCGCACCGCGTCAAGAAACACGAAAGGCTTAAGACTTTCGCCGAGATCCCCTGGCGAAATAAGCCGTGTGATCGGGCCGTGCCGCTGCCCTTTGGTCTTTCGTTCGAAAACCAGGCTTGGAGCAGCTTTTGCCTCAGTGTTCACGCCGACTGCTTGAGTTTTGATGCAAGCCATTTGTCGAGCGGCGTGAAAGGCACCTTAGCAATTTTGCTCGCCTTCGCAATGCGGGAATCGGCATCCGGACCCATGTAGGTGTGGTCTTCGAAGTAGCCAAGCATCTGCCCTATTTCACGCGCCTGTGGAAAAAAGCTGGCGAAAACATCTTGCGGAACCTGCTGGAATCCAAGGGTCTCTCCAACGGCCGCCGAGTAGGCTTCGACCACATCAGCGAAACTGTATGTGCCACCCGCCATCGACAATGTTTCTCCAGCACTTTCTTCGGGATTATCGAATGCACCAGCCACTAGGCTGCCGATTTCGTCGACCGAGCCCATCTGAATCGCTCTTGCGTCGGGGTCAATAGGAAGAGTCCATCCTTTGCTTCCGTTCTGCATCGGTTGAGGGCCCATCATGCCGATCAGGTTTTGCATGTAGAAAGGCATTTGCACAATTGTATGAACCGGGAACCCGGCCGCCCGGACGATCGGGTCGACACGCGCTTTGTTTGTGAAGTGCGGGACGTCCCAGGTACCACCTGAAATCTGCTCAACGTCAGGCAAAGATGACCAGATGAGATGTGAAACTCCGGCGTCCACTGCTGCTTGCACGGCTGCGCTGGCCTGTTTGACTTCATCGGTCCCCGGCTCCCAAAAGTTTGTCACCAGAAAGACACCATCGGCGCCGGCCAGCGCGCTGGACAGGGTCGTAATGTCGTCGAGGTCAACGAGCACCGCTTCGTCAGCCGGACCGTCATAACTGTCGGGCCGACGAGTCAGCGCCCGTACGTGGAAGTCAGTCAGGTCCTTGAGGTGGCGCACCACGGATCCCCCTTGAGAGCCGGTGGCGCCGAAGACCGCAATAGTCTGTTTTGTCATTGAATGAATCTCTGTGTTTTGTGAGCTGAGGCGATATCGTAGGCACGAGCCTCAGACTTGTATATAGTGAAAAATTGGATTTCTGTTTTGCGTTTTGCGCAAAGGATAAGGATTTGAATCACGAAGCCATTCGCTCGTTGCTGCTCGCTGCTGAGCTAGGAAGCTTCTCGGCGGCGGGCGAACGGCTCGGAGTGCCCCCATCGACAATCAGTCGACGGGTCAGCGAATTGGAACTCGATCTGGGACGAAAGGTCCTGGTGCGGACTGGCCGAGGCGTTCGTCCAACAAGTGATGCGCGCGAAATCCTGCTTCGACTCCGCGATGTCCTCCTGGCAGTTGACGCTTGCTTCATTCCGCCAGCTCCAATGGCGCGATTGCGTGTGACTGCGCCAGCTGAAATGAGTATCTCTCTACTTCCCGGTCTCCTCCCCGACTTTCGGACTAAGTGCCCGGATGTCGTCGTCGAGCTGCGTGGCGAGAACAGGACACTCGGCCTGATCGAGGAGGACTTCGATTTAGCTATTCGTGGCGGTACGTTGGTTGACTCGAGTTACCTTTCGCGAAAATTGCCACATGGCAGATTCGTAGCCGTCGCCAACCCTGCGATGGCCGGGACGATTCAAACACTGGAGCAGCTCGCTGCAGCCGCAACAATTGAGGTTACGGGCCCATCGCCGGGATTGTCCGGGCGATGGAGAGGCAGGGCTTTCAGCATCCGGTCACCTGCGGTCGCCAAGTTCGACTCCTTCACTGCAGCCTTGCCAATGCTGATTTCCGGTGATGTGTATGCGGCCATGCCGTTGCACCTGGTGCGGGGCCTGGTTTCCACGGGTAAGCTCAGCGAAATTAGTGCTGCCCAGCTCGACTCAGTGACTTTGCACGCGCTATATCCGCGACGCCACCGCGAGCAGCAGGCTGTGTCGATGTTCATTGATGCGGTGGCAACGGCGCTGGAAGCAACGTAAACAACGGTAGCGCCTTTTCGAGGTCGGTTTAGCTATTGCCAACCTTTGATTTTTACTGAAAGTTCAACTCAAAATCTTACGGTGCCAACTTAAGTCGCCAGACCCTGGCCATCTTATGGTCTTCTTCGTGGTCAACTTATGAGTAAAATTACAGGTCACATGGTCAATATTCTGTTGGGCGGCCGCGGGGAGGCTGTTTTTCTGGCCGCACACCAGAGTATGGAGTGCGTGCCCTATTCATGCCTCGCCTCGCCCAAAGCAATTCGTTGCCACCATAACTGCGACCGCTGCACGGGTCAGCCACATCGCGCCTGACCTATGATCCGGGTATGGATACGCACGCGCCCAGAGCAGTAACAGTTTTCGCTGTCCTGCTCGGCCTGTCGGCGTGCGTCGGTGGCTCCGGCGGCGGCGCGACACCGCCTGTCATCCCGCCACCCGCACCAGGCCCAACCACCTTCCACTGCAGCAAAGATGCCTCCTGCCCGGAGGTGTCGATCATTGGTGATCCGCACTCCGACATCAATGGCACGCCGGATCCGTTCCGCGGCTACGGCGATCCCAGTCTCGAATATGACGCCACGACAGGCACGCTGTGGCTGGCGTATAGCTGGCTCAATACTGAGGTCAGCGATCCGGGACCGCCCGCCGTCTTCGACCTTGGCGTACGAACCCGACTCGCCCGCAGTGACGATACTGGCGCGTCCTTCACGTTTGTCCGCGCGGTGAATGACATGCAAATGGAGTCCCATCCCGATACCGGTGTCATGGGGTGGAGTACCCACGAAGTGTCAACGCTGGTGAAAGAGCCGGCGGGCACGTGGCAGATCCTGTGGCTGAAATACTTCAATCCGTTTGGCACCACGGCGGGCGTCGACGAACGCCAGGAGTTTCTGTACTGGCGCACCACCGCATCGACACCCGATCTCCTGGGCGACAACAGCGCCGTATGGGGCACGTTCGCAGCAACGTCTGCATCCTGGGGTGCACCCTTTGATTTCAATACAATCCCGGAACTCGCTGACTGCATCATACAAACGGAGCCGGGCCTGTTCGCCTTCAATGGCGACACCTACCTCGCGACCTCTTGCCTGGTTGCGGATGGAACAGGCCGGCGCACCGATCTCGAACGCATAGAACTATTGCGACAAACACCGACGGGTTACGAGTACGTCGGCACCATTCTCGACGGTCAGGATGCCGCGGATCTTGGCGTGGACACCATCGAACAGGCGGATATCTCGGTCGCGCGTGATGGCAGCATTATATTGGTGGTCACGCCGATCATCCTGGCAGCGGATCCTTCGCACCAGGGGTGCATGGTGTTTTCGTTTGATGATTTCGCGACTGCGTCAATCGCACGCGATACGAATGGCGTTGCGATTCCTCGTGCGATTATTACGGCGGATGGGAACAGCCTGGGGCCGGGGCTTTGTACCTACGATGCGAATAGCGATACCGGGGTGTTGTTGGTGATTACGACGGTTAGCGGGAGCGGTGCGGCGACGGATGTTGAGTTTTCGTTGCGGGCGACTGGGGTGCATCCTTGATAGGGAAGAGGGGCTGCTCGAAATCATAGAGTTCTTGCCCGCCAGAAAAGTTGCGGACTAAAAATCCTTGCGGGAGTTTTGCGTTTATGGGCTGTGCATGGTCCTGCACGGTACTGCAATAAAGGCAACGGGCGATTCGGTAAGTCGTTGAAAAATAACGCCAAAGGCGACTTACCACGGGACTGAAAATCCGCGTGTCGGTGGTTCGATTCCGCCCCTGGCCACCATTCACCGAAGGTCCATACCGGGGA
>Ga0224512_10004653_pt1 | contig 11485 bp, 14 predicted proteins | sample SF_May12_sed_USG_4_FD_169103 | JGI IMG/M metagenome (GOLD analysis project Ga0224512, IMG submission 169103) | Sediment microbial communities from San Francisco Bay, California, United States - SF_May12_sed_USGS_13 | ecosystem: Environmental > Aquatic > Marine > Sediment | place: USA... | reverse complement strand
CCCACTGTCGGACGCAAGCGCCGGACGAATGATCGTATCGAGGTGATATCCGCGTGCGGCGAACATCAGGAGCGCCTCAACCTCAGCTGACAGCGAAGCATGTTCACCGTCGAGGATCCAATGGCGAATCTGCTCACCGAGCGTCGTCCCGCCGGGCTCACGCGTAACCACCACGCTGCGATCATCATCACTGAGTAGCTTCAACGCACGCTCACCGAGCGTCGACTTGCCGACTCCTTCGATTCCCTCCAATGTGATGAATGCCCCGCGCATGCCGAACCCTACTGCGAATCTCGTGTGCGCAAGCGTCGGAGATAGGCCGCCACAGCCTGGTTGTGCTCCTCCAACGTCGCCGAGAAAGTATGACTGCCGTCTGCGAGCCCGGTAGCGACGAAGTAGAGCGCCAGGCTCTCATCAGGATCGACGGCCGCGCGCAGCGCATCGCTGCCCGCCAACGCGATTGGCGTGGGCGGCAAACCACGCCGAGTATAGGTGTTATAAGGCGTGTCGCGATCGAGATCGGCGCGGCGCAGATTGCCATCGAAGTCGGCACCGAGGCCGTAGATGACGGTCGGGTCCGTTTGCAGCCGCATACCGCGCTGCAGGCGTCGACTGAACACACCAGAGATCTGCCGCCGCTCAGTCGTAAGCGCCGTTTCTTTCTCGATGATCGAGGCGAGAATGAGCGCCTCATAAGGCGTTTCCACAGCCACCACCGGGCTGCGTTGGCTCCAGACCATCGCGAGCTGATCTTGCAGGGCTCGGTGGGCTTGCTCGAGAATCTCCAGTTCCGGCGTTCCTCGCGCGAAGCTGTAGGTATCTGGTGCGAATTGACCTTCCGGATGAACACCAGGCGCACCGAGCGCCTCCATAACCTCGTCGGACTCCAGCGCCGACGGGATCACCGCCGGATGGGCGCGTAGCGCGCGACGCAACTCCTCGAACCGCCAGCCTTCGATGACTGCAATCTGATGCAAGTAAACCTGACCCGCAACGAGCTGGTCGAGCAAGCCACGCGAAGTGAGCCCCGGCATCAGGCGATATTCCCCGGCGTGGATCCGCGTCGCATCCCCGCGCAGCCTGCCGAAGTAACGCAGCACGCCGGGATGCTCGACGATTTGTCTGGCCGCAAGCTCGCGGCTGATCGCGCCGAGCGAGCTGCCAGGCTCGACCTCAAGCCACTCTCCGTCTTCGGCGATCGTGAGCGGCTGATTGAGCGCACTCCATCCATAGAGCACACCGCCCCCCGTCGTCGCGGCGAGCAGCGCAAAGCCGATCGCACAGGCCCAGATCAAACGCGCGCGCATGAGCTACCGGGTTCCTGAGGACGGGCGTCCGGCCATGCGGCACACAGCTTCCCGTCGGTCGAATTTGTCACTGACCGCGATCATCGCACTGAGGAGTTTAGGGTGAATTGCGCCGGCGCCGCTAGGCCTGCAGCGCATTTGCGCCGATACAGCCGAGTTTCCTGTATCTCTGGCGGTAACGGGCCGCTCGAGTATTCTCTGGTGGAGTTGTTTGCCGGCGACATCCGCCGGCCGTGCGCGGGACTACCCGTGCCGCTTGAACAGCAGCGTACCGTTCGTCCCACCGAAGCCGAACGAGTTCGAGACCGCATACTCGAGCTTCACTTCTCTGGCCACATTGGCCGTGTAATCCAGATCACAATCGGGATCCTGATTCTCCAGGTTGATTGTCGGCGGGATGACTTGATGCTTGAGCGCCATGATAGTGAATATTGCCTCAGCCGCACCGGCGGCACCGAGCATGTGCCCGGTCGTCGACTTCGTCGAACTTACGGCGAGCTTGCTTGCGTGGTCGCCAAACGCGCGTTTGACTGCCGTCGACTCGGCTCGGTCGCCGAGTGGCGTGGACGTGCCGTGTGCATTGACGTAACCGACTTGCTCGGGATTGACACCGGCGTCGCTCAACGCAGCGAGCATACACCGACGTGCACCCTCACCATCGTCGGCAGGCGCAGTAATGTGGTGCGCGTCTCCACTCATGCCGAAGCCGACTAGCTCCGCGTAGATCTGGGCTCCGCGCCGCTTGGCGTGGTCATAATCCTCGACCACGACACAGCCGGCACCGTCGCTCAGAACGAAACCATCGCGATCGCGATCCCAAGGACGGCTCGCCCTCTTGGGGTCATCGTTGCGCGTGGATAAAGCGCGCGCGGCACAGAAGCCACCGATACCGAGCACCGTCGTCGCATACTCTGCACCACCAGCGAGCATGACATCCGCGTCGCCCGTCTGGATGAGTCGCGCAGCCAGGCCGATACAATGCGTCGAGGTTGCGCAAGCCGTAACGAGGGCGAGGTTCGGCCCCGTCAGGCCGTACTCGATCGAGATATGACCAGAGATCATATTGACGATGCTGCCCGGCACGAAATACGGCGATATCTTGCGTGCGCCGCCGTTCAGATACTTACCGTAGTTCGTCTCGATCGTATGCAGCCCGCCGATACCCGCGCCCATGAATACGCCAATACGGCTCGCGTCCTCGCCCTTGACGTCGAGACCGGCATCGTCAATCGCCTGCTTGCACGAGGCGATACCGTAATGAATGAACGGATCGGACCGCCGCGCCTCTTTGGGCTCGAGATACGCGCCGACGTCGAAGTCTCTGATCATGCCGCCAAACGTCGTCGCGAACCCCGTCGTATCGAACGTGTCGATCGTCGAGATGCCACTGATGCCGTCGCGAGCATTTCGCCAGCTGTCGGCCGTCGTATTGCCGATAGGCGAAATTAGGCCTAAGCCGGTCACGACCACTCGTCGCTTTGTCACAGGCTCATCCTGCCTCTTCGGATTAGTTTCGGGGAATGCGGCCCATCTAGCCGCCTAGGGCTAAGCGTCCTTCTTTCTCGACATGACGTAGTCGATAGCATTCTGAACCGTCGTGATCTTCTCGGCTTCCTCATCGGGAATTTCAGTTTCGAACTCTTCCTCTAAAGCCATGACGAGCTCAACGGTGTCCAGAGAGTCAGCCCCCAGATCATCGACAAACGAAGCATCGTTCTTGATTTCATCGGTCTTAATGCCGAGCTGCTCTGCGATGATCGCCCTGACTTGGTCTTCGACACTACTCATGCGTGTGGTACCCCTTGGTGGATTGACGAGCCTAGCCACGGGCCAGGTCAGCGTGGCGCGTATTGTATGAGAATCAACTGGACCAATCTACACATCCGATCGATGTGCAGAAATATGATGCCAAAACAATTACTTATGAACACACGGGGCCGCTCAGGCCATGACGAGGCCACCGTTGATGTTGAGCGTCTCGCCGGTTACGTAAGCCGCTGCGTCCGAGGCCAAAAAAACAACAGCCGCAGCGACGTCATTCGGCGTACCGAGACGGCCGGACGGAATCTGTTGCAACAATGCCTCGGCCTGTTCGTCGCTGAGCTCGCGCGTCATATCGGTCTCTATGAAGCCTGGCGCGATGGTATTGACCGTGACGTTACGTGAGGCAACCTCGCGTGCGAGTGCCTTGCCGAACCCGATCATGCCGGCTTTCGCCGCGGCATAGTTTACCTGGCCGGCGTTGCCCATGACGCCGACGACCGAGGCGATATTGATGATGCGCCCAGCGCGCGCGCGCATCATGCCGCGCAGCGCTCCTTTGCAGACACGATAGAGAGAACTCAGATTCGTGTTAACCACCTCGTCCCACTCCTCTACCGACATACGCATCAGTAGGTTGTCCCGGGTTATGCCGGCGTTATTGACAAGGATTGCCGGTAGGCGCTCGGCGTCTTTGAGGTCTTGGTACAACGCCTCCACGGAGGTCGAATCGCCGACATCGAGCACCATCCCTCGACCTTCGGCACCGAGCTCACCAAGAAAGGTAGAGATCCCTGCCGCGCCCTGCTCCGTCGTGGCCGTACCAATGACCGTGGCACCTTGCCTCGCGAGTGCCTCTGCGATCGCGCGACCGATACCGCGCGATGCGCCGGTGACGAGTGCGACGTGGCCTGCTATACCCGGCCAGGGCTGAAGTTCGGCGAGATCCATCGACGGTTCCTAGGTTTCGCGGCAGCCGGCAGTATACCGGAACCCTCGCGCCACCCGACGCTGGTGCGGATCTATTTCACGGCTGTAACCGATTGTTTGTGCTATCTTCGGCGCATATTTCGATTCCATCGCGGTGGTATATAGCATGTCGTCAACTCAGCGCGTAGCAAGCCGGCGCGAGCGCGGCTTCACGCTCATCGAAATCATGGTCGTTGTGGTCATTATCGGCCTGCTCGCGGCAATCGTTGCACCGAACCTCATCGGTAATATCGATCGGGCCGCAGTGACTCGGGCCCGTGCGGACATTCGTACGATCGACAACGCATTGAACCTGTACAGGCTCGACAACTTCCGTTATCCGAGCTCGGATGAAGGCCTACAAGCGCTTGTTACGAATCCCGGCGAGGCGAGCGCACCGAACTGGAAGCAGTACCTGCGCAGCGTGCCGTCCGATCCCTGGAATAACGACTATGAATACGCGTCCCCCGGCCGGCAGGGCGACTATGAAATCTACACGTTCGGCGCCGACGGGCAGGAAGGCGGTGAAGGGATCAATGCCGATATCGGCAGCTGGAACCTCGACTAGGCCGCGCGTCTTTCCAGACGGTTGCTGCGGCGGCTTTTCTTTATTGGAGCTGCTCGTCGTCGCCACGATTATTGCTGTATTTGCCGGCGTGGCCGTACTGTCGCTAGGAACGCTCGGCAGCGACCGCGTACTTCAGCGCGAGGCAGCAAGGCTGCAAGGCCTCATCGATCTGCTTACCGAGGAGGCCGTCCTGGAAAGCCGCGACTACGGCCTGCTCTTCAGCGAAACGGGCTATCGCTTCTACGTTTTCGACTATCAGACGTTCACGTGGCTCGAGCCTGTCGGTGATCGGCTGCTCGCCGAGCGAACACTCGAAGAGCCGCTGCAGCTATCGCTCGAACTCGATGATCGCGAAGTTAGACTGGCGCAGGACTTCGACACGATGGACATCAATGAGCAACCCGAGCCACAGGTCATCGTCTTCGGCAGCGGCGAGGTCACGCCATTCGAAGTGGGTTTCTTCCGAGAACTCAACGCCGGGCGATTCGTCCTGAGCGCCGAGTTCAATGGCGCTACGAGCGTAGTTGGCGATGGCTTCGATCCGATTTAGACACGGTTCGCGCGGATTCACTCTGCTCGAGTCCATGGTCGCGCTCGCTATCGTCGCGCTCGGCATGATGGCCGTGCACACGCAACTCAATCGCTTCGTCGTCAGCGCCATTGTCACCGAGGAAAAAACGCTAGCCAGTTGGATTGCGTCGAACAAGATCACCGAGCTCAGCGTCGCCACGACTTGGCCAGAACTCGGCTCGAGCGACGACGAGGTCGAGTTCGCACAGCGGGACTGGCGTCTCACGATCGACATCTCCGAGACCCAGGTCGAGAATCTGCGCCGAGCCGACGTGCGCGTCTATCTGACCCAGGACCCGGACCGACTCATTCATACGCTTTCGGCTCTGATCGAGCCACCCCCTCCTCCGGGTTTCCTGCCCGTGCGCTGGCTCTCAACCGAGTTCGGTGCGGGCGGATGAAGACGCAGCGCGGTTTCACGCTCATCGAGCTACTCGTCGCCATGGCGATTGTCGCAATTATCGGCATCATGGCACTCGGCGGCCTCAGTGAAGTCATTCGCCAGCAGACGATCGCCCAGGATCGAGCTGATCGCTGGCGCGAAATTCAGTTCGCGATGCGGATCATCGCGCAAGATCTCGCGCAGATTCATCCACGACCGACGCGCGACGAACTCGGTGAAACCTGGCTACCGAGCGTATTGGCAAATCCGAGCGCTCAATTCCCAATGGAGATCAGCCGCGGCGGCTGGGCAAACCCGGCCGGGTTTCCGCGCGGAACGGTGCTCAGAGTCGCCTACGCCTGGGAGGATGGCTTGCTCGTGCGCTTCCATTGGCCCGTCATGGATCGCGCGCCGGGAACGGTACCTGTACGAACCGAGCTTCTGGAAGACGTAGCGAACGTCGAGCTGCGCTTCATGGATCAAAGCGGCACGTGGCATCTCGAGTGGCCACCTACCGGCATGGCCGGTCCGGATACGCTCGTCATGAGACCACGCGTCATCGACTTCGGCCTCGAGCTCGATGACTTCGGTCGAGTGTGGCGCTACGTGGAGACCGGCGGATGAGGCGCTTGCGCAACGACCAACGAGGCGTTGCTGTGCTCACAGCGATGCTTGTCGTTGCGCTCGGCACGATGATCGCGGTCAATCTCATGTGGAAGGCCAGCCTCGATCAACGCCGCACGGCTGCCGCGCTAGCTGCCGACCAGGGCCTGCTCTATCTGCAGGGCGCTGAAGCGTGGGCGGGCGATATCTTGCGCCAGGATCAAATCGATTCGCAGACCGATCATCTCGGAGAGATCTGGGCGGTCGAGCTCGCGCCGATGCCGGTAGACGGAGGTCTAATCAGCGGGCGCATCGAAGATCTGCAAGGCCGATTCAATCTGAATAATCTGATCTCACCCCAAGGAGTCGAAGATCCGCTCGCGCGTAGACAGTTCGAGCGCCTGCTCGAGAGCCTTCAGCTCGATCCAACGCTGGCCGGCGTTGTCATTGATTGGCTTGACGCCGACACGGAGATGAGCTTCCCCGGCGGCGGCGAAGACGCGACCTATTCTGGCGTTGATCCGCCCTATCGCACGCCGAATGCGATCATATCGAGCTCGAGCGAGCTCATGGCGAACGCAGGCTTTGACCGCGACTTATTTCGCGCTGTCTCACCTTACGTGACGGCACTTCCGCCCGGGACGCCTCTGAACGTAAACACAGCCAGCGTATTTCTTCTCGCGTCTTTGTCGGACGATATCGACCTCGCGGTCGCCGACGGGCTCGCCCAGGAACGTGGCACCGCTGATTTCACCAACATCGATCAGACCTTCGAGGGCCTCGTCGAAGCGGACGTGCTCGGCCGCATCGACGGCGTTAGCCGCTACTTTCTGCTGACGGGATCCATCGTACTTGGCACCCATCAGTTCACCATGTACTCTCTGCTCGAGCGCGACAACAGCGGTCTCGTTCGCGCAATTTTCAGAAGCCTGGGAGCCCAATAGCTGTGTCTGAATACCTCGTCGTTCGACTAGCCGAGGACCCGACGCACGTGTCCTGGGTTGTGCTCAGCGACCGGGGCCACAGGCTCAGCCAAACGATGACCGGCCCGCTCACGGCCGCTGCTACCCAAGCCGGCAATCGCAACGTGCTGCTGCTCGTGCCGGGGCTCGATGCACTAACGACGAGTGTCCAACTACCCGTCAAGCGGCAATCGAGAATCGAGCAGATGCTGCCATACACGCTCGAAGAGACAGTTGCCGCCGACGTCGATACCTTGCTATTCGCGGCCGGTACGCGGCGCGCAGACGGATCGATTCCCGTTGCGGTCGTCGCACGTGAGCGCGTCGAAACGTGGCTCGAGCAATGCGCAGAGGCAGGCCTGCAAGCCGATGGGGTCTTTGTGGACGTGCAAGGCGTACCGGAAACACCCGGTAACCTCACGCTGCTACTCGAAGGCGATAAAATCTACGGCCGGCTACCCGAGCGCGACCCATTCGTCTTCGTCGATCTGCGCCTCGAAGACGTGATCGACATACTTCGAACTGAAGCCGACCCGAGCGCTTATCTCAACAACCTCGTAATCTATGCCGACGATGCCGGCTACGCGAGTCACGAAGATGGGCTCGAACGCATACGTGACGAAGCCGCGACTGTGGACGTCAATGTCTTGGCCGACGGATTATTGCCGCGCCTGGCAGCCACATTCATAACGGAGCCAGGCAGCAACCTATTACAGGGACCGTATCGCACCAAATCGGACTGGAATGAACTGTTACGGGCGTGGCGTATGCCCGCGGTCCTCGTCGGCGCGCTGTTCGTCGCTCTAGCGCTCGTGCAGGTAGGCCTCTACCTTTCGCTGAGCCGCGAAGACGATGCCCTGACTGCACTACTCGAGTCGAACTGCCAGGCTGCGTTTGCGACGAACCGCTTGTCTGCCTGCGAAACGGAGATACGAGATCGCCTGGCAACGACGGGCAGCAATCCTGACTCGGCCGGCGACAGCTCGTTTCTCGATACGCTTCAGGCGGTCGCTACGGCGCGCGATGATCAGACACTACTGCGCGCGATGAGCTTCAGAGACGGCGTCACGAATCTCCGTGTCATCGCGCCTGACGTTCAGGCGCTGGATGCACTCGCACAAGGACTCGGCGGAGAAGGACGCTTTCAGGCGAACATCCAATCAGCGACACCTGGCGACGAAGGTGTCGAAGGACGTCTGCAGATAGCGGAGCTCAATCCATGAAGCGATGGTTCGCGGATCTCGAGCCACGGGAGCGCTTGTTGTTGATTGGCGGCGCCACGATTGCCGCGATCATCATAGGCTGGGGCCTTGTCTGGAACCCGATGACCACACGCAATGTGGAGCTCAGCGATGCGGTTGCGACGAAGCAACGCCTGCTCGCAACTCTACAACGCGCACGCGCAGTTGCCGCGCCTGCCGGCCAGCTGGTCGATGCCTCGACGCGCCAGTCACTCGTGCTGCTCGTTGACCAAACCCACCGCAGCTACGGCCTGGACGGCACACTCGTGCGCAATCAGCCCGACGGTGCAGACGGCATTCGCGTAACGTTTCAGGACGCATCGTTCGACGGACTCGTTGCCTGGCTCGGCACACTTCAGGGTAGCTACGCGGTCGCGGTCGAGACGGCGACGATCGATGGCGGGAGACAGGCCGGCATCGTCAACGCCACGTTCGTACTCAGACGTTCCTGAAAGATGCGATTTAACACTGCGTGGCTGGGGCTCGCTGCCGGCGTTTACGTGGCCGCCGTACTCGCTTTGTTTCCGGCAGGCACCGCGTATCGCTGGTTCGCACCGCCAGAGCTGAATCTCGCCGGTATCCAAGGCAGTGTTTGGCGCGGCCGCGCGGCCTTGGCATCGATCACCGGATTCGGTGTCTATGATCTAGAGTGGTCGATAAGCCCTTGGTCGCTACTGACGGGCCGCTTGCGTGCACAGGTGCAGGCACGCCAGCCGGACGGTTTCGTCAATGCCGAGATTTCTGCGGGCCTCGGCTCGACCCAGATCTTTGACATGCAGGCGACGACTAGCCTCGCAACGATCGGTCAAGTTGTCCCAGTCGGTGACGTGCAGGGACTCATCAGCGCTCAATTCGCCGAGCTCGAGCTCGCGCAGGGCTGGCCTGTGCGCGCGATCGGTCAGATACGCATTGCGGATCTGCAGACGCCGTTGCTGATGCCGAGCGGCCCGAGCGACTTGATCCCGCTCGGTAACTACGTTGTGCAGCTGATCGATTCGGGCACGCCTGATCTTCGCGGTACGTTCGAAGATCAGGGTGGCCCCGTCGAAGTCGAGGGCAGCTTCACGCTCAGCAACGACCGGACCTACGAGCTCAGCGGGCTCGTCGCGGCTCGTCCCGACGCTCCGCAGGAGATCGTCCAGGCAATGGCCTTTTTGGCTCCTGCAGACAGCACGGGTCGGCGCCCGTTCGAGCTGACGGGGCGGCTCTAACGGCTCAGTCGTCCTGCGCGGCTTCCAGTTGGCGCAGCCACAGATCCCAGGAACGGTCGAAAGCGCTGCCCGGTGATTCCTCGTCCTGCTCGAGATAGACGATCTCATCGCCGCGAGCCAAAGCCTGGCTTTGAATCTCCGCGTTGAGCTCCAGCGTGATGCTGCGCCCGACGACCATCGGCACCGTCGAGCCGACGACGGTGACACCGTGGTTTCTCATGAGCACGACCGGCCTGTCCGCGAGCGCTTCGGCAAGACCTGCGCCTCGAGCCGGCGTGTCGACGAGCGCACCATTCGCCGTGCCGAAATCGCGGTAGTCCCAGATCGGAATACCATCGAGGAAGAACGCAGCCATATGAAATACAGGCTTCAACGGCGTCGAGCCAATGCCGAAAGAGATCACTGTCGGCGTGTGATTATGCACGACCGCATTGATGTCTGGACGTATCTTGTAGATCTCTCCGTGAATGAATCGCTCGAGGTAGAGCCGCGGGGTCGACGAGCTCACGGGCACACTGTCGAGGTCGAGCTCGACGATGTCACCGGCCGTCACAAGCTCGGGCGCCAGAGAGCGTGATATGAAGTACCGGTTCGGGTTTTGCGGATGCCGGATGCTGATGTGGCCGTAGCCCGGCAGGATACCTTGCGCGGCCAAGATGCGGTTTGCAGCGACGAGCTCCTCGATGGCGGCTGCGACGGCCGGTGTCGAACCTTGCGCCCAAGCGAGCAGCGGCATATAGGCCAACAGACAGGCAAGAACGAGCGCTATTTTTTTCATGATCCTCCCCTCGCGCCGATATTTGTTGCGCGTCGATGATGCCGTATGAAGCAATTTTCTGGCGTGCCGTCAGCGCAGTTTCGAATAATCGGTCGGATCCAGAAATACGCTATCGACGTTCTGCACGAGGCGCCCGTTGCGCCGCGTTGCCTCGGCTACCGCCTGCCAATCGGGATCGCTCCTGAACCCAGCCCAGCTCGCCTCAGCAGCATCACGGCTATCATGCGCGAGCAGATAAACTAGCGTGTTTTCCGACAATGGTGCGTCCTGTGGCGCCATATAGACGATGTTGGTCATACCGTGGCGCTCGAATAGCTCGACCGTATGGTCACGGAAGCGCGCGTGCAGCTCTGCGAGGCGGCCGGGGTGCGCCGTGTAGGTGCGCAGCTCGAAGACGCGATCGGTGGATTGCGCCTCGGCAACGCTGGCAAGTTGCGTGAGCTTGCCGGTTACCACACCCAGTCCGAAAATCGCTACGCTGAACGCAATCAGTACGCTGTTTTTCTTAGACATCAGTCGCTCCTATCACTTCGGCTCGAGTAGTCGAGCCTTTACTAACGTAAGTTGTTACCCGAGCCAAGTCTAGTTTTCGGTCCGATGGGCAGACCAAGACCGAAATGCCTGCAACAGAGGAAAGTACAAGCCTACGCGGATCGGGCGCTCATCGAGCTTAGCCATCGCAGCAGCGTACCGGGCGAGCTGGGCCTCATACCGCTCGACCTCCGAATCGAGAAATGCCTCCAGATCACCGCCCTCGTGCACGCTCGTCTTGAAGTCGACGATCCACCGCTGGCCGTCGTCATCGACGAAGGTTCTGTCGATGCGCAAGTGCTCGAGTCCCTGTTGCCCAACGATAGTCAGCGGAAGTTCCGACTCTGAGATGGCACGGCGCTCGAGCAGCCAGCGTCCCTGAGAATCTTCGAGGACAGCACAAAGCGCCTCGACGACCCGCGTGGCAGACACCTCCAGGTCATCCTCGTCGACACCGAGCAGGGCCAATTCTCGCGCGTAGCGCGTCTGGCGTGCGCGAATTTCCTCCGGAGACCACTGCGATGCATCGCTTCTGCCGATGTCCTGTAAGACCGCATGCACCACGATTCCGATCTGTGCAGCTGCGTGGCCTGCCCACAGAA
>Ga0224512_10004651_pt1 | contig 11487 bp, 7 predicted proteins | sample SF_May12_sed_USG_4_FD_169103 | JGI IMG/M metagenome (GOLD analysis project Ga0224512, IMG submission 169103) | Sediment microbial communities from San Francisco Bay, California, United States - SF_May12_sed_USGS_13 | ecosystem: Environmental > Aquatic > Marine > Sediment | place: USA: California... | reverse complement strand
GTTGCCCGAAACATCGGCCTTGTTGCCCACCGAGACGAACGACGAAATGCCGATGTCGTGGCGCCTGGCGTAGTCGAGGATGGCAATGCCCAGCGCTCCGGACTGCGACAGCATGGCCACGTTGCCACGGGGCGGATACACCGGAGCGAACGTTCCGTTGAGTTTGACGGCCGGATCCGTGTTGAGCACACCCATGCAGTTCGGGCCGACCATTCGCATCCCGGCTGATCGCACCACTTCGAGGAGTTCGGCTTCGAGTGCGGCTCCGGCCGGCCCGACCTCGGAGAAACCTGCCGAGATGACCACCAGACCACGCACACCTTTCTCGGCACACTGTCGGGCAACATCCAGCACGTGCACGGCGGGCACGACGATGATCGCCAGGTCGACCTCGTCAGGGACGTCCAGCACCGTTGGATACGCCCTGACCGACCCGACCACGTCGGAGGTGGGGTTGACCGGATAGACGACGCCGGAGAAACCTTCCCGCATGATGTTGGCGAACAGGCGCGCTCCGATCGAGGTCTCGTTGCGGCTGGCCCCGATGACCGCCACCGATCTCGGATAGAAAATCGGGAGGATGGATGCGGCGATGGCACGCTGTTCTCGCATGGCCTGGGCGGCACGCGACTCGTCGGAGTCCGCCACCGGGAAATCGACCGAGTACACGCCCTCATCCAGAGTCCGGTGAAGCGCGAAACCGGAGTTCCGGAACACGCGCATCATCTGCAGGTTGTCGGGGAGCACAAACGCCTTGAAACTGGCTATGCCGTGGGCCCGGGCATAGGTGGTGAGCAACTGCAGCAATTGTGTGCCGAGGCCCCTGCCCTGGCGATCGTCGGCAACTGCGAAGGCGACCTCGGCGGCGGTCGGGTCCGACTCGTGGCGGTCATACCGGCCGACGGCCACCATGTCGTCGTCTTCGTAGGCAACGAAGGCCATCCGGTCTTCGTAATCGACCGTCGTGAAGTACTCGACCTCCTCGGGGGTCAGGCGCTCCTTGACCCGGAAGAACCGGAAATAGCGGGACTGCTGTCCGAGCCGGTCAAAGAAGCGAACGAGATCTTCGGCATCATCGGATGTGATGGGGCGGAACCGGGCAACGTTGCCGTCGCGCAGCACCATGTCGAATTCGTACAGTGTGGGATACATTCCCGCCAGTCTATTCCTGACGACGAGCGGCCCATCCGGCCGGTTCGTTACGCCTCGATGAATTCGAGGAACCGCTCGACCGACCACGTGTTGACGCACTGCGAGGGCCCCAGCCAGCCGCGTTGGGCATAGAGCACTCCCCACCGCATCTGGTCGTATTCGGACACCCGGTGGGCATCGGTGTCGATCACAAAGTAGATGTCCCGGCCGTGCGCCTTGCGGATGAGTCCAGACGGCGCATCGAGCCGGTTCAGGCTTCCGTTGATCTCGATGGCGGTGCCGGTCAAGGCGGCCGCTTCGAGCACGGCGTCCACATCGAACTCCACGCCGGGACGGCGCCCGATCATCCGGCCGGACAGGTGTCCGATGGCCGTGACATTCGGATTCCCCATCGCCGTGATGATCCGCACGGTTTGTTCGTCCTGGGGCAGGTCGAAATGGGAGTGGATACTGGCAACGGTGTAGTCGAAACCGGACAGGAATTCCGGGTCGTAATCGACCCCGCCGTCAGGGGCGATGTTCAATTCGGAGCCGTGCAGAATACGCAGGTCCGGATAGGACTCCTGCAGTTCACCGATCTCGAGTCGCTGCCGCAGCATCTGTTCACGGGAGGCACCGTTGATGGCGAGATCCTCTGCGTGATCGGTGATGGCCACGTAGCCGTACCCGCGTCCCGCCGCAGCGGCCACCATCTCCTCCAGCGAGGCTTCGCCGTCTCCGGACAGGTCGGTATGCACGTGGAGATCGCCGTTGATGTCGGAGAGCGAAACCACATCGATCGGACCGATGCGAGCCCGCTCGATCTCTCCGTCGTCTTCTCTCATGGGTGGCGGAATCCACGCAAGGTCGAGAGCGCCGTAGACGTCTTCTTCGGTGGCGGCCGCCACCACCGAGCCGTCCTCGGCGTCGGCCAGGGCATATTCATTGAGCAGAAGGTCTCGCTGTTGTGCGATCTGCCGCAGGCGGATGTTGTGGGCCTTCGAGCCCGTGAAGTACAGCGTTGCGGCGCCGAACTGGCCCGGCTCGACCACCCTCACGTCCACCTGAAGGCCGTTCTGGGTGAGGAAGCTGATCTTGGTGTCGCCCGCCCCGATGATCTCTCGAACGGCCGGAAGCTCCCGGACGCGCCGGGCGAGCGAGTCCGGATCGTGCGACGACACGAGGATGTCGACGTCGCCGATCGTTTCGCGCATCCGGCGGAGGCTGCCGCACACCATCGCATCCTGGACGCCCTCCGTCGAGCGCAACTCGGCCACGAGGCGTTCGGCGGCCGGCAGGGCTTCCGAGATCGGCACGCGACGGTCTTTGCCGGTCAGGCCAAGGCGTTCGATCGACCGGGCGATCTTCTCCTCGGTTTTGGCTCCAAGGCCCGGCAGATCACGCAGCTTCTCGGCGGCGATGGCTTCTTTGAGGGCTTCGACGCTTTCGATCCCGAGTTCCGATCGGAGCTTGGCCGCCGTCTTGCCGCCGATCCCCGGGATACGAACCAGTTCGCGGTAGTCATCGGAGAACTGCTCCCGCAAGCGCTCCAATTTGTCGATGCGGCCCTGCTCGACGAACTCGAGGATCTTGTCGGCGCTCGAGCCGCCGATTCCTTTGACCGCGACGAGGGCGGCCTTCGACATCTCCGAGGCGGGAGACGGCAATGATCGAGTCGCCCGGGCCGCCGACTCGTACGCCCTCGCCCGAAACGACTGAGGATTCAGGTCTTCGAGTTTGGTGAGTTCGGCGAGTTCCTCGAAGAGGCCGGCGACTTCGTCGTTGAGCACCGACTCAGCCTAGAGATCACTCGTCGAGGAGCGTCGGGACACCCGCCAGGTATTCGGTCAGTCGCAGTTTGCGACGGGTCGAGTCCGACGACATAAACCGCACCATCCCGAACACGGGTCGTTCCGGGGCCCACGGCCGGTCGAACCGGCCCAGCACCCAGTGGATCCCGGTGATGCTGTTCGGGTCCCGTCCGTCGATCGCATAGCGGTTGTTGAGCTCGATCATGATGTCATGGGCCACCTGTGGTGAGGGGGTCCACTCGAGGATCTTCTTGCCCCACAGCATTCTGAGGTAGTTGTGGATGATCCCATCCGTGAGCAACTGCCTTTGCGCGGCGTTCCAGATCTCGTCGTGCGTGGCTGCGGCGGCGAACTCGTCGAGGGAATACACGTATTCCCGTGCGTCGCCGGCGTGATCGGCCAGGGTCCGGCGCGCCCAGTCCGGCAGAGCCTCATAGCGGTCGTAGCCGCCCGGGTCGGCCATGGCGGTCCGGTAGCCGAGCTCCCGCCAGGTAATGACCTGATCGAGGAACGACTCTGCCTGAGGAGACATCCCCCACCAACCCTGACGCGCTCCCGACGCCGAGTCGGACAGATCGCCCGGGTTCCAGTCCTCGTGATCGACCACCGCCGAAAAGACCTGGTGACTCGACACGTGGCCGAAGTGCAGATAGGGAGACAGACCCGACTCGGCCCGGGCGTCGGGATGGTTCCGCTCGTCGTAACGGTCGAGTCGCCCGGCAACGAACCTCTCGAGAACGGCGCCGGCGCGCTCCAAACCGCCCCGGGTATGCACCGGTGCGACCGCATGGTCGATCGGCAGGTCAGGGACCAGGGTCGACGCCGGCTCGTGCGACGTCGGCCACCGCCCGGTCACGTCGTCCAGTAGTCCATCGGGGACCGGCCTCAGATCGTCCAACGAGAGGTCGTCGGGGGTCTCATCCAGGTGGCGTGGCAACTCGCGCTGAAGGAACCGTCTCAGGTCGTACGCCCTCAGAAACACCCGGTCGGTGGCAGCCAGTGGCAGGAGCCCGTTGTGGTCGACCGCTTCCAGACGGGTGCGGAGTCGTTTGCCGGCCGCAGCCAGGACGGCAGGAAGAAAGAACACCGGGGCGTCGTCGGCCACGACCACGGCGGCCCGGGCCGCCAGTTCGTCCAGCAAGCCCCTCCCCGCCCCGGGGGCAGCCTCAACGAACGGGTAGTACAGCACCGGGGTGTTGGCCAGCGCACGCCCCACGTCGGCCATGCCCTCGATCATGAACGTGTGATGACGGGCACTGGCCCAGCGATAGTCCACCTCGAGAGCGGACAGCACCACGAGCGGGATGCTCAACGACCGGGCCCACTCAACGGCACGCTGGAAGGCGAAGTTGGACCTGGTTCTCCGGTAGGCCGTCATCCAATACAGGACGTAGTCTGCCCCGGCGTCGGGAGGCGCCTCGACGAGCGTCCGTATGCGTTCGGGCGGTACCGAAGATGCGATCACAGATCGCGCAAGAGTCTGATGATGGCGGCAGCCGTCTCGTCCTGCTGCTCGGCAGGGGGGATGGATGCCGCGTTGTCGCCCGACTGCACGCCGTAGGACCCGAACTGGGAGTGATTTGCCCCGGGAATGAGCACGTACTCGGCGGCATCGGGCAGACGGTTGGAAGCTGCTTCGACGTCGAGCACGGAGACCAGGCCATCCTGGCTGCCATACACGGACAGAGCGAGCACCCCCCGGCTGTCGAGACGGGTCGAGTCGCCAGGGTGTGCCGCCAGTTGGACGATGGCGTCGATACGCGAAGATCCTTCGGTGAACCGGGCGGCCATCGTGCCTCCGTGGCCGTGACCGCCCAGTGCCCATGCCTGTATGTCGGGATTCGCCTTGATGACTTCATCGGCTTTGGCCGAGGACAGCAAGGCAAAGTTGAACGCCATCGGAGGCACCACGACCAGATACCCGGCCTCGGCGATCCGACGGGCGAGCGGCGCATAGGCTTCCGGAGGGACACGCGCCTCGGAGTAGAGAATCATCCCCACCGTCGGCGTGCGGTCGGTGGGAGTGAAGGTGAGGAAGGGCTCGGTGGTGACAACGACACGCTCGTCGGTTGCCAGGGCGGCGCGCGCTTCCGGCATGACCTCATAGGGCGACGCGAATTGGAACCAGACCCCGTAGATGACGAGCGCAAACACGGCTGCCCAAATGAATCGCCAGGTCGTCTGTCGTCGCATCAATTCCCTTCGCCACCGGTATTGTCCCAAAACGGGTCGTCAATCCGGCGGATCCTCCGTGAAGAACCTGTCGATCCGCCCCAGATACTCTTGGGCGTGGCGCGCCGCGGCATCTGCGGGCGGGTGATCTGACCACCGTGCCTCGACGAAGAGGTCGGTCAAGCCGGCCACTTCGTCGGCGACAGGTGGTGCGGCACGAGCCGCGCCTTGTGCGTACTCGATCGGCGTCTCCGAGCGATCCTTGAGCCCGACCACGGGTGCGGCCAGTTCGAGGAACCGGTGATAGGCGGCCGCGATGACCGATCGGTGCCGATCGCCCGGCACCCACCCGTGCCGCACGGCGGCAGCCCCGGGAGTATCGATGGCCGGTTCCCCGGCTGCCTGGCGTCGCGGCCACCAGCCCACCATCCACCGGAGCACACTCACCAGAGTGGCCAGCATCGCCGCGGAGATGAGCAGGATGACGCGCAGCAGCCCGCCCTGGGATCGGAAAGCAGCCTTGATGGCCTCTCGCTCCCTGACGACGGTGAAGATCGCCAGCGAAACGGCGGCGATCGTCAGCACCCAGATGAGGACATTGCCGATCCAGGCAAACGCATCGCTCAGGCGGTCGTCCACGGGAGGCGGCGGAAGCTCGTTCCCCGGGTTCGGCCCGAAGATGTCCTCGGCCGACCGATTGGGGATCTCCCGCACCGGTCGGGCATCCTCGTCCGCCCGGCTGGCCAGCCAGTCGAGGAATCGTTGTCCGATGGCACCCACAGCCGCCAGCGTCGCAGCGGGCAGCCGCGACAGGGCGCCGCTTCCGTTGGGCAGCAGCCACGCCCCCACCGCCGCCGTGACGAGCACCCAGATCGACAGACTCGTCCACCGGGAAACGACGTTCGGGTCCGGTCGCACACCGGCCCTTCGCCAGGCTTCCCGCTCGTGGGCCAGGCGTGCCTGGGTGAGGATCCACCAGGCCAGGCCGATGAAGGCGGGCGCCGTCCACACGAGGCCGCCGATCGGCTGGCGATCGAGGTCGAGGAGGACCCGGGGAGTCGCCACCGACAGCGCCGCGCCGGCCACCGCCAGCGCCATGCCGATGCGAAGCCGCTGGCCGAGTCGCGCCGTCCCGACTGTGGTCTGGGCGGCAACGAGCGCCCCCATGTACTCGAAGTCGACCAGGGTTGCCCGCACCCAGAGCCAGGTCACCCACATGATGACGAGCAAGCCCAGTGCAGCCGGGTCGAGCAGAAGTTGCGACCAGGTGAGGGACGAAGGGCCAATCAGGAGCAGCGCCCCTGCCTCGGCGAGGAGGGCTGCCATAACCAACTCCGCGAACCGGAACGTCCGGACGGAGACCGCCTCGCCCGAGCCAATCCGTCTCGAGACGGTGGCCTCGAAGGCGGCCAGTCCGCAGGCGACCAGTCCGATCCAGGCCGGCAGCGACACAACCGACGCCCACGAGGCATAGAGGAGGACTGCCAGGGCCACGACAAGGAGATCGCGCGCCCGGCTGTCGGTTCGCAAGTCGATCACAACACCACGACCTCGGAATCGACGAGGTGCACCCCGACCGAGCCGAGGCCAGGCCCCGGGCCGGACCCTGCCGGTTTGACGAGCACCACCGACACGGCGAACCCGCTCCGGGCGAGCCGGGCGAGGTGCCCGGCGAGGCCGTCGTACAACGATCCGGTGATCACCACCAGAGACGCGCCCCACGGGAGCCGTCCGCCGGCGGCCGCCAGCAGGTCGTCGATCGGCTGGTCTGGTGCAGCAGTTGCTCTGGCCAGTAGTTCGAGGATCCGCAACAGCTGTGACTGGTCGGAAGCGGGCGCAACCACCATGTCGACGACTCTGGCGACCAGCGGGTCGTACGCTCGCGTGAGCAGGCCAACCGGCTGCGCCTCGACGGTGACCACATGATGGGCAATCGACGCAGCGACGGTCACGGCCAACTCCGGCGCGATCGAACGGCGGCGGGCGTCGTAGTGGCGACGGTCGAGGTCGAGGCACACCACGGTGTCGCGGGCGATGGCCGGATCGAATTGCTTCACCATGAGGTTGCCCGTACGGGCCGTCGCCTTCCAGTGGATCGATCGACGGGCGTCGCCGGAACGGTAGGACCGTGTGCCGGCCAACCTGGTCGGATCGTGGAAGAGAGGCACATGGCTCTTCAGGAGCGCATGGGGCGATCTGGTCGGGAGCCCCAGAGAGGCCAGCGGCACGATCTTGGGATATACCGTCAAGAAGTCCGGTTCGATCCGGGCCAGCCCGCGCTCTGCCAATCCGAGCAGGTCGCCGGTGACCGCTTCGAGAGGGCCGATCGCGTGATAGCCGCGCCGCCGGCCCCGCAGCTTGTAGCGGACCTCGATCGTCTCGCCCGGTCCCGGGCTCACCACACGGCGCCGTCCGGAGTTCGGCTCGGGCGTCGAGAGGTCGAGCGGCGCCCGGTCGTGGAGGGTCACCCAGGGAACCGGCAGCCAGCCGTCGTTCTCAACCGAAATCACCACCTCGGTCGACTCACCGTGGAAGATGCGGCGCGCCACCGAACGGCTGATGGTGAGGTGACGACCTGCGTGCACTGGAAACAGCCACATGGCGAAGGTGACCAGCGCCACGAACACGACGACCACGAAGGCGAACTGAATACGCGTGATGATGGCCAGCAAGAGAAGCATCGCGACGAAGAGCGAAGCGCGCCTCACTCGATCAGCCGGCCTCGCCGAGTTCGATCTCGATCGACGACACGACGTCGGCCACCACCGACCGATCGGTGACGCCGCGCAGCGACGCGTCCGGCTTCAACACGAGGCGGTGCGCCAGGACGAGTTGGGTCATCTCTTTGACGTCGTCCGGCACCACGTAGTCCCGCCCCCGCACCGCCGCCAGGGCTCGCGACGTCGCCGCCAGGGCCAGCGTGCCACGCGGGCTCGCGCCCAGACTCACGTGCTGATGGGTCCGGGTGCCACGCACGAGCGATACCACGTATCGCTCGAGCGAAGGCTCGAGATAGATCCCGGTCACGGTCGAACGATGGGCCATCATCTCGGCGGCCGTTGCCACGGCTTCGACCGACCCGATCGGGTGGGCGCCTTTGAGCCGGCGCAGCATCACCACTTCCTCGTCTTCCGAGGGGTAGCCGAGCTCCAGCCGGATCATGAACCGATCGAGCTGGGCTTCGGGCAGAGGGAACGTTCCTTCGAACTCGATCGGGTTCTGGGTGGCCATTACCAGGAAGGTTTCCGGTAGCGCCCGGGTGACGCCGTCGGCGGTCACCTGGCGCTCCTGCATGGCCTCCAGGAGGGCCGACTGGGTGCGTGGCGTGGCACGGTTGATCTCGTCGGCGAGCAGTACGCCGGTGAACACCGGACCAGGCTGGAAGTGGAACTGCTGGTCGGACGGATCGAAGACACTGACCCCGGTCACATCACTCGGCAGGAGGTCGGGCGTGCATTGCAGCCGGGAGAACGGGATGTCCAGGCTGGCCGCTACGGCGCGGGCAGCCATCGTCTTGCCGGTGCCCGGCGCATCCTCGAGCAGCACATGGCCCCCGCACAGCAGGGCAACCGCAAGGTATTCGAGTTGGCGCCGTTTGCCGACGATGACCGTCTCGAGGTTCTCGACGATTCGTTGTGTGAAGGCGGCGACCATCAGTCCTCCTTGCGGCCAAGTCTTGCCCGTTGGCCTGCGGAACTCAACAGCACGTCACCAGCCCCGCGAGGCAGCCACGCCCTTGAGACGGGCATCCTGGTCATAGGGGAACACCGCGATGAGTTCACCACGCTCGTTTCGCTCCTGAATGGCCTTCCACGGCTTCACCTCGAACAGGTCGGCGTGTTGTTCCTTGAACGCTGCGACAAGCGACGGTTGCAGGCCGAGGAACCGTTCGTGCTCTTCCGGGAAGACATCCGTATCGGCGACACTGAACCACGGGTCCGCCGACATCTCGTCGAGGTCGTCGCGGGCCGGGGGGATCTCCCGAAACGTCATGTCGGTGAGCGCAGTCAGTTCGTCGTAGTCATAGAAGACGACCCGGCCGTGCCGCGTGACCCCGAAGTTCTTGAGCAGCAGATCACCGGGGAAGATGTTCGACGATGCCAGGTCTTTGATGGCCCGGCCGAAGTCGATCACGGCATCCTGGGCGGCTGCTTCTCCCGCCTCACGCACATAGATGTCGAGCGGGATGACCCGTCGCTCGACGTACACGTGGCTGATGATCACGGAATCACCCTCGATCCGGACCGTGTCACCGGCCTCCGACAACAGTTCGTCCAGCAGTTCGTCGGAGAACCGCGCCCGGTCGAAGGCCAGGTGCTGGAAATCCTGGACGTCCATGAGTCGCCCTGCCCGATCGTGTCTGAACACCAGCCGGTATTTGTCCATGATCGCCCGACGGGTCGTCCGCTTCGGCGGCGGGAATCGGTCGCGGATGATCTTGAATACGTCCGGGAAGCCCGGCATCGTGAAGACGATCATGACGAGACCCTTCGTGCCACGAGCGGGTTCGAACGCCTCGTCGGTGCTGCGCAGGTGACGCAGCAGGTCTCGATACAGTTCGGTCTTGCCGTGTTTGTTCTGACCGATCGTGATGTAGATCTCGGCCGTCCTCTTGCGGGGCATCAGACGCTTCAGAAACCGCACGAGATCGTACGGCCGGGCGACGTCGACATGGAAATACGACCTGGTGAAGCTGAAGAGGATGGAGACTTCGTTCTCACGCAACAGCACGGCATCGACAAACACGCCCTCTTCACCGTGGTTGAGAGCGATGACGAGGGGGACGATCGCCGAGCCCGAATACAGGTGGCCGACCAGATACGCGGACTGGCCCCGGTAGAACACCGCCCGGACCATCTCGGTCCGCTCGACGACGGTGAGGGCACCGATCTGTTCGAGGCGGCGCTCGATGCGCTCTGCCACCTGTGCGACATCGTCGTCGAGACGCTGGTACGGGGCCCGGTGGGCGAACGCCACCATGATGTCTTTCACGAGCGCCTGGACCGAATCACGACGGTCGAAGGTGACAAATACTTGCTCGGTCGACCTGGTCGGAGGCGTATCAAAATCGGTATCGACGAATTCGAACCGTTCGTCGACGCCCACGGTGTCGAAGAGTCGGCGGGTGATGGAGTTGAAGAACGTCTCGGCCAACTCCCAATCCTCCCGGCCGGAGATCAACGCCGAATAGACGGCTTTGATGGCCACCCACAGGTACCCGTCCGCCACGCGCTCGCCCAGCAGGTCGGTGATCGACTCCACCACGGAATCGACCACCTCCCGGTACAGGTTGAGCCTCTCGACGGCATCGGATTGGGTGCCTTGCCAGTCCCGCTCTTCGAAGCGAACGGCCGCCCGCCTGGTGATGACCCGGAACCGCATCAGGTACGTCTCGTACGAGTCGAGGATCGTGCGCGCTCCGACGTTGGAGAGCCGGCTATCCGTGAGTGGTGCTGTCATCGACGGTCATTCTGGCAGGTGGTGCCCCGGGTGGGATTTGAACCCACACGCCCCGAAGGGCCTCGGATTTTAAGTCCGGTGCGTCTGCCAGTTCCGCCACCGGGGCTCGTTCACGTCGATTGTGCCAGTAACGCAGCGGCCACGCCGTGCAGCAGGTCCCGTTCCGACACGATCATCTGCTCGATGCCGAGTGTGTCAAAGACGCCGGCCAGGACCAGGGCCCCTCCCAGGATCACCGGGGCGCGGGCCGGTTCGAGAGCCGGGATCCGCTCCGTTTCCGACAGGCTCATCGATGCGAGCCGCTCGACAAGGGCGTCCACGTCGCCGGCAGACACCTGCGCTCCGTGGACCCTGGCGCGGTCGTAATGCTCCAGGCCCGAGCACATCGCTGCGACGCTCGTACACGAACCGGCGACGCCGATCACGGTGGCGGGTTCCGCCGGCAGGCTCACCGTCGCAAAAGCCTCCCTGACCTGGGATCTGGCCTCCTCGAGGTCCACCTGCGTCACCGGTCGCTCCAACAGCAACCGATCCGTCAATCGGACAGAGCCCATATCCACGCTGATGGCGTACCCGGGTCGATCAAACCCGAACACGAACTCGGTGGAGCCTCCTCCGATATCGACGACACACGCCGACGTGCTCCGGTCCCTCCAGCTGGTCGCCCCGGTGAACGCGAAGCCGGCCTCGGCCTCGCCGGAGATCAGCTCGGGGCGGTGGCCGGTCACGGCCTCGACCTGATCGAAGAAGCTCTCACGGTTCGTGGCATCTCTCGACGCCGACGTGGCGACGATCTGCACCCGCTCCGCCCGGTCGATGATCGGCCGGAACCCGGCGAGCGCATCGAGGGCCCGGGCGATGGCATCGTCGGCCAGGCGACCCGAGGCGTCGATCCCCCTTCCGAGGCCACACA
>Ga0224512_10004650_pt1 | contig 11487 bp, 20 predicted proteins | sample SF_May12_sed_USG_4_FD_169103 | JGI IMG/M metagenome (GOLD analysis project Ga0224512, IMG submission 169103) | Sediment microbial communities from San Francisco Bay, California, United States - SF_May12_sed_USGS_13 | ecosystem: Environmental > Aquatic > Marine > Sediment | place: USA... | reverse complement strand
GCCTCCTATTCCGCCAACATCTGCCTTGATAACTGAAACCGTAATTTTCATGGTTTACATCTTTATACCTTTGATTTATGTGTATTTTTTTTAATTTTGTAATGTAAAATTAATTCAAAAAAAATATAATTTTCTTCAAAAATTCATAACAGTAATAAATGCCCTCAGATACGCTGTTGATATGGCAGATAAACCACATTTGAACCTGATTGTTACAGGTCATATTGATAATGGAAAATCCACAACTATGGGTCATTTCTTGATGGATCTTGGTGTTGTAGATGAAAGGACAATTGCAGCACATGGAGTCGAATCCGAGAAGACCGGAAAAGGTGATACTTTCAAGTATGCATGGGTAATGGATAATATTAAAGATGAAAGAGAAAGAGGAATTACAATCGATCTAGCTTTTCAAAAGTTTGAGTCTCCAAAGTATTTCTTTACTTTGATTGACGCTCCTGGTCACAGAGACTTTATTAAAAACATGATTACTGGTGCTTCTGAAGCTGATGCAGCAATTCTTGTACTTTCAGCAAAAGAAGGTGAAACTGATACTGCAATTGCAGCAGGTGGACAAGCAAGAGAACACGCATTCTTGCTTAAAACACTCGGTGTAAGCCAACTAATTGTTGCAATCAACAAGATGGATGCAGTAGAGTATAAAGAAGACGCATTTAACGCCGCCAAAGAGAAAGGCGAAAAATTGGTAAGATCTGTAGGTTACAAACTAGAAAATGTACCATTCATTCCAGTTTCTGGATGGAAAGGTGATAACTTGGTTAAAAAATCTGAGAACATGGGTTGGTACAAAGGTAAAACATTGCTTGAAGCATTTGATGACTTTACCGTTGCTGAGAAACCAGTTGGAAAATCACTACGTGTACCAATTCAAGATGTTTACACCATTACTGGTGTAGGAACGGTACCAGTAGGTAGAGTTGAAACAGGTATCATGAAAGCAGGACAAAAAATTATTGTCATGCCTTCTGGTGCTCAAGGTGAAATTAAATCAATTGAAACACATCACACAGAAATGCCATCTGCAGAAGCAGGTGACAACATCGGTTTCAACCTCAGAGGTATTGAAAAGAAAGACATCAAGAGAGGTGATGTACTAGGTACTCCTGATGCACCACCAATGGTTGCAAAAGAATTCAAAGCACAAATTATAGTTATTCACCACCCAACAGCGATTGCTCCTGGTTATACACCAGTAATGCACGCACACACGGCACAAGTCGCAGCAACTATTACTGAGTTCCTCCAAAAGATCAACCCAGCATCTGGTGCAGTTGAGGAAGAAAATCCAAAATTCCTTAAAGTTGGTGATTCTGCAATTGTTAAAATCAGACCGGTGAGACCAACTTGTATCGAAACATTCCAAGAATTTCCTGAAATGGGTAGATTTGCCCTTAGAGATATGGGCGCAACTATCGCAGCAGGAATTGTTAAGGAAATTACTGAAGAGTACAAACCATAGGCGGATTTTTTATGACTCAAACCGCCCGTGTCAAACTCACCTCAACCAGTCTACCAAAGTTAGATGATGTTTGCGGTGAAATCATGGGTATAGGTAAAAAAACGGGTGTTAAAGTTAAAGGTCCAACCCCACTTCCTGTGAAAAGATTACATGTTGCTACTAGAAAATCACCTTGTGGAAGTGGTACTGAAACTTATGAAAAATGGGAAATGAAAATGCATCGTAGAATTATCAATATCAATGCTGATGATAAAGCTATAAGACAACTAATGAGATTAAAAATTCCTGATGATGTATACATTGAGTTATCTTTGACATAATCTGGTAGCCTTAAATTATAGAAATTTTGATGATAAATATGGTTGAAGAAAACTTTGATGATGAGAAAGTAGAAGAAACTCCTGTTGAGACATTTGAAGTAAACTATTCTTGCCTACGTTGTGGAACTACAGTTTCAAATACTGAGTTATCTAGGTTGCCTGAAATCAAATGTATTTGTGGGTTCAGAGTGTTTACTAAGGTAAGACCACCAGTAGTTAAAACCATTAAAGCAATCTAATTTATCTGTCTTTTTTGTAACTATGTTCTCTTTGTAAATGAGTTCTCATATCTTCCATGTTTGAGAAAAATTTGTTGCACTCTTTACAATCATACTGTAAATCTTTTCCATGAACAATTTGTTTGTGATTCATGAATTCTTCTTCTTTTGAAAATTTTTTATCACACACATCACATTTTATTTTTTTAAAAAATCCCACTTTTATCTAAACTCTGCTTTCTTTTCATCCCAACATCTTCTACATAATTGTCCTTCAATTTTCCAATGTCCTTTTGGATTGTATCTTATCAAACCCATCTTTCCTGCACATAATGAACAGAAATTTTTCTTTTGTCCGTGACTTTCTTCTTTTTTATCAAAACATTTCTTACATAGCAAACCTTCCATGTCCCATTGCCATCTTGGCTCCCACAAATCTGTAATTTTTTGAGTTTCACCACATTCTACACATGGGTGTCTCACTTTTCCTTCATAATACTCCTTAGATTTTTCAAAATGACAGTCCCCACATAGTACTCCTTTGATATTCCACTCTCTTTTTGGTTTGTGTTTATGTGACAATTCCTTGTTGCAAATTGCACAGTTAGATGGTTTTTTATTAAATAATCCCATTTTGATCCTTCTGATATGACTTATTCTATAAATGTAAACAAAATAAAAATAACAAAAAATTGTTTATTGGATTAAGATTTTCTCAAGAGCCTGACTTGCATTAAGCATGCCATTTCTCTTGGCAAATTCTTCGATCATTTTGTATTGTTTTTCTGTAAAACACACTGGCATTGAACGTCTTTCCATGAAATTATGTTGTATTTTTTACTAATATCTTTTTCTCTCGGAAGATATTTCAAACCATTTTTTATATGTTGGATGTGGTAAAGAAACGACAGATCTTAGTTATCGGTCATAATACGAATGGATGCACACCTAAGCATGAAAAAATTGCATATGCTATTGGAATGGAAATCGCAAAATCTGATTCTATATTGATTTGTGGAGGATTGGGCGGAGTGATGACAGCAGCAGCTCATGGTGCTCATGATGGAGGAGGTTTGACTATAGGGATAATTCCACAAAATGATCCATCTATGGCAAACGAATTTTGTGATGTTATAATTCCTACAGGGATGGGTCTAGCTCGTGATTTTCTTAATGCATTAAGCGCAGATGGTGTAATTATTGTGGGTGGAGGTTCTGGAACTTTATCTGAAACCACTGCTGCATACATGTACAAAAAACCAATAGTTGCAATTAGAAATATGGGTGGATCTGTTGCATCCTTCATTGATGGTTTTATTGATCAGAGAGAGAATGTCCTGATAACTGGAGTTGATACTCCTCAAGAAGCTGTAAAGAAAATTTTAGAATTGATTACTGCATAGATAACAGTAATGGATCTGGTTTGTAAAACTCTCCGTGTTCTGCAGCAAGTTTGTTTAATTCATCAACAATATTTTTTATACCAATTTTTTTTGCAGTTTCAAACAACGGTTTTTTCAGACCTAATCCTAATTGAGCTGCCTTTTCAATTTCTTCAATATCACTTGCACCATTAGATACAAGCCATGCTGCATTGTTTAGGATATTTGAAACAATTTGAATTGGATTGCATTTTTGTGCTAGTTCTTCTGAAAGTGCAACTCTTTCGTATTTATCATCAGAATATTTGTAAAATCCTTCTCCTGATTTTTGCCCTAATTTTTTTTCATCAAACATTTTTTCAACAAGTGGATGGGGTTTAATCACTTTTTTGTCTCGCAAATACATCTCAACTGTGGCTTTGTGAATAACATCCATTCCAGTAAAATCAGCTAACTCAAAAATTCCCATTGGAAATCCTAATTTGAATTTGACAGCTGAATCTATTTCTTCAAGTGTTGCACCTGTTCTGTCTTTAACAAAACATGCTTCGTGAACCATTGGAATGAATAGTCTATTTATGATAAAACCTGGAACATCTTTTCTACATAATACTGCTACTTTGTTTACTGACTTTACATAGTCTTGAGTTAACTCTGTGATTTCTTGAGATGTTTTTTCTCCTGGAATCACTTCTACTAATTTCATCAGTTGTGGTGGATTGAAAAAATGAATTCCTATGAATTTTTCAGGACGTGATGTTGTATTTGCAATTTCAGTAATTGGCAATGTACTTGTGTTTGATGCAAAGATCACTTCAGGTGCAGCAACTTTGTCCAATTCTGCATAAACCGTTTTCTTTAAATCCATTATTTCTGGAACAACTTCAATAACTAATTCTGCTTTTTTCACCGCTTCACCTAAATCTACTACTGGTTTAATTCTTGCAAAAATTGCATCGCCCTCATCTTTTGAAATTTTTTCTTTGGAAACTAATTTGTCTAGACTCCATTTTATTTTCTCCATGGCTTTGTCCAAAAACTCTTGTTTGATATCTCTTAAAACTACATTATATCCCGCTGTTGCAGAAACTTGGGCTATACCATGTCCCATTACTCCAGATCCTAAAACTGTGATATTTTTTATTGCCACAGATTCTAAAAAGTTGGGTATCCTTTATAATGTATTTCAAAATTTTGTTATTTAATGGGCTTATTCAAACGTAAGAAAGGTGATGAAATCCAAACAAAATGCGATGTATGTGGAACGGAATTACATGATCCCGAACGTTTGAAAAGACATATGAAAAAAGCCCATGGAAACGTACCTGCAAAGAAATTAGATCCAAACGCAGGTGATGGTGGTACCTGGTAACATGGAATTAAGTTCAGGCCAGAAAACTAGTCTAGTTTTTGTTGGTGCATTTCTTACTGCGGGGATTGTCTTATCAACTATGGTCTTCCCATTTTGGAATCTAATTCGTGAGGATGTATTTGAAGAAGTGATAATTTTGACAAATGACAACGATGTGTGTTATGTTGAAACCTCTGATAATATTCCTAAAACTATTGAAGATTGCACTCTAAATCCCGGAGATAAAGTCACCATAAAATTTGGTCACGGTCTTGCGTGGGCCACTGTTGTTAACCCTTAATCGATGATTTAATATTTTGAAAAATTATTAAAAACTTATGGATTGTATTTTCTGTAAAATTATATCTGGTGAAATTCCTACAAAAATTCTCAAGGAAACTAGCGATTCAATATCATTTTTAGATGCATTTCCACTTTCAAAGGGTCATGTATTAGTGATTCCAAAAAAACATCATCAAAAAATTCAAGATATGAACGAAAAAGAAAACTCTGATTTATTTTCTCTTGTTCATACAATGATTTCTAAGGTTGACTCTATCACTGGATCAACTTTACTTGCAGTACATAACGGTAAAGATGCAGGACAAGAAGTGCCACACGTTCATGTACATTTAGTTCCGAGAAGTAAAGATGATTCAGCAGGTGCAATTCATTCCATGTTTGATGATTCATTTAAATTATCTGATTCTGAAATTGATGAACTTTACACCAAATTAAAAATCTAATAAGGATACAATCTTTCTTTTGAATCTATATTTTCTACAATGATTGCTTTTGTTGGACATGTTTCAGCTGCATTCATTATTTTGTTCACTCCTGCACCTTTTTGATTAATTACAGACGATTTAGGGTTTGACTTAGTTTCTTTGTTAATTTCAAAAACATCTGGTGCAATCATCTCACAACTACAACATCCAATGCATCTACTTTTGTCAACATCGACGAAAAGATTTGGTTGTTTTTTAGGCTCTTGTACTTTCTCATGTTCACCGTTTCTTCCATCTGGACGAACACGTGCATTATACTCTTCCCAGAATTTTCGCTCATACTCTTTCCAAAAATCAGGATCCCCTTCTTCAAATTCCCGTGTGTATTTACTCCAATCCTGTTCTGGAATGCTTCCATCATCTGGTGCGCCCCATTGAGGTTTTTTCTTGTATCTTGATTTTATATTAGATTTAGTTTCTGTATGTTCTCCATATGAGAAATTACTAGTTTGGCCATGATTTTTCTTCAAAAAGTTGTATGCTTCTGTAATTTTCTTAAATTCTGAATCAGCCTCTGTATTTTTATTTTTATCTGGATGTAACTCTAGTGCCATCTTTCTATATGCTGCCTTGATCTCATCTTGTGATGACTCTTGATTCACATTCAATACTTTGATTGCTTGATATGTGTTCACTGAACATAGAGATTTGTCATATGATAAAAATAATTGCTATGGTGCATCTGGCTGTATTTATTCTAGTAAAACTTCGTTTTCAGCCTTCCATGCAGGTTCAACAATACATAAAAATCTCAAATTACCTGAACCTGTATTTTCAATGAATTGTTTGGAATTTGGGGGAACATATACTGAATCATCTTTTTCAAGATGATGTGTGTCTTCATCAACATTTAGGATTGCACTACCTTCCAAAATATAATAAATTTCAGATGATCTAAGTTTGTGAAGTTTAGATCTTTTTTCTGGCTCTAGTGTGAATTGTACAACACTAATTAATTCCGTTTAGTGTGTTATGTGGATGAAAATATTGCTTGATTTTAGTTCCATCATTTCCTTGAATTGATTGAATTTCTGAATTTTTCTGTACTGACATTTTGTCTAAATAATTTCTGAAACTTTAGATTTAAAATCTGACTCATACCATGTAGTTTTGTATGGTGTATTTTTTTTAGACAAAATGTTTATTGCGATATGTGAAAATGTCTTTTTCTTGTCAACTGAACCATGAGTGTGAAGTACTTTTGCTGGGATGTGCACAATATCTCCTTCATTGAGGCTAATTCTTTCGGTTCGTTTAATTTTGAAATTAATTTTAGATCTACCATATTTTTTGAAAATCTCAAGACTTCCCTTTCCTTTAATTGCAATTAACACTTGATTTCCATCATGTTGATGGAGTTTTGTTCTCGATCCTTTTTCAAAATGAACATGATAGATGTCTTGATCTTTTGATTTAATTTTCTCAGATAATGTCTTCATCCATGTTTTCCCTGTAAACCAATCTAGGTTTACTTTACGTTGATCATCTTTTCCAGAAATATTGATTTTCTTCATTTTAAATTCGACTCAAAATTTTCTTTTTCTTTTCTTGGAATTCTTTTTCAGTAAGAACTCCTGACTTTCTTAATTTTCCTAATTTTTCGAGCATCTTCAAGTCTTCTTGGGAATCTGATGCCATTTTTTTTGCAGACACGATTCCTTCGTTAATCTTTTCAATACTCTTTTTTTGAAAAACTTCGCTTTCTTTCCTTGCTCTATCACTAAATTCTTTACTTGCTTTGGATGCTTGCTTTGCAGTGATTTCACCTAATTCAACTGCTTCATCTAAGACATCATCTGCTTTTTTGAGCCCTTCTTGGATTGCCTTATCGGCTCTTTTTAGAAATTTATCGATATAGCCTCCTTTTTTTGTTACTGCTTTTCCTTTTTTTGAAGTTCCCATACTATTCTTAATAATTTCAAATCTATTATTTCTTTCTTAGTGGAATTGGTTTAATAGCCTGAATTCCGTATAATCTGTGATTTTGGATAACGACGATTTTGGTGTAAAGACAATTGTGATTAGAAAAATAATTGACGAAACAGAGGCAATGAACATTGTTGAACAAAAGAAAACTGATCCTTTCAAATCATTGTTATCCAGACCCAAAAAGGAAGATATCCATATTGATTCACTAAAATTATTTTATGAAGGCTCATTGATAGTATCTGGAAAATATAATGCTGATTATTTTAGAAAATCTGTGCATACTATTGATGTGGATTCGAATGTTCATGGGGTTGTTTTGGGGGATGGCGTTTTTACAGTTCGTTCAAAATCTGGTCTTGAAAAGGCATTTGTTGGAAAAAGAGGCAAAAATAAAATTGATTTGAATTTAGAAGAACATGTCTTTGTTGAAGGCGAAGACGAATTAACATTTGATCATCATGGTTTGGAAATTGAACTACCCTTCAAAATTGATTCAAAAACAATTGAGAATTATCCTAAAAAAATTCTTGAGGATAGATCATCTACTGTTAGAAAACCTGAATTCTCTTATGATTCAGCAATTGAGAAACTTCAGATTCATCTAAAAAAACCATTAGAGTCAGATGTGCGAGATCTCAGAGATGAATTTGTATTACATGATCTTACTGAAGTATACATTCCAATTTTTGAAGCAAGGCTGTCTGATCCTAAAAAGAAAGTCGGAATTATTAGAATTGATGCTGTAAGAAAAAAAATCCTTTAATCCAAATTTTCCTTTTCTCAATGATTTATTTGGTGTTTTTTAATGATGTTTTGTTATAGTTTTACAATTTTTCTAAATTCATCATTAGTGTGAAACTTTTCAAATGTCTTTTCTTCTTTTGCCCATGAGCGAATTATTTTTGGACTCTTAGAAATTGCCTGCTTTAGTAATTCTAATGATTCAGGATACATTCCAATCTCTGCTTTACTTCTTGATTTTGCATAAATGACGTTTACATTTTCTTTGTGTTTTGATAAAATTTGATCAAAAATCTCAATTGCTTTTTCATGCTTGCCTAACTCTGCCAATTCTATTCCTTTATGAAAAAAAGCATCCATGTGAGTAGGATTACTCTTGTAAACTTTTTCAAAACAATTCAATGCTTTTTCGTGTTTTTTTATTTTACCTAGAATGATTCCTTTGTAAAACAATGCATTGGGTTTTCTTGGCTCTATGATTATTGCTTTGTCTAAAACTTGTATTGCTTCCTCATGTTCTTTTAGTTTATCAAGCAATACTCCTTTGTTAAAATAAGATGCAGCATATTTTGGGTCTGCCTCTATTGCTTTGTCATAACATTCTGCCGCACCTTGAATATTTCCCAATTCTGCTGATGCAATTCCTTTATTGTTGTAAGCCTGGGAATCCTTTGGATTAATTTCTATTAATTTTTCAAAACATGTGATTGCATCACTGTATTTTTTAATTTGATTAAGTGCTAAACCCTTGTTAAATAATGCAGATGTGTTTTCTGGTTCTTGTTTTAGAGCTTTATTAAATAATGATATTGCTCCTTTTGGCTGGTTCTTCTCCATTAATGACATTGCATTGTATAAGAGATCTTCTAAATTCTCATTTCCGCCAAATAACCCCATAATTTCTACAAAATGATATTGCTAATGAAAGTTTGGCTTATTTCAATGATTTGAATTTTTTTATTGCTTCTTTTGCCATCTCTTCTTGTTCTATCGCTGTAGTTTTTGTAGGATCATCCATTGCATATCCCTCTTTTCCATCTTTTTTCTTTTCCATATATTTTACAATAATTCATTTTATAAAAATATAACATTCTAAGATAAGCTTAATTTGAATAAAATGATAATTTGCTTGTGTCTGATTTCCAATTAAAATATCTTGCAGACAAGGTACATGTGCATCGATGGCCTCAGGATTCCCCTATCTGGGATGATTCTACAATTTCACAGCTTGATTCTTCAATTAATAAAAATCCAGAAAAAAAACAAATCACTGTAAATGAAACAACAGTCCAAATTGAAAATATTATCTTTTATTCACTAAATAGAATAGGACTCACCATACCCTTATTCAAAGATGAATGTACAATGATATTTGAGGGTATGTTGGGAGATCTCTCAGCTCATGTACATATTACTATAAAACATGGCAATTTCCTTGGTATCTTTAATCAATTAATCGCTTGGAGACAGAAATTCTTTCCATCTAGTTAAGATAGTCTTCAGTTGATAAAATCATTTTTTTGATATCTTGTTTTGTATGGATACTAGATATTGCGCCTAATTTTCCTGGCAAAAAGAAGATCCCATCATGTGCTATCATCTTGAAATGATAATCATGCAATGCATTTGTGTCACATTTTGATGCTTGAGTGGCGTTTGTAATTTCTGTAATTCCATCTTTTACAAAATGAGTCATAAACAAAGAACCCTTGCCTGTAATGATGACTTTACCATCAAATACTTTGCTTAGTTCTTTTCTTGCATAATCTCCTAAAGAATTAATTGTTGAATGAATGGATTTGTTATTTTTCAAAACAGAAAGTGTTGCAAATCCTGAAGTCATTGATGTGGGGTTTGCAGAAAATGTTCCACCTCCAACATAACTGCGCTCTGATTTTTTCTTTCCAGTCGTATCGGCATATTCCATTATCTCTTTTTTTCCACACATTACACCAATTGTCATTCCTCCACCTACAATCTTTCCCAATGTTACAATGTCTGGATCTAACTTCATTGTAGGATATACACACCCATATCTAAATCTAAAACCTGTAACTATTTCATCTAAAATAAATAATGAATTATTTTTCTTACAAAATTCTTGTATTCCTTTCAAGTAATCTGAATCAGCTGGAATGCATCCGCCACCACCTAAAACTGGCTCTATAATAACACCTGCCAAATCATTTGCATGTTTTTTCAAAATCACTATAGATTCTTCTAAATTATTGTAAGGAATTGATACAATTTTTTCTTCATTTAAAACTCCACTACTTTCTGATTCAGAAAATGGCCAGTTTACTGATTTGAGTAAATCTGAAGTGTAGCCATGCCATCCTCCGTCAATCTTTGCAATTATTTTTCTCTCTGTAACAGAACGTGCTAATCTTACTGCATACATTGTAGCTTCAGTACCTGATGTGACGTACCGAATCTTTTCAGCTACTGGAACTGCCTTTGCAATTAATTCAGATAATAAAATCGTCTGCTCATTGACTGTCCCATACATCCAGCTTTTTTCAAGCTGTTTTTTTAGAGCGTCTTTAACATTTTTTTGTCCATGTCCTAAAATCAGACTCCAATGACCCATCCAGTAATCTGTATACTTGTTGTTATCTACATCAATCAAATTTTTTCCAGATGATTTTTTTACTACAAATGGATATGGTTCATAAAATCTTATGTTATGACTAACACCATTAACATGAAGTTTGGATGACTTTGCAAATATTTTTGCAGATTGTGGGGTCTTTTTCTTGTACTCTTTTGTGTAATCCAAAACCAAATTTACCTATCTTCACTGTCATTTTAACCCTCAAAGTATTGTTAATTGATCCTATTTTACATGTAAACTGTGCTTGTGGATAAGGTGAAAATTAAAAGATGTAATTTTTTCAATTTTTTACACCGATCAGGCACAATTTCACGTATGATTTATATGGATTCCGTATGCTTCACCTTCTGCATACGTAACGCAATAGGCGGCGCTTGTGATGAAGTTTGGTAATATGCCATTTTGTGATTCATGGGCCTCCAGTTACGCATACAAAATGAGGATCTGATCAAAAGATCAAATCTGAAATGTGAAGATTATGTGCATCCGTCAATTCCAAATAAAGTACAAATGTACTTCAATAATCAAAATTAAAAGTTCAGAATCCGGTTGATCCTGCCGGACCTGACTGCTATCGGATTGATACTAAGCCATGCGAGTCATTGTAGCAATACAAGGCAGACGGCTCAGTAACGCGTAGTCAACCTACCCTATGGACGGGAAT
>Ga0224512_10004648_pt1 | contig 11490 bp, 9 predicted proteins | sample SF_May12_sed_USG_4_FD_169103 | JGI IMG/M metagenome (GOLD analysis project Ga0224512, IMG submission 169103) | Sediment microbial communities from San Francisco Bay, California, United States - SF_May12_sed_USGS_13 | ecosystem: Environmental > Aquatic > Marine > Sediment | place: USA: California... | reverse complement strand
GACGCGTGATTTCGTGCATGAGATCGCGACGACGTATCGCTTCACCTTTCAGGACCTGCGTCGCGTTGCCGAAACAGCCCGGGATCTCGAGATGTGGCGCGAGGAGTCGCTCGAGTCCTGGTGGCAACGCGCCGAGACCGAAGTCAGCGGCCACGGGCGGCAGCGCAAGAAAGCGCTCCTCGGCCGCCTTGATACTCACCGCAACACCCTCAGGGCAGTCGAGACGCGCTATCCAGAGGGTGGTCTCGCACCGCCTTCGCGCCGCTCGGTTCGTCTCCAGGAGGCGGAGAGCAGCGGCGATGTCTTTGGTCGCTGCCCTGCCTACTCGGATAACACGGTCTGCTGCAGCCTGCGCACCATCGACGCCGTCAGAGGGTGCCCCTTCGGCTGCAGCTACTGCACGATCCAGACGTTTTACGGTGAGACCGCCGAGCTCGAGACGAATCTCGCCCAGAAGCTCGATGCGGTCGAGCTCGATCCGCTCCATCTCTACCACGTCGGCACCGGCCAGGCCTCGGACTCGCTCGTCTGGGGCAATCGCGGTGGCGTGCTCGAGGTTCTGCTCGGCTTCGCGAGAAAGCATCCGAATGTGGTCCTCGAGCTCAAGACCAAGTCCGACAACGTCGACCCACTTCTCACAGACGATGCCGGAGACCGCAAGATCCCATCCACCGTCGTCTGCAGCTGGTCACTTGCTCCCGATTCGGTGATCGAGAACGAAGAGCACGGCACGGCCTCGCTTGCCCGTCGCCTGGCGGCAGCCAGAAAGGTCGCGGATCGCGGAGTGGGCGTCGGATTCCATTTTCATCCGATGGTGGCTCACCAGGGATGGCGAGACGCCTATGCCGACATCGCGGCAAAGCTCCAGGCCCAATTCGACCCGCGCGAAGTGGCGTTCATCTCCATGGGTGCACCGACTTTCATTCGTCCCGTCGTCCAGGAGATCCGACGACGCGGTGGCGAGACCAAGATCTTGCAGTCCGAGCTGGTGGCCGATCACCACGGCAAGCTCACCTATCCGGACGAGATCAAAGTCGAGCTCTACGGTCATCTCTTCGCCGCCTTCTCACCGTGGCACGACGAGGTCTTCTTCTATCTGTGCATGGAGACCGAGACGATGTGGCAAAAGACCCTCGGTTGGTCGCATGCGACCAACTCGGCGTTCGAACGCGCCTTCGCGCTTCATTGCTTGCGTCGGGACGATTGCGAGTCAGCTCGAGTCGCCGATTCTGCGTCTTGACGCGGCGGGCCGGGAGCTGACGACTTCACGGGGTGGCCATTCGCGAAGCTCAAAAAGAAAAAGCGGCGGGCAATACCACCCGCCGCATCCGATATCCCTTTCGACCAAGTATCTCGAGCGTTAGTACTCGCCGCTCCCCGTGTCGCCTGGCGCATCCTCGACGGCGGCTTCCTCCGGCGGCGGCTGGCTCCACGGCGGCGTCACGCCAACCGAGCGGGCATAGGCGATCGCCTGGCCCAGGTGCTCATGCGCATGGCCCAGGATGATGAACACATACGACCGCTTAGAAGAGGGTGGGCCAAAGAGGGTGACCTCCGCCTCCAGATCGGTCAGGGTCGGCAATGCGGAGTAGAGGTAGGCGAATGACTCCTGGACTTTGGCGATAACGTCCTCTTTCGCAGTGATCTCGGCCTCCATGGCCTGCGCCGCGGCGAACGCGTTGTCGCCCATCTCCATTCCCTCGGGAGGTGCTGCGCCGAGAGCCGAAGGCAGCAGCAGGTTGGCCGCCGCAACATGGATGTAGGTCTCGCTGAAGGTCCGCACATCCACCGAGGGAGCCCAGCCGTACATGTCGGCCGGCATCGCCTCGGCCAGCGCAATGAGCTTCTTCTCGGTGTCCTCGATGTTCTGGACGACGCCGCCCATGAAGACGTCCGTCATCGGCTCGGCCGCTTCGTGATGGGCCGCACCCACGGGGACTGCCGCCAAAGCAGCAACGGTGAGTCCCGCAACCGCGATTGATGTCGTTATGCGCATCGTATTCTTGTCACCTTCCCCGAAAACACGCGTCTCAATTCGCGACCCGGAACGGGACGCACACTTCGGTCGTGATCCACTGCAGACACATGTCTGCGCCACCTTCGGCCTCTTTCCAAACAAAGGTGAGCTGATCCACTTCTTCCTCGAGAGTCGTCGACTTTGCTGAAACGACGACGACATCCGTCGCCGGAATATCCACCGGCGTGAACTTGCCGTCGGCGAACACTCCGGTTCCCGAGAGACCCAGGGCCGAGTTGATGTGCACCGTCCATGTCTCGGGTCCCGGCACGGTAAAGAGCGAATACGTGCCCGCCGCGAGCTTCTTGTCCCCGACCATGACGTCTGTGGTCACCGAAAGCTCGCTCGCCTCGTTGGCTCCGGTTCGCCACACCTCACCGAACGGCACGAGCGCTTCGGATTCCTTGGTGCCGAAGATGTTGTCGCGGTCGCGCTTGTAGGGGCGGCTATAGATGACTCGCATATAGGTATCGCCCACGGTGATTCGCGCCATACCCATCGGGCTCGGCCGACGGGACGGGTGGAGATCCTGGGCCGCGGCAAAACCGGCGAGCCCGGTTGCAGTGGCAAGGATGGTCATGACCAGCAGGGTGTTTCTCTTCTTGGTTCTCACTATCTTTCCTCCGTGGTTTTATGCGTTCGACGTCTGATCGGAACCGGATTATACGAGCAGAGCGCACATAACCGCAGGAAGGGAGGTGAAGAGACAGCTCATCGGGCTTTTGGGGAACGGCATGTGTCGTGATTCTCCGAGTCGGATTCGCCCCACGTGGGCGCGAAGGCTTGACAAATATGCACAATGCATATATGCTTTACGCATAAAAGGAGAATCAATGACAGCTTCCCTCTCCAATCACACCTCCGACAGTCATCTCGGGCTCTACGAGCGCCCCGCTGTGACCGTTGACGTCGTCCTGCTCAGCGCCTTTGACTCGGCGCTCTGGACCCTCGTTGTGCGGCGCCTGGAACCGCCGTTTCGCAACCGGTGGGCGCTGCCCGGCGGCTTCGTCCGCGTCGAAGAATCGCTCGACCAGGCCGCCGCCCGCGTGCTCGCCGAGAAGGCCGGTCTCGACAGTGTATTTCTCGAGCAGCTTTACACCTTCGGAGAGCTCGACCGCGACCCGCGTACCCGAGTCATCACCGTGGCCTACTATGCCCTCGTCCACCAGGCTCGTTTCGAGGCTGTCGACACGACGGGGGAGACCCGGATCGTCGGCCGCCTCTCGGTCCCGTGGGAGGGTGAAACCGGCGGCGCTGTCGACGTTCTGAACGACAGCGGCCGCCCGCTCGACATCGCTTTCGACCACGACTCGATCCTCGGCATGGCGGTCAAGCGACTGCGGGGCAAGCTCGACTACGCTCCCGTCGGCTATCAACTTCTACCGGGGCGATTCACTCTGAGACAGCTTCAGACCGTTCATGAGACCGTTCTGGACCGACCCCTCAACAAGGACTCTTTTCGCCGCCGAATGCTCGCCTCGGGCGATCTCGAGGCCACAGGTGCGCGGCAGCGGGGTGTCGATCATCGACCTGCCGAGCTGTATCGATCCCGCCGACGCTCGGCACTTTGAGAGTAACGACACGGCTTTCGACCGAGAAAGGAAGGACTGTCATGAGCGAAATCCGTCGCTTTCCCATTCTCCGTCACCTGCGCAGTGAACCGAGCACACACCTGCTGGTGTACCGCAATGGTGAGATCCGCAGGAGCGGTCCGGGGCTCAACCTTTGGTTTCTCCCGATGTCGACCGGAATCGCCGAAATTCCAATCGACGACCGCGAAATGCAGTTCGTCTTCCACGGTCGCTCGGCAGATTTCCAGGACGTCACCATCCAGGGCGTCATCACCTACCGAGTGACCGATCCGATCACTCTTGCGAGCCGAGTCGATTTCACTATCGATCTCGCAACCGGTGCCTATTCTAAGCAGCCCATCCAGCAGCTCGAGCTGCTTATCAGTCAGCTGGCGCAGCAATTCGCATGGGATTACCTCTCGGTGACTCCGATACGAGAGTCCCTCACTCACGGTCCCGACCGCATTCGTCACCGCATCACCGACGGGGTCCACGCTGATTCCGGTTTCGACGACATGGGCTTGGCCTTGGTGTCGGTGCGTATTGCCGCGGTGCAGCCAACCGCTGATCTCGAGCGAGCGCTCGAGGCACCCATGCGCGAGAAGATCCAGCAAGAGGCCGACCTGGCCGGATTCGAGCGTCGAGCGGCCGCCGTTGAGAACGAGCGCGCCATTCAGGAGAACGAGCTCAAAAACAAAATCGAGTTGGCTCGCCAGGAAGAGACTCTGATCGCCCAGATCGGGCAGAACACACGGCATCAGGCTCGGGAGGAGGCCGAAGCCGACCGCGTTCGAGCCGAGTCACTGGCGGCGCAGTCCAGGATCGAGGCAGATGCCGACGCTACGCAGATCCGCGTGCGAGCCGGAGGCAATGCGGAGGGCTCGCGCTTGGCGGGCGAGGCCGAGGCTCAGAACCTCCGCCTCCTGGAGGAGACGCAAGTGGCGGCCGAAAAGGAGCGCATGGCGACCTATAGGGATCTGCCGCCTCATGTCCTCTTCGGTCTCGCGGCCCGCGAGCTGGCGAAGAAGCTCGAGCGCATCGACCATCTGAACCTTGCACCCGAGATCCTTTCACCACTCATTGCCAGCCTCGTTCAGGCGGGCACCGACCACCTGGCAGAGACAAGGGCGCAATGACCACTCTCACCCCCAGAGTCGTGCTGGTTACCCGAGCGAGCGCCTACCAAGAGCTCGTGGCGCGTCACGGCACTCACGAACAGGGACGCTTCTTTCTCGAGGCGCGAGGGCTTTCCATCGAGCCGCTTCTAAAGCGTCACGAGCGACTCGACACCGCCCTTCGGGTCGTCACACAAGGCATTCCCGAAACCTGGAGAAGAGCGCGGGTCTCGAGAACCGATCTCGACCGCTTTGTCTTCGAGCCTGAGGACTTGGTGGTCGCGGTCGGTCAGGACGGCCTCGTGGCGAATTGCGCGAAGTACTTGAACGGCCAACATGTCCTCGGCATCAACCCAGACCGCGAAGAGTACGAAGGTGTTCTCGTTCCACATTCCGCAGACGAAACCGGTCCGCTTCTGGCTGCCTGCTTTGCGGGCCGCGTCGACATCGAGCCGCGTACGATGGTCCACGCCGTGCTCGACGACGGACTCGAGCTGTTCGCTCTCAACGAGATCTTCGTCGGTCACCGCACCCACCAATCGGCGCGCTACACCCTGAGCTGGCGCGGGCGGCGCGAGCGACAGTCCTCATCGGGTCTGATCGCCGCCTCCGGAACCGGGGCCACCGGCTGGGCTCTGTCGATCAACCGCCAGCGTCGGACGAACGTCCGGTTGCCCCATCCTGTCGATCGCGCATTGGCATTCTTCGTCCGCGAGGCCTTTCCGAGCGTCTCCTCCGGCACCCGACTCACCGAAGGTCTGATCGGCGCCGACGAGATCGTCGAGGTCACCTCCGAAATGAATGACGGCGGCGTCATATTCGGCGACGGCATCGAGGGCGACCGTATCGACTTCTCCTGGGGCAGACGCGTCCGCATCGGCCTCGCGGATAGATGCTTGCGGCTGGCAAAGGGGACCGAGGAGCCGTAACGCGCTCTCGACCGCGGTTCAGTCGCCTACGAGGCGATTGCTGAGTCGACCCAGCGGCCCGACTTCGACCACGTACTCGTCGCCCGGCTGCATCCAGATCCCATCCTCGCGGCCTTTGATGACGCCTTCGGGTGTACCAGTGAGAATGAGATCCCCCGGCTCGAGCGTCATGTACCGACTGATGTAGCTCACGATAAAAGCAACCGGGAACACCATCCGTGAGGTGTGGCTCTCCTGACGCAACTCGCCGTTGAGCCAGCCGCGAATCGGAAGATCCTGTGGGTCACTCAACTCGTCTGCGGTCATCAGATACGGACCAATGGGCAAGAATCCGTCCAGGCTCTTGCCCAACAGGAACTGGCTCGACCGGTACTGGAGTGACCGATCGCTCACGTCGTTTGCGTTGCAGTAGCCGAAGACATGCTCCAGCGCCTCGCTCTCGTCGATGCGCTTCCCGCGCCTGCCGATGACGACCGCAAGCTCGGCTTCGTAGTCGACCTGGGTGAGCCCGGTGATGTCGATCGCTCGACCGGAAGCGACGATCGCATTGCCGAACTTGCTGAACAGGAGTGGTTCCTGCGGTACGTCGGCATCCATTTCCGCCGCGTGCTCCCTATAGTTGCGGCCGACGCAGATGATCTTGCCCGGTCTCGGTACCGGGGGGCCGAGCACCAGGCTCGCTTCCTCCAGGCAGTACGACGGCTCGCCGATTTCATGGGCAGGGAGCGTTTCGAGCAGCCGCGAGATCCGGGACACACATCCGAGTCCCAGAGCAAACAGCTCTGCCGGCGTCCGAGGTGCGCCGGGGTCGAGCCCAGCCGGGTCCTCGCTGGCCCGGGCGAGGTCGATCACCGCCTTGCCACTCTTGACGCCGAGTCGCAGGCCGTCATCGGATTCAAAGGTCACGAAGATCACAATCGGCGCTCCTGTCGGTGAGATGAATCTACAGGAGACGACGGCCTCAAGGCGCAAAGGATATCGACCACATCACTCCCCTCCTCGCAGGCGCGAGTCCCGCTCATCGATGACAGCTCCCGAGTTCATGTCCCGGGGTGAACTCCCCGCACTCCCGAAGGGACACCGCGAGCGGCCCCTAGACATACCCTCATCCCCCCTTGGTCGTTCGAGACTCGTCGCCGCCTGAGCCGCCACTGAGCAGGTACCGAGCAGGCCCCGCCCGCCACTTTGAACCACACTCCGGCAGTCTCGATGCGATCGCCGCGAGCGGAGGTCCCGGAGTGAGCCTCTCTGCGCTCACGAAGGGACACCGCGAGCGGCCAGCGCATCCGGGTGAGTGCAGAGTCCTCACGGCCTCACGCCCCCAATGCCCTCACCCCTCCGCCTTTCGAATCTCCCGTTTCAGGTAGCGCTCGAGATATTTGACCAGCCAGATGAACTTGGCGAACCGCCGGTTGGTCGTCTGCCGGTGGTGGTAGCGGTAGTAGATCTGCTGCATGATGACCACCAACCGGAATACCCCGTAAACGCGATAGAACGTGAAGTCGTCGCAGGTAACGCCCGTGCGCTCGCAGTAGTAGTCGACAACCTCGTCCCGATCGAGCATGCCGGGCAGGTGCGTTGGCTGGAGACGAAAAACCCGCAACAGAAGAGGATCCTTCTTGCCGACCCAGTAGGCGAGACTGTTGCCGAGATCCATCAGTGGATCGCCGATCGTCGCCATCTCCCAATCCAAAACACCGATCACCTCGAACGGATCCTCTGCGTCGAGCACGACATTGTCGAATCGATAGTCACCATGAATGACACAGTGACGCACCTCCTGCGGCATCGAGTCATGAAGCCACGTCATCACCGTTTCGTACGATGGTGCATTCGGCGTTCGCGCCTTGACATAGCGTCCGCACCATCCCTCGATCTGCCGCCTGACGTACCCTTCTGGCTTGCCGAAGTCACCCAGCCCGGCGCCCTGGAAGTCGACCGAGTGCAATTCGATCAATCGGTCGAGAACGTTGGTGCACAGCCGGCGCGTTTCTCCCTTTGACAGCACAAGTCCCGGAGGGAGATCGCGCCGCAGAATGATCCCCGGAATCGGCTTCATGACGTAGAAGTCGGAGCCGATGATTCCTGGGTCGTCGCAGAACGCGACGACCTGAGGAACGTAACGGTAGACCTTCTGAAGCGCCGTCATCACCCGGGCTTCGCGCGACATATCGTGTGCAGACTTGGCCTTCCTTCCGAATGGCGGCCGCCGCAGAATCAGCTCCCGTTCGCCGAACTGGAGCAGGTACGTCAGGTTCGACGCGCCGGCGGGAAACTGGGACACCTCGGGCGACCCATCGAGGCCTGGGATCTCGGCCCGGAGATACGTTTCCACCGCGGCGATATCAAGTTCTTCACCAGGCCGCACCGGACGGGTTCGATCGCTCATCGTCATGGCGTCCATCGTACCGCCGTGAGGGCGTAAGGACGTGAGGGCATGAAAGACGCCCACCACATTACTCCGCCGACACAGACGCGAGTCCGGTTCATCGACGACGTTGGCGACGCGCTGTCCCCGAGTGAGCATCTCTGCGCTCACGAGGGGACACCCGCGCCGATCTGCAACGATCACTCGAGATGTCGAGGGCGATGGTCTCAAGCTCTTCCCTCCCAAGTTCCCACCGATCCTCCATGCCTCGTGACACCTCGCCCGGCCGTCTCAATAGCCGACACGTCTGCCGGCGGCGACGGGCTGTCTCCGAGTGAGCATCTCTGCGCTCACGAGGGGACACCCGCGCCGATCTGCAACGATCACTCGAGATGTCGAGGGCGACGGCGCCGAGGCCTCTTCACGCCCTCAAGCCCTCGCGCCCCCCACACCCTTACCCCCCCTCGGTACTCCTTCAGAATCCGGCGCGCCAGCGACAGCTTCTGCACCTCGTCGGGACCGTCGTAGATTCGCGCCGCTCGCTCGTGGCGGTAGAAAAACGCCAACGGCGTGTCATCGGTCATACCCAGACCGCCGTGCACCTGGAGGGCCCTGTCGACGACCCTCTGCATCGTTCCCGCCACAAGGAACTTGATCATCGAGATGTCCTGGCGCGCCGCCTTCCAGCCCCGTTGCTCGATCGTCCAGGCGGTTTTGAGCGTCAGGGCGCGAGCCGCCTCGATCTCGGCCTTCGACTCCGCGATCCAGGTCTGGATGATCTCACTGTCCGCCAGCGTCTTGCCGGGTGCGATCACTCGCTCGACCGCCCGCTCACACATCAGATCGAACGCCCGCGAGGCAATGCCGAGCCAGCGCATCGTGTGATGAATCCGGCCTGGGCCCAGCCGCTGTTGCGCGATGATGAACCCTTGTCCTTCGGGCCCGAGAAGATTCGCCCGAGGCACGCGACAGGAATGAAACAGGACCTCCCCGTGGCTGAAGTAGTCCTCTCCGGTGTGTCCCATGACACGGATGTTGCGTACCAGGTCGAAGCCCGGTGTCGCGGTCGGCACGATCACCATGCTGGCGCGCAAGTGCGAGGGTGCATCGGGATCCGTGACCGCCATGACAACGGCGAAGTTTGCCCCGTCGGCAGCCGTCGAGTACCACTTCTGACCGTTGATCACATAGTCGTCGCCATCGGCGACGGCGGTCGTTTCCATCATCACCGGGTTCGACCCCGGCATCTCCGGCTCGGTCATGGCGAAGCACGAGCGAATCTCCCCCGCCACCAGCGGTCCCAGGTAACGCTCTTTCTGCTCCGACGTGCCGTAGCGGTGGAGAATCTCCACGTTACCGGCGTCGGGAGCCTGACAGCCGAAAACGAGATGGCCCAGCGGCGAGCGGCCGAGCGCTTCGGAAACCAATCCAAAGTCGACGAGCCCGAGGCCCATGCCGCCGAGTTCCGCTGGGTGGCACGGCGCCCATAGACCCATCTGTTTAACTGATAGACGCTTTTCTTGAACCGTGGGCAAAAGGGTGGTGAACGCCTCGTGGAGGAAGCGCGCCTCGAGCGGCACGAGCTCGTTAGCCACGAAGTCCTCGATCATCTCGAGAACTGTTGCAGTCTCTTCCGACAGGGAGAAATCCATGCCGGCCATGTTAGCGCGGCAGTGAGGGCGTGAGGGCGTGAAAGACACCTGCCACATCACCCCGTCGACACAGACGCGCGTGCGGTTCATCGATGACAGCGGCGACGGGCTGTCCCCGAGTGAGCATCTCTGCGCTCACAAGGGGACACCCGAGCCGGCGCTTCAGCGATCACCCGAGCTGTCGAGGGCGATGGCGCCAGGCTCCTCACTCCCAAGACCCCGAAGATCATCAGCCTTGCCACATGACGCGTCGGCTCTTCTCTGTCCCGTCGCCCGTCAGCACGTTTGACAGCGGCGACGGGCTGTCCCCGAGTGAGCATCTCTGCGCTCATAAAGGGGACACCCGAGCCGGCGCTTCAGCGATCACCCGAGCTGTCGAGGGCGATGGCGCCGAGACCTCCTCAGGCCCTCAGACCCCCAAGCCCTCGAGAGCCCTTACCCCCTCACTCCCTCCTGAGATGGCGCTTGATCTTCTTGCCGTCTTTCTTGCCGACACGGACCGAGGGAATCACGATCGAGTCATCGCTCCCACCCAGGCCCGGCGGCGGACCGGATTCGTTGTGCACGATGATGACGCCCACAGCGCCCACGTTCTGGGCATTCTTCACCTTGTCGACGAAGAAACAATCGCCGCGATCGATCACCGCGATCTTGCCCGCTATGTCATCGCCATTGAGAATCGGTTGACAGGCAAAGGTCGGCGTGGCGCTGCCGTCGTCAACCAGGGCCAGCTCACCGCTGACCCCTGTTTTGTTGGGAGTTGGACCGAAGCTCGCCGTGCCGACATCGTAGGCGCCGGCCAGCTTCTCCGGCTCGCTGATCTCGACAACGATCTTGCCTTTCAGCACGCGAGCGGCGCGACGCGTCGTGTTCTCGCCATCGAAGCTCACCTTGCGGCTTCGCTTCGCGGATTTCTTGCGCTGCGTCGTGGTCATCTCGTCCCAGTGTTTCTTCTTCTTCGTGTCGTAGGTCAGTGTGGTGAAAATGTCGGGCGCCCGCCTGAAGAGATCACCCGTATCCGAGTCGACGAGGCCGACAAAGCCGAGACCGTGACCGAGCTCGTGCAGGGCCACCGTCGAGAACGAGATCCGGCCCGCTGGCGCGTTGCTGTCGAGCCCGTAGTAGAAACCGCTTCCCGCGCCCAGGCATTCCTCGTCGATGCCGCTGTTGAACGTCACGACGATGTCCGCGGCGCCCGCGTTCGGATCGTCGGCGGTGCTCAAGTTGTCTCCCGCGACCGATTCGGCCAGCGGCCCCGGATACCAGGTGCCGGGCGTGCCACCCGGAAAGTCGATAAAGACGAATCTCGGTCCCGCCGACGCCAACGTGCCGCCTTCCTCGCTGCATCTGAGGTCCCGGAAGCGGGCTTCGACGTTGACGTTGATCGAGCTACCCAGAATCACGCCCCACGTCTCAGCCGCCGCCTCGAACGCGACTTTCCTGTCGTCTCCGAGAACCGGATCTTTGAACCCTGTGCCTGAGGAGTCGCTGTAGTTGACCTTGACATTGAGCGCACCGAGCTGCCAGCCCAGATCCTGCATTGCATGCTTGGTCAAATCGACTCTGAAGCTCTTGAGATCCGAGCTGATCCCCGGCTCCATCAGCAGATTCGGCAGCGCCGAGTTGTCGAAGTGAGAGTGCGTCGAACCCGGTTGAACCGGCTTCGGCGTGTAAAGCAGGACTCGCCCATCGGCATCGGCCCCTGCTTTCAAGTCCGGGTTGCGTCGGATTGTTCCATCGACGGTCGCTGCTTCGACGCCGACTGCGAGCATCACACCCAGTGCCATGAAATGGAGGACGCGAGATGCTCTCATCGTTCGTCCCCTCCGATCGCGTCT
>Ga0224512_10004647_pt1 | contig 11492 bp, 11 predicted proteins | sample SF_May12_sed_USG_4_FD_169103 | JGI IMG/M metagenome (GOLD analysis project Ga0224512, IMG submission 169103) | Sediment microbial communities from San Francisco Bay, California, United States - SF_May12_sed_USGS_13 | ecosystem: Environmental > Aquatic > Marine > Sediment | place: USA... | reverse complement strand
CCGAGAAGTCGGCAACTCGCCGTTGGCGCCGGCACTGGCACGGATCGCCTGGGATTCACTCCCGCCGCTCAATGGGGTGGCTCGAGTTCCGTCCGATTCTGCCGACTGGATAGCGTTGACCAGCCGTCTCGGGCGGCGCGGCGCGGCGCGGCCGGTGCTGGTGGGTGGATCGCCCGGTACGAGTCGCCGGCTCGTGACGACGGCCACCGGTTTTGTGCGCTGGGCGCTGCGCGGTGACCTGGGTGCCGCGGCGATCCGAACGGTCGCGGCAGCGGGTATGGATTGGCTGTTGCGGGCCGATGGTGCGCGCCCGAGCGAGGTGACGCTTGCAGCCGGTGGGGTGGCAATGCGAGGAACCCCTCTCACGTTCGAGTGGGTGGGGGTGATCCCCGATTCGGCCGTGGTCGTAGTTCAGAGCGACGGCAGAACGCACCGGCACCTGGTGTACCCCGATCCTGCTGGCCGCGCAGAACTCTGGCTCGAGCCGGGCAGCTATGCCTGGTCCATCGAAGGCGCCGGCTCGAGCGGCGTCGCCGTCGTAGAGCCGTACTCGGCAGAGTTTGCGCCTGGCCCGGTGACGGCGCCCTTCGGGGCCGGGTCGGTCGCCGGATTTGCGGAAATCAGACTCCTGCGCCAGCAGTGGTGGGTGTTCCTGCTCGCGCTCGCGGCCTTGGCGGGCGAGTGGGCATGGCGGCAGCGGCGGGGACTTCCGTGAAGCGAGGGCTCTGGAGACGGATCAAAGAGGTCGCCCTCACCGACGTCACCGTCTTGGTGCGGGGACTCGATCACGACACGCTCGAAGCCGTTGAACGGGTGCTCGTGGAAGCGGATTTCGGTCCTGCTGCGTTTGAGATTTGCGAAGAGCTGGAGCAGAAGCTTCGTCGTGGAACACTCAAGTCGACAGCTGCGGTGCGGACCTGGCTGCGCGACCGCATTGCCGACTACCTGCCAATGACGAACGACCCAGGCCAGTTGCATATCGGTGACGGAAGTTGTCCGGGCATCATTCTGGTGCTGGGCGTGAATGGCGTTGGCAAGACAACCAGCATTGCCAAGCTCGCGGCACGACTGCAGCGCGAGGGGAAATCGGTGTTGCTCGCGGCGGCGGATACGTATCGGGCGGGCGCGCGCGAGCAGCTCGCTGTGTGGGCCGCGCGGATGGGCATCGAGTACGTGGGCGGAACCCAGGCCGGCGATCCGGCGGCGGTCGCGTTCGACGCCATCGAGGCGGCCAAGGCGCGACAGATCGACGTTGTGGTCATCGACACGGCGGGCCGGCTGCACACACACGGCGACCTGATGGATGAGCTCAAAAAGATTGCGCGCGTTGTGGCACGACGCTGTCCTGGGGCACCGCACGAGAGCCTGCTCGTGCTCGACGCCACAGTCGGGCAGAACGCATTGCGGCAGGGCAGGGCCTTCGCCGACGCCGTACCGCTCACCGGCATCGTCTTGGCGAAGCTCGACAGCACCGCCAAGGGCGGTGCTGCGCTCCTCGTGCAGCGTGAGCTCGACGTGCCGATTCGGTTTGTCGGCACGGGAGAGAAGCTCGGCGACCTCGAACCGTTCTCATCGGAGCGGTTCGCAGAGCAGCTGCTAGCCGACTGATGGCGCTGAAGCCTGATACCGCGGTGCAGTTTCTCAAAGGCGTGGGGCCTCAGCGCGCTGAAGCGTTCCGCCGCATCGGTGTCGAGACCGTCGAGGACCTGCTGTACCACGTGCCCCATCGCTACCTGGACGCAACCTCCGTGACGCCCATTGCGAAGGCGACGGTGGGCGACGAGGTGGCGATCGTGGGTCACGTGGTGTCCAAGGCCGTCGTCCCAACGCGCCGTCGTCTGCGGATCTTCCGGGCGGTACTGCGGGACGATTCGGGCGTGATCGAGTGTGCGTGGCCCGGCCAGGCCTTTCTCGATCGGGTCATTCAACAAGGACAGCTGCTGCTGGTTGCGGGGCCGGTCAAGTACTACCACGGCCGGCAGATCGTCCCGCGCGAGCAAGTCGTGCTCGCGGATGCGAACGAGGCTGGCGAACAGGGAGGGGAAGCCTCCGTGGCGCGGGGACGGGTCGTGCCGGTGTATCCCGCAACCGAGGGACTGAGTCATCGTCAAATCCGTCGGCTGATTGCCGATCACCTCGACGCGATGCTCGAAACGGTCGAGGATACGCTCCCCCGTGCACTGCGGGAGTCGGTGAGCCTCCCCGACCTGCGGGCTGCCCTCATCGCCGTCCATCGCCCGTCATCGCCGTCCCTTGCTGAGACCGGCAGGCGTCGGTTGGCCCTGGACGAGCTGTTCGATCTGCAGATCGTGGTCGCGCGCGCCCGGCACGTGGCGAAGAGCTTGAAGAAAGGACCGCACTTCGAGCTCAAGAAGACGTATACGTCTCAGCTCAAGGACGCGTTGCCGTTTGAGCTCACGGCTGATCAGAAGCGGGCCGTACGCGAAATCACCGCGGACATGATCGGCGATCAACGCATGCACCGGTTGTTGATGGGAGATGTCGGGACTGGCAAGACGATCGTCGCACTGTTCGCCATGCTCCTCGCCGTCGAGAACGACTATCAGGCGGTGTTCATGGCGCCGACGGAGCTGCTGACCGAACAACACGCGCGCACCCTGTCGGAGTTTCTGGCCCCGCTCGGCATCATCCCCGAGGTTCTGCTTGGCCGTCTCTCAGCAAGCGAGAAATCGGCCATACGCGGCCGAATCGCGGAGGGAGGGCCACGGGTCATCGTGGGGACGCACACGCTAATTCAGGACCAAACCGACTTCCACCGACTCGGGCTCGTGGTCATCGATGAACAGCATCGCTTCGGCGTCGAACAGCGGGCGGCACTCATCGAGAAGGGAGAGGCCCCCGACGTGTTACTGCTCTCGGCGACACCGATTCCGCGGACGCTCGCGCTCACCCTTTATGGCGATCTCGACATCTCGACCCTGAGGCAGAAGCCCAAGGGACAACGGCCCGTGAAGACTGGTCTCCGCGCAGGACGGGACCGTGCCAAGATCTATGCCTTTCTCAAGGACCGCTGTGAGGCGGGACACCAAGCCTACGTCGTGTATCCCGTCATCGACGAATCGGAAAAGGTCGATCTCAAAGCGGCGACCACCATGTCCGAGCAGCTGAGGGAGGAGCTCGCACCGCTTCCCGTGGCGCTCGTGCACGGACGGATGAAGGCCGAAGAACGGGACGCGGTCATGCGCTCGTTTCGGGACGGCGAGGTCGGCGTGCTGGTGGCCACGACGGTCATCGAGGTCGGGATCGACGTGCCCAACGCGACGGTGATGGTCGTCGAGCATCCGGAGCGGTTCGGTCTTGCGCAGCTGCACCAGTTACGAGGCAGAGTGGGCCGGGGAGCGGACGAGAGTCACTGCATTCTGCTCACCGATGTGCCGGATCAGCGAAACCGGCTCCGTCCATTCGCGCGGACGACTGACGGCTTCAAGATCGCCGAGCTGGATCTCAAGGACCGTGGGATGGGTGAACTGGCCGGCACTCGACAGGCGGGCGGGTTCAACCTGCGGTTCGCCGACCTCGAACGCGATGGCGACCTCGTGGTCGCGTCGCGCCAAGCCGCGCTCCAACTCATTGCTGCGGATGAGAATCTGACGCAAAAGCAACACGCCGCGCTGCGCCGCCGCATCGAGCGGCGTTACGAGCGCGGCATCGAGCTGTTTGGGGTGGGGTAGTTGGCTGTCAGCTGTCAGCTATCAGCTATCAGCCACTGCCGCCCCAGCGCCTCTGCCGCCGCAGTTCTGCCGTTACCTGCCGCCACACTTACGGCTCGACGACCCGCTCATATTGACCCGTGAGCCGCCGGACCGCCGTGCTGAACCGCTCGTCAACCTCCTCCTGTACCTCGGCCATGCGGATGCGTGTGCGGTTGAGCGACCACAGTCCCATCAGCGTCACTGGCGCGTACAAGCAGAAGTGATAAGCCACCGCATAGGAGACTGCGGAGGCGCCGTCCACGCCATAGATCGAGAGGCTCGCGCGCGTGACGGCCTCGAACACGCCGACGAACCCGGGTGTCGACGGGATCACGAGACCGAAGTTGATCAGCGTCTGCAGCGTGAACGCCGCATGCCACGGTACGCTGAGGTCGAAGGCGAGAAAGGCGAGGAAGAACGAAAGGCCGCCGAGGCCCCAAATCACGGCCGACCACAGGGCGACCTGCGCCAATTGCTGCGGATCGCGCATCACCGCGAGTGAATCGATGATCCCTTTCACTCCCTCGTTGAATCCTGTCACCCACCGCTGGGGCAGTGTCCGAGCACTGATCCACGCGGTGAGTTGCAGGACCGGGTGCGGAAACGTCGCCGCCCCGAGCGCAAGAGCGAAGAAGACCGCGAACACGACGCTCGCCACGAGGATGATTCGACCCACCGACACATTGAGGATCGTAAACTCCGACGGCAGCCATCCGACCAGCGTGGCGAATACGAGAATCGCGAACAACGTTACGCCATCGAGGACTCGCGACAGAGCGATCGTCGTTACTGCCGCCGAGAACCGCACACCCGTGAGCCGACGCGCGGCATAGGCTCTGGCCACCTCCCCTGCCCGTGCCGGGAGGAGGTTATTGACCGCAAATCCTGCGGCGGTGGCGTGATAGAGCGAGGCGAAGGGGAGCCAAGCGAGCTCCTCCCGCAGCAACACCCGCCACCGCGCGGCACGCGCGGGTAGGGTGAGGCCAACGGCGACCATCGTGGCGGCGAGTGGCAGCTTCGCCGAGTCGCGGAAGCGTTCCCAGACTTGCGCGAAGTGGATACCTCGGAGCGCCCACCACAACAATGGGATCGTCACCAGAAGCCCGATGATGGTGGGCCATCCGAAGCGTCGGCGCTGCGCGGGCATCACGGTCCTCGGCGGAGGGTCGCGTACACTGTCCCTCCATCATACGCGGCAGACTGCGGACCGGAAGAGACCGCACCGTGACTCCAATGCCAGGCACTTCCATGTTGACATATCAATGATTGTTGATATTTTAAACGCATGCCTGTCAGAGCCACTAGCCGTGAGGCATCACTTGCCTGCTGCCGCGCCCTGTCCGACGACACGCGATTCCGCATACTCGAGCGGCTCGTCGGGAAAGAGACGTGTGTCTGCGAGCTGGTGGATCAGCTGGACGTGGCGCAACCACTGCTGTCACATCACTTGAAGACCTTGAAGGAGGCCGGGCTCGTCCGTGCACGGAAACGCGGGCGCTGGATGTTCTACTCGCTCGACGCCGACGCACTGGAAGACACGGCGAATGCGCTCTCGCAACTCGCGCAGCAACAGCGGCGTGCGGGGAAGAGTCTCGAGGTGTGCTGTGGGTAGCACCTGTGTTTCTTTTTGCCGCAATACATCAATGAATCTTGATGAGAAAGTGAGCCAGTGATGGCGAAGGACGCGAAGGATGTGAAGAGCGCCGTGCGCGAACGCTATGCAAGCGCCGCGTTGGAGGTGCTGGGTGGTGGGTCGGGCTGCTGCGGAACCGCGGCGCATTGCGACCCCGTGACGCGGGATATCTACGAGGCAGGTGATACGGCGGGCCTACCAAAGGGTGCAGTCGAGGGGTCGCTGGGGTGTGGCAATCCGACGGCGCTCGCTGATTTGTCTCCCGGCGAGATCGTTCTGGACTTGGGATCCGGCGGGGGAATCGACGTGCTGCTCTCCGCGCGGCGAGTCGGGCCCAGGGGCAAAGCTTACGGCCTCGACATGACCGACGAGATGCTGGAGCTCGCCCGCAGAAATCAACGTGACGCTGGTGTCGAAAACGTCGAGTTCTTGAGAGGGGAGATCGAGGACATCCCCCTGCCCGACGCCTCAGTCGACGTCATCATATCGAACTGCGTCATCAACCTGTCGGCGGACAAGGCCCAGGTGTTCCGCGAGGCCCACCGTGTGCTGAGGCCGGGCGGAAGGTTTGCGGTGAGTGACATCGTCTCTCGGGGTCCGCTTGGCAAAGTCGTCCGAGCCAGTCTGAAGCTTTGGTCGGCGTGCGTCGCTGGCGCGCTCGAGGAGAATGACTATCGCGGGCAGCTCGAAGGGGCCGGGTTCACCAACATCGAGTTCGAGGTGACCCGCGAGTTCACCGTGCCAGGCGTCGGCGGGTTCGTGAGCGCGTTCGTGCGCGCTTCCAAGCCGGCCTAAAGCGCTTCGTCTGCCTTGGCGGCGAGGATGAAATCACTCTCCGTAAGGCCGTCGATCTTGTGCGTCCAGATCTTGATGCCGACTTTGCCCCACGAGAGATAGATGTCTGGGTGGTGGCCCTCGCGCTCGGCGATCGCCCCAACCCGATTGGTGAACTCGAGCGCCGTGGCGAAGTCGGCGAACCCGTACTCCTTCTCGAGATGGTGTTCGTCGACGACCGTCCAGTCCCCGCCGAGCTTCTCGAGCAACGTCGCGATATCCGCTCCCTTGAGGGGCGGAACGCCTCCCCTACACGGGATGCACTGCTTGGCCGCAAGCTCACTTGCCATATGTCACTCCTGCATGTGCGGTATCCACCAAAGGAGCGTCGTCAGAACCGAATCGTAAACCCAAGGTGGCGCGAGCCCGTGAAGAGCTCGAGAGGTGTGTACGGGATGTTGTCGAAGTCCTCAACTCGGTGCAACAGGTCGATCAGGAACATGGTTCCAGAGGCGAGGAGAGAGATCTGGCCGCCGAGGAGAAAGCTGCGGGCATTTTGCTGCCGCGAGGCGTACTCGGCGTAGAGTACCTCCGCTTGGTCGCTCGCGTACACCTCGCTCCCGGACCCATCCGCAATGAGGGCACAGGCATTCAGATCCTGCCGGCAGAAGTCCTCGAGCTGGGCGAGCGCTCCCTGAGCGTCACTGTGGCGCACGGCCGCTGCGGCGATGAGTCCACCCGCACCGAGCAGGGTGACCCACCGCCCCCAATGCGAGACCTGCGCCACCAGCGGACGTGTCGTTGGCTGTGGCAGGTCCTGGGCCAGCACAGATCCTGGCAGGGCGCTGCTCAAAATGCCGAGCAACGCCAGGGTCGAGGACAAGCGAGCGGGGTGACGGTTCATGCCTTCCTCCCATACGCCGGACGCCGATTCACGTTCCGCCCTCCTCGGTCCTCGTCGGGCCCCAGGCACGAACGGTGCCCGTTCCGTCGATCAGCAAGATGGTGCCGTCCGACACCAGCGGAGGATCCTCGAGCGCGGCGTCAGCCTCGAGCCGCCACCGCGGAACGTCACTCGCACCGTCCAGCATCAGGATCTCGCCGTTCACGGTCGCAACCAACACCCCCCCGGCGACCGGGGCTGGCGTCGCTCGCATCGGAATGCCGATGTCCTGCATCGTCGCTGCCCAGGGGGCGTCGATCGGAATCCGCCACAGGGCACCATCCATTGTCGTCACGAACACCGTGTCGCGCGCAATGCTCGGACTGCCAAACATGGGGCTCTCTACCATCCGCCTCCAGCGTGACTCGAGTGTCGGAAGCTCGAAGGCTTCGACGATGCCGTCCGGAGATGCGGTGACCAGCAGCTGATCGACGACGGCAGGAGGGCGGATCACCGATCCTGCGGTGCGGGTCGCCGCCGCGCGCTCACCTGTGCGCCGGGACACGAGATAAAGCGAATCGTCGCTGCTCACGAGAACGTGAGGCCCGAGTACGGTCACGCCGGACCGCAGCGGCTGCGGGAAGCGGCGCTGCCAGATGATGTCTCCGCGCGCGCTGTCGAGCGCCACCACAAGGCCGGACGCCGTCGCGGCGTAGACCGTGGCGCCAAATGCGCCGAGCGGTCCGACCACCGGACCGATGCGCCGTGCCCACAGGCGTTTTCCCGACTCGAGCTCGTAGGCGTGGACCGCACCATCACGGTCGCCGCTGGCCGCAAAGAGCCGGTCACCGGCGAAGAGTGGGCCTCCCGCTCCCGGGCCCTTGAGCCGTCGCCGCCACACCAACATGCCCGACTCGCGTCGCAGAACGGCGATCTTTTTGTCACTCGTCGAGGCGACGAGGACGCTGTCGCCGACCGCGAGCGGACCGGACGGCGCTCGCCCAACGTCGAACTCGAACCGCAACTCGGGTGTCGTGGGCACGATCTCGTTGGCCGAGGGCGCCCGCGAGAGGGTCGCGAGGTACGTGGTCCAGGTCTGGACTTCCTGCGCTGGAGCCGGAACCCGGACAGCCGGGCATGCGAGTGCGTTGACACACACAAAGGCGGCGGCTACGATTTCGGCCCAATGACGTCGCTGTACATTGCCGACCTTCCCTCGCACGTAGGCGAGGATGTGACGGTTCGAGGGTGGGTAACCACGACCCGATCGAGCGGGAAGATCGCATTTCTCGTGTTGCGAGACGGAACGGGCCTCCTCCAGTGCGTGCTGTCGAAGGCCGACGTGGAGCCCGAAGCGTGGGAGACCTTCCGGCGCGCCGACCAGGAATCGTCCGTGGCGGTCACGGGATCGGTTCGCTCGGACGCCCGATCCCCCGGCGGCGTCGAGTTGAGTGTTGCGGGATTCGAACTGCTGGGTGCCAGTGTCGATTTCCCGATCACGCCCAAAGAACACGGAACGGCCTTCCTGTTCGAGCATCGCCACCTGTGGCTGCGGAGCCGCCGGCAGACTGCGATCATGCGTGTGCGCCATGAGGTTGTCCAGGCGATACGCGACTTCTTCTACCAGCGCGATTTCTTTCTCGTCGACACGCCCATCCTCACGGGATCCATCGGAGAATCGGCCGGAACGCTGTTCGAGACCGAGTACTTCGATTTGGGCAGAGCGTACCTTGCACAGACGGGACAGCTCTATCTCGAGGCTGCCGCGGCCGCGCTGGGTCGGGTCTATTGCTTCGGTCCGACGTTCCGGGCGGAAAAATCCAAGACGCGGCGTCATCTGACCGAGTTCTGGATGGTCGAGCCGGAAATGGCGTGGTACGACTCGGACGATAACATGCGACTCCAGGAAGAGTTCGTCTCCCACATCGTCGCCCGCTGCCTGGATCGTCGGTCGGCCGAGCTGGCAGAGTTGGAACGGGACACGGCACCGCTCGAGCGTGTGGCACCGCCGTTCCATCGTATCTCGTACACCGACGCGATCGACAAGCTCAGGGCTCTTGGGTCGGGTGTCACCTGGGGTGTCGACCTCGGCGCCGAAGAGGAGACTTTGCTCGCCAAAGCCTTCGACCGACCCGTGTTCGTGTTCAACTACCCCAAGGCGGTCAGGGCGTTCTATATGAAGGAGAACCCCGACGACACGCGAACGGTTCTCAACAACGACTGTCTGGCGCCCGAGGGCTACGGTGAGATCATCGGCGGCAGTCAGCGCGAAGACGACGGCACCAAGCTACTGCGACGCATTAGGGAGCTCGACTTGCCAGAGGAGAACTACCGCTGGTACCTCGATCTCCGTAACTACGGTACCTACGTACACTCGGGATTTGGGCTTGGCGTCGAGCGCACGGTCGCCTGGATCTGCGGCATTCAGCACATCCGCGAAGCCATCGCGTTCCCGCGCATGATCACGAGGTTGTATCCGTAGCGGCTGTCGGCCTTCAGTCTTCAGCTCTCAGCAACTCCAAGAACAGGCGGCCATCGAATCGGCCGGCTGCTGACCGCCAACAGCTGACTGCTGAAGGCTGATAGCTGATGGCTATTCTCCCTTCACCTCCTCCCACAAACGATCCAGGTCTTCCAGTGTCGCCTGACTCATATCGAGGCCGCGTTCCTTGGCCAATTGCTCGATCCGGCGAAACCGCCGCTCGAATTTGGCGTTGGCCTGCTCGAGGGTTGTGCGTGGGTCGTGTCCGAGTTTTCGGGCGAGATTGACGACCGCAAAGAAGAGATCTCCGATCTCATCCTCGACGACCGCGGCTGAAGATGTCGCGTCGGCAATCTCCTCAGAAAGCTCCTCGACCTCCTCGTGCACTTTCTCCAGCGGGCCCGCGGCGTCTGGCCAGTCGAACCCGACCCCTGCCGCCCGCTCTTGCAGCCGAAACGCTCTGAGTAACGGTGGAAGGGTAGGGGGGAGGCCATCGAGCACGCTTGCCTGATCCGCGCCCGGCTCCGACAGTTTTGTCTGTTCCCATGTGTCTTCCACATGGCCGCTGTGCTGGACGTCGCCCTGCTCACCGAAGAGGTGTGGGTGCCGACGCCACATCTTGCGCTCGACAGATCGAGTGAGGTCATCGGCGCCAAACTCACCGGTTTCCTCACCCAGCACGATCTGGAAGGCGACGTGAAGCAGTACGTCCCCGAGCTCCTCGAGAATCTGCCCGCGGTCACCACCGCCCAACGCGTGATCGAGCTCGAGGACTTCCTCGACTAGGTACGGCCGCAACGTTGCGCGCGTTTGCGCCCGGTCCCACGGGCAGCGCTGCCGCAGGTCGCGCACGAGCGCGACAATCCGTCCAACCGCTGATGGTTCTTGCATTTGCATACTCGGGCCGGTACAATACGCGTCCCTTCAATAGCATGTCAACGCAGGTACCGTCCAGTCGCGCCTGGATCCAGGTGGATCTGGCGAATCTCCTTGCCAACGCGCGGACAGTTCAGCGTGCCGCCGGCGGTGCCGCCCTCCTTCCGGTTGTCAAAGCCGATGCCTACGGGCTGGGGGCTATTCCCGTGGTGCGCGCGCTCGAGCAGCTCAGGCCGTGGGGCTATGCCATCGCGACGCTGGACGAGGCGGTGGCGTTGCGCCAAGCCGGCATCACACGGCCGCTTCTCGTGTTCACGCCGGTGACGGCGGCCATGGAGTCCCAGTATCGGGAATGGGACCTTCGAGCTGTGCTCGACGATCCCGAGGTCGCGAATGCGTGGTCCCTGCCGTACCACCTCGAGATCGACAGTGGTATGGGACGCTGCGGTGTGCCGTGGGATGCAACGGAGGTCTTGCGTGCGTTCGAGTCGAGGCAGTTGGAAGCGGCGTTCACGCACTTCTACGCAGCTGACCAGGGGTCCGAGAGTGTGTCGATGCAGTGGGAGCGGTTCGAGCGAGCTCTCGCGTCCCTGTCGGCACGTCCGGCGCTGCTCCACGCGGCCAACAGCGCTGGGGCCTGGCGCCTCGGAACTGGGCCCGATCTTGTGCGGCCGGGGATCTTCTTGTATGGGGGTGAGCATGCACCCGATCTGCCGCGGCCGCAGCCAGTGGCCTCGGTGCGCGCACCGGTGGTGAGCGTACGGCGAGTGCCGGCGGGCGGCACCGTGAGCTACGGCGCGGAGTGGAAGGCTCCGCGCCCGACTACCGTGGCAACGTTGGCTATCGGCTACGCAGATGGCGTGCCGCGCCACGTCAAGGGTCGAGCCCACGTGGTGCTGCACGGGAAGCGCCTGCCGATCGTCGGCAGAGTGACGATGGATTTCGTGATGGTCGATGCGGGACCCGAGTCGCGCGTGCGGATTGGCGACCTCGCGACCGTGGTCGGTACCGACGGAGATCACGAGATCGGCATTGACGAGTTTGCTGGCTGGAGCGATACCATCGCCTACGAAGCACTCGTGCGATTCGGCATGCGCATGAGCAAGGAGTTCGTGGGCCCGTGACGCGGTC
>Ga0224512_10004646_pt1 | contig 11492 bp, 8 predicted proteins | sample SF_May12_sed_USG_4_FD_169103 | JGI IMG/M metagenome (GOLD analysis project Ga0224512, IMG submission 169103) | Sediment microbial communities from San Francisco Bay, California, United States - SF_May12_sed_USGS_13 | ecosystem: Environmental > Aquatic > Marine > Sediment | place: USA: California... | reverse complement strand
ATATACGTTATACCTACTCACCGATCTCGATACGTAATCGTCGGTCCCGGCCCAGGCGGCAGATGATCCGCCAGACGTCCGTGGTCTCCGGCGTCGAACCAGTCCTCCACCAGGCGGTACGCAATGGACACCCTTCTGGGCACGCGCAGGCTGCCTTCTGCCAGGGACTTCACCATCTCGTCCCGCGTATACCAGGCGGCGTGCTGCAGCTCACCGTCCACCAGGGCAATGGAGCTACTCAAGGCTTCGGCAGTAAAGCCGAGCATGATTGAGCTCGGAAACGGCCACGGCTGTGAGGAGTGATAGTGCACCCGGCCCACAGTAACGTCGGTTTCCTCCTTCACCTCTCGAATCACCGCCTGCTCCAGACTCTCGCCCGGCTCCACGAATCCGGCGATGGCGGAATGCATGCCTTCCGGCCAGACGGGCTGGCGACCCAGCAGGCAAGACTCCTCGCCGTTTTCCCTACGCGTCACCAACACAATGACGGCGGGATCCGTGCGGGGGAAATGCTTTTGTCCACACAACGGGGCGGTGCAGATGCGCGCGTGTCCGCCGTCGGCGCTCTCCGTGGGGCTGCCGCAATCACCGCAAAAGCTATGACGCCGATGCCAGTGAATGATGCCGCGAGCATAGGCAAGCAGCGCGCCGTCCTCGGATCCGAGCAGCGGGCCCGCCTCGCGCAGCTCGCGAAAGTCAGCGCCCTGCCCATATCGTTGCGGCGCATCTTCGGAATCCGCCGGAAGCTCGACGGCGAAATACATCGTGTCTCCGCGTTGCCCGAGGAGCACCGCCGACTGCTCCAGCCCCGGATAGGCCTCGAGATCGGCGAAGGAAAGCAGCACCGGCGTCAATGTCTCATTTCCCGCCAGCAGGTTGCGGGAACGCCACACCGGCACGATGCGTGAGCTACGGTCCCGAATTCGCTGCCGGATCCACTCGGCGTCCGGACGCCGTGTCGACATACGGTCCACCGCCCAGGTGGCGAAGAAATTGAGCGAAGAACGCGAAAAATGATCCATGAGTCACCGGGCCAAGCCGGCAGTCCAAAGCTCTCGAGCCTGCGGCCAATCATAAACGCTTCCCCAAATCCACACCCATCCCGCCATTGGAAGAGGTAGAAAAAACCTTTTAAACCCGCCGCGAGCCTTAATCGGCGCGGGTTTCGGGCCTGCTCCCGGCATTTTCCCGGAGCTGAAGTCCATAGCACCGCTGGTGATCCCGCCTCGCCGCCCCTATAAAGGCATTATGAGCACGCTCGAAGCCGCTACCGCGCTGCATAAACAGGCGCCCGTCCAGGTCGCGCCGGCCCTCTCGCGCATTCTCCAGGACCGCCCTGGGACGGAGGCCGAGGTCATTCAGCGCGCATTTGCCCTGGCCGAGAGCGCCCACCGCGGCCAGAAGCGAGCCTCCGGGGAACCCTACATCGGCCACCCCGTCGCAGTAGCCGCCATTCTTCACGAGCTCAAGCTCGACCACGAGACCATTACCGCGGCTCTGCTCCATGACGTGGTGGAGGACACGGATATCGGCCTGGAGCGTATACGCGAGGATTTTGGCCCCTCGGTCGCGCGCCTGGTGGACGGGGTGACCAAGATGGACGCCATCGACGAGTACACCGAAACGGCGCTCGGAACCCCAGACGAGCGCCGCCAGGTGGATCGGCTGAAGAAGCTCCTGCTGGCCATCGCCAACGACGTCCGAGTGGTGCTCATCAAGCTCGCCGATCGGCTGCACAACATGCGCACCCTGCACCATCTGCCGGAAGCTTCCCGCAGGCGCATCGCACGGGAGACCCTGGATATCTACGCGCCTCTGGCGAGCCGGCTCGGCATCGGCCAGTTCAAGTGGGAAATGGAGGATCTTTCGTTTCGCGAAATCGAGCCCCAATCCTACACCACCCTTGATCGGAGGCTGCACGAACGTCGAATCGACACCGAGCGCTACGTCCAGCGCGTCGTAGCCGCTCTGAACCGCAAGCTCACGGAAAACGACATTCGGGCCGAGGTCAGCGGCCGGGCCAAGCACCTGTACGGCATCTGGCGGAAAATGAAAGAGAAGAACTTGAGCTTCGATCAGGTGTTCGATATTCGCGCCGTGCGTATTCTGGTAAACGACGTTGCCGACTGTTACTCCGCGCTCGGCATCGTGCACACCTTATGGAACCACGTGCCGAAAGAATTCGACGACTACATCGCCAATCCCAAGTCAAACCGCTATCAGTCGCTGCACACGGCTGTCATCGGGCCGGAAGGTAAAACTCTGGAAGTACAGATCCGGACGCAGGAAATGCACGCCCACGCCGAGTACGGCGTCGCCGCCCACTGGCGCTACAAGGAGGGCGCTAAACAGGCCCGGGATGACGTCGAAGCCAAAGTCACCTGGCTGCGTCAAATTCTCGAAGTCAAGGACGAAAGCGAAGGCCCGCGTGATTTTCTCGACCGCTTCAACGCGGAGCTTCTGAACGAGCGAGTCTATGCGGTGACTCCCCGAGGGGAAGTGCTGGATCTTCCGGCAGGCGCAACGCCGCTGGATTTTGCCTATCAGATCCACACCGATGTGGGCCACCGCACTCGCGGCGCCAAGGTGAATGGCGTCATGGTTCCTCTCACCTACACGCTGAAATCCGGCGATCAGGTGGAAATTCTTACCACCCGAAACGCGACCCCCAGCCGCGACTGGCTGAGCCTGCATCTCAATTACCTGAAGACCCCGCGGGCACGGGCAAAGGTGCGCCACTGGTTTAAGCAGCAGGATTACGAAAAGAATCTGACTGCAGGTCAGGACGTTTTTCAGCGCGAACTGAGACGATTGGGCATCAGCAACCCGGATCGCAGTCGTCTGCTTTCCAAGTTCAACTACAAGTCCTTCGAAGACCTGCTGGCCGCCATCGGCCATGGCGACGTCAGCGGCTCGCAGCTCGCCAGCGCCCTGCAGCACGCCTTACCCGAGCGCGTGCCGATTCCCACGCCGGGGCCGGTGCGGCGGCCCAAGCAAAAGCGGGCGGATGCGGGAGTACAGATACACGGCGTCGGCAATTTGCTCACCCAGTTCGCGAAGTGCTGCCGCCCCGTGCCCAATGACGCCATCGTCGGCTTCATCACTCGCGGACGCGGCGTTACCATTCATCGCAGCGATTGTCCCAACATGCTGCGACTGGACGCCGAGCGCCGCAGGCGCCTTATCGACGTCAAGTGGACGGCCACCGACACCAAGACCTACCCGGTGGACGTACAGATCAACGCCTACGATCGGCAGGGCTTGCTGCGCGACGTCACCACCATACTCGCCGCCGAAAGTGTAAACGTGGTGTCGCTGGACACCCGCACAAGGTCTGAGGATCAGAGCGCGGAGATCAAGATGACCGTGGAGGTTTCCGACCTCTCCCACTTGAGCCGGGTCCTGGACCGGATTAGTCAGCTGCCGAACGTCATCGAGGCGCGGAGGACGGCTTAGGGAGTGACATGTGACACGTAACATGTGATATGTAAGATGTAGGGTGTGCCGTGCGCACCACTCTTCTGATTGCGTCTTACATGTCACTTGTTACGTGTTACCTGTTACCTGTTACCTGTTACCTTCCGGCGCGAGCGAACAAAAAAGTTCCCGTAAAAGAAAACAGACTCCCTGAAAAGGAGCCTCCATGAAAATCATCGTCACCGGTGCTACGGGCACCATTGGCAGGGCCGTCGTGGATATCCTTGCGCCCGATCACCATGTTCTGGCCGTGGGTCACAGCAGCGGCGAACTTCGCGTGGATCTGGCTTCACCCGTTTCCATCGAGAAAATGTTCAAGGCGGCAGGCGACTTTGACGCCGTAGTCAGCGCAGCCGGCCAGGCGAGCTTTGGAAGCCTGGACGAGCTCAAGGACGAAGACTACGAGTTTGCCTTCCACAACAAGTTAATGGGTCAGGTGAATCTGGTACGCGTTGGACGTCGCCATATCAGCGATCGTGGCTGTTTCACCGTTACAACCGGCATGCTCAGCCACCGGCCCATGCCCGGCAGCGCCGTCATCAGTATGGTCAACGCGGCGCTGGAGGGCTTCGTCCGCGCGGCGGCGCTGGAGCTGAGAGACCACCTGCGCGTCAACGCCGTCAGTCCAATCTTCGTCAAGGAGACCATGGTGAAGCTGGGCATGGATCCGTCCAGCGGAATGTCGGCGGCGGATACCGCCCGCGCTTACAAGGCGAGCGTGGAAGGCGACGAGACGGGACAGGTGTTGGATGTCAAAGACTACGTATGAATTGAGCGAAACCCGCTGTAGGAGCGAGCTTGCTCGCGATTCCTTAGATCAGGCCGGCCGGTGGGAAACGATTCGTGACAAGTAACATGTGACATGTAACAAGTGATTCGTGATTAGTGATTAGTGATTCGTAGCATGAGAGTTGAGAATTCGCTTGATGCCAGCTATCCACCGCTAATCACGAATCACTAATCACTTTTCACGCCGCCTAAATAACGCCGTATTTCTTTCCAACCTCTACAAACGCCTCTATAGCCCGATCCAGATGCTCCCGCTCATGCGCGGCGGAAAGCTGCACGCGGATGCGCGCTTGCCCCTTGGGCACCACGGGAAAGAAAAATCCGATCACGTAGATGCCTTTATCCAGCAGTGATGCGGCCATCTTCTGCGCCAGCTTGGCATCGTAGAGCATGATGGGCACGATAGGGTGCACGCCCGGGCGGATGTCGAATCCCGCGGCAGTCATCTGCTGGCGAAAATAACCGGTGTTCTCCATCAAGCGATCGCGCAGCGCTCCGGACTCGGTCAACAACTGAAACACTTTGAGGCTCGCCGCCACCAGCGGCGGCGGCAGGCTGTTGGAGAAAAGGTACGGCCGGGACCGCTGCCTCAGCAGATCGATGATCTCCTGGCGGCCGGTGGTAAAGCCGCCGGAAGCGCCGCCCAGGGCCTTGCCGAAGGTGGAGGTGAAGATATCGACCTTGTCGTGCACCCCGCAGTGCTCCGCAGAGCCGCGTCCGGTGGCGCCGACGAATCCCGTGGCATGGGAATCATCCACCATGAGCAGGGCGTCGTATTTCTCAGCCAGCGCCGCGATCTCGTCCAGCCTGGCGATGTCCCCGTCCATGCTGAACACGCCGTCTGTGGCAATGAGACGCGTGCGCGCATCCTCGACCTCCTTGAGCTTCGCTTCGAGATCAGCCATGTCCGCGTGGACATAACGATAGCGCCGGGCTTTGCACAGGCGCACGCCGTCAATGATGGAAGCGTGATTCAGCGCGTCGCTGATGACCGCGTCCTCCTCCCCGAGTATCGTTTCGAACAGGCCGCCGTTGGCATCGAAGCAGGAGCTGTAGAGGATGGCGTCGTCGGTGCCGAAAAATTTGGCCACCGCGCTCTCGAGCGACTTGTGCAGGTCCTGGGTACCGCAGATGAAGCGCACCGAGGCCATGCCAAAACCGTGGTCGTCCAGCGCCTGCTTCGCCGCTGCGATGACGCGCTCGTCGTCCGCCAGTCCGAGGTAATTGTTGGCGCAGAAGTTGATAACTTCGCGATTGCCGCTGACCTTGATGGCGGCGCCCTGGGGCGTGGTGATGACGCGCTCGTCCTTATAGAGTCCCTCGCCCTTTATGGACTCGAGCTCGCTCTTTATACGCGCTTCGCTGCTGTCCACCATCCTTAAGTCCTGCCCCAATCACACACCACTTTTCCGCTTTGACCTTTTTGCATCGCGTCGAACCCAAGCTGAAAATCGTCGATATCGATCTCGTGGGTGAGCACCGGCCGCAGATCCAGCCCACCCAGCACCATCTGCGTCATCTTGTACCAGGTTTCAAACATCTCCCGGCCGTAAATGCCCTTGATGTGCAGACCCTTGAAGATCACCTGGTCCCAGTCGATCTGTGTCTTCGACGGCAAAATACCGAGCAACGCGATTTTTCCGCCGTTGTACATGTGGTGAAGCATGTCGTTGAAGGCCTGCGGATTACCGGACATTTCCAGGCCGATGTCGAAGCCTTCGTGAATGTCCTGGGCGCGCATGGCATCATCCAGGCTCTCGCGCTGGACGTTGACTAGATGAGTCGCACCCATTTTCCCCGCCAGATCCAGGCGGTAGTCGTTGACGTCCGTGACCACCACGTGGCGTGCGCCCATGTAGCGGCAAATTGCTGCGGCCATGATGCCGATGGGACCGGCGCCGGTGATGAGCACGTCCTCGCCGACGATATCGAAAGAGAGCGCGCAGTGAACCGCATTGCCGAAAGGATCGAAAAATGCGGCGATCTCGGAGGGCACCTGGGGCGGGATCAGCCACAGATTCGACGCCGGCACCACCACGTACTCGGCAAACGCGCCGTTTTGGTTCACTCCAATGCCCAGAGTGTCGACGCACAGGTGGCGGCGTCCGGCGCGGCAGTTGCGGCACAATCCGCAGGTAATATGGCCTTCCGCCGACACGCGGTCGCCCACCTCGTAGTTGACCACACCTGGCCCGAGCTCCGCGATTCGGCCGACGAATTCGTGGCCGATGATCAACGGCGGCTTGATGGTGCGCTGGGACCATTCGTCCCAGTTGTAGATGTGAAGATCCGTGCCGCAGATAGCGGTCTTCTCCACCTCGATGAGCACTTCATTGGTGCCGGGTTTGGGCACCGGCACCTGCTCCAGCCAGATCCCCGGTGCGGCTTCGCGCTTGACCAGCGCTTTCATGGTAGCCATGTCACCCCTGCCTCTTGGTTTTCGACACATGGCAGCGTGTCGCATGCGTGGAGAAAAATCAGGGGCCGATTGTAGCGGATTGTCCGGCCCCCGCGGGGATCCCATAAGACAGTGCCCAGCGCTGTATTTCGCTGTTCCCCCTCGATCGTTCCGATGATAGATTGATATCGATTGAACCCGATGCAGACGCCTAAAGCTTCTTAGATTCCAGTTGACCCTTTCCAGAAGACAGCTCCTCGTTGCGGGCGCAGCCGCGGCCGCATGGCCCCGGATCGCTTTGCTGGAAACCAAACCCACGCAGCCGAACATCCTCGGGCGCCTGATTCCAGAATCCGCAGAGGCCGAGCTGCTCGGCCCGGGAAAGACCACCACGGTCTGGGCATACAACGGCACCGTTCCGGGCCCTGCGCTCAGGCTGAAGGTCGGACAACGAATAAACACAGTTCTCGAAAACCGACTGGCCCGGCCCACCACCGTGCACTGGCACGGCATGCGTGCGCCCAACGGCATGGACGGCGTTCCGGCGCTCACCCAGCCGCCGGTGGCTCCGGGCGGCACGTTTCACTACGCCTTCGAGGCGAGAAATCCCGGGACCTTCTGGTACCACCCGCACTTTCAAAGCGCCGAACAGCTGGACCGGGGGCTGCACGGCGTCATCGTGGTGGAAGACGAAAACCCGCCGGAAGTGGATCGCGATCTGGTGTGGATGCTGGACGACTGGCGGCTCGATCAACAGGGGCAAATCGTCGGAGATTTCAATGACCTGCACGACGTCAGTCATCAAGGCCGCATCGGCAACACGGCAACGCTCAATGGCCGGGCACCCGTGGAATTTGCGCTCCGCAAAGGCGAGCGTATCAGGTTGCGGCTCGTCAACGTCGCCAACGCCTGGATTTTTGCTCTCGAGTTCAAGGGTCATACGCCGAGCATCATCGCCTACGATGGCCACGCGGTAGTTCCGCACACCCCTGCAGATGGACTGGTCGTGGTCGGACCTGCGCAGCGGGTCGATATTATTCTTGACGCCACCGCTAACCCGGGGCAGCGTTTTGAAGTCATCGATCGCTATTACCGCAATCGAACATTCAAGCTTCTGGATCTGGTTTACTCGGACACGCCTCTAGGATCCGCCGCGCGGTCGCCTTTACTCGGGCTTGCCCAGCCGGATCTTTCCGAACCTGATTTGAACAAAGCCGAGCGCCACGAGATTATCTTTTCCGGCGGCGCCATGGGCGGCATGCGCAGCGCCCGCTTTCGTGGCGAGATGACCGGCATTCGCCAGCTTGCCCAGCAGGGGAAGGTGTGGGCGGTCAACGGGGTCGTGGCAAGCCGCCACGACGAACCTCCCATAATCGAGATGCGTCTCGGGCACTCTTACATCATCGATTTCGTCAACGACACCGCCTTTCCGCATCCCGTGCATCTGCACGGCCATCCGATGAAAATGTTAATGAATGCGGATAAGACGCCCGCGCAGCCCGTCTGGCGCGACACGCTGCTGATGGCGCCGCGCACGCGGGCAACAGTTGCGATGGTGGCCGATAACCCGGGAAAGTGGATGCTTCACTGCCACATCCCCGAGCACCAGGAAGCCGGGATGATGACCGTGGTGTCAGTGACCTAACCTGGACAATGCTCCCGAGTCTTGGCTAAGAAAGCCAACCGCATCGCCGGCTGCCATGGGGGAACGGTGCGCAGGCTCAAACCGGCCCGCCATCTGTGACCAGGAGACCTGCCTTGATACGCCACCCGGCCTGAGACCGGGGTTAGAGCTCAGAGGTTGGCGACGATCAGCGCAATCAACAGCACGACCAGAGTGGCCCCCTGGGCCCCTACGCGCAGCATCATGAAGTCTCCGCTGTGCTCCCGATCAAATTTCCCGCCGCGCATCATCGATACGATGCCGGTTCCGAGCGCAACTATCGTCAGTAACATGCCGAGCACAATCAGTAACGTAATCGGATTCATGGTCTCTGACCTCCGTTAACCTTGTAACCTTGCAGCGCCGGCGTCTGGGCATTCATGCCCGGCGCCGGCGGGGCCACCCGGCTTACCCTGCGCCGGGGATCGAGTATCGACGCTACGCCCGGACCAGCGCGCTGCCTTGATCCAAATCAATCCGGCGCGGAATAGAAGAATCGCGAAGGCTAAGGCATGTACTCAAAGCGCCAGGACCTCCATAACGGATCGCGAAGCGATTTCACGATCCCGCGCAGTGTGCTTGAATGTTGCCCGTCCGCGCCGCTGTCCGGCCGGCGGCGAAACTCCCCAAGGAGAGAATAATGCCCATAATTGAGCGCGATCCGTGGCGCATACAGTACTTCGAGCAGGTGTCCTGCCCGGACGAGGTCATCATTCCCACCGATGACGAGCACGCCTACGAACTCTATCCCGAGCACCGCTGGATCTACAACAAGCTACTGGTGTGCGACACCCAGGGGATCCCGGGCGCGCCCCACGGCGTTCCGCCGCACGAATTTCCAGTCTTCAGCAAGCCTATCTACAACATGCACGGCATGGGCGTGGGCGGACACGTGGTCCACAGCGAAGAAGAGTTCGCCGCCAACATGCACGCGGGCCACATGTGGATGACGCTGATGCAGGGCGATCACGTGAGCTCGGACGTCGTGCTCCTGGGCGGCGAGGCCCAGTGGTGGCGTCACGCCACCGGCAAAACTCTGGGTGACGGGGTGTTCGACTACTGGACCGTTTCCGCGAACGAAAATCCGGAGCTGGAAGCCTACTGCGGCGACTGGTTTAGAACACATCTGCGTGGATACAGCGGCGCCGCCAACGTAGAAACAATCGGCGGCAAAATCATCGAGGTGCACCTGAGATTCGCCGACCAGTGGCCGGATCTTTACGGCAAGGGATGGATCGAGTCCATCGTCGAGCTCTATTCGCGCAGGCGCTGGCGTTATCCGGACGACGATCGCCGCGAAGGCTATAGCGTGGTGCTGTTCGGCGCCCACGGGGTCAAGTACGAGAAACCGCCCAGGAATTTCATCGACGAACTGATCACCCGCGAAAGCATCACCAGCGTCCAGATTACCTTTCACGATGACGTGCCGCCGGAGCAGCATCACATGCCGCCGGGCGGTTTCCGACTCGCCTGCATCAACTGCTGGGATCTGGAACAAGGCCTCAAAGCCCGGGAGGATCTAGCGCTCGCCTTCTGGTCGGCGCAGAACCTCGGTCCCTGGCGCGCGGTTACGAGTTAGATTTTCGCCGTGGCTTACCGGATACGCGAAGACCTGCCCCGCAGGGTCCGCGAGATCGAAAACGTCTTCATCCCGATGAAGGACGGCTGCCGCCTGGCGGCGCGCATCTGGCTGCCGGAAGACGCGGGAAGCAATCCGGTGCCCGCGGTGCTCGAATACATTCCGTACCGTAAGCGGGACTTCATGCGCGCCCGTGATGAGCCCATGCACCGGTATGTCGCCGGCCACGGCTACGCGGCGGTGCGTGTGGATTTGCGCGGCTCAGGAGATTCCGACGGCATACTCGTAGACGAGTACCTGCCACAAGAACAGGACGACGCCGTAGAGGTCATCGAGTGGCTGGCGAGCCAGCACTGGTGCACCGGCTACGTCGGCATGACCGGAATTTCCTGGGGCGGCTTCAATAGCCTGCAGGTGGCGGCGCGCGTACCGGAGCCGCTCAAAGCCATCATCACGCTTTGCTCCAGCGACGACCGCTACGCGGACGACGCCCACTACATGGGCGGTTGTCTGTTGAATGAAAATCAAATCTGGGGTTCGGTGTTTTTCTCCATCAACGGCCTTCCGCCGGACCCGGAAATCGTCGGAGAGCGCTGGCGCGACATGTGGCTCGAGCGCCTTGAGCAAAACCGTCCGTTTCCCGCCGCTTGGCTCGAGCACCAGCACCGCGATGACTTCTGGAAACAGGGCTCGGTGTGCGAAGACTTTGGCAAGATAAAATGCGCGGTTTACGCCGTCGGCGGCTGGGCTGACGGCTATTCCAACGCGTTGCCGCGCCTGCTCGAGGGCCTCAAGGGACCGAAAAAGGGACTTATTGGACCCTGGGCGCACAACTTCCCCCACACAGGCACGCCCGGTCCCAACGTAGGTTATCTGCAGGATGCGCTGCGCTGGTGGGACTACTGGCTCAAGGGCATTGACACCGGGATCATGGACGAAACCGTGCTGCGCGCGTGGATGCAGGAAAGCGTCGACCCGCAGCCGTTTTACGAGGAGCGTCCGGGGCGCTGGGTGGCGGAAGCCGCCTGGCCCAGTGACCGAATCGCGCCGCGCACCTGGCACCTGACCGGCGCGCCGGCGCTGGAGGACGCCCCCGGAAACGCTACCTCATTGGATATCTGTTCGCCCCAGACCACCGGGAGCACCGGCGGCGACTGGTGCGGCATCGGCGCCGAAGGCGAGGCGCCCATGGACCAGCGGCCCGATGATGGCCGCTCCCTTTGCTTCGATACAACGCCGCTGGACAACCACCTGGAAATCCTCGGCGCCCCGGCGCTCGATCTGGAGCTCGCTTCGAACGAGCCGGTGGCGCTGGTTGCGGTGCGCTTGAACGACGTTTTTCCCGACGGCACCTCGGCCCAGGTGACCTTCGGCGTGCTCAATTTGACCCACCGCGAAAGCCATGCGCACCCGGAAGCGCTGGAGCCGGGGAAACGGTACCGGGTGCGCGTGAACTTAAACGATATCGCGCACCATTTTCTCCCCGGCCACGTGATCCGCCTGGCTATCTCCACCTGCTATTGGCCCATGGTGTGGCCTTCGCCTCGGCCACCGAGACTTTCCATTTTCACCGCGGGAAGCGCCCT
>Ga0224512_10004645_pt1 | contig 11493 bp, 9 predicted proteins | sample SF_May12_sed_USG_4_FD_169103 | JGI IMG/M metagenome (GOLD analysis project Ga0224512, IMG submission 169103) | Sediment microbial communities from San Francisco Bay, California, United States - SF_May12_sed_USGS_13 | ecosystem: Environmental > Aquatic > Marine > Sediment | place: USA: California... | reverse complement strand
CTTCGATCACGGGCTGCTTGCATTCCAGGCAGCCGATGCCGGCGCTGGTGCAGCCTTTCTGCACCCAGTCCTTGCGCGCCGGGTCCGAATAGATAAGGTGCAGCGTCCATACCGGGCACTTCTCGGGCGTGCCGGGATCGGTGCGCTTCACGCGTGCCGGGTCGGTCGGCATGGTGCGGATCTTCTTGGTCACCGCTTCAGGCGACTCGCGCAGCCCGATCGCATTGTCGTAGGACTTCGACATCTTCTGCCCGTCGAGCCCCGGCAGCCGCGCCGACTCGGTCAGTAGCGCCTCGGGCTCGACCAGGATCCTGCGTCCCCCGCCCTCGAGCCAGCCGTAGAGCCGCTCGCGATCGCCGCGCGGCAGGTTCTGCTGCTCCTCGAGCAGCGCCTGCGCGCGCCGCAGCGCATCGGCGTCTCCGCCCTCGAGGAATTTCGTGCGCAGCTCGTTCAGCAGCCGCGCCTTTTTCGTGCCCATCTTCTTCACTGCCGCCTTTGCCTTGTCCTCGAAACCTTCCTCGCGGCCATAAAGGTGGTTGAAGCGCCGCGCGATCTCGCGCGTCATCTCGACGTGCGGCACCTGGTCCTCGCCCACCGGCACGTAGCGCGCACGGTAGATCAGGATGTCGGCCGATTGCAGCAGCGGATAGCCCAGAAAGCCGTAGGTCGCCAGGTCGCGGTCCCTGAGCTTTTCCATCTGGTCCTTGTAGGTCGGCACTCGCTCCAGCCAGCCGAGGGGCGTAATCATCGACAGCAGGAGATGCAACTCCGCATGCTCCTGAATGTGCGATTGCACGAACAGGGTCGCCTGGTTGGGATCCACCCCGGCGGCCAGCCAGTCCACCACCATCTCCCTGGCGTTCTGCTCCACGCGCCCGGGATGCTCGTAGTCGGTGGTCAGCGCATGCCAGTCGGCGACGAAGAACAGGCACGGGTACTCGGTCTGCAGCTTGACCCAGTTCTTGAGCACGCCGTGGTAGTGGCCGAGGTGCAGCGCGCCCGTGGGACGCATGCCGGAGAGGACGCGGGTTTCGAACATGGTCAAAGCTGGAGCACAGTGCCGATCACGTGAAACGACGCCTCGACCGCTGGCCGCAGCAGGACCCCGAGGTAGCCGGAGAACAACAATAGAAGCAAGATGGGGAAGCCCCAGGGCTCGAGGCGCGAGTACTGCCACGCCATGCGATGCGGCAGCAGGCTGGCGACGATGCGGCCGCCGTCGAGCGGCAGGATCGGCAGGAGGTTCAGCAGCATCAGCACCACGTTGACCTGAATGCCGGCAACGCAGATCAGGCGCACAAAATCGGTGACTTGGCTTACCGGCAGCGCGTCTGCGAACTTGAGGAGCAGCGCCCAGGCGAGCGCCATGGCGAGATTCGCGGCCGGTCCCGCGGCGGCAACCCACATCATGTTCTTCTTCGGCCGCCTCAGTGCCGAGTAATTCACCGGCACCGGCTTGGCCCAGCCGAACAGATAGCCGACACCGCCGGCCAGCGTGCTCGTTACGAGTATCGCGATCGGCACCAGGATCGTGCCCACGAGATCGATGTGGCGCACGGGATTCAGGCTGATGCGTCCCTGCGCGTATGCGGTCATGTCACCGAAATGGCGCGCCACGTAGCCGTGAGCCGCCTCGTGCAGCGTGATCGCGAACAGCACCGGGAGCGAGTAGATCGCGAGCGTCAGTACGAGCTGGTGGACATCCATCGGGCGGTCGCGAATCTTATCAGAGGCGAAGACCCAGCACCGCGAGCGAGCCCTTGCCTGCGCGCAGCACCGTCGGCGCATCGCCGGTGAGATCGATCACGGTACTCGGCTCGGTGCCGCAGGGACCGCTGTCGATCACCAGATCGAGCTGGTGCTCGAGCGCCGCGCGGATCTGCTGCGCGTCGGACAACGGCACGCCGCCGCCCGGAAGCAACAGCGTCGCCGAAAGCATCGGCTCGCCCAGTTCCGTGAGCAGCGCGCGCGCGGTGGCGTGGGCAGGCACGCGCACACCAATGCTCTTGCGCCGGGCATGCATCAGGCGACGAGGCACTTCGCGCGTAGCGCGCAGGATGAACGTGTAGCTGCCCGGCGTGCCTGTCTTCAACACCCGGTACTGCGCGTTGTCGAAAATCGCGTAGGCCGCGATCTCCGACAAGTCGCGGCACATGAGGGTCAGGTGGTGCTTTTCGTCCATGCCGCGCACGCGCCGCAGGCGCGACTGCGCGCTCGCATCGCCGAGGTGGCAGCCCAGCGCATAGCAGGAATCCGTCGGGTAGGCGATGAGCCCGCCGCGCCGCACGATTTCCGCGGCCTGACGGACGAGCCGCGGCTGCGGGTGCGTCGGATGGATGGCGAAGAACTGCGCCACGCGGGCTCAGGCGCCGTGCGTCGCGTTCACAGCCCCCACTCGCGCCACACCGGCCGCAGCGCCGGATCGAGCGGCGGCAGCGTGCCGAATTCCGCGCCCTCGTCCGGACCGTGGAAATCGGAGCCGCGCGACACGGAGAAGTCGTAATGTACGGCGAGCGCGGCGAAGTGCCGGAATTGCTCCGGGGAATGGCTGCCGGTGACGACCTCGATCGCCTCGCCGCCGGCGGCCTGGAACTCGAGCAGCAGGGCGTCCATTGCCCCCGCCGACAGGCCGTAGCGTCCGGGATGCGCCAGCACCGCCTGTCCGCCCGCCGCCCGGATCCATTGCACGGCGTCGGCGAGCACCGCCCACTCGTGGGGCACATATCCCGGCTTCCCGGGAACGAGAAACCTGCGGAAGGCGTCACTCATATCGGCCACCGCCCCGACATCAGCCAGGTATCGCGCGAAGTGCGTGCGGCTGACCATCGCCGGGTTTTCGGCGCGTTCCATGGCGCCCTCGAATGCGCCCTCGATGCCGGCTTTGCTCAGATCGCGCGCCATGGCGCGAGCCCGCTCGACGCGGCCGCCGCGCACCGAGGCCAGTCCTGCCGCCAGCGAAGCGTTCCCGGGATCGATGCGCAGGCCGAGGACGTGCACGGTGCTGCCACGCCAGGTCACCGAGATCTCGACGCCATCGACGAACTGCATGCCCTGTTCCAGCGCCGCGGCGCGCGCCTCGGCGAGGCCATCAAGCTGATCATGGTCGGTCAGGGCCCACACGGCGACGCCGGCACGCGCCGCGCGTCGCGCCACCGCGGCGGGCGCCAGTGCGCCGTCGGACACGTTCGAGTGACAATGCAGGTCGATGTTCATGGTGCGGACAGGAATTCCTCGAGCAGGCGCGCGACCTGCTCCGGCTGGTCGTGATGCAGCATGTGGCCTGCACCGCTGACCGTAGCGTAGCGCAGCTTGGCAAAGGCCGCTCGCCGTTCGGCATGTTGCGCCGGGTCGAGGCCGATGCGCTTGAGCGTTTCGGATTCCTCCGCGTCCACCCAGAGTACGGGCGCCGTGACTTGTCGCCAGCAGGCGCGCGCTTCTTCGTATCGGTACAGCACCGGATAGACGATCTTGTGCGCGGGGTCGCCGCGCAGCTGAACCCGCCCATCCGGCAGTTCGCGCCCCCAGTGCCGCGCGAGGAACTTGGCGCGTTCGCGCGTCAGGCGCGGGTTGTCCTTCTGCAGCCGCTCGGCCAGCGCGCCGAAATCCGCATACGGGCGAAAGCTGCCGCTTTGCCGCAGCCCGTCCAGCCAGCGCGCATAGCGTACCGGCGCCTGCTCGGGCTGGGTGACCTGCATGCCGAAACCCTCGAGATTCACCAGCCGCTGCACGCGCGCCGGCCGCACGCCGGCATACAGGCAAGCGACGTTGCCGCCGAGGCTGTGCCCGACGAGATTGACCTTCGCCTGCGGCGAGATGCGCTCGAGCAGGATATCGAGATCGGCCAGGTAATCCGGAAACCAGTAGCAATCGGACTTCCCCCAGTCGCTGAGGCCGTAACCGCGCCAGTCCGGGGCGAACACGTCCCAGTCCGGCGACAGCGCGTCGACCAGGAACTGGAACGATGCCGAGACGTCCATCCAGCCATGCAACAGGACCATGCGGCGTGCGCCGTCGCCCGGCCAGTGGCGCACGTGATAGCGCAGGCCGCGGACCTCGTAATACAGCGATCCGCTGGGCTTCATGCGTGGCTGAACGCGAACTCCACGTCCGGCGGGCGTCCCGACACGAGGTCCGCAACTGCTCGACCCGATCCCGCCGCCAGCGTCCAGCCGAGCGTGCCGTGGCCCGTATTGAGGAACAGGTTGGCGTAGCGCGTGCGGCCGATGAGCGGCACGTTGTTCGGCGTCGCCGGGCGCAGACCCGCCCAGAACTCGGCTTCGCCGGCGCCCGCCAGCGCCGGAAACAGCGTGCGCAGGCGCTTGACGATGGCTTCGCAGCGCACCTTGTTGATCGTCGTGTCGTAGCCGGTCAGCTCGGCGGTGCCCGCACAGCGCAGCCGGGAGCCGAGCCGGGAGATCACGAGCTTGTGCGCTTCGTCCGTGAGACTGACTGTCGGCGCACGGTCAGCCACTTCCTGCGGTAGCGGCACCGTGACCGAGTAGCCTTTGAGCGGATAGACGGGAATTGAGATCCTCAGCGGCGCGAGCAGGCGCGCACTGTAGCTGCCCAGCGAGACGACGAAGGCCTCGGCCTCCAGGCGGCGGCCGCCGGTGCGCACGGCGGTCACCCGCCCTGCTGCACTCTCGAGCGACTCCACCGTCGTTTCTCGCAGGAAACGCACTCCCTTCTGCTCCGCGAGCCGGGCGAGACACACCGTGAATTCGTGTGCATCGCCGGACTCGTCATCCGGCGTGTAGACGCCGCCGACGACTCTGGCCTGTGAATGCCGAAGCGCGGGCTCGATGTCGTGGCATTGCGCCGCCGTCTTGATCTCACGAATGATGCCCAGGCGGCGCATGTGCCCGGCATGCTCCGCCAGCGCCTCAAAATCGGCCTGCTCGGTGCAGAAGTGCAGTATGCCCCGCGCGACGCGGTGGTACTCGATGCCGGTTTCGCCGCGCAGGCTGGCGAGGCAGTCACGGCTGAAGCGCGCGAGACCCGCGAGTTGGAGAGTGTTGCGCTCGAAGCGCCCGGGCAAGCACTCCAGTGCAAAGCGCAGCCCCCACTGCCACTGGCGCAGGTCGGCGCGCGGCCGAAACAGCATCGGCGCGTCCTCGCGTCCCAGCCAATGCAGGATTTTCGGCACTACCGACGGCTTCGCCCAGGGTTCCGCGTGCCCGGCAGCAATCTGCCCGCCGTTGGCGAAAGAGGTTTCGCGGCCCGCCTCCGGCTGCCGATCCACCAGCGTCACTTCATGGCCGGCGCGCGCGAGGTACCACGCGCCGGTCACGCCGATCACGCCTGCGCCGAGGACGACGACTCTCAAGATCGGACTCCAGACGCTACATGAACGAATTCCGCGAGCAGCTGCTTCCGCCTTCCGCGAAATGGCGCTCTTACTTGGGTGCCATGCGAATGGCGCCATCCAGGCGGATGGTCTCGCCGTTCATCATTTCGTTCTCGATGATGGCGCGCGCCAGCTGCGCGTACTCCACCGGCCGGCCCAGGCGCGGCGGGAACGGCACCATCTTGCCGAGCGCGTCCTGCACGTCCTTGGGCATGCCGAGCAGCATCGGCGTCTCGAAGATGCCCGGCGCGATGGTACAGACGCGTATGCCGTTGCGCGAAAGGTCGCGCGCGATGGGCAGCGTCATGCCGACGATGCCGCCCTTGGAAGCGGAATAGGCGGCCTGGCCGATCTGGCCGTCGTAGGCCGCGACCGACGCGGTGTTGATGATGACGCCGCGCTCGCCTGCGGCATTCGGACCCGCCTTGGCCATGGCGTCGGCGGCGAGGCGGATCATGTTGAAGCTGCCGATCAGGTTGATCGTGACCACGCGCGTGAAATGCGCGAGCTTGTGCGGCCCCTCCTTGCCAAGCGTGCGCTCGGCGGTGCCGATGCCGGCGCAGTTGACCAGCACGTGCACGCCGCCGAATTCCTTCACCGCCAGCGCCACAGCCGCAATGCCGTCGGCCTCCGAAGTCACGTCGCATTTCGCGAAGCGGCCGCCCAGCGCCTTGGCGAGCTTTTCGCCCGGCTCGACCTGCAGATCGGCAATCACGACTTTGGCGCCGTTCTCGGCAGCCATGCGCGCGGTGGCTTCGCCCAGTCCGGAGGCGCCGCCGGTGATCAGGAACACGCTGTTCTTTATAAGCATATGAGCCTCGGTGCGTGGAGGGCCACGATTATAATTCACGCACCTGCCGATGCTGCGTCTGCGCTTCAACCTTTCCTTCGAGGATCTCTATTCGCGCGACGGCCTGGTGCGCGTCGACGCGGCGTTCCTGAAATTTCTGGGCGAGGCCGATGCCGGACTGCGCGAGCGCCTGCTGGCGGCGCGTGCCAGCCCGCCGGCGGCCAAGGAGGAGTCCGACCTCCTGATCGCGCTCGCGCCGCACCTGGAGGATTTCCTCGCGCGGCTGTTCGGCATCGAAGCCGAGGCGCAGGCGCTGGCCGCAAGGCATCACGAACTCGCCCCGCTCTACTCGGTGAAACGGCAGTTCGTGCAGCGGCGGGCCTTGCACAAGGTGAAGCCCGAAGACGCTGCAGCGGACGGCTACCAGTTTTCCACCGAACTTGAGTTCGCCAGGCAAATCACGGCTTGGCTGAAAGACGAGGCGGCGAACGCCGACCCGCTCGAACGCGCGGCGCGCTACGCCGCCTGGGCGACGACTACGCCTGCGGGCAAGGAAAAGCACCGGCACGGGGTGTTGTTCAAGACGCCGCACAAGCTCGACTACCTGCGCCTGATCCCGGTGCCCACGGAACTGCGTCATCGCGACGGCTTCCAGCTCACCGACGCCGGCACCGACCTCGCCGGCGCGCTGGACGAGGCGAACTACTGCATCTGGTGCCACGAGCAGGGCAAGGATTCCTGCTCCAGGGGACTGAAGGAAAAGGGCCCGGACGCCGGCTTCAAAAAGACCGTGTTCAACGTGCCGCTCGCCGGCTGCCCGCTCGAGGAAAAGATTTCCGAATTCCACCTGGTGAAAGCGCGCGGCGAGCCACTGGCGGCGCTCGGCATCATCGCGGTGGACAACCCGATGGCCGCCGCCACCGGCCACCGCATCTGCAACGACTGCATGAAGTCCTGCATCTACCAGAAGCAGGAGCCGGTCAACATCCCGCAAGCCGAGACGCGCACGTTGAAGGACGTGCTCGAGCTGCCCTGGGGCTTCGAGATCTACTCGCTGCTCACACGCTGGAATCCGTTCAACCTGCGCCGGCCCTATCCCAGGCCGCCGAGCGGCCGCAGAGTGCTGGTGGTGGGGCTGGGCCCGGCCGGCTTCACCCTGGCGCACCACCTGATGAACGAAGGCCACACCGTGGTCGGCGTCGACGGCCTCAAGATCGAGCCGCTGGCGGCGGCGATTTCAGGCGTCGATCCGCTGGGCAACCGGGTCGGGTTTGCTCCGATCGAAGACATCTCCCGGCTGCGCGAGCCGCTGGACGAGCGGATCATGGCGGGCTTCGGCGGCGTCGCCGAGTACGGCATCACGGTGCGCTGGGACAAGAACTTCCTCAAAGTCATCCGCCTGCTGCTCGAGCGGCGGCGGCAGTTCGCGATGTTCGGCGGCGTGCGCTTCGGCGGCACGCTGACCATCGACGAAGCCTTTGCCGACGGCTTCGACCACATCGCGCTCTGCGCCGGCGCCGGGCGGCCCACGGTGCTGGAGACGATCCCGAACGGCTTTGCGCGCGGTGTGCGCGCGGCGTCCGACTTCCTCATGGCGCTGCAGCTCACCGGCGCCGCGAAGCGCGAGTCGATCGCCAACCTGCAGATTCGCCTGCCGATCGTGGTGATCGGCGGCGGCCTGACGGCGATCGACACCGCGACCGAGTCGCTCGCCTACTACGCGGTGCAGGTGGAGAAGTTCCTCGCGCGCTGCGAGGCGCTCGAGGCGAAGCCCGGGTGGAGCCCCGAGGAGCGCGAGATCGCCGACGAGTTCATCGCGCACGCGAAGGCGCTGCGCGCCGCCGGCCCTGCACGGAAACTGGAATTGTTGAACTCGTGGGGCGGAGCCACGATCGCCTATCGGCGCCGCATGATCGACAGCCCCTCCTACACCCTCAACCACGAGGAAGTCGGCAAGGCGCTCGAGGAAGGCGTCGTGTTCGCCGAGGGCCTGACGCCCGAGCGCATCGAGGTGGACCAGTACGGCCACGCCTCTGCCGTCAGGTTTTCAGGAGGGACTGAACTGAAGGCAAAATCAGTCCTCATCGCCGCCGGCACGCAACCCAACACGGTGCTGGCGCGCGAGGAAGGCGTGAGCCTCGCTTTGGACGGCAAATACTTCCTCGCCTGCGACGAGTCCGGCGCCCCGGTGAGACCCGAGCGCCACACTTCCAAGCCCGAGCGCCCCGAGGTGCTGCTGCACCGCTATCCGGACGGCCGCTTCATGAGCTTTTTCGGCGACCTGCACCCGTCCTACTTCGGCAACGTGGTGAAGGCGATGGGCAGCGCGAAGCAGGGGTTTCCCGTCGTGAGCGGTGTACTTTCAGGCAGGAAACCTTCCTCCGCGCTGGACGACGCGACCTTCCTCGCCCGCCTGAATCGCGACCTGCGCGCGGTGGTGCACGAGGTGCGGCGCCTGACGCCCGCCATCATCGAGGTCGTGCTGCGCGCGCCGGTCGCCGCGCGGCGCTTTCGGCCCGGCCAGTTCTACCGCATGCAGAACTTCGAGGCCTTCGCGCTGCACGTGCCCGGCACCACGCTCGCGATGGAAGGCCTCGCGTTGACCGGTGCCTGGGTGGACCGGGAGAAGGGTTTGATATCGGTGATCGCGCTCGAGATGGGTGGCTCGGCCGACCTGCTCGCCTATCTGCAGCCCGGCGAGCCTGTGATCCTGATGGGCCCGACGGGGACCCCTACCGAGATTCCCCATGGCGAAAACGTCGTGCTCGTCGGCGGGGGCCTCGGCAACGCGGTGCTCTTCTCGATCGGCCGGGCGCTGCGTGCCGCCGGCTCCAAGGTCGTCTACTTCGCCGGCTACAAGCATCTGGCCGACCGCTACCGCGTCGAGGACATCGAGGCCGCCTCCGACGTCGTCGTCTGGTGCTGCGACGAGGCGCCCGGCTTCACCCCGCGCCGCCCGCAGGATCGCGGCTTCACCGGCAACATCGTCGAGGGCATGCATGCCTACGCTTCCGGCGCGTTAGGCGCCCAGGCAATTGCGTTCAGCGCCACCGACCGCATCATCGCCATCGGCTCCGACCAGATGATGGGCGCGGTTGCCGCCGCAAGGCATGGCGTTCTGCAGCAATACCTGAAGCCCAGCCACCGGGCGATCGGCTCCATCAACAGCCCGATGCAGTGCATGATGAAAGAAATCTGCGCCCAGTGCCTCCAGCCCCACATCGACCCGCAGACTGGCAAGACCACCTACGTCTTCTCCTGCTTCAACCAAGACCAGCCCCTCGACCAGGTCGACTTCGGGGCCCTCGCCCAGCGGCTGGCGCAGAACGGAGTCCAGGAAAAACTCACTGCGCTCTGGATTGGTCGCTGCCTTAAGCAGTTGCCGCCGCCCGCAGAGCGCAAGGCGGCCTAGCCGCCGAGAAACAGCCGCGCCACGTCGGGGTTCTTGATCAGTTCATCGCCCGGCCCGGCGAGCGCCAGCTCCCCCGACACCAGCACGTAACCCAGGTCGGCAAACTCCAGGCCCTTTTTCGCGTTCTGCTCGACCATGATGATGGTCTTGCCGTCCTTGTGCTGCAGGTCGTCGAGGATCTGGAACACCATGTCGATGAAGCGCGGCTCGAGACCGATCGAGGGCTCGTCGACCAGCAGCACCTCGGGTTCCATCACCAGCGCGCGCGAAATCTCCAGCAGCCGACGCTCGCCTCCCGAGAGCACGCGCGCCTTGTGGCGGCGGCGCGCCGCCAGGCGGTCGTACTTGGCGAAGATGCGCTCGGCCGAGGCTTTCGCGGCAGAGGTCGAATGCAGCAGGTAGCCGCCCATCCACAGGTTTTCCTCGACGGTCATGTCGGGGAACACCGACTTGTCCTGCAGGATGTAGGCGATGCCCGCCTCTTTCAGCTTGCGGTCGGCGGTAAGCGGCGTGACGTCGCGCCGCGCCGCGCCTTCGCCGACGAAGATCTTGCCGCCGAAGATGCGCGTGAAGCCGAATATGGAGTGCAGCACCGTCGACTTGCCGGCGCCGTTCGGGCCGATCAGGCACAGCGACTGGCCCTTGGCGACGTGCAGCGTGAAATCGTGCAGGATCTCCATGTTGCCGTAGCCGGCGCGCAGGCCCTCGATCGACACGAAAGGCCGGTCGTGCGCGAGCTTGCGCAACTTCTCCGCGCCGACGACGACGCGCATCTGCTCGGCCTCGCGCGCGACGTCCTCGACCGAAATGACGGTGTCGACGTCGCCGACGTGGTAGCCGCCGGCGCGCCCGCCCGGGCCGACGCTCATCAGTGCGCTCCCAGGTAGGCGTCGATCACGCGCTGGTCATCCTGGATCTTCTCCGGCGGGCCTTCGGCGAGCAGCTCGCCGTGCGACATGCAGTAGATGTGGTCGGCGAGGTTCATGATGACGCGCATGTTGTGCTCGATGACGAACAGGGTGATGCCGAAGTCCTTGTTCGCGCGCTTGAGCCGGTCGACCAGGCCGTTGATCAGGGTCGGGTTGATGCCGGCGGTCGGCTCGTCGAGCAGCAGCACCTTGGGCTCGTTCATCAGTGCCATGGCAAACTCGAGCAGCCGCTGCTGGCCGAACGACAGCGAGCCTGCCACCAGATTGCGTTTCGTGTACAGGCCGACGAATTCCAGCAGCCGCTCCGCGCGCTCGAGCAGCTCGGCCGGATAGCGCCGGAACATGTCGCGCCACTCACTGTCGCGGTGCGGGAGCGAAATCAGCACGTTGCGGATGCAGTCCATCTTGGCGAACACCCGTGTCTGCTGGAAAGTGCGCAGCATGCCCAGGCGGGCGATGGTCTGCACGTTGAGGCGAGAGATTTCCTGGCCCTCGAAGCGGATCGAGCCGCTGTCGATCGGGTGATAGCCGACGATCGAATTGAACAGCGTGGTCTTGCCCGAGCCGTTGGGGCCGATCAGGCCGGTGATGCCGCCTTTCGCCACGCGCATCGAGACATTGTGGTTGGCGACTACACCGCCGAACGCCTTGGTGACGCCCTCGATCTCGATGACGGGCGTGCTCACGGGCCACCGCCCGCCTTCGCCGGCTTCGCCTCGACCTGCGCCCCGAACCACCCCGGCTTGCGCGCGCGCACCCAGCCCAGGACGCCCTGCTGGAAAAACACCACGTTGACGATGATCAACAGGCCGAGCACCACGTATTGCCAGCCGAGCAGGTAGGTCCACGTCACCTCGCGCAGCGCATAGAACAGCGTGGCGCCGATGACCGGCCCCCACAAGGTGCCCTTGCCGCCGAGCAGGGCCATCGCCACCATGAAGATGCCGAACGTGAGGGTCGGGTATGCCGTCTCCATGGGCTCGATGAAGCCGGTCATGTTGCCGAACAGGGCTCC
>Ga0224512_10004644_pt1 | contig 11497 bp, 7 predicted proteins | sample SF_May12_sed_USG_4_FD_169103 | JGI IMG/M metagenome (GOLD analysis project Ga0224512, IMG submission 169103) | Sediment microbial communities from San Francisco Bay, California, United States - SF_May12_sed_USGS_13 | ecosystem: Environmental > Aquatic > Marine > Sediment | place: USA: California... | reverse complement strand
TCATGAAACGGGCTCTCGTCAATACGGCATGCTCGCGTTGCCGCCCGCCGATCGTTGGCCGCGTACCCTCACTGGCACAAAAACGCCAACGCAGCGCCGGCGTAAGATAACGTATCTGAACATGAGACAGCATCCGAGGCTGTTTCGATGAACTCCCCAATCAGACTACTAGGCTGCGTTGCTCTGCTACCGGCTGTGGCGTCGGCTTTCCAGCCGCTGGTGACCGACGATACCGGCACGCAAGGCGCCGGCGGCAACCAGATCGAAGTGGCTTACAACCGCACGGACAGCAAGGCGCCCGGCACAAGGGATGTGACGCATGAAGTGCCGCTGGTTTTCACGCGCGGCGTCACCGATGCGCTTGATCTTTATGCTGGGCTCGGCTACCAGAGACTCGTACCGATCGCCCCGGCGCCGGTGGAGCGCGGATGGGGCAACCTGACCGTGGGTGCCAAGTGGCGTTTCCACGAGAACGAGGCTAGCAAACTGAGCTTCGCCCTCAGGCCGGAAATCCAGTTTCCCGTCTCGAAGAACAGGGAGGCGCGGGGACTTGGCACAGCGCGAGCCTCTTACGGCGTCGCTTTCATCATGACTCAGGAGACCGCTTTCGGCGCTGTGCACGCCAATGCGGTCGCCGAACGGGTGAATTACTCCGACGATGCCCTCAACGCGGCTGAGCGGCGCAATCTCTATCGGCTGTCGGTGGCGCCGGTTTGGAATGTAGCGGAGGGCTGGCAGCTGGCGCTCGACGCCGGCGTCATGACTAACCCGGACCGTACGGCCAAGGCTCGCATGGGTTACATCGAGTTCGGCGCCATCTATTCGCCCAGCAAGGATCTCGACCTCGCCCTCGGCATCCTGCGCGAAATCGAGGACGGCAACGCCAGTACAACGCAAGCGACGGTCGGCCTCACCTGGCGATTCCGGTAAGCTCTTTACATTGGCTGTTCACGGCAACGCCGATACCGGAGCCCGAAACCTACGCGATGATGGCGATCGGGCTCACGGTGCTGGATTGCTTGTTCAAACAAAACGGCCCAAAAATGTCGCTGACGCGGGATATCGATGCAGCTGTGCGGCCGAGAATTTATCTTGTGAAGGGAGATCCAGATGAAGCAATTCGTGTCCGCGCTTGTGCGCGCGCTCATGCTCGCCGCTACTTTGGTGCTGCCAATGTTGGGAACTGCGCTCGCCGACTCGGTTTACTTGAAGAACGGCGACCGCATCAGCGGCAAGGTGGAACACATGGACAACAAGCACCTCAAAATCAAGTTGCCCTACGCCAAGGAGCGAATGCTAGAAATCGAGATGGCCGAGGTGGTCTCAATCGAGACCGACGGGGAGGTCAATGTAATGCTTGGTGATGGGACATTAACCAGGGCGAGGATCGAGCGCGCGCCCGAGGGTGGCGTCATTTTGCAACGGCCAGGTGACATTTCGCCAGTGGCGATTCCGTTAGCGCAGCTAGCGTACATCGAACCCAACGCCGCAGAGTCGGGCATCGGCGTGGACTGGAGCGGCCGCGTGATTCTGGGCGTTACGGACGCGAGCGGAAATACCGACACGCGAGACGCTTACTTCGAGGCAAACCTCAAAGCGGCCGCGAAAGCATGGCGGTGGACCACGGACGCGCGCGCCAAGCGCTCGGAAAGCGAAGGCACTACGACTGCGAACAACTGGCTCATCGGCACGCGCTACGACTGGTTCATACGGGATCCGCATTATCTGTACACCCGCGCCTCGGCGCAGCGCGACACCTTCGCGGGCATCGACCTGCGGTGGACAGTAGGGGCCGGCTACGGCTACAAGGTTTTCGACGACGAGCGCACCAAACTCGAACTTCGCGTGGGCCTCGATTACGTCACGAAAAAAAGCACCGCTCCCCCGGACCAAGATTATCTCGCTCTGGGCTGGGGCATCACGTTCGATCAATGGATCATCGACGACAAGCTACAGCTCTACCACGAGAGCGAAGGATTTGCCGATCCCAAGGGCGACGAGGGCCACGTCGTCCTTTCCAAGACCGGATTGCGAGCACCGATCATTGACAACCTGACAGCCAATCTCCAGGTCAATCTGGACTACAACAGCGATCCCGGACCTCGGATCAAGTCGACAGACAGAACGGTGATATTGGGCCTGGGATACACGTTTTAACCCGCGATATCAGCCCGGAAAGTCCAATCTACCGTAGGGGTTCTAGTCGCGCAGGTGCAACTCTAGGGTAAAAGGGCAGCTTCCCGAGCCACGTACGTAGCGTGGATCGGGAAGTGTCCGCTTTGGGTCGAAAGCGGACATCAGTGAACGTTGGCTTTCTGCCAATAGCGGACTTTCTGCTTTATTTTCAAGTGGTCTGCTTCCAACATTTCCTTCATTGCGCCATGTCGGGAAGAGCCGGCATGAAAACGCTCGAAAACGGTGCGCGCAGTCCGCTTTTGTAAGCTCTCAGTAAGCCGTACGTAAGGCCTGCGTAAGGCGACAAGACTAATGTGTGCGTGCGCTGGAAATGTTTCCGGCGCAACGGTTAGGAGGGTAAAGGAGCAGGCTCGCGGCGTATTGGCTGTCCACGTAGGGGAGGCACATGGTCGGACGTAAAAACAAGTTAGCATGGTCGGACGTAGGAACCAGTTTAAAAGAGAGGCTCAGCGCGTCGGCAAGTGGTGAACGCAAAAAAGAATCACCGACCGCCGACTGGATTCCCCCGTCCGCAATGATTGCCGTGATGAACAAGCAAGCTGAACTGGAATCGAAGTGGCAACGGCCCGAAGATGATTCGGCTAATGACTTCGACTTCGTTCGAGCCCGCGCATTATCCAAATGCGCTGGAAAGTATCGGAAGTCCCATTAAGGGAGCGTATTTCTTTAGCAGAAAGGAGAAACCGATGGCGACCGAAAAAGACAGGAATCTGGCGAACACCGTAAAGGACAGCATCGTAGGGTCCATCCGAGGTGTAGGAGACGTCGCGGGAGCGATTATCGATGTCGTGACCGGAACGCTGGGCAAGACCGTCCGCGGGACCCGAGAGGTCGGGGGCGATCTGAGCTCTCTCATCCTGGGGACGATTACCGGGACAATTCAGGGAGCGGTGGAAGTCGGAAGCGAGATCGGCTCAGCGGCCAAGGGAGCCATGATCGGGGTCCTGAAGGGAACCAAGGAGGTCGGGACCACTGCCCTGGAGACCGTGAGCCTTAGCGCGGGTGCCGTTGTCAAGGCCACAGCCGGTGTGGGTGGTGACGTGGGTACCGCAGCCAAGGGAGCTGTTGCGGGCGCTATCGAGGCCGCCAAGGACTTGGGAGTGGATGCGTCAGAGGCCGCCTCGGCCGCCGCCTCTGGCGCCATAAAGGCCGCCGGTCAAATCGGCGGCGCCGCGGGCGGACAGGTGCGAAATGCGGTTACCGGAACGATCTCCGGCATTAAGGTGGTTGTGAAGGAGCCCTTTACTAAGGATAAATGACAAAAAGATAGGGAAGCGGCCCTTCCCGAGACATGAGAACAAGGCCCCGATCACGGGGCCTTGTTGCCTCTGGCTGGAGAGGACTTCGGGGTCCCGTCTCCTTTGAAAGAAAAAGGCAAGCCTCACCTAGGCGGGAGCAAAATAAAGTAATCCCCCCGCGTTTCAATCGACATTCGACGTTTGCAAGCGGCGCCTTTGCTCGCGCGCGTGATCGGAACACGTTAGCCGCCGCACGAAGCATCGGAGGCATCAATGGAACTAGCTACCTTGCGCAAGATGGTCGTAGCTACGATCGCTCTCTTGCTCATCTACCAGTTCGGCACGTGGATTGCCGTCTTCTTTGGTGGTTTTTGGGGCGGCTTGGCGGCATTAGTTGTTGCGGCTGTTTCGTTCGTCTGCGTGCGCCTTGCCGGAAGCGGCGCAGGGAACATTGCTTGGTTTCTCGTACCCTCGCTTCTTTTTGTGGTCGTGCCGCTTGCAGCCAAGGTATGGAGAGTCCTTGCTGACAACCAATCGACTTGGATCGATCGTGCCATCTCGATCGCACCCTTTCTCGGAGGGTTCGTCATCCCCGTTGTTCTGCTTCTCCTCGTCTACATCGAGCTCCGCAGGAGAACACTTGGCGGTTAACTCTTCCAACGAGTGGAGAGCCACGTGCAAGCCGGCGTCTGCCGTTCCTGTCAACCGTTAGGCGGCTTGGAGTTCCTCAAGCCTGAATTTAAGGAGTCACACCGATGCGCAAGCGAATCATCGCCGCTATTCAGAAAGAAACCGATTCTGGTGAGCAGGACTGGTTAAATGTGGAGAGGCTCGCGGAGGTGGAAATCACGTCGGAGGACGCCGCTTATCCAATTGAATCTGCGTTGCTGCCCGGTCGGGCCTCGGGGTGGCGCGCCACAACGCCTGGAAAACAGACAATCCGGCTACTCTTCATCCATCCGCAACGGCTCCGGCGGATCTGGCTAGATTTCGTGGAGACCGGCACTGAGCGCACGCAAGAATACGTCTTGCGTTGGTCGCCGGATAGCGGGCAGTCGTTCCGGGAAATCGTGCGGCAGCAGTGGAACTTCAGTCCCCAAGGCGCAAGCCGCGAGACGGAAGACCATCACGTCGACCTCCCGGCGGTCAAGGTGCTCGAGTTGAGCATCATTCCGGACACAAGTGGGGGAAATGCGATCGCTTGTTTGGCGCAGTTGCGGCTTGCTTAACCCCGCGCTCAACCGGACCATTCAACAGCGTTGCGGTTGGGTCCCCCGCGCTCCGCGCGTCGTCGACTGATTAGCGCGATTGTTGAAGGTCGCCTTTTGGGTCGTAAGCGGACCTTCATGGCTTTAGCTCAATGCCGGCAGCGTCACGAAGCAGCGCAACGATAAAGGGCGGCCGTGGCCGCCCTTTATCTTTTCCTCTGACGGCTTCACATCGTTTCGTAACTCATACTTAGTGATTACAATGCGAGGCTCGTCGCTTTCGCGAGATCAATCATCATGACCGCTGAAACGCGCGCCTCCGGCGCACAGATCAATGTGTTGACTTCTACCAGCACGCGCACGGTGCTCGTCGCACAGGCAGCGCGCGGCAGCCTGCCAACCCCACAGGCCGATCTCGCCGAGAGCTTCGCGCGCATTTACTACGACGGCGCGGACCCGCAAGAGCTCGCCGAGCGCGACTTGAACGACCTGGTCGGGGCGGCTGCCGCGCACCTCGACTTCGGCCGCCGCCATGCGGGCGGTGCAGCCAAGGTGCACGTGTTCAACCCGAGGCTCGAGGAGAACGGCTGGCAGAGCACGCACACGGTGGTGCAGATCGTCAGCGACGACATGCCCTTCCTGGTCGATTCGGCGACCATGGAGATCAACCGCCAAGGCTTGACGCTGCACCTGGTGATCCACCCGGTGCTGCGCATGGTGCGCGACGCCAAGGGCAAGCTGCAGAACATTGTGCCGCCGGCGGCGACCGGAGAGGGCCGCCTCGAGTCCTTCATGTACTTGGAGGTCGACCGCCAGACCAATCCGGCGCGCCTGCAGGGGATCGAGCAGGGCATGCTGCGTGTGCTCGCCGACGCGGCTGCCGCGGTCGCGGACTGGAAGCCGATGCAGCAGCGGCTGCGCGAGCTGATCGACGAGCTCGCCGCGGGCAAGCCGCCGCTGGATGCCGAAGAGGTGCGCGAGGCGCACGCCTTCCTCGCCTGGCTGCTCGACAACCACATGACCCTGCTCGGCTACCGCGACTACGAGCTCGTGACCGAGAACGGCGAGGACGTGCTGCGCATCGTGCGCGGGTCAGGCCTGGGCATCCTGCGCGAGCGCGAGGGCACGACCGTGTCGACGAGCTTTGCCACCCTGCCCCCGGAAACGCGCGCCCGGGCACGTGCGCCCGAGATCCTGGTGCTCTCGAAGGCGAACACGCGCGCCACGGTGCACCGGCCGGGCCACCTCGACTACGTCGGCGTGAAGCGCTTTGACAACAAGGGCCGGGTGATCGGCGAGCGGCGCGTTCTCGGCCTGTACACGCACAACGTGTACACCGCGAATCTCTCCAAGATCCCGGTCGTGCGCCGCAAGGTCGCTCAGGTGCACAAGCGCGCGGGCTTCCTGCCCTCGAGTCACAACGGCAAGGCGCTCGCCTCGATCCTCGAGGACTACCCGCGCGACGAGCTGCTGCAGATCGAGCCCGAGGACCTGTACGCGCACGCCTTCGCGATCCTGCAGCTCGGCGAGCGCCAGAGAACGCGGCTGCTCGTGCGGCGCGACGCCTACGGACGCTATATCACGTGCCTGGTGTACGTGCCGCGCGACAAGTACAACAGCGAGCAGCGCCAGCGCTTCCAGCGCATTCTCGCCGAAGCGTTCAACGGCACGTCGGCCGAGTTCACCGTGAGCCTGTCCGAGTCGCCGCTGGCGCGCATCTGCATGGTGATCCGCACCCGGCCGGGCGCCGTTCCCGAGGTCGACGTGCGCGAGCTCGAGGCGAAGATCGTTGCCGCTACGCGGCGCTGGGAAGACGACCTGCACGGCCTGCTCGTCGAGCAGCTCGGCGAGGAGCGCGCCAATCGCCTGTTCGCGCGCTTCGGCCTGGCGTTCCCCGCCGGCTACCGCGAGGACAACACGGTGCGTGCCGCGCTGCTCGACCTGCAGATGATGGAGACGCTCGCTGCGCCGCCGGCGCTCGCCATGAACCTGTACCGGCCGCTCGCCGCCGAGCCCGGGGTGCTGCGCTTCCGCCTGCTGCGCAGCGGCGCGCCGATCGCGCTCTCGGACGCGCTGCCGATTCTGGAGAACCTCGGCGTGCGCGTGCTCGACGACCGGCCCTACCGCATCGGGCCGGCCGACGGTCCGCCGCTGTCGATCGTGGATTTCGGCCTTGCGCTGCCCGGCGACGGCGAGCTCGCGCTCGAGCGCGTGCGGCCGCTGTTTCACGAGGCCTTCGAGGCGATGTGGACCGGGCAGGTCGAGCCCGACAGCCTCAACCAGCTGGTGCTCGCCGCCGAGCTCTCGGCACGCGAGATCGCCGTTCTGCGCGCCTACAGCCGCTACCTGCGCCAGGCCGGCTTCACCTTCAGCCTCGCCTACGTGCAGCAGACGCTGTCCGCGCACGCGCAGCTCGCGCGCGGCCTGGTGAAGCTTTTCCACGCGCGCTTTGAGCCGCAGCGCGCCTCGTCCGAGGCCGAGGAGCGGGGCGTGCGCGAGCTCGAGGCCGGCCTCGAGGAAGTGCCGAGCCTGGACGACGACCGCATCCTGCGCCAGTTCCTCGCCGCGATCCGCGCCACCACGCGCACCAACGCGTTCCAGCCGGGCGCGGACGGGCGGCCCAAGCCGTACATCTCGCTCAAGTTCGATCCGGGCAAGGTGCCAGGGCTGCCCGAGCCGCGGCCGATGTACGAGATCTTCGTGTACGCGCCGCGCGTCGAGGGCGTGCACCTGCGGGGCGGGCCGGTGGCGCGTGGCGGCCTGCGCTGGTCGGACCGGCGCGAGGACTTCCGCACCGAGGTGCTCGGCCTGATGAAGGCGCAGATGGTGAAGAACGCCGTGATCGTGCCGGTCGGCTCCAAGGGCGGCTTCGTCGTCAAGCAGCCGCCGCCCGCGGGCGATCGCGAGGCGCTGATGAAGGAAGGCATCGAGTGCTATAGGATCTTTCTGCAGGGCTTGCTGGACGTCACCGACAACCTGCTCGGCGGCAAATCGGTGCCGCCGCGCGACGTCGTGCGCTACGACGGCGACGATCCCTACTTGGTGGTCGCCGCGGACAAGGGCACCGCGACCTTCTCCGACATCGCCAACGGCGTGGCGCAGGCTTACGGCTTCTGGCTAGGCGATGCCTTCGCTTCGGGCGGCTCGGCCGGCTACGACCACAAGAAGATGGGCATCACGGCGCGCGGCGCCTGGGAATCGGTCAAGCGGCACTTCCGCGAGCTCGGCCACGACACGCAGTCGCAGCCCTTCACCGTCGTCGGCATCGGCGACATGTCGGGCGACGTTTTCGGCAACGGCATGCTGCTCTCGCGCCACATCCGGCTGGTGGCCGCGTTCGACCACCGGCACGTATTCATCGACCCGGACCCCGACCCGGCGAAGAGCTTCGCCGAGCGCGCGCGCCTGTTCCAGCTGCCGCGCTCCTCCTGGGCCGATTACGACGCGAAGCTCATTTCGAAGGGCGGCGGCATCTGGCCGCGCAGCGCCAAGTCGGTGCCGCTCTCCGCCGAGGCGCAGCGCGTCCTCGGCGTCGAGGCGAAACGGTTCGCGCCGAACGATCTGGTGAACGCGATCCTGAAGGCGCCGGTCGATCTGCTCTACAACGGCGGCATCGGCACCTACGTGAAGTCGAGCCGCGAGAGCCAAGCCCAGGTGGGGGACCGCGCCAACGACGTGCTGCGCGTCGACGGGCGCGAGCTGCGCTGCAAGGTGGTCGCCGAAGGCGGCAACCTCGGCCTGACCCAGCTCGGGCGCATCGAGTACGCGCTGGCCGGCGGGCGCATCAACACCGACGCCATCGACAACTCGGCCGGCGTGGATTGCTCCGACCACGAGGTGAACATCAAGATCCTGCTCGACGCGGCGGTGCGCGAAGGCGAGCTGACGCTGAAGCAGAGAAACCGGCTGCTTGCCGACATGACCGACGAGGTGGCGGCGCTGGTACTGCGCGACAACACCTTCCAGACGCAGAGCCTGTCCGTGGCCGGGCGCGTGGCGCCGCAGCTGCTCGAGCAGCAGGCGCGCTTCATCCACGCCCTGGAGCGTGCCGGACGCCTCAACCGCGCGATCGAGTTCCTGCCGTCGAACGAGGAGATCGCCGAGCGGAAGTCCGCGCGCCTGGGGCTCACCGCGCCCGAGCGCGCGGTGCTGCTCGCCTACGCCAAGATGCAGATCTACGAGGAGCTGCTCGCCTCCGACATCCCCGACGATCCCACCATCGCCACGGCGCTTGAGCGCTATTTCCCGAAGCCCCTGCGTGGACGCTTCGCGCGCTACATCCAGGCGCATGCGCTGCGGCGCGAGATCATCGCCACGCACGTCACCAACAGCATGGTCAATCGCGTCGGCAGCACCTTCGTCCACCGTATGCGTGAGGAGACCGGCGCGAGCACCGTCGAGGTGGTGCGCGCCTACCTGGTGACGCGCGAAGCCTACGGCCTGGTACCGTTCTGGCAGCAGGTCGAGGCGCTCGACCTCAAGGTGCCCGACCAAGCGCAGAGCGCGATGCTGCTCGACGCGGAGCGCCTGATCGTGCGCGCGACGCTTTGGCTGCTGCGCAACCGCAAGCATCTCGCCGACGTCGCCGCGGCGATCGAGTACTTTCGGCCCGGCATCGAGACGCTCGGCGCCATGCTGCCGGATGCGCTCCCAGACAGCGAGCACCAGACCTACGACCAAGCGCAGGCGCGCCACGTCGAAGCGGGCGTGCCGCCCAGGCTTGCCGCGTTCGTCGCAAGCTTCGACGCGCTGCCGGCCGGGCTCGACCTGGTCGAAGTCAGCGAGGCGCTCGGGCGCGACGTCAAAGTCGTGGCGCAGGCGTATTTCGCGCTCGGCGACAGGCTTGAGTTCCCATGGCTGCGCGCCAAGGTCGCCAGCCTGCCCTCCGAGAGCCACTGGCAGGCGCTCGCCAAAGCGGCGCTGCACGACGATCTCGCCGGCATGCAGCGCCAGCTCGCCGCCGACGCCCTGCGCCGCTCCAGAGGCAAGGGCGACGCGCAGCAGGCGATCGCCGCCTGGGAGGAGGCGAACCGCGCGCTACTCGAGCGCTTCCGCCAGGTGCACGCGGACCTGCGCGCGCACAATGCACTCGACCTGGCGATGGTTTCGGTGGCGATGAGAGAGCTGCGCAACATCGCCGCGCGCGCGTAGCGAGCGAGTCTGCATGCATTTCGACGCTTGACCATGTTACTGATCGGCTCGGGGCGCCGACACTGAAAGCGGACGTGACTCGGATCGGCACCGACACAAACCCCGCTGCGGCGGAATTTTGTTTGTGTCTCGAATGTCTGTTTTCTGCCTATTGTGTTGAAGAACTCGTATGCCGTGGGTTTTGAGACGTCGTCAAGAAGAATCGACCTCTTAGAATGGCCAACAATCGACGATCGTCGGTCGTCGGTCGGTTAAGGGGTCGACGACCCTCTAATGTCGAATGAAAAGCCGCCACCAGGAGTTCTTCAACAGAATAGGCCAATACCGGACACTGCCTATCAGACTCGATTGCACCCACCCTAAATCGAGGCCTTTGGAGTTTAATCAATGATTATTTGAATTTTGTTGCAGGAAATAGGTAGAACCATCTCTAATCTTCAAGCAGTTTCCCCATCTTTCTCAAACTTCCTACGCCTCGCCTCGCCTTCAATAAAAACCCTTTTCACTTCAGGAGTAGAGTTCTTAATCATCCGGTCTATTCGCACCACAGTCGTTTCAATTTCCGCAGCCGATGCAGAATCAATAAAATCTACGCTCAGGTTGACCAGAATGTAGTCCGGCCCTATGTGCATAGTGAGAACCTCATTAACATGTTCAACGACCGCGTGAGACTCCAAGATATTGCGAATGTCCTCTACCACTTTCATATTCGCACTTTCTCCAATGAGTAACCCTTTTGTTTCATACGCTAGCCAGATTGCAGTTCCACCAAGAATCAGTCCAATGATAATGGACGCAAGTCCATCAAAATAAAGGATACCGGTCATCTGGCTCAAAAATATTCCAAGGCCAGCCACAATGAGCCCGAGCATTGCGGCGGAATCCTCAAATAGAACGACAAACATGGAGGGATCTTTTCCTCTTTGAACCGCCTCAATATATCCCCACTTTCCTTTCGCACGTGAGAACTCCCTGAAAGCAAAATACCAAGCGGCTCCTTCAAACACCATCGCAAGGGCCAATACAAAATAGTTTATCGAGGGAGTTTTAATAGGCTTAGGAACTAGAATATGCTGGACTCCCTCATAAATGGATACCCCGGCACCCACCGCGAAGATTAGAATTGCCACTACAAAACTCCAGAAATAGATTTCTTTTCCATGTCCAAAAGGAAACTGTTCGTCAGGAGGCTTTTTAGATTGCCGAATGCCGTAGAGCAATAAGATTTGATTTCCCGTATCAACCACGGAATGAATGCCCTCCGAAAGCATGGCGGAACTTCCGGTAAACGCGGCGGCCACAAATTTGGTGACCGCTATCAGAGAGTTTCCAATGAGCGCGGCATAAATGACTTTTCTGGAGGCGGATGATGACATGTGGTTGCTGCCGGATATGTTTAGAAAGGGGAAAGTGTAAGGGGAAAGGTCGTTTGATTACACTCCGACTTCGTATAGAAGCTGCCTAATCAGCTCCAGGACTTGCACAGACCCCGCTTTGGCGGGGTTTTGTTTTCCTCCATCCTACGTTAGCTCGGTCAATACCCGCATCTACCCAAGCACGAACACTCTCCGGTCGCGTCTGTGTAAGTTGCTCACAAGTATCGTCTCATTGCGCCATGTCACGATGAGCTGGCATGAAGACGCTCGAAAGCGGTGCGCGCAGTCCCCTTTTGTAAGCTCTCAGTAAGTATGCCGTACGTAAGGC
>Ga0224512_10004643_pt1 | contig 11498 bp, 14 predicted proteins | sample SF_May12_sed_USG_4_FD_169103 | JGI IMG/M metagenome (GOLD analysis project Ga0224512, IMG submission 169103) | Sediment microbial communities from San Francisco Bay, California, United States - SF_May12_sed_USGS_13 | ecosystem: Environmental > Aquatic > Marine > Sediment | place: USA... | reverse complement strand
CTCTCGGCCACGCTCCCGGCGACAGCCTCCGCCACTTCCTCGATCCCTGCGGCCGGGGCGGGCGCCGCGAGCAGCTCGCGGCGGGCCGCTTCGTCGAGCTCGGCGAACGCCAGGACCCAACCGGCCGCCTCGGCGCCGAGCCGCGCCCGCAGCTCGTCCGTGCCGACGGCCTCGCCGTCGAGGGCGATCATCGACCCCGCGACCTCGACGGCGCGCGGCCCGGGCTCGTCGGCGGGCAGCGTGAGGACCACCCGGTCGCTCAGCTCGAGGATCTCGAAACGCGATTCCAGGCCGGCACGGAGCTCGGCGAGGCTCTCCGTTTCCGCGGCCCCGGCGATGGCGAGGCCACCCAGCGCGAGGAGCAGAACGAGAACGGGACAGACGGGACGACTACGCATGACGGGAACTCCCTTCCAATGCCATCACGGAATGCAAGGCGCGCAGCGCCATCAAGCTCGAGAGGGCGCAGGCGAGAACCAGCAACAGGGTCGCGGGACCGGAGAGGGCCGCGGAGACGGCCTCGGCCGCCCGCCACAGTCCGCCGACGGCGGCCAGCGTCTCCGTGCCCAGGCGGCCGAGCCCGACCACCAGCTTCGACCCCAAGGCGACGAGCTGGCCGGAACGAGCGAGATCGGCGGCAAACCCGACCGCCACCGCGGCGGCGAGGAAGCCGGAGACGACCCAGCAGCCGAAGGCGGTGCGCCAGATCCAGGGTCGCACCCCGCGGCGCGATCGGCCGCGGACCGGCACGCCGCTGGCGGCGAGCACCCGATCCGCGAACCCGGCCGGAACCGAGGCCGGGGGGAGCGCCGTCAGGAGCCGGTGGAGCTCCCTCTCGGCGCGCCGGCCGTCGCCCGCCCGCTCGAAGCGCAGCCAGCGATTCAGGGTCTTGTCGAGCTTTCGGTTCATGATCCCGGTCGTCCTCATGCCACCCTACGGGCGCGGTCCGTCAGAAGTTTCGCTCAGCCGCCGGCGGGCTGCCAACCGCCCGCCGACAGGGTCTCCATCAGCTTCTTGCGAGCCCTGTGGAGGTGGGTCTTGACCGTCCCCAGAGGCAGGTCCAGCACGTCGGCGATCTCCTCGTAGGCCAGGCCCTGGACGAAGCGCAGCTCGACGGCGCTGCGATGCTCGGGCTTGAGCGCGGCGATGGCCGCGGCGAGCGCCGCGCCCAGATCCCTGGCCTCGAGCGCGGTCGCGGGCGAGTCCGTCGCCGGCCCGGGCAGAAAGTCCAGCAGATCGGGGCGGTCCGCATCGGCGGTCTCGAGCGGCAGCGTGTCGAGACGGCGCCGGCGCAGAGCATCGATCGCAGCGTTGTGGGCGATCTTGAAGAGCCAGCTCGAGAACTTGCGCTCGACCTGGAACGTGGCGAGGGCCCCGAACGCCTTGACGAAGGTCTCCTGGGCCAGATCCTCGGCCAGCCCGCGCTCGCGCACGATCCGCAAGACCAGGCCGAGAACCGGCCGCTGGTAGCGCTCGACGAGCGCCCGGTAGGCGTCCTCCGAGCCGCGCAGCGCCTCCGCGATCAGTCGTTGGTCCGATGCCGCCATCTCGGTGCGGCAAGCCTAGAAGATCGCGAGAGCGAGGAGCAGGAGCCCGAGAGCCACCCGGTAGATCGCGAAGGGGAGAAAGCGGTGGCGCCTGGACCACCGCAGCAGCCAGTGGATGGCGGCGTAGGCCGAGATCGCGGCGGTGAGCGAGCCGACCGCCTGCCCCGCCCAGGAGACTCCGGCCGCCGGCGCCCAAAACAGGTCCCAGCCGTCCTTGAACGCCACGAGCAGACCCACGGGCACCGCGAGGACGAAGGAGAAGTGGGTCGCGTGCTCCCGGGACATGCCGCTGAAGAGCCCGGCGGTCATCGTCACGCCGGGGCGCGAAGTTCCCGGGAGCAGGGCCAGAGCCTGGGCCAGGCCGACCCAGACGACGCTTCTCCAGGTCCAGGCCGTGCCCTTGGGGCCGGGCGGCACCCGGCGGTCGGCCCAGGCCAGGAGCAGGCCGAAGACGAGCGACGTCACCCCCAGAACGGCCAGCCCGCGGCCGAGGGTCGCCACGAGGTCCTGCAGCAGGAGCCCGGCGACGGCCACGGGCAGCGTGGCCACCAACACCTGGCTCGCCGCCGCCGCGGCCTCCGTCGCTCGTCCGCGAAGCGCGTCGCCGGCGCCGCGAGCCAGCTGCGCCAGCGTGCGGCGCAGGAAGACGACGACGGCCACGAGCGAGCCGCTGTTGGCGGCCATGTCGAACTGCAGCCCCTGGTCCGGCCAGCCGAAGAGCTTCGAGCCGAGGATGAGGTGGGCGGACGAGCTGATCGGCAGGAACTCCGTGAGCCCCTGGACGAGGCCCAGCACGATCGCTTGCGGTGTGGTCATCTGGGGTCGGTCTCCACGGCGCGGCGGGGCGGCGGCGCCGGTGCGAGCCGGACGCCATGGCCGCCCGGATTGTACGGCAGCGAGACCAGATCGTCCCTGCCGGTCGCCGGCCCGAGCGCCGGACGCCGCGTCCTACTGCTTCACGACCCGCTCGACGAAGACGCTGTTCGAGATCGCCACGGTGCGGCCGTCCTGCTCGAGCAGGATCTGGGTCGGGGTGATCGCCCGGAGCACGCCGCGCTCCTCGCCGACCTCCATCTCCTCGCCGATCTCGAAGACCTTGCGCGCGTAGAAGCCGGCGATGATGTTGCGCGAGATCTCGCGCGTCCCGAGGCCGAACGACAGCGCGAAGGCCAGCGCCAGGCCGGCCAGGAAGCACGTCGTCACCACCCGCACGATGTCGGTGTCGACCTGGAGCTGGCCGAGCGCCATGATGCCGGCGACGAACAGGATCAGCGCCGAGACCAACTTGCCGAGGGTGGCGCCGAACTCGATGCCGGAGCTCTCGGCCGCGCTGCCGATCGCGCCGCCGGCGAGCTGGCCCGCCGTGCTGCCCAGGAGCACGATGACGACCGCGGCCACGAGGTTGGGCACGTAGGAGAGGAAGCTCCCGATCGCCTCCGAGATGGCGGTCAGGCCCATGCCTTCCGCCGCCGCCTTGGCGAACAGGAACAGCAAGAGGAAGTAGGCGATCTTGGGGAGCACCTCGCTCATCACCTGGCGCATGCCGATGCGCTCCAGGGCCTGGTCTACCCCGACCTTCGAGAGCAGGCTGTCGAACCGGATGCGGGTGAGGATGACCTTGAGCACGAGCTGCACGATCTTGGCGGCGAGGATCGCGAGGACGATCAGGGCGAGCCCGAGGATCACCTTCGGGATCGCCCCCACGAGCTCCGAGAGCATGTTCTGGAACGTTGCCATCAGCTGATCCTTGATCGCCAGGGTCTCATCCATCGTCCTCTCCTTGGTCTTTCCGACCGGTCTCCTCGACGAGGCCGAAGATCGCGCCGAGGTACTCGAGAAACACCATCACCAGGCCCGTCAGGGACATCTCGGTCACGTCCGAGCCCAGCCGGCGCCGCTCCACCGAGCGCCAGATCCTGCCGAAGAACCCGGGGCTGGGCTCCTCGGTCAGGGTCGCGAGCTCGGCGACCGGCTTGCCGAGGTCGATCTCGCCCTCGTCGAACCGCGAGCCGTCGTCTGCGGGCGTCAACGGAATCCTCCGGGCGCGGCCGCCGGCCCCTCGCTTGCGGGGGTCACCGGACCTCCGCCCGGCCGGGCGAGTCCCGGCCGTAGAGCTCGCGGAACTCCTCGCGGGCGCGTTTGATCCTCATCTTCACGGCCGACATCCCGATCCCCAGCCGGTCGGCGACCTCCTGGTAGGACAGTCCGTCGAGATCCCGCAGCAGGAGCGGCACGCGCAGCGTGGCCGACATCGAATCCAGCACCCGCCCGATGCGGCGGCGCTGATCGAGGCTCTCGAGATCGATGGCGCTGTTGGCGGCCGAATAGAGCCCGGCCTCGAGCTCCCTGCCGGGCGCCTCGAGATCGACCATCTGCCTGCCCTTCTTCTTCTGGAGGAAGTTCAGGCAGTGGTTGATCTTGATGCTCTGGAGCCAGGTGCTGAACTTCGACCTGCCCTCGAACCGCGCGAGGCCGAAGAACGCCTTGACGAACACTTCCTGCGCGAGGTCCTCGGCGTCGTCCGGCGAGCGCGTCAGGTAGCGGCAGTTCGTCAGGATCCGCTGCTGATAGCGGCCCACCAAAACCTCGAAGGGCCGCGGGTCCGCGGCCGCGCCGCGGGCGAGCTCCACGAGCTCGCCATCGGTGCGCTCCCGGTAGTCCGTCGCCGCCATCGCGGGCCAGCGGGCCGCGACCTAGCCGCGCGCCTTCAGCGCGTCGCGGATCTCCTCGAGGAGGACGAGGTCCTTCGGCGGCTCGGCGGGCGCCGCTTCCTCTTCCTTCTTCCAGCGATTGAAGGTCTTGATCATCATGAAGATGGCGAACGCCACGATGACGAAGGTGATGATCGCGTTGATGAAGATCCCCCAGTTCATCGTCACGGCCCCGGCCTCGCGCGCCGCGGCAAGGGTCGCGTAGGGACCCGCCGTCGCTCCCGCCTTGAGGACGAGGAAGTTCTCGGCGAAGTCCACGCCGCCGAGGAACAGGCCGATCACCGGCATCAAGAGGTCGTCGACCAGCGATTTGACGATCGGGGCGAAGGCGCCCCCGATGACGATGCCGATCGCCATGTCGAGCACATTGCCCTTCACCGCAAAGTCCCTGAATTCCTTCAACATGTCCCTGTTCTCCTCCAGTCAAGAGGCCGTGCTGATCGCCCGGCGCTCGGTTGAGCACTCCCTGCTGCCGCACTCCCTGCTGCCCGGCCTCCGCGGCGACCGAGCCGCCGCGGGGCACATCACGATCCGACCGTCTCCGGGCGACAAAGTCACGTCCGAGGAGGCGCCCCGGGGAGCCTTCGCGATAACCTCATGCGATCGGGAGCATTCTAGCCCACCGCCCGAGTGACTTTCCCGGTCCTCCGGGGTCCCACCCGGGAGAGCAGATCGATCTCCGGGTTCACGAAGCGGGCCGCCCGCCGCGCGCGGCGCGGATCTCGCGGGAAGGAGAGAAGCCATGCAAACAAGACGAATTCGCACCTTCTGCCCGATCCTCGCGGTCGCCGTCGCGCTCGGCCTGGCCGCGGCCGGCGGGGCTCAAGAGCCCCTCCCGACGGTCGCAGAACCCACCGTCGCCGCGGAGCCGGCGGCGCCGGCCGGGGAGACCGCCGGCGAGCCGGCGGCCGAGAACGAGCCACCGGCGACTGAGCCGCCTCGGCCCTTGGACCTCGCCAGCGCCGTCGAGGGCGCTGCGCAGGAGACGATGGCCGCCGCCCAGGCCGGCGGCGAGGGCGTCAGACAGCAAGGGCGCAAGGTCTGGAGCGAAGCGCTGCTGCCGATGTGGGAGCGCTTCGCCGGATCGCTGCCGGTGGTCCTCAAGGCCGTCCTGGTGCTGGCGATCTTCTGGATCCTCGCCTGGCTGCTGGGATCCGGGACGACGAAGCTGCTCGGCATGACCGGTTGGGACGAGCGGGCGGCCAAGGACTGGGGACTGGCGAAGCTGCTCCAGGGCGACGGCCGGGAACCGGTCGACATCAACCGTCTGGGCGGCACGGTCGTCAAGTGGGTCGTCCTGCTCTTCGGGCTGGTCGCCTTCTTCGACGCCTTGAACCTGAGCATGGTCGCCGGGCCGCTCCAGGGAGTGCTCAACAACCTGTTCGCGGCCATTCCGGCCCTGCTGACGGCCTTCGTCATCCTGCTCGTCTACTGGGTGGTCGCCACCGTTCTCAAGCTGGCGGCGACCAAGGGTCTCGCGGCCGTCGGCTTCGACCAGCGGGCCGAGAAGTACTTCCCGCCGCGCGAGATCAAGGGTGAGCTGGTACCGGCGAGCGGCGTCGTCGGCCGCCTCGTCTTCTACCTCGTCCTGCTCTTCGCGATTCCGCCCTTCCTCGACGCGCTGGGCCAGCAATCTCTCGTCGCGCCGCTCCGCGACATGCTGTCGAAGGCCCTGAGCTACATCCCGAACATCATCGCAGCCCTGATTCTCGTCTTCGTGGGGCGGCTCGTGGCGACGATCGTCCGGGAGGTCGTGTCCAACTTCCTGGCCGCCGTCGGCGCCGACGCCGCCGCCAAGCGCTTCGGCTTCGGCAAGTCGGAGGCCGTCAAACCGCTGTCGCAGATCGCGGGTACGGTGGCGTACTTCTTCATCCTCGTCCCGGTGCTCGTCGCCGCCGTGGACGCCCTGAAGATCGACGCGATCTCGACGCCCGTCCGCAATACCCTGGAGCAGCTCCTGTCGATGGTCCCGCTGATCTTCGGTGCGGTGATCGTCGTGGCGGTCGGGTACTACATCGCCAACGCCGTCCGCGGCATCGTGTCCTCGTTCCTGAGCGGCATCGGCTTCGACGCCCTGCCCGAGAAGGTGGGCCTGGACTTCCTGAAGCCCAAGGATGGAGGCGGCTCGCTCTCGGCCATCGGCGGCACGGTCGTCATGGCTCTCATCCTCCTGCTCACTGCCGAGCAGGCGCTGGCGACCCTCCAGCTCGAGCGCGTCTCCGCCCTGGTAGGAGACCTCATCCGCTACCTGCCGAGCCTCGCCGTCGGACTCGTCATCATCCTGGCCGCGCTCTCGCTCGGCGGCTACGTAGGCGATCTCGTGACCCGGGCGATGGCCGGCTCCAGGCACGAGAGACTGCTCGCCAGCGTCGCCCGCTACGCCATCATCTTCCTCGGGGCCAGCATGGGGCTGACCCAGCTCGGGGTGGGGCAGGACGTCATCCAGATGGTCGTGGCCGCCGTCGTCGGCGGCGCCGCCCTGGCCTGCGGCCTCGCCTTCGGCCTCGGCGGCAAGGACCGCGCCAAGGAGATTCTCGATCGGTCGGAGATCGTCTGATCGCCCGCCCGATCGACAGCACGAAGCATCCGTCAACCCACGGGTCCCGCGACGCTTTCGTCCGGCGCCCGATCCAACACCAAGGGAGCCCATCATGTCCGTAGCCAAGATCACCGAGATCACCGCCAGCTCTGCGAGCGGCTTCGAGTCCGCCGTCAAGAACGGCTTGCGGCGCGCCGCCAAGACCCTCAAGAACATCACGGGGGCCTGGATCAGCGAACAGAAGGTCACCGTCCGCGACGGCGAGATCGACGAGTACCGCGTCACGATGCGGGTCACCTTCATCCTCGACGACTGACCCCGCAACCGAACCCGACCGACAGGAGAATTCGATGTCCCTAGTGAACGTTCTGATGGAGCAGCTCGGCGGCGGCACCGCGCGCCAGATCGGCCAACAGCTCGGCCTCGACGAGAGCACGGCCTCGAAGGCCATCGCCGGCGCGCTGCCGATGGTGGTGGGCGGCCTGGCCCGCAACGCACAGCAGCAGGGGGGGGCCGACGCCCTCCTGGGAGCCCTGGACCGCGACCACGACGGGAGCGTCCTCGATGATCTCTCCGGCTTCCTCGGCAGCGGCGCCGGCAGCCAGGGCGAGAGCATCCTCGGCCACGTCTTCGGCCAGCGCAAGCCGGCCGTCGAGTCGGCGCTCGGCCAGGTCAGCGGCCTCGACAGCGCCAAGGCCGGCCAGCTGATGGCGATGCTGGCGCCGATCGTCATGGGGGCGCTGGGCAAGCAGCGCCGGCAGCAGGGCCTCGACGCAGGCGGCCTCGCGGCCATGCTCGGCCAGGAGAGGGAGCGCGCCGGAGGCAGTGCGAGCGAGGCCATGGGAATGGTCGGCAAGCTGCTCGACCGCGACGGCGACGGCGACTTCAAGGACGACGTCGCCAAGCTCGGCGCCAGCCTCCTGGGCGGCCTCTTCGGCGGCAAGCGGTAAGATCGCCGCGACACCGAGACCATTTCCACAAGATCCACGAGACCACGAGATCCACGAGAGAGGAATCGAGACATGGGATTGATCAAGTTCATCAAGGACGCCGGGTCCAAGCTGCTCGGCCAGGACGACGCGGCGCAGCAGGCCCCGGCGGCAGCGGCCCCGGCGGCGGCGGCCCGCACCGAGGCCACGAACGACGCCATGCGGGCGCTGTCCCTCATGCGCCACGTCAAGGCCTTGGGCTTCGCCGTGGAGGGCCTCAAGATCGAGGTCGACGGCGACACCTGCCGCGTCAGCGGCGAGGTCGCGGACCAGGCGACCAAGGAGAAGATCGCGCTCGCCGTCGGCAACACCGCCGGCATCGGCGCCGTCGACGACCGGCTCGAGATCGCGGCTCCCAAGGCGGTCTTCCACACCGTCGTGTCCGGCGACAGCCTGTCGAAGATCGCCCGCGAGCACTACGGGGACGCCAGCAAGTACCCGGTCATCTTCGAGGCCAACAAGCCGATGCTCGAGCACCCGGACAAGATCTTCCCCGGCCAGGTGCTGCGCATCCCGCCGCTCGGCTGAGCGCCGCGGCTGCCCCTTTCGCGAGCCCGGCCGCGGCGCCGGGCTCGCGTCGTTTCGGGCGGCGGCGCTGTGCTAGCATCCGCCGAGTCTCGCCACCGACCAGACCCGCGCAGCGGAGGACGCGCCCTTGAAACTTCCTTCCCTCAAGCTCGGCCCCAAGCCCAAGCCTTGGGACCTCGTAGCCGTCGCGCTCGTGGGGATCGCGCTCGGCGCCGCCGGCGTGAACTGGGCGGCGGCACAGAGGCCGGCCGCGGGCACGTCGCTCTCGGGCGGCGTCACCCTGGCGTTCGTCCTCGCCCAGCTCGCTCTCGGCTCGTCGAGCCTCCTCGTCCTCGGCAAGACCGCCAAGGAGGGAACTCTGTGGGGCAACCTCGCGGCGGTCGGCGGCATGCTGGCGGGCCTGAGCGGCGTCCTCCTCGCCACCGCGCTCTGGATCGCGGCCTAGAGATCCAGGCTCCCGCGCAGATCCGGGGCGGCGGCTCGCGCGTAGTGAGGGAGAGCGCGCACCGGCGACCGCCGGGGAGAGCCCGATGACCGAAACGCCGATCGAACCCGTGCCGACCGCGACGCGCGCCGCCTCGGCACTCAAGGTCGCCGGCGGCCTCGCCGCGCTGGCCGTCCTCGTCGTCCTCGGCCGCCGGCTCGGCGGCTACATTCCCGAGTTCGCCGCCTGGGTCGACGGCCTCGGGGTCTGGGGTCCGATCGTCTTCGCCGCCGGGTACGCGGCGGCGACCGTGGCGTTCATCCCGGGGTTCCTGCTCACGCTGGCCGCGGGCGCCATCTTCGGCCTCGGCAAGGGGACCGTGACGGTGTTCCTGGGCGCCAGCGCCGGCGCCTGTCTCGCCTTCCTCGTGGCCCGCTACGTGGCCCGCGGCGCCGTGGAGCGCAGGATCGCGGGCAACGCCCGGTTCGCCGCCATCGACCGGGCCGTGGCCAAGGAGGGCCTCAAGATCGTCACCTTGATGCGGCTGGCGCCGGTCTTTCCCTTCAACCTGATGAACTACGGCCTGGGGCTCACCAAGGTGAGCTTCCGCGACTACGCCCTGGCCTGCTTCGGCATGATCCCGGGCACCTTCCTCTACGTCTACTACGGCAAGGCCCTGGGCAGCCTGGCCGCCATCGCCGGGGGCGCCGAGATCGAGCGCGGCGCCGGCTACTGGGTGACCTTCGGCATCGGCATGATGGCCGCGGCCGCGGCGACCTTCTTCGTCGCCAGGATCGCCCGGCGCGCTCTCGCCCAGGAGGTCGAGGATGTCTGAGCCCCACACTCCGGTCGTCGCGGACAGCCCCAACGACCAGGCTCTGATCGCCAACGTGCACCCTCCGGATTGGGTCAACCCTGAGCCCGCCGAGCGCTACCATCTCGTCGTCGTCGGGGCCGGCACCGCGGGCCTCGTCAGCGCCGCCGGCGCCGCCGGGCTCGGCGCCAGAGTGGCGCTCGTCGAGCGCAACCTGATGGGCGGCGACTGCCTCAACGTGGGGTGCGTGCCGTCGAAGGGGGTGATCCGCGCCGCGCGAGCGTGGCACGACGCCCGCACGGCCCGCGAGCGCTTCGGGGGACCGGCGGCCAGCGGCGCCGGCGACTTCGCGGCGGCCATGGAGCGGATGCGGCGGCTGCGGGCCGGGATCAGCCGTCACGACAGCGTCGAGCGCTTCACCGGCCTGGGGATCGACGTCTTCCTCGGCAATGGCACTTTCGTCGCCTCCGACGCCCTCGAGGTCGGCGGCCGGCGACTTCATTTCCGGCGGGCCATCGTCGCCACCGGCGCCCGCGCCGCCGCCCCGCCGATTCCCGGGCTCGACACGGTTGACCATCTCACCAACGAGACGCTCTTCAACCTGACGGCGGCGCCCGGGTCCCTCGGCGTCATCGGCGCCGGTCCCATCGGCTGCGAGATGGCCCAGAGCTTCGCGCGCCTCGGCAGCGAGGTCCATCTCATCGAGGCCATGGACCGCATCCTGACCGTGGAGGAAGAGGACGCCGCGGCTCTCGTCAGGAGGCAGCTCCTGGCCGACGGCGTCAAGATCTACTGCTGCGGCAAGAACACGCGACTCGCGCCCGCCCGGGACGGCGGCATCCGCATCGCCCTCGACGCCGACCTCGTCCACGGCGACCAGCAGCACTTCGATCTCGCCGTCGACCGGCTTCTCGTCTCGGTCGGCCGCAAGCCCAATACCGAGGGGCTCGGCCTCGAGGCGGCGGGGGTCGAGTACTCGCGGCACGGGGTGACGGTCGACGACCGCCTGCGGACCTCGAACCGCCGGATCTTCGCCGTCGGCGACGTCGCGAGCCGCTACAAGTTCACCCACGCGGCGGACGCTCTGGCCCGGATCGCCATCCAGAACGCTCTGTTCTTCGGCCGCAAGAAGGCGAGCGACCTCGTCATCCCGTGGTGCACCTACACCAGTCCCGAGCTCGCCCACGTGGGGATCTACCCGCGGGAGGCCGCCGCCAAGGGGATCGAGCTCGACACGTTCGAGATCCCGATGAGCGGCGTCGACCGGGCGATCCTCGACGGCGCCGACGAGGGCTTCCTGCGGGTCTACGCCCGCCGGGGGAAGGACGAGATCCTCGGCGCGACCGCCGTCGCGGAGCACGCGGGCGATCTCATCGGCGAGATCTCGCTGGCGATGAGCAACGGCGTCGGTCTGGGCGGGATCGGCGCGACGATCCACCCCTACCCCACCCAGGCCGAGGTCATCAAGAAGGCCGGCGACGCCTGGAGCCGCACCCGGCTGACGCCGAAGGCGAAGAAGCTCTTCGCGCTCTTCTTCCGGCTCTTCCGCTGAGCCTCGCGCAACTAGGCCCATGACTGAGAGACGACCGTCTTCGCCGGGAGCCACGGCGGCGGAGCACCGGCAGGCCCACGAGCCGCCTCCGGTCGTCGCGAAGCGCGGTTGGCGGTATCACCACCTCGGCATCCCTACCGCCGTTCAGCGCCCCGACGAGATCTACCTCGAGGAGCTCAAGCTCCACGTCTCGGGGTTTCCGACCAGCCCCCACGGCATCGAGTGGATGCGGTTCGACGAGGACAGCCCGCTCCACCCGCTCATCAAGACCCTCCCCCACGTCGCCTTCGAGGTGGAGGACCTCGATGCGGCTCTCGAAGGCGAGGAGATCATCCACCCCCCGGGCTCGCCCTCCGCCGGCGTCCGCGCGGCCATGATCGCAGTCGACGGGGCC
>Ga0224512_10004642_pt1 | contig 11501 bp, 9 predicted proteins | sample SF_May12_sed_USG_4_FD_169103 | JGI IMG/M metagenome (GOLD analysis project Ga0224512, IMG submission 169103) | Sediment microbial communities from San Francisco Bay, California, United States - SF_May12_sed_USGS_13 | ecosystem: Environmental > Aquatic > Marine > Sediment | place: USA: California... | reverse complement strand
TGGAAGACATCTTGATGCAGGAAGAGGAACACAAGCGCGACATTCAGACGGCTCTGGGCCTCTGAATAGTTTCCCGGGTGCCGGGTGTGCCGGGACCCATTCCTGATCTCATCGGTGATGCCTGCCAGGCTGGCCGATTTTATTCCCCGCATTCGTGGGGTAGCGTCTTTCTTTCCAAATCCCGCCTCTCGGCGCAGGTCTCGTGCTTGGGCCAACGCCGATACGGCCGGTTCTCAACTGCAGCGGACAGGAGGAAACAGGAATGGCATCATCGCGTCCTGCCAACCGGCATACTCTGAGAAAAAGGAAGCATCGCCCCACCGCCGGTTCGCCGCCGGGCACACTGATCGCGGACCCGACCGCTCCGAAGCCCGTCATCCGGGTCATGGCCTATGGTCCGGACCAACTGCAAGAACAGGAAATCACGGATGTGGAGGGTCTCGCCGGCATCTTGGGACGGCAGCCGGTCACTTGGATCAATGTCGAGGGTTTGGGAGATCCGGAGACGATCGTTCGAATCGGCGAGATCTTCGGTCTTCATAACCTCGCGCTTGAAGACGTGATCCACGTGCCACAGCGCCCCAAAGCCGAGGATTACGGAGATCACATCTTCATCGTGACCCAGATGACCAGCCTGTCGCCCCACCTCAGGAATGAACAGGTGTCGATCTTCCTTGGGCCCAATTTCGTGCTGACCTTCCAGGAAAGCGCCGGGGATTGTTTCGATCCCGTCCGCAAGCGTATTGGTGATCCCCGCGGCAGGATCCGCCAGTCTAAGGCCGACTACCTCGCCTATGCCCTGATCGATGCGACGGTCGATACCTATTTCCCCATTCTCGAGCGCTTCGGGGAAGTTTCCGATGCGCTGGAGATTGCCGTATTGACCGCGCCCAAGGGCGATCTCATCCCCCGTATTCATCATTTGAAAACGGACCTCCTGAGCCTGCGCCGGCTGATCTGGGCACAGCGTGATATGATCAACGTCGTGATCCGTGATTTCTCGGCTCTTGTCTCCGACCCCACGCGCGTCTACTTGCGCGACTGCTACGATCACACGATCCAGCTCTTGGACATGATGGATACCCATCGTGAGATTGCCGCCGCCCTCACGGAGATCTATCTCTCTGGGGTCAATTCCCGCACCAACGAAATCATGAAGGTGCTGACGGTCATCGCGACCATCTTCATGCCGCTCGGATTCGTTGCCAGCCTGTATGGAATGAATTTCGATCGCACTGCTTCACCTTGGAACATGCCGGAACTCGGTTGGGCGTTGGGTTATCCCCTTGCCCTTGGCGTCATGCTCTTTATCGCCTTGGGGCTCATCGGCTGGTTCTACGTGCGGGGCTGGTTTCAGGAGACGAAAATCTTACGCTAAGAGGCAGTGGTGCCTCCTGCGCCGTGACGGGCCGCTTGCCGACGGCGGGCAATCGTGGTCTATGATCCTCCAAAATAATTCAGGGGGAGACCACGGGGATGAGCATTCTGGATGCCTATGCCAGTGCGGCGTCCATGCTGTTCCAGCCGCTGCCGCTGCTGGCGCTCTTCCTCGGAGTGATCGTCGCCATGATCGGCGGCGCCATTCCCGGCGGCTCGCTCCCCACCCTGATCATCCTGCTCGGCTTCGCCTATCACATCGATCCGGTGATCGGCATCGCCATCGTCGTCGGCGGCGCGGTGACCAATACCGCCGATTCGGTGCCGGCGATCCTATTGGGCGTGCCGGGCGGTGCCACCGGGCAGGCGACCATTTTGGACGGCTATCCGATGTCGCGGCGCGGCGAGGCCAGCCGCGCGCTCGCTGTTTCCTACCTGTCGTCGCTGGCCGGCGGCTTGATCGGCGCCGTGGGGTTTTTCTTTTCGATCATGGCGGCCAGGGAAATCATCCGTCTGTTCGGGTCGCCGGAATTCTTCATGCTGGCGATCTTGGGCATCACCATGGTGGCGATCGTGTCCTCAGGCGCTTTCCTGAAAGGGTTCGTCGGCGCCTCGGTCGCCCTGGCCCTGACCCTGATCGGTTTCGATAACATCACCGGTACGCTTCGCTTCACCTTCGACATTGAATACCTGTGGGACGGGGTCCCCCTGATCCCGGTTCTGGTGGGGCTGTTCGCGCTGCCAGAGATGTTCAATCTGATGCTGTCGGGCAGGTCGGTGTCGGAACAGGCGGACGCCGCCATCAAGCGCACCGATTTCCAGTTCAAGTATCTCGACGCCGTCAAGGAGGTCTTCCAGCACCGCTGGCTGGTGTTTCGGACGTCGATCATCGGCCTGGTGGTGGGCCTGATGCCCGGCGTCGGTACGGTGGCAGCCCACTGGCTCGCCTATACCCACGCCTACCAGTCGGAAAAGGGCGCGAAGGAAACATTCGGCACCGGCGACGTGCGCGGGGTCATCGCGCCCGATGCCGCCAACAACGCCATCGACGGCGGCCAGATCGTGCCCACCCTGGCGGTGGGCATACCCGGCAGTTCCCACCAGGCTATTCTCTTGGCGTTCCTGGTGCTCATGGGATTCGTCCCGGGGCCGGAGATGCTGAACGCCAATCTCAATATCACGCTGCTGTTCGGCATCGGCATCGTGCTTGCCAATGTGATCGCCACCGGGCTCGCGTTCTATTTCACGCCGTGGCTCGCCAGGATCTCGTTCATCCGCCCCGGCGTTCTGGTGCCTTGCATCATCGTCGTGGTCACCCTGTCCGCGTTCCGCGCCAACATGTCGGTGCTTGATCTCGCCATCATGGCGTTGTTCGGTGTCATTGGCGTGTTCATGAAAATCTATGGTTGGCCACGGCCGCCGGTCATCATTGCCATCGTGCTGGGTGAGCAGATCAACCAGTATTTCTGGCTGTCGGTGAATTCATTCGGCTGGCGCATGTTCGAGCGTCCCCAGATGCTCGCCATACTGGCGATCTGCGTCATCGTGGTGTGGCTGGCCGTGCGGGTGCAGCGCTCGACCTCGGCGACCGTGGCCAAGTCCGCGGACCGCGGGGCCGGGTCCGGCGCGCCTCCCGCATCGGGCGGGGCCGCGTCATGAGCGATCCCGCGCGGCAACCGGCCCCCCGGCGCCTCGATCCCGCCCTGGTGGTGGAGGCGTTACTGTGCCTCTCCCTCATCGTGATCTTCGCCCTGATGTATGCCGAGACCTACGAATGGGAGATCGAGGCCGGCCTGTTCCCCCGGGTGATCGCCGGACTGGGGGTGCTCTCGGCGGCGGCGTATCTGATTCAGATCGTGTGGCAGCGGGTTTCGGGCCGGGGTGGCGCGGGCGGGCGGATTCTGGATATCGCCTGGGCGAAGGTCGACGGCGACGCGCGCGAGATCAAACGCACCGCGCTCGGCGTCATCGCCTGGGCGCTTGCCTTTTGGGCGGGGATTTGGCTGCTTGGGTTCCACATCGCCGCCCCCGTTTACCTCTACGGCCAGTTGGTGATCTACGGTGCGGTCCGCAAATGGATCGCGGCACTGGCGGCGGGCGGCTGCCTTGCGGTCATCATCCTGGTTTACGACCGGCTGGCCGAGACCACCTGGAACGATCCGCTGCTTTTCGACATCCTGGCTGGATTCTCTTGAATTCGGCGATTTTAGATGTTGCAATGAATTTCTGATATTAAGAAACTTAATAACAAGAATGACGCGGGAGACGGAACGATGGGAAATCTATTGAAGATTTGGCGATGGCCGTCCAGGGCCGTCGTGGCATTCGGGCTGGGCATTGGTCTCGCCGCCGGTTCGACGGTCGCTGAAGCCCAGGACTGGAAAGGTAAGACGGTCACGATCTCGGTCGGATACAAGCCGGGTGGCGGCGCCGACACCATGGCCCGGCTGTTGGCCGTGCATTTGCCGAAATTTCTTGCCGGGGCGCCGCGCATCACGGTGCAGAACCGGCCCGGCGGCGGTACCACGACCAACGCACGCGACATGTTGCGCCGTCCCAAGGACGGCACCTATATCGGCCAGTTCGCCCAGACCCTGATGATCGCCGGCGTCCTCGGCCAGGCGCCCAAGTGGTTCAAGTGGAAGAACTACGGCTATCTCGGCATGATCGACGGAGCCGGGGAGCAGACCTTTTATGCGCTCTGCGCGCACACCGACAAGATCAAGAATCTGAAGGAATTCCTCGCCGGCAAGGATTGGCGATTTGGCGAGATTTCGCCCGCCACCGGCGCCGGTAAGGTTGTCGTCTGGTTCTCCCAAACCAATGCGCCGATCCGCGCGTTTTACGGCTACGGCGGCTCGGCCGAAGTGGCGGCGGCGTTCGAGCGCGGCGAGATGGCGGTCACCTCGCGCTGCAACGAGACCTTTGCCAAGCGCTATCCCCATTGGTTTACCGAGGGCAAGGTCGTGCCCCTGTTCGGTTGGGGCGAGCTGAACCCCGACAAGCACCTGCCGCCCGACAATCCGCTGTCCAACGGCCTGCGCGAAGGTCGCTGGCCGTGGTTCGGCGACATGCACAAGACCGTGCCGCAAATGGCGACCAAGGCCCAGTGGGCGGCATTCGACGCCCTGCTTGCGCTCCAGGGCACCCATGTCTGGACTTTGCCCCCGGGGGTCCCTGCCAAGACCACCAAGGCGATGCAGAAGGCGTTCCTGGACGCCGCTAAATCCAAGGCCTTCATCGCCGATATGACCAAGCGCGGACGCAAGGTGGCGCCGCTGAGCGGCGCCGACACCGCCAAGCGGGTTCAGAACATCGAGGACCTGCCGGCGGCCGGCAAGAAGGTCCTGGTCGAGGTGTTCAAGCACAAGCGCAAGAGGAAGAAGGGAAAGAAAAAGAAGAAGCCTTCTTAGGCCCGAAAGCGCACAGGAACCCGCCGGGGCGGACATGCCCCCGGCGGCCCGTGTTTCGGCAGCGCGGCGAACAACAACGATCGGGCGCCTAAAGCCCGTCGGCGGGAGAGAGAATATTTGGGCATGACGCATTCGTATAAACGCATATCGGCGGACGGCCATATCGAAGTGCCGCCCAATATATGGTCGAAAGGCGTGCCGGAACCGTTCAAGGACATCGCGCCGAAACACATCAAACTGCCCAATGGCGGCGATGGCTTCCTGGTCGAGGGCGGAATCTATCAGGGCGGCAGCAACCTTTATGCCGGCAAGCGGCCGGAAGACTACAGTCCGATCGGCCTCAAATGGATCGACATGGCAGGGACCGGCGACGGCCGGCAGCGCCTCGCGGAACTGGATGCCGACGGTATCGATGTCGAGGTTCTTTATCCCGGGGTCGGCGGCGTCCTCAACATGACCAAGGGCATCCGCAACGACGATGCCTACCATGCCCTGATCCGCACCTATAACCGCTGGCTGGTGGAGGAGTACTGCGCCCCCGACCCGAAACGCCTCATCGGGGTCGGCTGCATCCCATCCCGCGGCCTCGGCCACGCGCTGGAAGAGCTCGACTTCGCGGCCGATGCGGGGGTCAAGGTCGTCGCCCTCTCTCGATTCCCGAGCGGCAAGGATTATCCCACCGCCGACGACGACCGCTTCTGGGCCGCGGCCAGGGATTACGACATGCCGGTCACGGTCCATGTCAACTTCCCCAAGCCTTCCGGCCAGGTCTTCGAGTATCCCCATCTGCCGCCGCCGCACATGCGTCCGCCCGACTACGTCACCCGCCTGGCGCGTTACGGCATACGCAGCGCGTTGACGGTCGTCCAAATGGTCATGAGCGGCCTGTTCGACCGCTTCCCCGAGCTCGAGATCTATTTCGCCGAAAGCCAGGTAGGCTGGGTGCCGATCTATCTCGAGCAGATGGACCACAACTACAACCGCCACCGCCATTGGGCGGAGGAGATCTACGGCCTCAAGCCGCTGAAGCAGCTGCCGTCCGAATACATCAAGCGGCACATCCTGTGGGGGTTCTTCGACGATCCCATCGGCATCAAGATGCGGCACGAGGTCGGCGTCGACAGAATCATCTGGGGCGGCGACTTCCCCCATGTGGAATCCGACTGGCCCAATTCCGGAGATGCCCTGGCCCGGCAATTCGAGGGCGTGCCCGAGGACGAACAGGCCATGATGGTGGCGGGTAATGCCGCCCGGTTCCTCCATCTCGATTGAGGCGCCGCGGCGGGCCGGCCCGGGACCCGAAAGAGAAAGGAAGGGTGTGATGAGCGAAGCCGAAGCAAAGAGCGAAGACCCCCGCGTCGAGGCGCTGCATGAGCGCATGGCGGGCTATTCCCTGGGCGGCCATTGGCAGGAACGCCAACAGGCGCCCGCCCTGGTGCCGCATCTCTGGCCTTGGGCGGCGATCTACGAATGCCTGATGGAATCCGGGGAGGTCATCAAGCTCGGCCATGTCGGCGACGCCGCCAACCGGCGCACCGTGCAGCTGGTCAATCCGGCGATCACCAACCTGAAATCGACCACCCGCACGCTGCAGATGTCGATTCAACTGGTAAAACCGGGAGAAAATGCCGAGTGCCACCGCCATTCCGCGGCGGCGCTGCGCTTCATCGTGGAAAGCGACGGCGGGAGCTATACCAACGTGGATGGCGAGCAGATGCTGATGGAGCCGGGCGACCTGGTGCTGACTCCCAACTGGACCTGGCACGATCACCACAATCCTAGCGATACCAATGTGGTGTGGCTCGACGTGCTCGATGTCCATCTCGCCAAGTATCTCGATGCCATGTATGGCGAGACCTACGATCAGGGGCAAGCCGATAACGCCAACTATTTCGAGGGCGCCTCGCAAACCGTCGTCTATCCCGACGGCTATTGTCGCCTGCGCTTCGGCGTCGCCCGTCCGCCCCAGGACCAGGTGGATCCGCGCTTCGTGCCCTATACCTACAAGTGGCGGGATACGCGGGCGACCCTGGATGCGTTGGCCGAAGCCGATGTCAGCGATCCGCACGACGGCATCCTGCTAGATTTCAAGAACCCCCTGACCGGTGGGCCGACCATGCCGACCATCAACTGCCGGGCCCAGTTGCTGAGCCCGGGCGAGGAAACCCGGCCCCACAACCACACGTCTTCCACCATCTATCACGTGGTCGAGGGCGAGGGCGTCACCGCCGTGGGATCCGGCAAGAACGGCAGCCGGGACCTGGCATGGGCCGAAAAGGATTGCTTCTTCGTGCCCTCCAAATCCTGGCACAGTTTCAAGAACACTTCGAAGACGGACCCAGCGATCCTGTTTTCGGTCAGCGACAAGCCCGTGCTGGAAAGCCTCGGGCTCTATCGGGAAGAACGCGCGTAAGCAACAACTGCCGGGGGCCGCGCTCCCGGCGCCATTGATATTGATATAGGCGAAAGGAAACGACCATGGCCGAGAAAAAGGCAAAAGACATTTTCAAGGGCAATCTGGCGCCCATCCCCTGCGTCTTCGACGGCAAGGGTGAACCCGACCTTCCGATGATGGAGCAGCTGGTTGATTTCTATCTCAATGCCGGCGTGCACGGTTTCTTCGTGCTGGGCTCCCAGGGCCAGGGTCCGGCCTGCACCATCGAGCAGCGCAAGGCGGTCGGCGAGACCGTGGTGAAGCGGGTGGCCGGCCGGGTTCCCATCATCCTGCAGGTGGGGGCGGTCGATCCCTATACCAGCATTGAGCTGGGGGCGCATGCCAAGGAGATCGGCGCCACCGCCATCGGCCTGGTGGGCCCGTATTACTATTCCGACCGCAACGAATGGGAACTGATCGAACAGCACAAGCAGGTCGATGCGGCCGCCGGTCTTCCCATGCTGCTTTACAACAACCCGCCCTATTCGGGCTATCCCACCCCGCCGGCCATGATGAAGAAGCTGAAGGAGGCGATCCCCAATGTCTTCGGCTCCAAGCTGGCCGACGGCAGCCTGGGCCAGGCCAAGAACTACCTGCGTACCATGGGCGAGGATTTCGTGGTGTTCGTGCCGATCACCCAGATGATTCCCGGCATGCTGGTGGGCATCAACGGATCCATCGCATCGGGGGCGCCGGTGACGGTTCCTGAAGCCGGCGTCCAGCTGGTGGAAGCGATCTGGGCCGGCGATTACGACCGGGCGCTGAAGCTCCAGGTTTTGCTGATCGAGCACGGCGACCGGATGGCACCGTTGCGCCAGTACGGGCGTCGCACCACCGTGGAGGGCTTGCGCATCCGCGGGCTCGACATCAAGGAATATCCCCGCTGGAAGACCAGGGAAATGACGGCGGAGCACATGAAGCTCTATGAGGGCTGCATCAAGCAGCTGCTCGACGAGTTGGCGAAGTTGACGCCCACCGCGGCGGCAGCCGAGTAACGCAAGCTCAAAACCCGGCGGGGGCGGCGTAGGAGCCGTCCCCGCCGGGCACCGGACCGGGCGGGGCGGCTCCCTGGTCCCGGAAAGGGGCACTGCGCAAGGCCGCGGAGTTTGGCGCGGGCACGGGCCCAAAACACGGAAAGATCGGACGCTTCAAGGAACGGCGTCAATCGGAAGGAGTGCAAGATGGCGATGGATTACAAGGTGATCAACGGTGACGGGCATATCGATCTCAATCCCGATCTTTGGCGCGACCGGGTCGCCGCCAAGTTTCGTGACCGGGCGCCGAAAAGCGTGCGGCTGCCCCACGGGTCCGATGGCGTGGTGACCGACGGCAGCGAGCCGCGGACCATCGGCATCACCCGCAGCGTCGCGGTGTCCCATAAGGAAATGGCCAATCAGGTGCCGACCTTCGAAAACACCGCCGGCACGGGTTCTCCGGAACAGCGGATGCGCGAACAGGATCGCGACGGGGTCGACGCGGAAATCATGTTCTCGATGCCGCACACGACCTATTTCCGCGACGCCAAGGACGATGAACTCTATCTCGACCTGTTCCGCGCCTATAACGAATACATGGCCGAGGAATACATGGCCGTCAATCCCGACCGGTTGATCCCCATGGGCATGATCCCGCGGAGCGGGGTCGACGACGCGATCAAGGAGCTCGAACATTGTGCCAAGCTGGGCCACAAGGGCATCCAGCTCGACGCATTTCCCAATGGCGGCAGCTTCCCGAAGCCCGAGGACGACAAGTTCTGGGCGGCGGTGATCGACCATAACATGCCGGTGGCCAATCACGGCGACGGCAAGCTGGCCCGTTCCGGGCCGTCCTGGGACCTGACCAAGGATCCCGGGCCCGACATGCACCAGAAGGACCCGTTCCGGTTCTTCTTCCGATTCACCAACGATGCCATGAAGGGCGCGACCCAACTGGCCTTTGCCGGCGTGTGGGACCGGTTCCCGACGCTGAAGATCTTCTGGGCCGAAACCCAGGCGGGCTGGTTGGAATTCGGCTTGTGGCAGATCGACGATCATCACGAGCGCTATATGCAGATGATCCACGATCTTTGGGACGTTCCCATCCTGGAACGCAAGCCCAGCGAATATATCAAGGAACATTGCTATTGGGGTTTCCTGCATGATCCCATCGCGGTGAAACGCCGCGAATGCGTCGGTTACGACAAGCTGATCTGGAGCACGGATTTCGCTCATGCCGCCAGCGATTGGCCGAATTCCGTCGCCGTTATGGAAGAGGATTTCGAAGGCGTCCCGGCCAATGAGAAGCGCGCCATGCTGGTCGATAACGTGGCGGAGTTTTTCCATCTCAACTAGGGCCGCACGTTCCAGTAAAACTAGAAAGGCGGGGGCATGACCGACGTCGGCACGACCCATGAGGATCTCGAACGGTTCCTGGCGGAGCATCATCTCGTCGGGGCCGGGCTCAGGCGTGAGGGTGTGGCACCCTTGCGCGAGGGCAACACGTCCGCCTATTGGGATTGGGAGGGCATCTACCGGGGCCTGATGCGCTCCGGCGAGATTGTCACCGTCGGTCCCAACGGCATGACCGGCATGCGCTCGGTCACCGGGATCGAGGCGCGTCGCTTCCCGATTTGGATGAACGCGCAGATCCTGATGCCCGGGGAACGGACCCAGGCTCACCGGAACACCCGATCGGAAACCCGCCTGGTGTGCCAGGCGCCGGCCGCGGACGCGTTCTTCGTTTGCGAGTACGAGGCCTTCCCCATGGAACGCGGCGACGTGATCATCAGCCCGTCCTGGACCTATCACGACCATTGGAACGAAGGCGACGTGCCGGCTCTTTGGGTTGACGGTTACGACAACGGCTATTGCGGCGGGGTGAACCTCAACGAGCGAATGCCGGTGGAGCAGCCCTATCAGGAAGTCCGCAAACCTGCGGGGTACGGGCGAAAGACGCTGGGTCATGCCCGGGCGATGCGCGATGGGGCCCCCGATCCGCTGCCGCCGGTCCGCTACACCTGGGAGGAAACCCGGGACGCGCTGGCGACGCTCAATCAGGCCGGCGAGCGTGATCCGTTCGAGGGTGTCCATCTGATGTTGGCAAGCCCGGTGGACAACGGACCGACATTGCCGACCATCGCCTGGCATGCGCAGCTTCTCGGCGCGAACGAGGCCACCCGCGGCCACCGGCACAATTCCACCACCTTCTACTTCGCGTTTGAGGGTGCCGGCACCATCGTCATCGAAGACGAACGCCTGGACTGGAAAACCGGCGACATTTTCGCCGTCCCCGCCTGGAAATGGCATCACCACGAGAACGGGTCGGGCGACTCCATCCTGTTCTCCATCGACGATTGGCCGGCCATGACCAAGTTGGGTTTTTATCAAAAAGAAGAACAATCCGCGTGAGGTCGGCGCACGCGGGCAATAGCAGGAGGGAATACACGTGGCCAATCCAAAGTTAAGATTTGGCTTCCGCGAACCGGATATCGATACGAACCGCCCGTTCTGGGACGGCAGCGTCGAAATCGAAGGCTTCGAGGTCGAATGCAGCGAGTTTGAAGGCCCGGAAAAGATCGATGCCTGGGACGCGAGTTTCGGAGGGCTGATGACCACCAAGGGCAAGGGCGAACATCCTTATGTCTCCGTCCCTGCCTATCCCAACCGCAAGTTCCGCTTGGCCTATATCTTCACCCGCACCGATGCCGGGATCGAAACGCCCAAGGATCTGGAAGGCAAGCGGGTGGCGATCTTCGCCTGGGACAACACCGCGGCCATCTGGTCCAGGGGCGCCCTGAAGGACCATTACGGGGTCGATTTCTCTACCATCACTTGGTGCCTGCCGGGCACCGAAGCGCGCAGCTGGGGCCCCGACATCACGGTCGAGGCCTTGCCGCTTCCGCCCGGGCGCCGGGATGAAACCCTCGACGAAAAGCTGATCAGCGGTGAAATCGATGCGGTGCTGGGGCCCAACGTCCTGCCGTCAGTCAGCCGCAAGGATCCGCGCACGCGGCGCCTGTTTCCGGATTACCGCACCGAGGAGCAGAACTATTTCAAGGCGACGGGGATCTTCCCGATTTCCCATGTGGTCAGCCTCAATCGGGAGTTCGTCGAAAAGTACCCCCATGCGCCGGTGGCCCTTCTCAAAGCCTATCGCAAGGCGCGCGATATCGCCTTCGACCGCATCTATGGCTCGGACCCGGAGATCGTCGTCATTTCCTGGGCCGCGGCCATGATGGACGAACAGCGCGCCGTGATGGGGGAGAACTACTGGCCCTATAACGTCGGCGACAACGTGAA
>Ga0224512_10004641_pt1 | contig 11502 bp, 11 predicted proteins | sample SF_May12_sed_USG_4_FD_169103 | JGI IMG/M metagenome (GOLD analysis project Ga0224512, IMG submission 169103) | Sediment microbial communities from San Francisco Bay, California, United States - SF_May12_sed_USGS_13 | ecosystem: Environmental > Aquatic > Marine > Sediment | place: USA... | reverse complement strand
GGCTTTCAATTTCGGTGTATTTGGTCAATAATTATTGCCGTCTATGTTGATCGAAGGAGACATACTACGCGAGCGATACCGGGTCATCGAGAGACTCGGCCAGGGCGGGATGGGCGCGGTTTACGAGGCCCATGATAACGTCTTTGATACCTCGGTCGCGCTGAAGGAAGTCATTATCGACACATCGGTGGCATTCGACACAAAAGCCCAGGAAATGGCGCGGTCGGCTTTTGAGCGTGAGGCTAAGATACTCGCTAAGATCAATCACGAGACGATTCCGCACGTAAAGGACTTTTTTGTCGAGGAAAACAGCCAGTTTCTTGTGATGGAACTCGTCGATGGCGTCGATCTTGCGAAACTGCTGAAAGAACGTAAAGAGGCCTTTCCGATACCGACGTTGCTCGAATGGACGGACCAACTGCTGGACGCGCTCGAGTACCTGCACAGCCAGTCACCCCCGATAATCCACCGCGACATAAAACCGCAGAATCTGAAACTGACGTCACGTAAGAAGATAAAGCTCCTGGATTTCGGGATCGCCAAGGGTACCGAGTCGCAGGCTGCCAACACGGTAACGAACCAGACTTTCGTCGCGGCGACGCTCAACTATTCGCCGATCGAACAAATGATACGCGTCCTCGACCCCACGTTCTTAGCCGTGATCACCCATAAATACGGGGATCGCGTCGAAGAGATCCTAAAACAAAACGCCGATGTCAGAACGGATATTTTCGCTCTCGGAGCAACCCTCTACCATCTTGCAACAAACAAGCATCCCGCTGAGGCAATAAAGCGCGGGGTCGAAATCTGGGACGGCAAGCCGGATCCGCTCGAGAATCCGCGTGCCCTGAACCCATCGATCCCAGAGGAATTCGCGCAATTCCTTTTGAAAGCGATGCGGCCTTCCAGAGACCACCGGTTCGCAACCGCGACGGAGATGAGAAATTCGCTCCAGCAGATCCTGGAAGTCCCAACCCTCCAGTCATTGACGCCGACTGTGGAGATGAACTTCGAAGAATTGCAGGGCGACGCGACTGTGCCCTTTGTCGGGAGCCCTGATTCCATTGATGCGAAACCGGCTAAAACCGCCGGACCAGGTCAGCCTGTCAAACCGACGGAACAGGAGACTGAGGTCCTCGACCGAGACACGGCGAAAGAAAAGGTCTTTGCGGCCTCGCAAAACATTGCCGCTTCAACTGCGCCCCGTCCGGCTAAAAAGAAACGCAGCAAATTACTGTGGCTTGTACCTGCCGCGGCGATGTTGCTTTTCGTTTTTGCGGGCGGCGTAATCGCAGTGCTGGTTTTGATTAGCCAGTATTCCGTGCCCGCTGACAACTCGAATGTCGCGGACACAACAAATGACCGCGTACTGGAAAAAGATGGCCTTTCCGATTCTAATACCGAACCCGCATTGGAGTCGGATCAGCCGGCGACGTCGGACTCCCAAGAGGCTGTCGATTTGAACGTGGACGTCGACCAGCCCAATCCTGTGCCGGCGAGTACCGTTACGTCTGCGCCGGCCGGAAAAGCGGCGCCCCGCCCGACAAGAAAGACCACGCCGCGACCGCGTGCGACGGTAATAGTAAAGAAGACACCGGTTAAAACACCCCGCAAGACACCGCGGCCGACCCCGAAAAAGAACCTCGACTGCATATTTACCGACAGCTGTAAGTAGGCGATGAATTCCAGTCACGGCCTGATCCGAACCGCGATCCCAGGCTGCTACGCGAGCAATTCAGGATTTAACGTCTCGATCCTGACTGACTCGCCCCAAAACACGCCAAAATTGTGAGCAATTCTGGCGTGTGCTAAAATTTTCTAACATTCCGATCGTATTTAGTGAGGAGTTAGAATGTCCGTGAACAGCAGAAACAAGGCTCGTCAGACAACCACGTTTTTATTGTTGCTGGGAATCCTGGCGTTTACCGCCGTTAAAGGTACCGGCCAGGATACTCCTCTCACCCTTTCCGAAGTACTGACCGCCCTTCAATCGACCAGCAGCGGTCTCAATCTTGCAGACAAGAATACTTTTATCACCCAAAGAGTCGAGGAACGCGGTGTCACTTTCGAGCTTTCAGAGGTCATTGCGAGTGAACTCAGGAACGCGGGCGCCACGCCCTCATTGATCGCCGCGATCCGCCGCAACGGACCGCAGTCCAATCAATCCACAACCACTGCTTCGGCAAATGAGACCAAGGAGATCAGGTTTGAAAAACTGTGGGTTGAAATGAATGTCGAAAAAAGCGGCCGGCAGGGGATGATCATTCATACGAATTTTTCTGCGTATAACCTCAGGGAAACTCCGCTTCAGCTCAGAATTAGATTCCGGGACGGAAACGGGTCAATACTCACGACGACAAACGAGAGCTTTGCGAACGATCAGGGAGAACTGGCACAGTATAAGAACTTCAAACCGGTTCATAACGCAGCGCTTTATGATGACTGGTCTGTCTTTGTTCCATACGACGAAATGAACCTAAATCCGGGGACTCACAACCTGTTGATCGAAGCGGACATCGTTGACGCTCAGGGTGAGTTCTTTGCACCTATGACGACGCAGGAAGTGGTTGTCGTCAAGGCGCGCCCGTCTTTGAGGGCACCACGGGCTGTTTTCGAACGGATGTGGGTGGACTATGGTGTAACCGAAGGCGGCCTTCTTGGAATGCGGATTCATGTAAAACTAAAGACCTATAATCTCAAGGATACGACGTGTTATCTGCGAATCGGGTTTGAAAAAGAAAATGGAGAAAAGCTGCTCGCCGGCAATACGATTTTTTCCGACCGGAAGGGCGGCCTGACTCTTCTTTCCGCACTTACTCCGGCATCTGCGACGGCGAATTACAATGATGTCTCGGTATTTGTTCCTTACGCCGAGTTGAAACTGCCAAAGGGTAAACACCTTCTGAGGTTGCATGGAGATCTCGTTTATCAGGACGGCGGATTGATAAAACACCTCAATTATTACCGGTTTGCATTTACGGTATAGCGCCTGGTAAAGGTTATTTGGATACCCGCGTTTAGAAAGTATCGAATTCCCCGGGGGCGGAATCCCCTGTTTTCACCGGCGTTCGCGTGGAATCGTTCAACTGACTGGTTATAATGGAGACAAGTGCGTTTTTGCCGGGAGAAACCATCACTCCCTAGTCGGCGATAATTCAAGAGCAATCAATGTTATGAGATTTAAAACCGTAAAGAACCCGTTCTTCCTGGCTTCGCTCATTTTGATTTCCCTATGCTTATTCGCGGAGACTTTGCACGCCCAGAATGAAAACGCAGGCCCCTTTTCTCTCAAAGACTTCAAGAAGCAGCTCAGGTCAGATTCCTCGGACCGCGGCAATGCCGAATTGAAACAGCAGGTGCTGATACGAGGCGTCACCTTTGAATATACTTACAAGCGGGAAAGAGACCTGCGGAAATGGGGTGCGAACGACGAACTGCTTGGAGCGATTTACCAGTCGATCGTCGATGAAAACGACGAGGCCCGGCTCTATTCCAATTTTTTCGACAATCACAAATCGGGGAATAGAGAGGAGCGAAAATCGGCACTGGAGACCGGACGCCTGTATCTTTCACGCTTCGAATCGAACGAAAGATTTACGGAGAGGGCCGAGAAACTAAAAAAAGACCTGCGATTCCTGGAGTGCGAGTTTGACCCGAGCCTCGGGTGCTGACCTCAGGGTTCAGGGTTCGGAGTTCAGGATTCTTGAGAACAAGATAAAAGTCAGGTCACCACTCGTCTAGTCACCTGCACCCCGTCATCCAAAGATCAATAGCTTCCCACTACCGCCCTTATCTTCTCGCCGCCCGCCTCCTGGGCGATCTTGACTCCGACCGACGCCCCGATTCGCGTCGCGCCGGCCTCAAACATCTTTCGCGCGTCCTCGATGCCTTTTACGCCGCCGGACGCCTTTACTCCGAGCGCTTTCCCGACCGTCCGGCGCATCAGATTCACATCCTCAACCGTCGCACCGCCCTTTGCAAAGCCCGTCGAGGTCTTCACAAAATCCGCCCCCGCATTCTTTGAGGCAAGACAGGCGCGGACCTTCTCTTCATCGGTCAGTAAGGCTGTTTCAATAATTACCTTGCACAACACCCCGTCTTCATGTGCGGCCTCGACAACGGCCCTTATGTCTTCTTCAACCGCACAGTCGTCGCCCGATTTCAAAGCACCGACATTGATGACCATATCGACTTCCCGCGCGCCGTTGAAAATCGCCCGCCGCGCCTCAAATGCCTTTACATCCGGGAGCGTGGCCCCCAGCGGAAATCCTATGACCGTGCAAACAGGCACACCGCTCCCCTTTAGAAACTCACTTGCTCTCTTTACCCACACCGGATTCACACAAACTGAAGCAAAACCGTATTTCGCCGCTTCTTCGCAAAGCTCGCGAATATTTTTTTCGGCCGCATCCGGTTTTAAGAGTGTATGATCGATCAGGCTTGCCCAGTCATGGGCCGTCGAGGTTTCACCGAGGACGATACCGATCCGGCTCGCACCGGCGTCGACGATGCGTTCGACATCGGCATGGCAAAATGACGGGCAATGATCGCCGTCGATTTTCGCCAGCACGAGATCTGTAATCTGATCGACCAGGGCTTCGTATTGTGAATCTGACATCGGCATTTAGTTAATATCCGGACGCGTGAATAGTAAATCGTGAATTGATAATAGCAAATCGCTAAAGAAACTCGTTAGGCCTGCTCCTCTGTGAAGACCCGGCGTGTCTCGCCCGGATGCGATTCACCATTTACGATTCGCTAATTCGACATCTAAACACTTACGATTCGCCAATTTTCGGGTCCGCGTGAAAAGCTGCTATCTCCCATCGCGGTATTGCCTTTCTATCGCATCGATCTTCGCGACCCGTTTCTTATGGCGGGGCTCCGAAATCTCAGTGGACAAGAAAGCGTGGACGATTTCCTTGAGCTCAGCAAGAGAGTTCTGCCCGCTCCCGAGCGATAATACATTGGCGCCGTTGTGCTCTCGGCTGTTTCTGGCAAGCGCGGTCGTATAGCAGGCGGCGGCGTGTATCCCCGGCACTTTATTAGCCGCCATCGCAGAACCGATACCCGCGCCGTCGATCACGATCCCGGCCTCGGCGACACGTTCCGAGACCGCTCTTGCGACGGCGTGCGCGTAGTCGGGGTAATCGACGGCATCCTTCGAATCCGTTCCAAAATCCCTTACCTTGAGTCCATTCCCGGTAAGGAAACTCTTCAATGCTTCCTTAGTCTCAAAACCGCCGTGATCGCAACCGATGGCGATCGATTTGACGCGCAGACCCGGTGTCCTCGTGTCTTTTTTAACCAACGAAAGTTGTTTATCAGCAACCAGGTCTTTTGCGAGCGGGGTCAGCTGCACATCCTCCGCGACCCGAATCGTCGCCTTAAACGGAAGCCCCTTGAGATCGGATTCCGTAAGCAAACGCTTCGAAGACTCGTCACGGTCCCATTTCTTTTCGACATCTTTTCGAATCGAATTGACCTTCAGGTGTTCGACGCCCGGCGAGGGCGACGCCTTCCCGGGCGCTTTTTCAAGCGCCTCCCGTACAAGCCGTTTTATTTCGTTCCTATCTGCCATCTATATCATTGAACAATAAACACTTATCAATTATCAGAGCTGTATGCGGATGAGAACATATTTCGCTTCAATCACCAATCCTAAAACTCTACCTCTGAATCCCGGATCCTGACTCCTGACTTCTTTTTTTAGTTAAAATGAAATAGTATTTCCAAACGCGCATTCAATCAAACACCGGAGGCCTGCAAATGGGAACTCAATCTGCCCAAAATCATAGCGAATTCAAGAATCCATACCTCAAGACCATGTTCACGGAGGAGCAGATCGGGGAACGTGTAAGGGAAATCGGAAGACAGATCACCCGCGACTACGAGGGCAGGGACCTCGTCCTGGTGGGTGTCCTGAAAGGATCGTGCGTTTTTTTGGCAGACCTTATGCGCGAGATCGATCTGCCGCTTGCAATCGACTTCATGGCGGTCGCGAGCTATAAGGACGGGACGGTTTCGACGGGCGATGTCGAGATCCTCAAGGACCTTACGAAGCCTATCCGCGGAAAGGATGTGATCGTCGTGGAGGACATCATCGATACCGGTCTGACCCTCACCCGGCTGCTTGATATCCTCGGCTCGAGGGGTGCGAACTCGATAAAGCTCGCAACCTTTCTGGACAAACCCGATCCTCGCGTAAATAAAAAACTCGATGTGGAGTATTGCGGATTTGAGATCCCCAACGAGTTTGTCGTCGGGTACGGGCTGGATGTCGCCGGCCGCTTCAGAAACCTGCCCTTTATCGGTGTCGTGACTGATCCGGAAAAAGTCTGATTCTATTCTGGTTCGTAGATCCGCCTTTTGATTTCGACGCCTTCCGGAAACTTCATGGCGAAGTCTTTTCTTAGGTCATCGGCACATGTAGCGAGGTATTCATCCAGTTTTAAACGGCTTTCGCAGCTGTACTGAATCACGAATTCGGAATCTTTGTCTTCGGCCATGTCGGCCGTTTCAAAATATCCCGTGGCCAGCACATCGGGCACATGAATGTCGCTCATGTATTGCTCGAACTGATCACGCAAACGGTTTTCGACAGTCGCGGTAATTTCGTAAATGACCATATCTCAATAGCGTACAAGCCTCATTAAAACTTGAACAGGGCCTCCCGATAATAGATACTTGACCCGCTTGCCGACCGGTAGCTTCGAGGTGTAATTCCAGTTATGAAAAGGCTTTTTTGGTTACTTCCCCTCTTGCTCCTTTTATCAGTCTACGGACAGACCAGGCCCGCGTACAGCGTCGAACACGCGGTGCACGAAATCCAATCGAAATACGTAAACGAAACGAGGCAAATCCTCGTTCATGTACCGCTTTCGTATAAGACCCACAGGCGGAAGTTCCCGGTCGTTTACATGCTCGACGGCCACACACCTCACCCCGAAATGATGGCCGGCATACTTGCAAACCAGGCATGGGGAGGCGCGATTCCGGAAATGATCCTTGTCAGTATTCGAAACACCGACCGCAACCGCGACATGCTTCCGACCCGTGTCGATCGATTTCCAACCAGCGGCGGTGCCGACAGGTTTTTGGACTATGTCGAAAAGGAGGTGATCCCGCTCGTCGAGTCCAACTACAGGGTCGAGCCGTACCGGATTTTCGCGGGTCATTCGTTTTCCGGTCTGACGGTTGTGTACACATTCGTAAACCGCCCGCACCTGTTCCAGTCGTACATCGCAGCAAGCCCGTATCTCCAGTGGGATGAACAGTTTGTGGTCAAACAAGCGGGCGTGAAACTCAAGGACCGGACTCTGGAAAGGACGATTTTTCTGGGCCTCGGCGACGAACCCGAATACGAAAACGGATGGAACGGTTTCCAGTCGGTGTTGAAAAAATCCAAAATAAAGGGACTTGTTTATGAGTTCCGGAAATTCCCGGACGATTCGCACGGGTCCGTGGTCCTGCCGGTTTACTTCAGCGGGCTGCGAAAGATCTTTGAAGGTTACTCTCTGAAGGGAAGGATCCGCGCCGATACCGTCGTCGCGCATTATAGAGAACTCTCAAAGAGGTTCGGGTACAAGGTGATACCTCCCGAGGATTATCTAAACGCTTCGGGATATTTTTTGATGCGCGAAGAGAAATACGAACTGGCTCTTTCGGTCCTTAAGGAAAATGCGAACAACTATCCCGAGTCGGCGAATGTTTACGACAGCCTGGGTGAGTGTCTCGAAAAAATGGGTCGTCTTGAGGAAGCCGCTTTTAATTTCGAAAAGGCCATGAATATGGCTGAAGCCGCCGGAAACAGCGTACTGACAGCGGCGGCGAAAGCCAATTTGAAAAGGGTTAACGATAAATTGGAGAAATAGCGATGGGAGAAAAGGACGCAAAGCATACGGGAGATGCGGAATCCGCGGCGAACTCTCTGGTCGATACGCTTTCGGAAATCGGCGAAATAACATCAAAGAAGATGTTTGGAGGGCACGGAATTTTTCACGACGGCAGGATGTTCGGCATTATCGACCCGGACGGACAGGCATTCTTGAAAGCGGATGATTATCTCGAGGACCGCTTTCTGGAGGCCGGTTCGGAAAAGCACGGCAGGATGCCCTATTATTTGATTCCCGGTTCTGTAATGGCCGATTCTGCCGAGCTTTTGCAGTGGGCGAAAGATTCGATCCGGGCTTCGAAGAACGAGGGCTGAATACTGAGTGCCGCCCCTGACAAGGCGTTTCGATAACGCGTCCGCTTGGGCCCATATAAACGAGTAGCCGTGGAAAGGCGTTTAATTTGAGTCGGCCGCGCAATTTATCCGCGGATTTTCGCGGGTGAAAAAAAGAGATTAACGCAGGTCTGAATAACAATTGAAAAGATGATTTCCAAATACGCTGTTAGGGTTCGAACCAAAAACTTCTCTTAGCGTCATTTGCGATATTTGCGCACTCGGCGTGAAAAAAAAACATGAAATTTACAACTATTTGCTCTTTAATCGCTTGCCTGATCTTTTCGGCCGCCATAGAAGCCGATGCCCAATGCCGTTCGGGCGTGTTTCCCTCGCTCAGTTTCACTGAATCGAGCGTCTTCCCCGCAGATAAGTCTCTGAAACGGCCCGAAGACGGCAAGGCACTTCCCGACGGGCGCATCATCGTCGGCGATGAGGACCACGGGCTCAGGATAATCGAAAGAGACGGCAAACACCGTCCCTTCGGCAAGTTCAAGGAGGCGGGTTTTGAAAACGCGCCGCCGGAAAAATCCGCGGCGGCAAACGGCATTTTTCTTGAAAAGGACGGGAAACACCTGCTCGTCGCCGATATTTACACCGGTTTCATATACCGGGTCGACGTAAAAACAGAGGAAACCTCTGTGATCTACCGCCACAAATACGGCGTCAACAGCATTCTGCGCGACCAGCAGGGCGCGATCTGGTTTACACAATCCGCCGACAATACGATCGAGACGGGTCCGATGGGTATGTACGCCGCGATCGATAAGCCGGCACCGACGGGTGCGGTCTTCCGCCTGGAAAAGGGCGCGGATATAGCGGCGAGGGTCGCCTATGACATCTATTTCGCAAATGGAATCGCGATCACAAAAGACGGGAAGAGACTTTTTGTCTCCGAGACGATGATGGACCGGGTTTTGTCGTTTGAAATAGACGGCTACGGCAAACTTATAAACCGCTCGACTTACGCAAATGTCATGACTCCCGACAATCTCATGACCGATTCCACCGAAAATCTCTATATCGCCTCGCCCATCTCAAACAGCGTCTACGCCGTCGATGCGAAATGCAAAAGCATCCACCGCGTGTTTAGCGCGCCGACGCCAGGCAACACATTGGCACAGCATTACTGGGCTGTTAATAGCCGGACAGGACAACCCATTCTCCCGCTTCTCGGCGCAGACACATTCGCGCCGCTTCCGGGAATCCTGACCGGTATGTTCTTTTCGACTGATGGGAAGACGCTGTACGTGACGGGTTTGGGAAATGCGGTGTTGAGGATTGAACAAGATTAATCAATATCTAACGTCGGTCCAAAAGCTCCCCCAAGAAACTTACACCATCGGCGATCTCGAACCCGAAATTCTCGGCAATGGTCTGGCCGATATCGGAAAGTGACTGGCGGGTCCCGAGGTCGACGCCCGCTTTCGCATTCTCGCCATAGGTCAGAAGCAGACAATACTCACGTGTGTGGTCGGTCCCGCGGTACGTCGGGTCGTTGCCGTGATCGGCCGTGATGATCAGGAGATCGTCGTCTTTCATCGCCGCATAAATTTCGGGTAGACGGCGGTCAAATTCCTCGAGCGCTCTGGCATAACCCTCGACATCCCGGCGGTGGCCAAAAAGCATATCGAAATCGACCAGGTTGGAGAAGATGAGTCCGGTCGTGTCGTCGTTCAGGGCATCTATCGTGCGGTCGACGGCTTGTTCGTTGTTCTTTGCCTTTATGTCCTCCGTGACACCCTTCGAATCGTAAATCGACGCGATCTTGCCGATCGCGATTACATCGAGGCCTCGAGCCGCGAGCATCGGAAGCAGGTTTTGGTTCGGCGGCGGTACGGCGTAGTCGTGGCGGTTTTCGGTACGCGTGAAATCTTCCGGGTTCGAACCGACGAAGGGTCTCGCGATGACCCGACCGACCCTGTATTCGCCGTCAAGCATTTCCCTTGCGATCTCGCAGATTTCGTACTGTCTTTCGATTGGGATCACATCCTCGTGCGCAGCGATTTGAAAAACGGAATCGCCCGACGTGTAAACGATCGGTTTTCCGGTTTTCATGTGCTCTTCGCCGTGTACTTTTATGATCTCAGTCCCGCTCGCAGGAACGTTCGCGAGGATACCCGGGACATCGGCCTTTGCGACGAATTCATCGACCACTGCCTTCGGAAAGCCTTCTGGAAAGGTCGGAAACGCTTTATCCAGAATAATTCCGGCCATTTCCCAGTGCCCGGTCGTGGTGTCTTTACCATTCGATTTGAGCGTACATTTGCCATACCCGCCGGCCGGCGAATCTTGCGGCGGATAGCCTTCGAAAGGCCTGATGTTGAAGAGACCAAGTTCGCGCATATTCGGCAGATGAACATCGCGGAATCTCAGAACATTGCCAAGTGTGTCCGAACCCGCGTCACCCCATTCAACCGCATCAGGCATCGCGCCGACCCCGACGCTGTCGAGAACCATCAGATTGACTCGTTTGAATTTCATATTTACCGGTGAATCGTGAATCGTGAATCGTGAATCGTGGATCGTGGATCGTGGATCGTGGATCGTGGATCGTGGATCGTGGATCGTGGATCGTGGATCGTGGATCGTGAATCGTGAATCGTGAATCGTGAATCGTGAATCGGTTAGATTCACCGTCCTACTATTCAGTTCTTATTTTCCATTTTCAATTCAAATTTATCCACTCTCCACTTTCCGTTTTCCGTTTCCCGTTTTCCTTTTTCCGTTTTCCGTTTTCAGCCTATCGTCACTGCTTCGGCGGCGTATAGCCCTCTCTTGCGCGCAAAATGCTTCCCGCCGGAAGTCCCCTGAGTTCAACCTTGATCTTGCGGTAGCTGCCGTCGAAATTGGTATTGGTCGAGTAATACCCGATCGCGTAACTCGTACCTATATCGGCCGCCACCTGTCTGAAGGCCGTCCTCGCCTCGGACATATCGGCGACCGGTATTACCTTACCGCCCGACGCCTTGGCCATCGATGCCATTTGTTCCGCGGCGAGGTTATAGAGACGTTTGCTTATGTCGAGACGTTCGAAATCTCCGAGGCGGCAAAAATCCAAAACGCGTTCGACCCTAAACTCTTTCGGAAAAAGATCGTAATAGCGCCGCAGCTGCGCCTTCGAAAACTGCGTCGAACTAGCACAATCCCCGAGCAGACCATCTTCAAAATCCTGCTGGGTCTCTATTTGTATAAAGTAGGTGGTCACACCGGACCGCGCGATTAATTCGCGGGCCTCTTCAAACCCGGAATCGCTTGTCGAATCCACGCCGTCC
>Ga0224512_10004640_pt1 | contig 11505 bp, 11 predicted proteins | sample SF_May12_sed_USG_4_FD_169103 | JGI IMG/M metagenome (GOLD analysis project Ga0224512, IMG submission 169103) | Sediment microbial communities from San Francisco Bay, California, United States - SF_May12_sed_USGS_13 | ecosystem: Environmental > Aquatic > Marine > Sediment | place: USA... | reverse complement strand
ACATGAGTACAACACGTTCAGGCCGCACAGTGCGCTTGGTTATCGGCCTCCGGCACCCGAGGCGATTGAACCGAAAACTACGCTGGGAGTAAGATAGAAACTGGTACTAAAACCAGGGGAAGGTCACTACGACATGGTGGCGGAATGCGGGACAGAAATCCTGGTCAGTCGAAACGGTCGCGTCACCAAGGTCGTCGATGACCAAAATCTGCAGCAGTCCGCGGGGTGCACGGGCGTTAACGGGAGCTGCCCCGGCACCTACTGTTGTCTCTTTCCCCCGTGTGGCTCCAACTTGGTGAGGGTAGAGCACCAAGACGGAACCTTCGTCCACTACCGGCACATGGGACCGAACGACGTCTTCGTCCAGGAGGGTCAGCTCGTCCGTCGTGGCCAACTGTTGGGCCTGGTCGGCACTACGGGCAACTCCACGGAGCCGCACCTGCATATCGCCACCGGCTCTCAGATGTTCTTCGAGGCCGTGAGCCCGAACGCCCCCATGACGATCCTCGAGTGCTACGAACCAACACCACCCAACGGCCCGGCATGCTGGAGCCCTTTCACGGACCTTCGCTCCAATAACGTGAAGATTCCCTGAACCGGAGCAGCCGTAGACAGATCGATCCGGGTAGATCGTTCGAATTCCCTCGGCGCCCTCCCCTGTTCCGGGCCATCCCCTTTTCTCGCGCCCACCGATTGGGACGAGACGGCGACACCCCCGATCCCCATGTGGGGTCAATCGGAGACCCCACACCGCTCAGTCGGCCGACGCCCTGCCCCGTAACTGACTGGAATTGCTGGTGGGCCGTCAGGGTCTCGAACCCTGGACCAACGGGTTAAAAGCCCGGTGCTCTACCAACTGAGCTAACGGCCCGGATGGTGGGTACCACCCGCACCGGGAGGTGTCGAGCGGGGCCTCAGGCCAGGGTGGCGTCGACGACGAGGGCGTAGTGGTCGGAGCCGGGCAGGTCGACCACGTCGCAGCTCTCGACCACGAGCCCCGCGCCGAAGCAGTGGTCGATGCGCAGGAGCGGGACGCCGAGCCAGCGCGGCCAGGTGCGGGCGGGGCGCGTGCCGCGAGCGCGGGCGTGGGTCAGCGCCAGGTCCTCGAGCTGCCGGGCGAGTCGGCGGTAGACGGGCCAGATGGGGGTCGCGTTGAAATCGCCCACGACGGCCCGGGCCCGGTCGGGGTCAGCCGCCACGTGGGCCAGGAGCGCCTGGAGCTGTCGGCGGCGGCGCCAGGGCTGGGCCCAAACGGGATGGCAGTGCGGTGCCGAGATGTGGACGTTCACGATCTCGACGGCCTGCGAGAGCTGGGACCAGTCCGCGGGGTCGAGCTCCGCGAGCTGCGCCTCGCGGTGGACCAGCGACAAGCGCGACAGCCGCGCGGGCCGGCGCAGGGCGATGCCCATGCCGGTGTGCGTGCGGTCGGGAGCGAGCGCTCCGTGGGGCAGCACGCGCGCCAGCGCGTCCGCCTGCTCCGGCGCGAGCTCCTGGACGATCACCGCGTCGGGGCCGCAGGTCTCCACCAGCTCGGCGAAGGCCTCGGGCTGCGCGCCGCCGTTTTGGAGATTGGCCGAGAGAATTCGAAGCGGGCTGCCCACGTTTCACTGCTCGTCAAATCGTCGGGAAGCTTGAGAAAAAATGCGCCGGCCGGCGCGGCGGCCGTTACGCGGGCCGGAAGGGCTCGTTGCGGACGATGGTCGCGTCGCGGCCGGGCCCCACGGAGATCAGCTCCACGGGCACGCCGGCGAGGGCCTCGACGCGATTGACGTAGCTGCGGGCGGCCTCCGGCAGCTCGCCGAACTCGCGGCAGGAGCGGATGTCCTGCGTCCAGCAGGGGTGGGTCTCGTAGACGGGCTCCGCGCGCTCGATCTCGGCGAGGGTCAGGGGAAAGTCGCGGGTCGGCTGGCCGTCGATCCGGTAGGCGACGGCGATGCGGATCTCGTCGAGCCCCGAGAGCACGTCGAGCTTGTTGATCGCAATCGCCGTGAATCCGTTGACCATGGCCGCCTCGCGCAGCATCACGGCGTCGAGCCAGCCGCAGCGCCGGGGCCGCCCCGTAGTTGCCCCGAACTCGGCACCGGCTTCGCGCAGGCGCTCGCCCAGCGCGCCCGTCTCCTCGGTGGGAAAGGGTCCCCCGCCCACGCGGGTGGTGTAGGCCTTGCTGATGCCCAGCACGCGGTCGATTCGTGTGGGCCCCACGCCGGCGCCGGCGCACACGGCGCCGGCTACGCAGTTCGAGGAAGTCACGTAAGGGTACGTGCCGTGATCGATGTCGAGAAACGTGCCCTGCGCCCCCTCGAAGAGCACGTTCTTTCCGCTGCGCAGGGCGCGGTCCAGTGTGTGCCCGGTGTTCTCCACGTAGGGCGCGAGCCTCCGACCCCACTCCGTGCACTGCCGGTACACGGCTTCGACGTCGACGGGATCCGAGCCGTAGCCGTCGACCAGCTCGAGGTTCTTCTGCTTCGCAAGGCGCTCGATAACCGGCTTCAGGGCTTCGCCGTTCAGGAGATCGGCGACGCGGATCCCGCGGCGCGCCACCTTGTCTTCGTAGGCCGGCCCGATCCCGCGCCCGGTGGTGCCGATGGCGTGCTCGCGCGCCGCCTCCTCGCGGGCCTTGTCCAGGGCGAGGTGCCAGCCGAGGATCACGTGGGCGCGGCCCGAGACGCGCACGCGCGACGGGTCGCGCAGCACGCCGCGCTTCTCGAGCGCTTCGAGCTCCGAGAGCAGCACGCCCGGGTCCACGACGACGCCGGGGCCGATCAGGTTGACGGTGTCGGGGTCGAGGACGCCCGCCGGCACCACGTGGAGGACGGTCTGCTCGCCGTCCACGACGAGCGTGTGGCCGGCGTTGTTCCCCCCGTGGAAGCGAACCACGTACTCCGCGCGCGGGGCCAGCCAGTCTACAATCTTGCCCTTGCCCTCGTCGCCCCACTGCGCGCCGACCGCGACGAGCGTCGTCACGGACCGAGGTCCACCAGCTGGGCGGAGATCATGTTCGGCAGCTCCCGCAGCCGCTCCAGGACGGCGGCTTCCGGGACGCTGTCGATGTTCACCAGCATCGCCGCCTCTCCGCGCTCGCGGACCAGGGCGAGCTGCATGCGCGAGATGTTCAGGCCCGCGTCGCCCAGGACCTCGCCCACGGCTCCCACCACGCCGGGCTGGTCGTGGTTGTGCAGCAGCAGCGTCGGGCCTTCCGGGATGGCTTCCAACATGAAATCGTCGATGCGCACGATCCGCGGCTGGCCGCCGTGGAAGACGGCTCCCACGATCAGGCGATCGACGCAGCCCTTCACGCGCGTCGAGATCGCGCTCGCGAAGTCGAGGATGCGGTTGGACTTGGACTCGATCACCTTGATCCCGTGTTCCTGGGCGATGACGGGAGCGTTCACCATGTTCACCTGATCCGTCACCGACTCGAGCAGCCCCTTGAGCACGGCGATCGTGATGGGCGCCACGTCCACCTCCGAGGCCTCGCCGGAGTACTCGATCTCGATCTCTTCGATCGAGCCCGGGCACAGCTGTCCCTGGAAGCGGCCGAGCTTCTCTCCCAGGGCGAGATAGGGGCGCACCTGGGCGAGCAGCTCGCGCGAGATCGACGGTACGTTCACCGCGCTCCCGATGATGTCCAAGAGCAGGTAGTCGCGCACCTGCTCGGCCACGGCGATGGACACGTTCACCTGCGCCTGCTCCGTCGAGGCGCCGAGGTGGGGCGTGCAGATCACCTTCGGGTGGCGCACCAGCGGGTGATCGCTCGCCGGGGGCTCCTGCTGGTAGACGTCCAGCGCGGCGCCGCCGACGCGCCCGTCGTCGAGCGCCTCGGCAAGGGCCGACTCGTCGACGATCCCGCCGCGCGCCGCGTTGATGATGAGTACGCCGGGCCGGACCTTGTCGAAAGCCTCGCTACCCAGCAGTCCGATCGTGTCCTTCGTGCGGGGCACGTGCACCGTGATCGCGTCGGCGCGCGCCAGCAGATCGTCGAACGAGACGAGCTCGGCGTCGAGCTTCTGGGCCGCCGTCTTCGCAATGAAGGGGTCGTGGGCGATCACCTTCATGCCGAGGCCCCGCGCGCGGTTGGCCACGATGCGGCCGATGTTGCCGAGGCCGACCACGCCGAGCGTGCGGTTGTAGAGCTCGAGGCCCATGAAGCGCTTCTTCTCCCACTTCCCCTCTTTCAGCGAGGCGGTCGCCTGCGGGATGTGGCGGGCCAGTGAAATGAGGAGCGCAATCGCGTGCTCCGCGGTCGTGACGCTGTTGCCTCCCGGCGTGTTCATCACGACGATCCCGCGCGCCGTGGCGGCCGGAACGTCGACGTTGTCCACGCCGATGCCGGCCCGGCCGATCGCACGCAGCTTCTTACCCGCCGCGATGACGTCGGCGGTCACCTTGGTGCCGCTGCGGATCACCAGCGCGTCAGCGTCGGCGATCGCCTCCAGGAGATCGCCGGGCGCGAGGCCCGGCCGGTAGTCCACGTCGATGCCGCGGGCCTCTTCGAGAATCGCGAGACCCTGCGGAGCGAGCGCGTCGGTCACGAGAACTTTCGCCACGGTGATCTCTTCAGTCCCCCGCGCGCGGCGAGGCGGTACGCGTCGCCGAGCCTGCGCGGAGCTGCTAACTCCCTGTACGCGTTGGGAAAAATCAGCCTGAACGCGATTGTGCCGAAGCCGCCTGGAGGTGTCAACGGCTTGCGGGAAGCCGCCTTGCCTTTCCCGCCGAGGCCAGCGCTCCGCTAGTGTCCACGCCGCCCCCAGGAGGACTCCTCGCCCTTGGCGCTTCCCGAATCCATCCGAATCCGCACGCGCGGCGCCTTCGACGCGGTCGTGCCGGTTCCGGGCTCCAAGAGCTTGACGAACCGGGCCCTCGTGATCGCGGCGCTCGCCGATGGCAACAGCGAGCTGGTCCGGCCGCTGTCGAGCGAAGACACCGCGGTGATGCTCGAGGCCCTCAACGCCCTCGGCTGCGAGATCGACCTGGGCAAGGAGGCGTGGCGGGTCACGGGGCGCCGCGGAAAGCTCCAGCGCTCGCCTGCGGCGCTCTACGCCGCCAACTCCGGCACCACACTCCGCTTCCTCACCGCGGCCGCCGCCCTGGTCGACGGCTCCGTAGTGATCGATGGCAGCCCGCGAATGCGCCAGCGCCCCATCGAGGACCTCGCCCACGCCCTGGCCGAGCTCGGGGTCCGCGTCGACGTCCTCGGCGAGAAGGGCTGCCCGCCGGTCCGGGTACACGGAGGCGAGTTCCGCGGCGGGCGCGCGGTCATCGACGCCAGCCGCTCGAGCCAGTACGTCTCGGCCGTGATGCTCGCCGCGCCCTACGCCCGCAACGACGTGCTGCTCGAGCTCCAGGACGGCGTCCTCGTCTCGCGCCCCTACGTCGAGCTCACGATGCAGATCATGCGTGCTTTCGGCGCGCAAGTCCGCTGGACCCGGGGCGGGGAGATCCGCGTGAGCCGGGACCACCGCTACCGGGGCCGCCGCTACACGATCGAACCGGACGCCTCGTCGGCGGTCTACGCCTTCTGCGCGGCGGCGGTCACCGGGGGGCACGTCCGCGTGGAGGGGATCCCGGCGGACTCCATCCAGGCCGACATCGCGGTCCTGGACATCCTGGAGCGGATGGGCTGCGACGTGACGCGGGGCAAGGACCATGCCGAGGTGCGGGGTCCCATCGGCCGCCTCATCCCCGTCGACGTCGACATGAACGACCTGCCGGACGGCGCGCTCGCCATCGCCGTCGTGGCGCTGTTCGCGGGGGGAACGAGCCGCATCCGCAACGTGGCCAACCTTCGCATCAAGGAGTCGAACCGCCTCCTCGCGCTAGAGACCGAGCTGCGCAAGCTCGGTGCCAAGGCCCGGTCCACCACGGACTCGCTGATCGTCGAGCCCGCCCGGCTCCAGGGCGCCGAGATCGACACCTACGACGATCACCGCATGGCCATGGCCTTCTCGCTGGCCGGGCTTCGCATCGACGGCGTGGTGATCCGCAACCCCGCCTGCGTATCCAAGACCTGGCCCGAGTACTTCTCTGTCCTCGAGCGTCTGTAGATTGGTGGTGGTGAGCAGATCGAAACGGAGGAGCGGCGCGCCGGGGTCACTCCACGGCCCGGGAGGCGTTGAGCTCCTTGGGCCGGCGCCGGCCGAAGAAGCGGCGCGGACGGGCGTAGAGCCAGGTTTCGGGCAAGGCAACCGAGCGGGGCGCGCGGCGCACCCGACCCTCGGAGCAGTCGCTGCTGCAGTACCAGCGCCCCTCGCTCTTGAGGGAGGCCAGGCCCAGCCTGCCGCGGCAGCTCGCGCAGGAGCCGCCCCCGTCCGCCGGTCGGTAATCGATCACGCCCATAAGCTAGTCCGAACGGGCCAGCGGGCAAGCGGAGTCGCAGATTGAGTGAGACGCGCGGTCACGCAGCCAACGAGCCGCGCCCCCGCGGCGTGCGCGTCGAGGCGCGCGATCTCACGCGCCGCTTCGGAGAGCACGTGGCACTGGATGGGCTGTCGCTCGCGATCGAGCCGGGAGAGGCCTTCGGGCTGCTGGGAGCCAACGGCGCCGGCAAGACGACGTTCATCCGCATGGTGACCGGGTGCCTGTTGCCCAGCGACGGAACCGTGACCGTGGACGGGGTCTCCCCGTCGGCCTCCCCGTCCGCCGTGCAGGCCCTGCTCGGCTTCGTGATGGAGACCTGCCGGCTGTATCCGGAGCTGCGCGTGCGCAGCTTCCTGCGCTTCATAGGGGGCGCGCGCGGGCTCGCGGGTGCCCGCCTCGCGACGGCGGTCGACCGTGCGATCGAGCGCTTCCGGCTGGAGGGCGCGGCGACCCGCCCCATCGGAAACCTCTCGAAGGGCTTCCAACAGCGGGTATCCCTGGCCCAGGCGTTCCTCCACGACCCGCCCCTCGTGATCGTCGACGAGCCCACCGGGGGCCTCGACCCGCTTCAGCAGACCGAGGTGCAGGAGATCCTGCGCGAACTCCGGGGGCGGCGGACCCTCATCCTCTGCACCCACGACCTGCACGAGGCCGAGAGCCTGGCCTCGCGGGTGGCCGTCCTGCGGCAGGGCCGGCTCGTCGCCGTCGGCAACGCGAAGGACGTGCTGAGCGAGGGCGAGGCGCTCGACCTCTTCCGCGACTCCGCCGAGGTCGGGGCATGACGGCCCTGCTCGCGCTCGTCCGCAAGGAGCTCCTCAGCCTGTTCGCGCTGCCCACCGCCTACCTCACGCTCACGATGGTCGCCCTGGTGACCGCCCTGATCTTCTTCGACCACCTGCGCATCTACAACCAGACCCTGTTCCTGTATGCGACGACCACGATGGGCGGGTTCAGCACCGACGAGATCCCCGACTACATCAACCTCTGGGACGCGGTCTTCTTCCCGGTGATGGAGACCCTCGGGCTCACCCTGATCGGAGCCGTCCCCCTCGTCACGATGCGCGTCTTCGCCGAGGAGCGCTCGCGCGGCACCGACGAGCTGCTCGTGACGACGGGCCTCACCCCGACGACGATCGTCGTCGGCAAGTTCGCGGTCACGTTCCTCTTCGTGACGCTCATGATGGGGGTGAGCTTCGTCTATCCGGCCACTGCGATCGCGCGGGGCGGCCTCGGAATCGAGCATCTCGCAGCGGTGTTCGTGGGCCTCACCCTGTACAGCATCGCGCTCGCCTCCATCGGCCTCGTGTGCTCGGCCTTCGCTTCCAGCCAGCTCGTGGCCGCCGTCTCCGCCTGGGCGGTGGCCTTCGTGTTCTGGGACTTCGCCTGGGTCTACCCCTTCGTGAGCGAAGGCGTGGCCGGATTCCTCGACGCGATCTCCCTCCACCTTCGCTACGGAAGCTTCGCCGAGGGGATCGTCTCGCTCTCGAACATCGTGTATTTCGGCGGCGTCGTGCTGGTGGCGGTCGCCGCCGCCCGCTTCTCGTTCGACCTGCGCCGGGTGGGGGCGTGATGCGCGGGTTGGCCCTGACCGGCGTGATCGCGCTGTCCTTCGGGCTGGGGTCGTTCTACGCCACGGGGCACTTCGGGGTCTTCAGCGCCGTCAACCTGGCGCTGGGGTCGCTCGCTCTCCTGGCCGCCACGGTGGCCGGCGTGCGCCGGATCCGCCGGATCGGCGGACCCCACTCGCGACCGGTGATCCTGAGGGGGGCGCTGTTGATCGTCGCGGCGTTCGCGCTCGCGCTCGTCCTGGAACAAAGCGCCACCCGCTCCCGGATCCAGTTCGACTGGACCGGCGAGGGTCGCTTCGAGCTCTCTCCCGCCACGCTCAAGGCCTGCGGCGAGTTCGACGGCGAGCTGACGGCAGCGCTCTACCGGTCCGAGGGCGATCCCCGCACGCGCCGTACCCGTCTCCTGCTCCAGCGCCTGGCGCAGTTCTGCCCTCTCGTCGTGCGCGAGCTTCTACTCGACGAGTCGCCCGAGGACGAGGATCGCTACGCGATCGGTTCGTCGAACAGCGTCGTCTTCGCGATCGGCGATCGCTTCGAAACCGTCGAGCGTCCGACCGAGGGTGCGATCTACGAGGCGCTCTACCGGCTGCGCTCCGTCTCGAATGGCGTCGTCACCGTGCTGCGGGGCGAGGGCCAAGGCGATCCCGAGCGACAGGACGACCTCGGCTACTCGGGGCTGGCGGTGGCCCTGGGCACCGAGGGCTACCGCCTGCAGGTCGCCGTCTCCGCGGCGATCACGGAGATCCCGGACGACAGCGACGCCGTCCTGCTGATCTCGCCCCGGCGCCGGATGCGCGACAGCACGATCGACGCCCTGCGCCGCTATCTCGCGAAGGGCGGGCGGCTCGTCGCGCTGCTCGAGCCCGGCGTGGAGAGCGGCGTCGAGAGCCTGCTGGCGGAGTACGGCCTCGAAGCGCTTCCGTCCGTGCTCGTCGATCCAGCGTCGGGCGCCGTCGAGGACGCTGCCGAGGGGCTCAACATCGTGGCGTACAACTACGCCGAGCACCCGGCTTCCGCGGGCCTGAACCAGAATCGCATGACCTTCTTTCCCGGCGTGCGCCCGATCGCCGCGCGCGCCACCCGCCCGGGCGATCGGGTGATGGGCGTGGTCTGGTCGAGCCCCCACGCGTGGGCGACCGACGACCTCTCCGTCCTGGAGCAGCGCTCGGGCCGGGTGGAGCGGCGCGACGAGCCGCAGGGCTACCGCTACATCATGGCGGCCGGACGCTACCCCCGGGACGGTGTGGAGACCCGTATCGTCGTCTTCGGCGACGCCGACTTCGCCTCGAACCGCTACCTGCGGGCGCTCTACGACCTCGACATCCTGATCAACTCCGTCCACTGGGTCGTGCAGCGGGAGTCCCAGATCACGTTGCGCCCGAAGATCCGCGACACGGTGCAGTTTCCCCTTCCGATGCAGGACACCCTGCGCACGCTGTACGGGGTCGGACTGCTCGTTCCGGAGCTGCTGCTGATCGCCGGCGGCGTGGTCTGGATGCGACGCCGCGCGGCCTAGATCTTCTTGGGCGGGGGTTTCGTGGCGAGGGCGATGCCGGTGGCGCCGGCCTTCTGGGCGAGATCGAGGATGCTCACCGCCTTGCCGAGCAGCACCTGCTTGTCGCCGCGCAGGATCACGAGCTTCTCGCGCGAGTCGGCCAGGGCCGCCTCGAGCGCCGCGTAGAGATTCGCCTCCGTCGTGGGCTGGTCGTCGACGAGCATCTCCCCGTCCGGCGAGACGGTGACCGTGACGCCCTGCGGAGTGGTGTCGCTCACCTCGGCGCCGGGCAGGTCGACCTGCTTGCTCTGACTCGCGACCACCGAGGTGGTCACCATGAAGATGATCAGCAGGACCAGGAACACGTCCGTGAGCGGCGTGATGTTGATCTCGGCGACGATGCCCTCGTCGGGATCGTGTTCGTCGTTAGGCCGGAACGAGGCGCCCATCGGAAGGCTCCGACCGCTCTTCCGCCTCGGCGGATGCGGATTCGACGTAGAGGAGGGCCTGCACGAAGCGCTCGCACGAGCGCGCATAGGTGCCGGAGATCGCGGTGACGCGCACCTGCAGGTAGTTGAAGAAGAGCAGCGCGGTGATGGCGACGAAGAGACCGGCTCCGGTCGCGACCAGCGCCTCGGAGATCCCGGCGGCCACGACCTCGAAGCCCCCGGCGCCGTGGAGCGCCATGTCCTGGAAGGCGCGGATGATTCCGACGACGGTTCCGAACAGGCCGACGTACGGCGCCAGCGACCCGATCGTGCCCACCACCCAGAGCCCGCGCTTGAGGTCGGAGGCGGCCTCCTGGCGGGAGGTGGCGAGGACGCGCTCGAGGTCCTCGACGGCGATGTTCTTCCAGCGCATCGCGTCGAGGTAGATCCCGGCGACGGGCGTCTTCGACTCCTCGCACAGCCTGCGCGCGGTGGCCACGTCGCGCTTCACGAGCGCCTCGACCGTCTGCCGCGTGAGGCGGCGCGTCTCGCTGTCGATGCCGCGGAAGCGCCACAGGCGCTCGAACAGGATCGCCAGGGAGATGATCGACGCCACGCTGAGCGGGTAGACGGTGAGCCCGCCGTCCTGAAGCAGCTTCAGAAGCGCCTCTGCGTCCAACTCGTCTCTCCCCCCGTGCCTCGGCGGTGGCGCCGCCGGGGCTCACCCGGTCGCAACGGCCGGCGAATGTCCGAGTCGCTCCGCCCCCTTGTCCGACCGCCTGCGCCGCGCCTGCACACCGGGGATGTGTTTGACGGTCCCGGGTGCCTCTCTTACGCTCATTCACGGGAGGGGTACGCTCAGCAGGCTTTTCGTCGGACCGGCCCAGAGACCTTACCCGGAGCCCCGGGAAAGTCCACCTCGTGTGGGAGGGGGATCGGCCGATGAGATTCCGGTAGGGGGCGGGAACCTCTTCGAACCAGCGCGGCGCCCATGTCCACGACCCACCAGCCTATGATCCGACCGCGTAGCGCCCGGCCCCGCCGGAGGCGGCGGATCGCCGCGGTCTTCACGCCGCTTGCGAGCGGCCAGGCCGCTGCCCTCACCTTCCCCATCGCGTTCCACGAGCCGGAGAGCTCGAAACGCACGCTCGTGACCGGCTCCCTGGCGGCGCTGCTGCACTTCGGGCTGCTCGCCACCCTGGTCCTCTTCGCGAGCTTGGCACCGATGATCGACGAGGAGTTGATTCCGGTGCGGCTGCTGCACGAAGAGCCGCCGGCGCCCGAGGAGCCGGCTCCGGCGCCCAAGGCCCTCGCCGAGCGGCGGTCGCTCGACTTCGCACCGGCGCGCGCCGTGGCGCCGCAGATCGTCAACCCCAACGTGTTCGCCGACGCGTCGCCCGCCGTCAAGGCGGAAGCGCTGGCGATGGAATCGGTTGCCTCCGTCGTGGCGCCGACGCAGATCCAGCGCTCGAACACGGTGATCGAGCGCGTCAGCGCGGTGCGCTCGAGCGCCGCCACCCGCGCCTCGGCGGTGGACATCCCGAGCATCGGGGAGCCCGCCGTGCGCGGCCCGATCCAGGTCACGGCGCCGGTCGGGCCCTCGGTGGGGCCGCGCGCCGTCGCGGTCGCGTCGACCGGCGAGGCGATCGGCTCCGCC
>Ga0224512_10004639_pt1 | contig 11506 bp, 11 predicted proteins | sample SF_May12_sed_USG_4_FD_169103 | JGI IMG/M metagenome (GOLD analysis project Ga0224512, IMG submission 169103) | Sediment microbial communities from San Francisco Bay, California, United States - SF_May12_sed_USGS_13 | ecosystem: Environmental > Aquatic > Marine > Sediment | place: USA... | reverse complement strand
ACCTTCGGGTCCGTGCGGTAGGGTCCGCCGCCCGCGGAGGGGTGCCGGAGTGGTCGAACGGGGCGGTCTCGAAAACCGTTGTGCGCGCAAGCGTACCGTGGGTTCGAATCCCACCCCCTCCGCCAGCAAGTCTTCGATTTCCCGGAATCCCCGGTCGGAATCAAACCACCCGGTACGGTTCGCGGCATTCCGCGGGGCATTGGGCGGGCACCTTTACACTCCCGAACCGGAGACGGTCGTGACACCTAATGTTTAGGCGCGTCGGCCGCCCCAATTCTCTACCGCCAGTTCAGTCGGTTCGTTTTGCGGAGTGGGGAGAGGCTTAGACAAAGCCCAGCACCGCTTCTTGGTCCGCCCAATCGATGGGCAGCCTGACCTGCTTGGTTAGCACCTCGGCGGTGACGTCGGCGGGCTCTGTCAGAGCAAAATTGCTTGAGCGTCTGGCGATCGGTCCGTCGCGTCGTGCCATGCGAAATCCGTTCCGCTATTTCAATAGTTCGCCCGAGGTTATCCGCCTCGCTGTTTTGATGTACGTCCGCTATCCACTGTCGCTCAGGCAGGTCGAGGATCTCCTATTTGAGCGCGGCATCGATATCTGTCACGAGACGGTACGGTTATGATGGAACCGGTTTGGTCCGATGTTCGCCGCTGAGATCCGCAAACGGAGAGTTCGCCATCGAGACTATTCGCATTGGCGCTGGCGCCGGGATGAGGTGTTTGTCCGGATTAACGGCGAGACGCACTACTTTTGGCGCGCCGTCGATCATGAGGGAGAAGTGCTCGAAGTTTTCGCCACGAAGCGCCGGGATCGCACGGCTGCTCTCAAGTTCCTGAAGCGTGCGATGAAACCCTACGGCCGACCGAAGGCAATTGTCACAGATCGGCTTCGATCCGACAGCGCCGCGATGAAGACCGTGAAAATCGTGGAGCGACGGATGTGTGGTCAGTGGCAGAACAACAGAGCTGAAAACTCACATCAACCGTTCCGACGACGAGAGCGCGCGATTGCGAAGTTCAGGGACGCAAAGACCCTACGGAAATTTGCCGCCGTCCACGCCGCGATCCACAATCATTTCAACCAGGACCGTCACCTCAATCGCCGCGACCTCTTCAAACAGAACCGTATTGCCACCCTAACAGAGTGCGACAACTGGCGGCTTGATAGCCTCAGACCGCAACCATTTGCTTGCTATTCTCGATTGCGCTGACACTGCACTTTGCAGGCATCGGCTCGTTGACTGCCGTGATCGCCTGATCTCCATCGCGAAACGGCGCGCATTTGGCGTTAGTCTATGTCCATGCCGCGGCGGCGGTCGATTTGGTGAACGATCTCGCCGATGAGGCCCCGTGGGAAGACCAGCACTGTGAGGATGAAGAGCACGCCCAGCGCCAGCAGCCAGTAGACACCGAGGGCTTCCGACAGAATCCCCTCGACCGAGCGCACCGCGAAGGCGCCGAGGAAAGCCGCGATGAGAACGGCCCGGCCGCCCACCGCGACCCAGATCAGCACCTCCGCCGATAGGCCGAAGCCGATCAGCTTGGGCGAAGCAAAGCCGAACTGGGTGACAAACAGCGCGCCCGCGAGCCCGGCGATGCCGCCGCCGATCGAAAAGGCGGTCGTCTTGTATGCGGCCGTATCGAAGCCGAGAAACTGCACCCGTGTCTCATTGTCGCGGATTGCCTTGAGCGCGACGCCGTAGCGCGAGCGCGTCAGCGCGGCCAGCAGCAGCACGCCAAGCGCTGCGACGCCCAGCATGGTGAAATAGAGCTCCAGCGGCTCGAAGATTTCGTGGCCGCCGGCGTTGAGGCCGAGATTGGGCGGTGGCACGTTCATGAGACCGTTCAAACCGCCGAGATAGGGCCAGTTGGTTGCAAGGCGCTCGGCGATCACCGCGACGGCGAGGGTAACGATGCCGAAGAAGGCGCCGCGCAGGCCTTGGCCGTAAAAAAGAAAGCGCCCCAGCAGGTTGGCGAAGAGCGCCGGAATGGCAACGGCCAGGATGAGGCCGAGCCAGCTTGAAAGCAGGGTCGGCGCGCCAGGGATCTTGCCGAGCGTGACGATGCTCATGGCGTAGCCGCCGATGCCGAAGAACACCGCCTGGCCGAGGCATAACAACCCGCAATGGCCCCAGACGAAGGCGAGGCTGGCGGCGAGGAGACCGTAAGCGAAGAACTTGGCGTACTCGCCAAGCGCGTAGTCGTCGGCGCCGAGCGGCAGGGCGAGGAAGACGATCAACGCCAGCGCCGACAAGGCGTCCTCGGTGGTGATGGCGCGACCCCGCTTCATGTCTCGCGCCTCATGTTTCGCGCGCGTGTCGCGCAACGAGGCCGCGCGGGAATATCCGGATGACGACGATCGCCATGACGAAGACGACGAGCTGGGCCCAGACAGGCGAGTAGAGCGTCGCCGTCAGATTGTCGGTCGCTCCCACCGCCAGCGAGCCCGCGACCGGGCCCATCAGCGAGCCGAGCCCACCGATCAGCACGGCGAGAAATGCCGGCACCAAGAAGCCGAGTCCCATCTGCGGGTCGAGCGAGATCAACGGCGCCATGGCCGCACCCGCCAGTCCGGCGAGCGCCGCCCCGTAGGCAAATGTATAGCGGTCGAGCCGGCGCGTATTGATGCCGAGGCACGCCGCCATGTCGCGGTTGGCGATCACGCCGCGCGCCGCAAGACCGAACCGGGTCTTGAAGAATAGCCGCAAGGTCACCAGTACGGCGACGATGGAGACGGCCATGATGAACAGCCGATAGGCGGGGTATTGGGCCCCGAGCACGTTGACGGTACTCGCGAGCGGCACGTCGACCGAATGGGAGGCGGGCCCATAATAGAGCGTGATCGCCTGCTTGATCACCAGCGACAGCCCCCAGGTCGCCAGGATCGTGTCGAGGAAGCGGCGGTAGACCCAGCGGATCACCAGCTCCTCGATAACCAGGCCCACCAGCCCGACGATGATCGGCGCGGCAATCAGGCCGAGCCAGAAAGACCCGCCAAGCTGCTGGACCGTGAGCAAGACGTAGGCGCCCAGCATAAGCAGCTCGCCATGGGCCATGTTGATCACATTCATGAGGCCGAAAATGATGGCGAGGCCGAGCGCGACGAGGACAAGGATCAGTGTGTAGTTGCTGGCGTCGAGGATAGTGATGACGAGATCCGGCATCGCAATTCCGCCCTCAGAGCGCCAGGAAGTCGTGCAGGATCTGCGGCTGCGCGCGCAGGGTGTCGGCGCCGTGGCGTGCTTCGATCCGCCCGGTCTCCAGGAATGCGCAGGTTTCAGCGAGCGCCAGGACCATGTCGATGTTCTGCTCGACCAGCAGGATTGCTGCGCCCGTCCTCTCGGCGATCGCCCGCAAGGTCTCGGTGATCTCCCCCACGATCGATGGCTGCAGACCTTCGGACGGCTCGTCGAGCAGCAGCAGCTTGGGGCGGCTCATCAACGCCCGGGCGATGGCAAGCTGTTGTTGCTGGCCGCCGGAAAGCTCGCCCGCGCGTTGGCGCCGCCGGCTCTCCAGCGCCGGGAAGTGGCGGAAGGCAAGATCGAACGGCGTATCGCTCAGATTGCCCAGGCGGAGATTGTCCTCAACGGTGAAATCACCAAAGATCTCGCGGCCTTGCGGCACATAGGCGACGCCGCGCCCTGCCACCTCGAAGGGCGCCCGGCCGGTGATGTCCTCGCCGTCGAAGCTCACCCGACCGGTGCGGGTCGGGACGAGCCCCATTAGCGTGCGTAGCAGCGTCGTCTTGCCGGCGCCATTGAGGCCCAGCAGGCCAACCACCTCGCCCGCGCCCACGCTGAGCGAGACGCCGTCGAGCACGACGCCGCGGCCATAGCCGGCGGTAAGCGTATCGACGTCAAGCATGGCGCCCGAGATACCCCTCGCGGACAGCGGCGTCGGAGCGGACTTCGTCGTAGCGGCCACGCACGGCAATAGTGCCATGCATCATCACGGCGACCGTCGTTTCCAACATCTCGACGAAGCGCATGTCGTGTTCGATCAGGATGACGGCAACGCCGGTTTGCCCGTGAATGCGGCGGATCAGCGCTGCCGTCGCCTCGGTCTCCGCCCGGGTCATGCCGGCCGTGGGCTCGTCGAGCAGCATCAGGCGCGGCCGGCCGATCAGGACCATGCCGATCTCCAGCCACTGCATCGCGCCGTGGGCCAACGCTCCGGCGGGTTGGGCGGATTTGTCGGTAAGGCCGACAAGGTCGAGCGTTTCGTCGATGTCGGCGCGGTAGGTAGCGGGCGTGGGCCCCGCAAGGCCCCGCAGGCCCGCCCGTCCCGCCGCGGCGGAGCGCGCTACGAGCAGATTGTCGGCGACGCTGAGCGTGGAAAAGACGCTCGGCACCTGAAATTTTCGGCCGACGCCCAGGCGGCTGATTTCATAGGGCTTGAGCCGCGAGAGGTCACGGCCCTCGAAGGCGAGCCTTCCGGCGGTCGGGCGGAGCTGGCCGGTCAGCAGGTTGAACAGCGTGGTCTTGCCGCAGCCATTGGGCCCGATCACACAGAGCAGCTCCCCGGCGGCAAGCGCGAGATCGAGGCCGGTCAGCACCTCGACCCCGCCGAATTCCTTCTTCAGGTCCTCGATCGCCAAGAAGCCGGTCATAAGAACCCGGCCATCGGGTGCGGGACCCCCTTTCCCGCGACCACAGCTATGCCGCCGGTCAGGTCTTGCAGCCGGCCTCGGGTGCGAGGCTGCCGAGCGCCTGCACTGTCTCCAAGTTGGTGCCGGCGGTCTTGGCCAGGAACATGTTCATCGTCACGTGATGGTCCTTGGCGCCGATCGAAAGCGGCCCGGTGGGCGTGTCGATCGTGAGACCCTCAAGTCCCTTGATCAGGGCTTCCTTGTCCGGCTTGCCGGCCTTCTCCAACGCCGCCTTCAGCGCCATTACCGAATTGTAATGGGTCATCACGTAGTGCGAGATCGGAATGTCGTCCTTGCCTGCGCTCTTCTTGATGCGGGCGACGAAATCCTTGACCTTGGCGTCGCCGCTGGAGGCGACGAACGGCACGGTCACCCACATGTTCTGGCCCTTGCCGGCGCCGAATGCGCCGAGATAGGTCTCGGCGAAGCCGAGGAAGGCGACGGTGAGGTCCTTCAGGAGGCCTAGATCCTCAGCCTGCTTGATGAAGGTGATGCCGTCGGCGCCCGGCAGCGCGAAGACCAGCACCTTGGCGCCCGAGGCCTTGATGCGGCGGATGACCGGGGCGAACTCCTTCACCCCCCAGGGTGTAAATTCTTTGCCGACAACCTTGCCGCCGAGCCCGCCGACGATCTTCTCGGCGGTCTCGAACATCTTTTGTGGCCAGACGTAGTTGGCGCCGAACATGTAATAGCTCTTGCCGAACTTTGCGTTCATCGCCGGCAGCAGCTTGGCCAGTTCCTGGTTCGGTACAGTGTTGAAGGCGAAGATATACTTGGAGCAGGCCCCGCCCTCGTAATTGGTGGCGTAGAGCAGGGGGGTGCGTCCGCGGATGGCGGTCGGCGCCATGGCGTCCCGGGCGTTCGAGGTGATCGGCCCCGAGAGCGCCAGAACCCTGTTGCGCCGGATCAGCTTGGCGGTGCGCTCGACCGAGGTCTTTGGATCGGTCTTGTTGTCCTCGTAGTCGATCGCGATCTTGTGTCCGCCGAGGATGCCGCCGCTGGCGTTGATTTCCTTCATCGCCAGATCGAGGCCGAGCTTCGCCTGGTTGCCGAAGAGCTCGAGGCCGCCGCTGAAGGGCTGCACCGCACCGATTCTAATCGGCTTCAATGCGGCGATCGCGGGCATCGGCAGCTGCGATACCGCCACTGTGGCGGCTGCACCCACCACAAATTTGCGTCTCGTCGGTTTCGACATGGCACGATCCCCCGGTTTTTGTGTCTGCGCATATTTTGGGCGCAATCACCGTGGGAATGCAACCACGCGGGCGCATGGTATCGTCCAGATCCGCCGGGGCCGGCCGACTCCAAATCGGACCCCAGCTTGCCGAAGGGATCAGAGATGTCGTCGGCCGCTTCCACGGCGAGTTGCCCGCGGCATGACGGTGCTGATGCGCGATCCGATCAACGCTGATGCCTCGCCCCGGTGGCTGGTTCACCCCAAGGACGCCAACGGCGTCATGGTGGAATCCATCGCCGGCTCGGTTTAGGGGCTATCGGCGAGCGACCAGCTGGCTACTTGTTCGAACCGATGGCCAGGGCCGAACCTCTCCTGATCTGAACGCGCCTGCCTGCTCGCGCGGTTTGTCCGGTTACGTCATATCCAGATTGAACAGCTTGATCGCGTTGGTTCGCCCGATCCGTTCACGGTCGCTATCGGCGATGGTGGGCGTTGCGTCATACCAATCGGACGCGTCCTCCATCTTCTCAAACGGATAGTCGGCCGAGAAATAGACGCGGTCGGTACCCATCACTTCCAGCGTGCATTTGAACGCCGGATCGTTGAAGAAGCCGCTTGTGGTGATGTGGAAATGCTCCAGGAAGTATTCGCCGAGCGGGCGCTTGCCGCGATAGCCGCGGCGTGAAAAACGCATGCGCGCATCGAGGCGCCATAGCGCGAACGGGATGTTCTCGCCCAGATGTCCGATGACGATTTTCAGGTTTGGATAGTCGTCGAACAGGCCTGAGCCGCAGAGACGAAGCGAGTGGATCGACGTCTCTATGGCAAACCCCCACGGCGCGCTCATCAGCCAGGGATGGCCTTCGTAGTTGTGGGCTTGCGAGGGGATTTGCATCCGTGGATGCAGGTAGAACGGCACATCGAGTTCCGAGACGGTCGCCCAAAAGCTCCGATACTCCGGTATGTCGTAGTAGATGGCCGAATCCGGCACGTCCTTCTGGGTGAAGCCGTTGACCATGGCGCCCTTGAAGCCGAGTTCCTTCACGCAGCGCGTAAGCTCGGCCGAGGCCGCGTCGGGGTCTTGCATCGGCAGCGCGGCGAGCCCGGCGTAGCGGCCGGGGTGTTTGGCCGCCGCCTCGGCCATTTTGTCGTTACCCTTCTTGGCGACCTCGATGGCTTCGTTCGTGTCGAGCATCCCCTGGATGCCGGGCGCGTTGAGCGACAGGATCGCAAGCTCGATGCCGGTCCGGTCCATGCCTTCAAGACGCTGGTTGCCGACGTCGAGTATGCGCGTGGTGAATTCGTCCCACTGGCCGGAATCACCGGCGAAGTTTCGCGTCGCCTCCAAGGTCTCTTCGATGGCGACATGCTCTTCGAATGCGATCTTTCCCTTCATCCGAACCTCCCCGTGGGTGTTGTTCTTGCGGTCTTGTCGAGTAACGACCGCAGCAATTCAAATGGGCCAGCCGCGATCATCCCAGACGACGCCGGGTTATTGAACAACGGATTTTTTCGGTGAGTATTGGTCTGCGTGAGCCGCCGCGCTGCATCGGCTCAATCGGTGCGCACCGTGAGGTCGCTAGAGCCGGTCGAGAATCCGGATCGCGGCTGTGGGATCATCGAACTCAGGGCGAATTTCGGACCCATCACTGCTTCCGGTCCCGCATCCGCATGCCTCCGGGGCAGCAGCAGACGCGGGGCGGCCCCTGAGGCCGCCCCGGTCTTGTCGGGACGTCGCGACGATCCTTAGCGGCCGGTCTCGGCCAGTGAGAGCACCCAGCCCCTCATTCGCGCCTTGGCATTTTCGATATCGGCGGGCGTGAAGAAGTCCTCCGGCTTGACCTTGTCGACCGGATAGACGGGGCGCAGGAAGTCGCTCTCGTAGCCGAAGGGCACGGTGGCGTCGATGCCCATGCCGCCTTCGAAGCGGGTATTGGCGGCGGTCCACTGCTGGCCGCCCGCGGTCATCCGCTCCGACGGCATGAAGGTTTGGCCGCGGCCCCCGGGGATCGGGTTCAGGATATCAATCTGCGGATTCACCCGTGTGGTGAGGCACCACATGATGTCGTCCATCGAATACGGGTCGACATCTTCGCTGACCGCGATTGCCAGGCGCATGCCTTGCGACGTGGATAGGATCGCGCCGAGGAAGTTGCGCTGGTAGCCCTCCTCGATCTTGTTGTTCTTCTTCACCTGGATCACGCAGCCGCCCCAATCGGTCATGGAATAGGGAATGACCACATTCTGGATTATGCCGGGCTGGATGCGGTTGCAGAGCTCGTAAATTGCCGCTTCGCGCACCGTCGTGTCGATGTTGTGGTCGTCCAGCGTGTGCACGCCGAGGCAGAAGATGATCGGCTTCGAGGCCGGCTCGCGCGTGGTCACCGCGGTCACATGGAACGTCGGGGCCTTGTAGGCCTTGCCCATATAGCCGGCCCATTCGGGATGAAAGTGATAGCGGCCCTGGATGTCGGCTTCCTCGCTCTCCGCGGTTTCGTAACGGCGGTCGTGGGTGTCGATATAGCCTTCGAGCACGACTTCCGCGTCAGCCAACGCCATGGCATCGACCGTACGCGCCTTGACCATGCGGATGGGCGAGCCCTGGACGGCGCCGGCAACGCCGATCTCATCGCAGCCTGTGGGCAGGATGACGTAGTCGAAGCCCGCGCCGGCGAGCAATGTGCATGCCGGGGGCACGCCGAAGCATACCGTCAGTGGAACCTTTTCGCCGGACTTGTGGTACTTGCTGACGACTTGCCACATGTGCGAGCCGGGCGAGATTTGGAAGGTGCCGACATTGCCCCAGCGGAAATTCATGCGGTTGTAGCCGAGGTCAGTGCCGCCTTCGAACTGATCGCCGGTCACGCAGCGGATGCCGGAGCCCACGGTGAGCTCAGGCTCATAGGTCGTGTGGCGGATCGGCACCATGTGCTCGTTCACATCAGTCGGGTTCTCGATCACGACTTCCTGGCACGGCGCTTCGCTTTGCGGGATCTCCACCGGCTTCAGCGGATGCGACAGGGCGTGGGCGAGCCGGCGCACGCGCTCGGGGTTGTCCTTCCAGCCGAACATCTTGTTGATAACGTTGATGTCGCCGAACAGGTTGGTGACGACCCGGTGGTTGGGCTTGCCCTTGACGTTGTTGAAGAGCACCGGGCAGGCGCCGTCGAGATGCTTCTGCAGGCCGGTGACCTCAAGGTCGGGATCGACCTCCTTGTCGGTCTCGATCAGATCGCCCTGCGCTCTCAGCCATTCGAGCGTTCCGCGCAGATCGTGGATGCCCTCGGCCGCGACGGCATGCTCTGATTTCAAGGTAGGTCTGTTCATTCTCCCCTCCCGGATCTTGCCTGCTCGAAATTTCCTTAGATATCTAACTGTTATCCATTTGAGCTGGCGGAGTCAATTGCCAACCGCGCAAGGTGGCTCCGCACTCCTCCAACGTTCTAGCAGGCTATTAGCCACCTAAACCATCGGAATGTCGCGCAGCCTGCACGTGCGTTGACATCTTGCGACGGCCGATTAGGGGTTCGTTGTCATTCCGCGATTCGCTAGATTGGCCTTACGATACTGTTTCACTCCAAAGTTGGAGCTGACATCGCGTGGAAGCGACCAGCGCCTATGGCGCAGCTGTTCGGTCCAATGGTGCGCGCGGTCCGGCGGATCAGGGCAGGGAGGGGCGGGATTGAGCCAAACCAAGCGCGCAAGTAGGGCAGCGCCCAATTCCCGGCACGGCAGTCAGGCCGAAGCCGGGCATTACCCGACAGCGGAGAGCACTGGGTTTCTGGTCCGCGCGGCCAACCGGGCCTTTCAACGCGCGCTCGAGGAGCGGATCACGCTGCGCGGCGTTACACCGGGGCAGTGGTATTTCCTTCGCGTGCTTTGGGAGCAGGACGGAGTGAACCAGCGGGAACTCAGCGGCCTCGTCGGCATGACCGAGCCAACCACGGTGGTTGCGCTGAACAGCATGGAGAAAGCCAAACTCATCCGGCGTCAGCGCAGCACTTCGGACAAGCGTAAGGTCCATATCTTCCTGACGCAGAAGGGAAAACGGCTTCGCGGCGTCATGTTGCCTCTGGCGGAAGAGGTCAACGAGATCGCCAGAAACGGAGTGTCCGCCGAGGACAATGCGGCGATGCGGCGCGCGCTTACGCAAATGATAGAGAATCTGGAAGCCGGCAAGGGGCGGGACCGGAAATGAGCGCCGATACCGCCGGCGGCGAATTGCGGTAGTGGCGCCGATCGTACGGACCATGCGGGGCCGAGTATGAGTGTTGCCGGCAGCGCTGGGCGGCCGAGATAGTTAGAAATCTAAACAACTGAGTTGACTCACCTGGTTAGGGTTCTAACAATCGGGGATTGCGGCATCTGACGGGTACTCTGCCGACGGGGCCGCTTGATGCCGGCTGTATGATGCGCTCCGACCAGACAGGCTACATGACAGTCAACGACATATACCGGGCCGCCGATAGGGGCGGGAAGCTGTGCGATCCAGCCGGATCGGATGCGCTGCGGCATTGGCTGGAGCGAAATGCGCTGCGTTTGGGCAGCAAAATTTTCATCCAGAGCATTGACCAAGGCAAGGCCATCACCTTCGGGCAATTGCTCCAGACCGCTCAGAAGCTGTCCGGATATTTGGGTCAGGCCGGGATCGGCGCCAACGACCGGGTGGTGCTGCTGTCCAACAATTCGATTGAACACCTTGTGACCTACCTCGGTGTGATGGCGCATGGCGCCACGATCTGCACCATCAATGTCGAGATGAACGCAGCCTATTTCGAAGACATCCTGACAGGGCTGCAGCCGCGCCTGGTGCTTTTCGAAGACGGGGCGGTGGCACCGGATCTGGCCGAGCGGACCCCAGGCACCTGGGCGGCGCTCGGCGAATGGCGTGCGGATGGCGGCACAGGCTTGTTCGGCGCTATTGCCGACCAGCCGGGCGGACATTGGCACGCACAACCCACCGGGCATTGCGATGATGCGTGCATCTACTACACCTCCGGCACCAGCGCACGGCCCAAAGGCGTGGTGCTCAGCTTCGGCGAGCTGATTGACAACGTCGAGCCGCTCGCTGATGCCTTCGGCATCGGCGAGGACGACCGTTTGCTCGACTTCCGCTCGTACAACTGGGCCTCGGCGCAGATCTTGAGCGGCTTGGCTCCGCTCGCCAGGGGAGCGTCGGTGGCGATGGCGCGGAAATTTTCGCGCAGCCGCTTCTTCGGCTGGATCCGCGACCACGGAGCGACGATCGCCGCCGGAAACCCGACCACGCTCAACATGCTGATGAGCGAGGCCGGCAGTATCACCGGCGCCGATCTTCCGACGCTGCGGTTCATCACCTCCAGCTCGGCCCCCCTCACGGTGCAGGAGGCCAAACGCTTCGAGGCCGGGTTCGAAATCCCGGTAGGACAGGGCTATGGCACCAGCGAAGCCGGCTGGATTGCCGGAAGCGACGAGACGAGCCGGCGGCTGGGCAGCGTGGGCAAGCCGCTGGCGTATCACCAGCTTCGGATCGTCGATGCCGACGGGCGCGTAATGCCGGCCGGTGAGCCCGGGCTGGTCGAGCTCGGCAGCGATTCTGAGCGCGCCTATCGCTACGTTGGCGCCGACGGGGCGGTGAAGGTGCACGCAACCGGCCGCTTTCGCACCGGCGATCTGGGCTACCTCGATGATGAGGGATATCTCTT